>ENA-ORBV01012286-ORBV01012286.1-microbial-mat-metagenome-genome-assembly--contig:-NODE-12286-length-13242-cov-4.725104_pt1 | contig 13242 bp, 10 predicted proteins | sample MGYA00237777_ERZ505514 | MGnify/ENA primary metagenome ERZ505514 (study PRJEB26160, sample SAMN06269048) | microbial mat metagenome | isolation source: Oligotrophic lake microbial mat | place...
AATGATACGGCGACCACCGAGATCTACACCTCTCTATTCGTCGGCAGCGTCAGATGTGTATAAGAGACAGGCAGTATCCCCTGCACGGAAGCGAATGCAGACGACCCCAATCGCCTCGCCGCGCGCGCGATGCTCCGTCGGGCGCGGCCCGATGTCGTGATCCTCGCGTTGCCCATCTCCCCGGCCCTCTGCGTCATCTCGGAGGTCGAGGCGTGGCAGCAGAGCGCCTGGGTGCTCGGCAGTGATGCGCTCGATGCCAGTGCCCTCGATTCCTGGGTGCGTGCGCGCATGCCGGCCCCGCGTGTCAAAGTCGTCACCTCCTGGATGCCGCGCGACGACCGCGTCACACGTGCCTTTCGCGCGGAGTTCACACGACGAACGCAGCGTGCGCCCACGGGCGCCAACGCCTTGACGTACGATGCGTTCGCGCTGGCCGCCGACGCGGTGCGCGAGACGGGAGGGTCGCCGGCCGACGTGCGCAAATGGCTCGCCTCGCTCGGCAACGCCCGAGCCCCCTGGTTCGGCATCACCGGCGCCATCCGTTCCGGCGGGGACCTCTCTGGTCGCCTCTCCCTGCGGACCATCCGCTGATGCCCGCGATTCGTCCGCCTCGCCGCGTTTCGCTGTACTCCTGGAACGTGATGCTGGTGGTCGCGGCCTTGTCGTACGTCGCGGCCATTGGCGTACATCTTGGCCTCCGGTTCTCTCCGGCGGTGCAGGCAATCGTGCGGGACAGTGAGATGTCGGCCGAACGCTTCGCCGACTTCCGCAAGCGGGCAGAGCATCATGATCTCGTGGGGATGGCGGTGCGGGCCCAGTACCGGGCCCAGCGTGATCGCCTCCCGGCCCCCGACACGCTGGAAGCGGTCCGGCGTGCGATGCAACGCTTCTCCCGTGAGACGATGCGGGGGACGGAGCAGCTCACGCTCTCGTCCTCGCCCTCGTTCGCCCGGGCAGTCAGCCGCGCAATCTCTGCCGAGGAGTTGCTGCGCGCCGCGCTGAGTGGCGCCATCTCCGCGCTTGAACTCGGCGATGTCCCGCTTGCTGGGCGGATGATCTCACGTGCGGAGTCACTCGATTCGCCGCTCAGGGCGGCCATCGGTGAGGCCACCGAACTCTCGATGGCCAATGCACTTCAGCGCGAGCAGAAGTTGGTGGCCGTGACCGAGGAAGGGACACGCATCGTGCTCGTCTGGCTCCTCGCCGGTCTGGTGATCTTCCCCGCCGCGGCCGAGATGCTCCGCCGCCGCATCCAGCGCCCGCTGACGGAGATCGATCGTGGGCTGATGCAGCTCTCGCGCGGGGACCTCCTCGTGCGACTCCCCGGCGAGGGGGACGACGAACTCGGTCGACTGACTCGGCACGTGAATCAGACCGCGGACTCACTGCGGCAGCGGGTCCAAGCCGACGAGGAGCGGAGCGCGCAGCGCTCCCTGAGTCGCGCCCGCCGATTGATGGATGCCGCGCTCGATGCGGTCGTCGTGGTCGACGCGGCCGGCGCAATCCGCGAGTGGAATCCGCAGGCGGCGGCGATGTTCGGCTGGGAGCGTCAGCAGCTGATCGGCGTGAATCTCGCGGGTATTCTCTTCCCCAAACTCAGCGGTGACCACGCCGCCGCTGAGCGACTGGACGCCGTGCTCGCTGGAGATGCGACGGCGCTCCGTCGCCGACTGCTGGCGACCGCCCGGCGAGGCGACGGCAGCGTCGTGCCGATCGAACTTGGCCTGACCGGGCTCGACAGTCCGGACGGCCGGGAGTTCGCCGTGTTCATCCGGGATGTGAGCGGTGAAGCGGCCGCACACGATGCGCTGCTCCAGAGCGAGTCGCGCTATCGGGCCGCCTTCGACCAGTCGGCGGTAGGCATCGCGGAAGTCGACCGCGACGGGCGCGTCCTGCGCGCGAATCCGGCGATGCTCGCCATCCTTGGCCGTCCGAGTGATCGCGTCCTCGGACGTCCCTTCATCGAGATGGTGCCCGCGGACCAATCGGGGGAGGATCTCCGGGATTTTGAACTTCTGCGGAGCGGCGCGCGGACGCAGTTGCGTCGCGAGCGGGTGTATCGCCGATCCGACGGATCGAGCCGATGGATCGACATCACGGCGTCCACGGTCCCGGATGCGCAGGCCCAGGTCGCGTATTTCTTGATCACCGCGCAGGACGTCAGTGCGCGGGCGGAACTCGAGCGGGAGTTGCGCCAAGCGCACAAGATGGACGCCGTGGGGCAACTCGCCGGCGGTGTCGCCCACGACTTCAACAACATCCTCGCGGGAATCATCGGCTACGCGGATCTCCTTGAGCATGAGGCGGGGGCGAACGAATCGATCCGGCACGAGGCGCGCGCTATCGTGGCCACGGCGCAGCGTGGCGCTGATCTGGCCCAGAAGCTCTTGGCGCTCGCCCGCGAGCTGCCGACCTCGCTCGTCGACGTCGATGCGCGCGAGATCGTGCAGGAAGTACATGCCATTATCAAACGGGCCTTCGACCGCAACATCGAGTTGCGCATCGACATGGATGATGTCCCCGTCGGAGTGCGTGCGGACCGCACACAACTCTCGAACGCGTTGCTCAATCTCTGTCTCAATGCGCGTGATGCGATGCCCGGAGGCGGGCGCATCACGATGCGCGCGCGGCAGGTGACCCTGGACGCCGTGGCGTGCGCGCGGTTCCTGGGTGATGTGACGCCCGGACGGTACGCCGCACTCGTCGTCACGGATACGGGGAGCGGGATGGAGCGCGAGGTCATGGCCCGCATCTTCGATCCCTTTTTCACGACGAAGGAACCGGGGAAGGGGACTGGGCTCGGATTGGCCATGGTCTATGGCATGGTCCGCGCGCATGACGGGGTCGTCGATGTGGAGTCGGTGCTCGGGGTGGGCTCGACGTTCAGCATCTTTCTGCCCGCCGTCGAGCGGATGGCCCCCGCGGTGCCCAAGCCGGCCGCGCCGCAACTGCTGCAGGGGAAGGGAGAGGTCCTGCTCGCCGACGACGAGACCACCGTGCGGGAAGTGACGGGGCGCATGCTCCGTCGACTCGGCTACACCACGGAGTCCGTGTCCGATGGCGAGCAGGCGGTCGCTCGCTTCAGCGCACATCCTGATCGCTTCGCCTTCGTGCTGCTCGACGGAGACATGCCGCGCATGCATGGCCGCGAGGCGGCCAGGCAGATGCGGCTGCTCCGACCGGAGGCCCGCATCTTTCTCGCCACCGGGTATCTCGTGGCCTCGCAGGCGGACTCGGACGAGCGCTCTCCCTTCACGGCGGTGCTCGCAAAGCCCTACACGCTGCAGGAGCTCTCGCGGGTGATCTCGGTGTACTTGGATGACGCGCCGGTGCTGGGCTGAGTGGGGGCTTCGCCCGCTCAAGATTCGCCTGTGGCGGCCGACACTTGAGGAGTGACTGCGACCGCCCCTGATCTCACACCTGATCCCTCACCAGTGCCGGTGGCTCCGACCGGACCACGGGTCCTCATCGTCGAAGATGATCCGGCGATGACGGAGCTGTTGTGCGCGGTGCTCGCCCCGTTCTGCGACGTGAGAATCGAGTCCGATGGACTCGCGGGACTGGCCGCCTTTCGCGGTGCGCTGCTGCTCGGGCGGCCCTATGAACTCGTGTGCCTCGACCTTCACATGCCCGGCATGGACGGTCGTCGCGCCCTGCGCGCGATGCGTCGGCTCGAGGCAACGCACGCGCACGAGCCAAGGCACCGCACCCGCATCGTGATGATGACCGCCGAGAGTGATCGTGAGTCCGTGGTGAATGCGCTCGCGGCTGGGGTGGACAGCTATATCGTCAAGCCATTCCTGCCGACCGAGTTACTCGCACGGCTCGGGCTCATTGCCCCGTCCGAAGTCCCCGCCGCGCCGAGTGCAGAAGCAGCGAGCTAGTGCCGACACTCAGGGAGTCGGATCATTCCTCTCTTTCGGAGCTCGTGCGATGTCACGTTGTCCATACACTTGGTTCAAGGGCCTCTTCGGTGGCCGGGCAGCCCCCGCCACACTGCCGAATGAGAAGGCGCAGCATCTGATGGTGCGCGTCGTGCGCGACGGGGAGGAACGCGTGATGGTCGCGCTTCCGGCCAAGAGCGCGCATTGGCTGATCGAGGTGATTCCCGACCATGTGATGGAGCAGATTCGCGCCGAGGAAATCCCGATCGACGACATGATGACGGATCTGAAGGGGCAGTCGGCACTCTATCCGCGCCCGATCTTCTCCCTGATCGATCCGACGCGCAACGTGCAGGTGTGGCTCGAGTAGAACACGCGGCGTCGCTTGTCAGAACGTGGAAGGGGCCCCGATGCGATATACGCATCGGGGCCCCTTCCTGCACCAGTCCCTGCCCCGCTTACGCGGCCGGTGCAGCCACGGCCAGCTTCGGCGCGAAGAGCGTGACGTCGCCAGGACGACAGAACATCCCGGACGGCTGGTTCGGCACGCGGACCACCGAATCCGTGATCCCCAGCGTGCTCTCGGTTCCGCCAAGGAACAGTGCGCCCCCAGGGACCATCAGGCGTGCCATGCGGTCAATCACATCCTTCTTCGTGGCAACGTCGAAGTAGATCAGGACGTTGCGACACATGATGATGTCGAACTGCCAGTGCGACGGATACGGGTTGAGCAGGTTGATCTCCTCGAACGTCACGCGTCGCCGGACGTCCTGGATCAACTCATAACCATCGGGAACCTGCTGGAAGTACTTGATGAGGTAGTTGATCGGCAGGCCGCGCTGCACTTCGAACTGATTGAAGACGGCCGCCTTGGCCCGGGCAATGGCCGCCGCGCTGTAGTCCGTCGCGTGAATGTCGACCCGCACGCCATTCAGTTGCCGCTCGAGGTTCGCGATGAGCATGGCGATCGAGTACGGCTCTTGCCCCGTGGAGCTCGCGGCGCACCAGATCCGCAGCGGACGGCCTTGTGCACGGGCCCGGTGAGCCGCCGCGGGAATGACCTCGTGTTCGAGCGCGGAGAACGGCTTCCCGTCGCGAAAGAAGAGCGTCTCGTTCGTCGTCATCGCGTCGCAGACGAGCTTGATCATCGCTTTCGTGGACGAGAATCGTATCGCCGCAATGAGGGCGTCGAGGTCCTTGAGCCCGAGCTGTGCGGCGACCGGAGGCAATCGGCTTTCGATCAGGTACTCTTTCCCCGGTCCGAGAGAGAGCCCGCTGTACTTCTTGAGCATGTCGCTCAGGAAGGAATAGGCGTCGGCGGTGATCATACGGGGACGGCTCCGCAGTGACTGAGGATGGCGGCCGCGATACCGGGTAGCGGCACAGTTGACGTAACGAGCCCTGCCTTCACAACGGCGCCGGGCATGCCCCAGACGACGCTGGTGGCCTCGTCCTGCGCCAGGATGCGTGCCCCGCGCCCATGCAGCTCGCGACACCCACGCATGCCGTCCTCACCCATTCCGGTGAGGACGACGGCAAGACACGATGGCCCATACAGCGTCGCCAGCGACCGAAACATCGTATCGGCCGAGGGGCGACAGTAATTCTCGGGTTCTGACTGCGAGAGCTTGAGGAATGGTTGCCCCTCGTGCGATCGGACCAGCATGTGAAAGTCCCCGGGGGCGACATAGGTGTGACCGGGCTGCAGCGCCATGCCCTCGGTGGCTTCGTGACAGGGGCGCCCAGCGTCGCGTTCGAGCCGCTGGGCCAGCAGCAGCGTGAAGACGGGGGGCATGTGTTGCGTGATGACGATCGGGAGCGGAAAGTCCTTGGGGAGCCCGGAGAGCACGTCGGCCAGGGCGTTGGGTCCCCCCGTGCTCGAGGCGATGGCCAGGATGCGCGGGACGGACTCGGCATCGCGGCTCGCCATGAGCGCGGTGCTGATGGTGGCCGCTGGTCGCGCCCCCGGAGGAGCGACCGCGACCACCCGCCGTCCACGGGCCGCCCGACCAATGGCGCGGATCTTGGACGCGATCTCCTGCGCCATCATCGCGAGCCCCGCGGTGCCGACGGTCGAGGCGGGCTTCGCGATGAAGTCCGCCGCACCCAACGCCATGGCCCGCATCGTGACCTCGGCCCCGCGCTGCGTCAACGAGCTGGCCATGATCACGCGCGTATTCGGATAGAGCGCCAGGATCTGCGGCAATGCCGTCAGCCCGTCCATCTCGGGCATCTCGATGTCGAGCACCACGACGTCCACTTGCACCCGCCGCAGCGCATCGAGCGCCACGCGCCCATTGGGCGCCGTGGTCACCACGATGAGATCTGGTTCGGCGTCTACGATTCGGCCAATCGCCCCGCGGACGACCACGCTGTCGTCCACGAGGAGCACGCGGACGGCATCATCCGGTTTGGGCATCACACACCGCACGACTCGAGCTTGGAGCCAATGATCTCGGCGTCGAACGGCTTCATGATGTATTCCTTGGCGCCGAGCGAGAGCGCCTGTTGGATCTTCTCGAACGAGTTGTGGGTGGTGCACATGATGATCGGCGGCGGATTCCCCCCCGTCCGTGCACTCACGGACGAGAGGAAAGTGATGCCGTCCATCACGGGCATGTCGATGTCACAGAGGACCGCGTCGAAGCCGGCGTCGCTGCCAAGGACCGAGAGCGCTTGGGAGCCGTCCTCCGCCTCCGTCACGGCGAATCCCAGCTTCTCCAGGATTCGCCGGATCGCCTTCCGGATGGTGGCCGAGTCATCGATGACGAGGATGCGCTTCATGTAGGGCTCCGAATGATGGGACGTGCGGGCCTAGAGCTTCCGCAGCTTCGTCAAGAACTCGACCACGGCCGTGTTCAGCTTGACCGACTCCGACGAGAGCTCGCCGGCCGCCGACTTCACCTGTTCCGCGGTGCGCCCGCTGCTGGAGGCCACCTGGGTGACCATCGAGATGCTTGAGCTCACCTCCGCCGTCCCGCGGGCCGCCTCGCCCACGTTGCGGGAGATCTCGCCAGTGGCTGCGTTCTGCTCTTCCACGGCCCCCGCGATCGTCGTCGAGATCTCGTTGATCTTGTTGATGACCGAGGCGATCTCGCGGATGCTGTTGACGGCGGACGCCGTCTCGGCCTGCACCCCGGCGATCTTGCTGCCGATCTCCTCGGTGGCCTTCGCCGTCTGACGCGCCAGTTCCTTCACCTCGTTGGCCACCACCGCGAATCCCTTGCCGGCCTCACCAGCGCGGGCCGCTTCAATGGTCGCATTGAGGGCCAGGAGGTTCGTCTGCTGCGCGATGCTCGTGATGACCTTCACGACCTGCCCGATCTCCTGGCTCGAGACGCCGAGCTTCGCCATCGCATCCGTGGTATCACTCGCCTGCTTCACCGCCACCTGCGAGATCTGCGACGCCTCCTGCACACGTCCGGCGATCTCGCGGATGCTCGCCGTCAGTTCCTCGGCCGAGCTCGCGACGGTCTGGACGTTGCGCGTGGCCTGCTCCGACGCTGCGGCAACCGCCTGCGACTGCCGTGAGGTCTCCTCATTGGCGGCCGCCATGCCCTGCGCGCTCGACTCAAGCTCACCCGAGCTCTTGCTGACGGTCTGCGCGATGGTGAGCACCTGCGCTTCGAAGTCGTCGGCCATCTGCACTTGGTTGGTGATGATGCTCCAGTCCACCATCGGCCCCACATACTCGCCCGCGGCGTTGTAGATCGCCACGGCGTTCAGCTGCAGCGTCTCGGGGCCGACGCGAATTCTCGTCTCGTGCGGCAAGTGCTTGTCGGTCGAGAGCATGCGGCGCTGATGGGCGGGATCCTTGTGGAAGATGTCGATCACCGAGCCGACCACCTGCGCGGCCTTCACCGGCAGATGCTCCTCAATGGACTTGAGCGTCCGCAGCGAAGCCGGATTGATGTACTGAATGCGCAGGTCGTCCTTCCCGGCGAACATCAGGTTCACCTTGGCCGACTCGACCATCGGCTTGTACAGCGCCGCCTCTTCGCGCACCTTCACGAGCGCCGTCGCATCGGTCGCGTACTTCACGACCTTGGCGACGACCCCGTTGCGGTCGCGGATCGGATTATACGACGCCTGAATCCAGACGTCCTTGCCGCCCTTGCCAACGCGCCGATACTCCCCCGCGTCGAACTCGCCGCGCTTGAGCTTGGCCCAGAACTCGCGGTAGGCAGGAGACTCGCGGTACGCGGCGTCCACGAACATCGAGTGGTGCTTCCCTTGGATCTCGTGGAGCGCATAGCCGATCGTGGCGCAGAAGTTCTCGTTGGCGGTGAGCACCGTCCCGTCGAGATCGAACTCGATCACCGCCATCGACTTGCTGATGGCCTGGATCTGCGCCTCGTAGTCAGCGAAGGTCTCTTCAAACTCGGAGGGCGCCTCCGCCTCGGCGACGGCGACAGGGCCGGAGTTCCGGCGGGCCGGAGCGGTGGAGGACTTGCGGGCGGCTTGCCCGGTGCGGGAGGGAGTGCGGTTCGTAGCCATGGTCGGGTTCCGGTCGGGGTGCGCGAGGCGAGAGAGAGAAGACAACAAGAAGTGAGCGGGCGATCCGTGCGGGTTGTCAGGCAGCAGCGTGGTCAAGACGAAGCAGGTCGGTCACGCTGGCGATCACGAGCAGCCCGCGATCGCGTCGGACGATCCCGGTACAGGCGGCTCGCCAGCGTGCATCAAGCGTCGAGAGGGGCGGCTCTACCGCCGCGTCGGCCACCGATACCACATCGCCGACCTCATCCACCATGAACGAGAACAGCTCGGTGTCCTGCCGGACGACGACGTTCATGAAGTCCTCATCAGGCGCACGCTCCATGAGGCCGAGCGTGGTCCGCAGGTCCACCGCCGTGACGATCTGACCGCGGAGGTTCAAGAACCCCGCAATCGACGGGGGAGCCATTGGTACGCGCGCGATGCGCTGCGCGACGAGGACTTCCTGCACGATCAGCACCGGGATCCCCAGCCATTGATCGGCGAGACGGAAGGTCACGTACTCGGACGTCGCGCCGAGGGTCGAGACAGAAGCGGGAGCGAGGTTCATGCGACCACCTTTTCAGCGGTGAGGACGCGCTGCATCGTCGCGAGCACCGCGTCGCGATCGTGTTTCGCGAGGTAGTGATCGAAGCCCGCGGCCATTCCGCGCACCCGATCCTCTTGGCTATCCCGCGCGGTGAGCGCGACCAGCGTGAGATGGGCCCACGAGGGATTCGCCCGGATGGCCTTCGCCAATTCGAGGCCGTTCATCTTGGCCATGTCGATGTCGCTCAGCACCAAGTCGAACGTTTCGCCGCGTTCGAGGCGGTCGAGTGCTTCCGTCCCATCGAGTGCCGTCACCACGCGATAGCCATGGGCTCGGAGCACGGGCGTCAACAGCCCCAAGAAGAATCGCGAGTCGTCCACGAGGAGGACACGCTTCCCCTCCGCCCCTTCGCCCTCGCGCCGCGAGAACCAGTCGCCATGCGCCAGACGGAGATAGTGGTTGGTATCAATCACCTCGGTCGCCCGTTCGGCGATCACCGCGACGCCCAACACGCCTGGGCGGTTGGCGGAACGCTCGAGGTGCACATGCGTCTCCACGATGTCGCGGATCTCGTCCACCGCGACTCCCATGGTCCGGTCGCGGTCACTGAAGACGATGACCGGGCGCGGATCCTTAGCGCGCATGTCGAGTCCCGGGTACGCCGCGAGCACGGGGATCAGCGCGCCGCGATACTGCACGAGGTAGTGGCCGTCGGCCTCCTCGATCATCGACTGCGGGAACTCCTCGAGACGTGCCACCAGCGAGAGTGGGACCGCTTGCAGCGCCGCGTGGCCGGCGTCGAAGAGCAACACGCTCTCGATCGTCTGGTCCACCTGTCCGGCGGACAGCGCGCGGCGCGCCTCTGCCGCCTGCGCTTCCCGCGCCGCCGCCTCCGCCATGTGGCCCATCGAGGCAATGCCCGACGCGTCGAGGATCATGATCACGCGGCCATCACCGGTGATCGTGCACCCGGCGTACGCCTGGAGATGCTTCACCAAGCGCCCCACCGGCTTCACCACGATCTCCTGCGTATCGAACACTTCGTCGACGACCAGCCCGAATCGGGACTCGCCGACCTGACACACGACGATGCTCACGCTCGCACTCTCGCGCGCCTCGAGCCCCAAGAGACGATGCAGGTGCACCAACGGCAGCAACGCGTCACGTAGACGCAACGCCTGCGCGCCATGCACATCCTCAATAAGATGACTCTGCTCCGAGGTCACACGCACGAGTTCGACCACGCCGATCTGCGGCACGGCGAAGGTCTCGCCGGCGGTGCCGACCAGCAGAGCGGAGATGATCGCCAGCGTGAGCGGGATCTTCACCTTGATGCTGGTGCCACGACCCTCGACCGAGCTCAACTCGGCGGTGCCGCCGATCGCTTCGATGTTGCTGCGCACGACATCCATGCCCACGCCGCGTCCCGAGACATTCGTCACTTTCTCGGCCGTCGAGAAGCCGGGTTCGAAGATGAAGCGGAAAATCTGCGCGTCGGGCATCGCGTCCGCTTCCGCGGTCTTCACGAGTCCACGCTCAATCGCCTTGCGACGCACCTTGGCGGCGCTGATCCCGGCGCCGTCGTCCGCGATCTCGATCACCACATGGCCGCCTTCATGGCGCGCGCTCAGGGTGACGGTGCCGAGCTCGGGCTTGCCCGCGGCGCGGCGCACGGCCGGCGATTCGATGCCGTGATCCGCGGAGTTGCGAATCATGTGGGTGAGCGGATCGGTGATCGCCTGCAGCACCTGGCGGTCCAGTTCCGTCTCGGCCCCGTTCATCGTCAACGCGATCTGCTTCCCGCTCGAGTGCGAGAGGTCGCGCACGAGGCGCGGGAGCTTGGTCCACGCGTTGCCGATCGGCTGCATGCGCGTCTTCATCACCGCTTCGAGAAGATCGGTCGTGACGCGGTTCAGTTGCTGGACCGGCTTGGCGAACTCCGATTCTTCGTGCGCGGCCGCGAGTTGAATCAGCTGGTTGCGGCCGAGTGCGAGTTCGCCCACGAGATTCATCAGTTGATCGAGCAATCCGACGCCGACGCGGAGCGTGCTGTCGCTCAGTTGCGCCCGCGCTTCCGTCGGGGCGGCGCTCTCCGCAACCACCGCGATGGGAGACTCGACGCGAACCTCCGCGCGCGTCGCGGCCGGGGTCACTGCGGCGACGGCGGCGACCGGTGCAACGGGCGCCTGGTGTGCCTCGGGCGCCTCGGGTGCCGCATCACTCATCCAGCGCTCCAGCCGATGAATCACGGCGAAGTCATCCCCCTCCGGCTCCACCTGGTGCTCCTCGAGATGCGCGAGGATCTCCTTGATGACGTCGACCGCCGCGAGGACATCGTCCATGAGGTCCGACCGCACGGTGAGCGCACCGCCGCGCAGGGAGTCCAGCACGTTCTCCGCGGCGTGCGCCACGCTCTCGAGACGCGTGAGGCCGATGAAGCCGCAGGTCCCCTTGATCGTGTGGATCGTGCGGAAAATGCTGTTGAGAAGGGCGACGTCCTCGGGACGGCGTTCGAGCGCGACAATATCGTTGTCGAGCTTGGCGAGATTGTCGGTGCTCTCGGTGAGGAAATCGAGGAGGAGATCGTCCATGACCGGTCCTAAGGGAGGTCCGCGTCGGCGGGGTGCCGTGCGGTTCGTCTCTCCTGAGTGTCGGTCGCTGATTCCGTTTCCACACCCACGTCGCTGGACGGGGTCCTAGCTCGCCGGTTTCGGGGTGCGCTTCAGCACGCGGGCCAGCGTGGCTTGCAGGTCGCGGAACCCCAGCGGCTTCTGCAGCACCGCCGCCGCTCCCTCGAATGCGTCGGTCGACCGTGCGTGTCCCGAGACAATGATCACCGGCACATCCTTGGCCAGAGCCTTCAGGATCGGGAGGGCACGTCCACCGGACAGCCCGGGCATGGAGAGGTCGAGAATCACCGCGCGGAGGTCGGTGGGCTCTTCCGACAGCAGGTATTCGATGGCGTCTTCCGCACTGGCCATCGGACGAGGGGTGAGCCCCGCACGGGTCACCTGACGGGCGAGCACATCCCGGACCATCTCCTCATCGTCCACAATGAGTACTGCGCCGCCGGGTTCAGGGGCGGACGAGCTCTCGTGCAGAGGGGCTTCATCCCCCGGCACCAGCTCCATGGGGATGCGCAACACGAAGGTCGCACCGGCCCCCGGCTTCGATGACACTTCCCACGAGCCCCCCGCCTCCTCAACCGAACGCACCACGCTGGCGAGGCCAAGCCCCGTCCCCTCACTCGGGCCCTTCGTCGTGAAGAATGGCTCGCCGAGCCGCGGAAGCACGTGTTCGGGGATGCCGTGCCCGTTGTCGCGGACCTCGAGGCGCACCCAGTCCGCACCCTCGGCCTGCAGGGTGACCTGAATGATCGGGATGTGTGCGTCGCGCACCGCGTCGCGCGCATTGAACAGCAGATTCAGGAGCACCTGCTGATACGAACTGGCGCGTCCACGCACCGCCGCGCGCTCCATTCGCACCGCCTCCTCGAGGCGGATGCCCGGGTCCATCGTGCGTCGGGCGAGGTGCACCGCTTCGCGGACGATCGGGACGAGGTCACAGGTCGCGGATTCCTGCCCCGTATCCGAGCGGCCGAGCTCGAGCATGCGCTTCACGAGGTCCGCCGCCCGCAACGCGGCGCGCTCCGCATCGTCGAGGAGTTCCTGATCTTCAGGAGGCAGCGACTCCCTCGCCATCTCCACGTTCGGGAGAATGACCTCGAGCATGTTATTGAAATTGTGCGCAATGCCCGCGGCCATCTCCCACATCGCCTCATGCTTCGCCGTGCGGCGCAACGCTTCTTCCATGCGGAACTCGGTCGTCGCGTTCAGCATGACACCGGTGTAGAGCAGCCCCGTCGCGGTCTGCTCCGCACCGCCGACCACACGAATCCATCGTGGACCCGTCTCGGACTCGAGGCGCGCCGTGTACTCGAACGCGCGGCCATCACGCACCACGCGCGCCACCTCCGCCAGCAACCGCTGCTCATCGGCGGGCGTCAGCAAACCGAGCACTCGCTCCATCGTCACCGTTGACGGATCGTCGGAGATCCCGAGCACTTCGCGCACATTCCCGCCGACGATGGTCAGGGTGCCGACCCCCGCGACACTCGGCACGAACTGGTACACGAGGCCGGGAATCGCATCGAGAATGCGCCGCGATTGACGCTGACTCTCCACGAGTTCGCGCTGCGTCTCGATCTCGCGCGTGACATCGGAGAAGGTGGTCACGACACCGACAATCTCTTCGTGATCGTCGGCGCGGAGCGGATCGGCCCGCACCGAGAGCCAGGCGGCCTCGCCGGTGGGACGATGCACGCCAAGGATGCGC
>ENA-ORBV01012287-ORBV01012287.1-microbial-mat-metagenome-genome-assembly--contig:-NODE-12287-length-13241-cov-30.196445_pt1 | contig 13241 bp, 19 predicted proteins | sample MGYA00237777_ERZ505514 | MGnify/ENA primary metagenome ERZ505514 (study PRJEB26160, sample SAMN06269048) | microbial mat metagenome | isolation source: Oligotrophic lake microbial mat | place...
GCAGTCAAAACGCAATGGGCCGTGGTAATGGAGCGGCTTGTCAAAGAGGCGCTGAACAACACCCCTGCCTTGCGGGAGAGGATTGAGGCCGCTATTTCCGCCAAGTTGAAGGGCCAGATCGCGGCACTAATGAAGGGAGCAGACAAATGAGCAAGGCTATCGCGTGGTGCCTAATGGACGCAAACGGCAAGATGTACTGGGATGACGAGGAATGCGTATGGCCGACTCCCGGCGTCGCAGACGAAATTCTGCAATACATGAAGGAACAGTCCCCGGATGATGGCTGGCACTTGATGCCGCTGTTCACTGTGGAGTCGCCGAAGCGAGAAAATGCTTGCCGTGGCAATTCCGGTTGATTGGCGGGGTTAAGGCGCGTGCCCCGATTCACGCGCCACTGTTTGAAAGTGAACGATGACCAAGCAAGTACGAATCGAGAACGCGGACACCAGCCACCACAAAGTGCGCGTGTTCAAAGAGCATAAAAACGAGGCCGGCGAATGGGTGCGCGTTGGCCCTGCCGCCGAATTGGACGCCCCGGCGCAAATGGCAACGGACTATATCCACAGCCACCAGCGCCTGGTGGTCGAAGAGGCGGCCTGATGTTGGGCGGGCCTACTGCTGGCCCGCCTGTAAGCGCCTAACGCTGGAGTTCAGGCGGCGGCGCAGCCGGTCGCCTGCAACGGAATGTTAGAGGGCAACGGAGGAGGCGAAAATGTGTGAAACAGAAAACCCGTGGGGCGACCTGCGAAAGATATGGGCGGATGCCGACAAGAAGGCGACGGACTGGCGCGATGCCGGCGAAGTGAAACTGCTGGAGCAGATGACCGATGCTTACGAGGGGCTGAAAGCCTGCGGATGGCAAGATATTCTGTACTGCCCGAAAGACGGCACGCGGTTTCTTGCGATCAGCCCCGGAAGTACCGGGGTTTTCCCGCACTACTACAAGGGCGAGTGGCCGACCGGCACTTGGTGGGCAGAAGCGCACGGCGATTTGTGGCCGTCTCTGCCAGCACTGTGGAAGCACATGCCCTCTAACGTTGGAGCTAACCGGCCTTAAGACACTTAATTAACAGAGGAGATAGTCATGAAAAAAAGTCCGTTTTCCGTCCGTCAAGGGGATGTTCTTATCGTCGAGGCATCATACCGGGGCGGCATCCCTAAAGAGGCGAAGAAAGTCGCCGACGAAGGCGACGTAATCCTTGCGCACGGCGAGGTGACCGGGCATGCACACCGCATGGCAAAAACTCTTAAGGTCGATTATTTCGATCATGCTGCTGAGAGATTCTTGCGCGTAGTCTGCGACTCGCCGCTGACCCATGAGGAACACACTACCATTCCAATCCTGCCGCGAGAAGGTGGCTATCAGCAGGCGTTTCAAGCAGAGGAATTCGGGGAGGAGGTGCGCCGTGTTCAAGACTAAATTTGTCAAAAGGATAGATCGTCTGACACCAGAACAAACATCCCGGATGGATGAATGGGCCGACAAATGGATTGAGATCGGCCTGCGCTGTGGCGGTGCAGACCGTGCGAAATTTGAACAGTCCGCGCGAGCATGTTACCGGCTGGCAAATTTGCCGGAGCCAAAGACTATCATTTGGGTAGATAGCCCTCTCGTAATGGCATTAGCCGCGCCGATTGCATCGCATTTGTTGCAGACAATGCGCAAAATCGGTGATGTGCATGATGTCGTGCACCGCGCTGTCGATGGCGTCGTGAGCAGTGCTGTGGTCAATACTGTTGGTGATGCCGAGCGCGGTAAAGCGAGTCTTTCTGTGCAAGACGCCGTAAGCGGTGCTATCGATGGTGTCGTCCGCGGTGCTGTAAGCGGTGATGTTTTCGTTCACAGTGCTGTGGACGATGCTGTTCGCGGCGCTGTGAGCCGCGTCGTGGATGATACTGCCGATGCTGCTGTGCGCATTGAAGTGCCCTATGCCGTGCGCTATGCCGTGAGCGGTGAAGTGAGCGCTGCTGTGTATGCTGCTGTGCGCGGTGAAGTGCGCGGTGAAGTGAGCAACGGCGTGAACAACGCTGTTGAAGGCGCTGTCAATGATGTCGTTCGCGACGCTATTAACGATGCTATTAGCGATGCCGTGGTCGGTGCTATCGATGCTGTTGCGTACGGTTCTGCGGGCGGTGAAGTGCGAGATTCTGTGCGCGGCGCTGTGAGCCGCGTCGTGGATGATACTGCCGATGCTGCTGTGCGCGGTGAAGTGCGCGGTGAAGTGCGCAACGGCGTGAGCGACGCTGTTGACGGCGCCGTGAGCGGCGCTGTCGATGATGTCGTTCGCGGCGCTATTAACGATGCCGTGCGCTATGCCGTGAGCGGTGAAGTGAGCGCTGCTGTGTATGCTGCTGTGCGCGGTGAAGTGCGCGCGGCGGTGTTGATCGCCTCGGGTGAAGTGAGCAACGGCGTGAACGACGCTGTTGACGGCGCTGTGAACGGCGCTGTCGATGATGTCGTTCGCGGCGCTATTAACGATGCCGTGGGCGGTGTTATCGATGCTGTTGTGAACCGTTCCGCACTCGCTGAAGTGAGCGGCTCTGTTGGCAATGCCGTGCATGATGCTGTTAACCGCCTTGTTAGTGATGTCATTCGCAGCGCTGTAAGCGATGCTGTGGATGATGCTATTGGCGATGCTAGTGGTTCTGTTGGCGATGTTGTAAGCAATTTTATTAACGGGCCTGTCGGTACCGCGCGCAATACTGTGATCGGCGCCGTGCGCAGCGAAGTGCACTATGCCGTGCGCGATGCCGTGCGCGATGCCGTGGGCGGTTCTATTGGTGAGGCTGTAAGCCGCGCCGTTGGCGTGGCCGTGAGCGGTGATGTGCTGGAATCTGTGCGAGATTCTGTGCGCGATGTTGTGAGCGATTCCGTGAGCGATTCTGTAGGAGATGTTATATACGGTGCTATCGATGCTGCTGTGCAAGACGCCACAAGCGGTGCTGTCGATGGCATCGTTCGCAGTGCTATTAGCGATGCTTTTCGCAGTGATGCGGACGGCATAAGGAAATCAATTTTAACCAACTGGAATAAATATCTCGGAGGCCAGTTCTGGGTCGGCGGATGGTGGTACGGCGGCGCGTGGACTTCTTTTTTAATAGATGTTTGCAACCTCAAGCTATCCGATCATTTGATGGAATGCGTAAAGGCATATCACGGGACTCTTGAATCTACCTGCTGGTGGTATCCGCATGCTGATTTTATTATGGTCAGTGAGCGACCGAAATCAATTAGCAGAGAAGTGATAGGACCTCGCGGAATCGGGTCACACAGGCTACACAACGCAGCCGGTCCCGCTGTTGAATGGGCGGGCTGGTCTGTCTACTCAATACACGGCGTTCGCGTGCCGGAACATGTCGTAATGTTTCCGGAATCCATCACCATCGACCAGATCAAGGCGGAGGAAAACGCAGAAGTACGCAGAGTGATGATTGAACAATTCGGGGAGAACAAATACATCGTGCAAAGCGGCATGAAGGCCGTTGCCCATGATGAACAATTCGGAACGCTCTATGTCGAGCAGATGGAATCTGGTAGGCCTATCGCTAAAATCCGGGTGGTAAATCGTTCGCCTGAGCCGGATGGTTCATTCCGCATCTACTGGCTGTCCATAAATCCTGCGCACTATGGGGGGGATGCCGGGCGATCCCCACAAGCTGCTGTCGCGAGCACCTGGCGCACTACACCAGGCGGTGCCGAACTGTTTTTCCGGGATTGGCATGACTACAGGCCCGCGATTGAGACATAATCGCAGCACTGTGAAGGGGGCAGACAAATGAGTGATGGTAAAGACCGCGTGGCCGCCACAATCCACTTATCCAAGAATGACGCGCTGGCCGAATTGGATGCGCTGAAGTTCGCTTTTTCCTCAACCATTGTGCTGACGCGGCCCGGCAGTAACGAGCGCGAGCTGGCGGAGAATGTGCATAAAGGTATCAATGTGAGGATCGACTACCTGCGCGATTCGCTACGCAGGCTGCTTGCATGCGAATGATGGGTTAGCCGCCTACCTACTACAAAGTGCGGTTTTTTTGGAGAAGTAAAATGCGAAAGCTTGACGAGCATAAAGTAAATCCAGGCAATGACGCGCTCACGATTACGGTGATAGACGAACCCGGACACGGCGGCGCAAACCACAAATATGACATCGAAGGGGGCGATGCTGCGCCGACACACTTGCGATTTCAAAACGGCCCAATCAATGCAGACGGCAACGGCGTAAACGGAATTACCCACGAAGCACTGCTTGCCGTACTTGCGGATAGACTACGTGGCTTCCAGTCTGGCCCGTATTCGTGCAAGGCCAATGAGTGCGCCCTGACGCACATTGAAGAGGCCCAGCATTGGCTACAGCAGCGCACTATTGAGCGTATGCGCCGTGGAGTAGAAGGAACGCATACCGTTTAATGCTAACGTCCAAGGTCAGGCAGAAGATGGGACGCATTAAGTCCGAGAGGCGCTGGCGCTGCAAGAACTGCGCTGCGGTGAGCTTTGACCATGAGCTGATGACGGCAAAAAGCCCGTTCGAGGGTTTCGCGTTGACCGCCTGCCCGGAGTGCAAGTGCTGCGATGTAGGCCTAGAACTGATGTGCGATGAGACGGACTGCACGCAGGAAGCAAGCAGCGGCTGGCCGACCGGAGACAGCGCCGACGCATGGGGCGGATACCGGCAAACCTGCTACCAGCACCGCGAGGTGACTAACGGTGCATCAAGCGGCGCCGGCACGGCGTCCGCTTGAAGGCGAACGAAAGGAAATGTCGTGGCTAATTTCCAGGGCGCTGATGCAGGATTACGAGAACTCGCGCTCTTTGCCGGCGCTGGTGGAGGAATACTCGGCGGCAAGTTGCTCGGATGGCGAACCGTGTGCGCCGTTGAATGGGAACCCTACCCCGCAAGCGTTCTTGCCCAGCGACAGAATGATGGCCTTCTCGCGCCCTTCCCGATTTGGGATGACGTTCGCACCTTTGACGGACACCCTTGGCGCGGATTTGTTGACGTGGTTTCTGGCGGCTTCCCGTGCCAGGACATCAGCGTTGCAGGAAAAGGCGCCGGTATTGACGGTGCGCGCAGTGGAATGTGGCACCACATGGCGAGAATTGTCGATGAGGTTCGACCGCGCTTCGTGTTCGTGGAGAACTCACCTCTCCTTGTGGGACGAGGACTTGACAGAGTTCTTGCCGACCTTGCCGGCCTGGGGTTCAATGCGCGATGGTGTGTTATGGGAGCAACTGCCGCAGACCTTCCACACGGGCGCGAGAGGTTCTGGATGGTGGCCTACCCCAGTGAAGTTCGACGCGAACTTGCCGAGCATGATGCCGAGGAACGGCGACACAACCCGCATCGACATGCACGGAAAGCAGCGGAAGGTTCTAAGAGATGGCCGTACCGCTTCGATGGGACTTTCCCGCCTCATCATCTCCATGACTGGGAAATTCCCGAAGGTGGAAGCGTTCGAGGAATTGATGGCCTGGCCGAGTGGATGGACCGCGTTAGCGCCGTTGGCAACGGACAAGTTCCGACAGTGGCAGCTAAGGTCGTGCGCCTCTTGATGCCGGAAGCGTGCAACACGCCTAACGTGGATGTGATATGAGTATGGAGTACATACGTAAAACCTACGGAGTACCGGCAAAGCGCGGCGCAAAAAGCGAATGATCAACAGGAGGCGCGATGAAGAACAATATCGAAGATCTGCGTAATATTCTGTGCGCCACGCTGGTGGCGCTCACGGACGAGGCCGCGCCGATGGAGCTGGATCGGGCGCGCACCATCGCCGAGGTGGCACAGGCCCTCATAAATACGCTGGAGGTGGAGGTCGATTTTTTGCGCCTTAGTGGCGAGATCCGCGGCATCGGGTTTATGGTGCAGCCCGGGTCGGAATAGGGCGATCAACGATGATCCGCCCCAAATCCCCGGCTTATGCAAAATCCATCCTCGAGGCCCGCCGCTCGGGCCGGCACCCGCAATTGCTGCATGTGGTCTACGGCCACGACTGGGACGTGCCGGAGGGCACGCGGCGGGTTGCCGTGAAACCCGGCGCGGCACTCGGGCTGGACTGGCGCTGCGCCGCGGCGGTCGGGGTGCAGGTGCTGGATCGCTCCAGGGGCGCGGAGGATAACTACGACGCCGAGGGCAACCGGGAATTGTTTTTTCTGCTCGGCGAAATCGCGCGAGCAGCCGCTTTCGTGCAGGTGGAAACCCCGGAGGCGTTGACGGCGTCGGACCGCCCGGCGGGACCGGGGCGCTGTTACGCGGACATCTACGCATTTCTGTCGAGAAAATGGGACCGGGGCGCTCGCCGCTTTACCTGGCCGGCGTGGTGGTCGGAGGAAATCGAAAATACTCATGCACAAAACAGAAAAAGATGGATCGCGGAAGCCGAGCAATTCCTCGCGCGATGCGTTGCTCGACGATGATCAGACCGGTGCGGCGGGGTTCGCCGAATTCGATGCCTGGGAGGGGCGCGCTGACCATCGCCTGGCCGCGGACACCCACGGCGTTATGGCGACGCTGGGGAACATCGTGCTGATCCTCGGCAATGATGCCGCGTGGCATGGCGTGCTCGCCTACAACGAATTCGCCGGCACCGTGGTCAAGCGCTCGCCGCCGCCGTTTGCTCGCGGTGAAACAGGCGAATGGACAGACCAGGACGACGCCAGGCTGGAGCATTGGCTGGAGACGGCCTACCAGATGCGGCGGGTGCCGGAGAGCGCCATACAGCGCGGCGTGATGCTGGCTGCCGACGAACACAGGTTTCACGAAGTCCGCGAATACCTCAACAAACTAAAATGGGACGGCTTGCCGCGCCTGGCGCATTGGCTGCATTTGTATTTGGGCGCCGAGCAATCGGAATATGCGGCGCTTGCCGGCGCGAAATATCTGATAGGCGCCGTCGCGAAAGTGATGCGCGCGCCAGTAAAAGTCGAGAACGTGTTGATTCTGGAAGGGCCGCAGGGCGCGGGCAAATCGAGCGCGCTCAAGGCGATGTTTCAGCCGTGGTTCACGGATGCGGCGTTCGAGATCGGCAGCACCGATGGCTATCAGATTATTCGTGGCATGTGGGGTGTGGAGCTGGCGGAGCTCGACGGTTTCAACCGCGCCGAATCCTCGAAGTCAAAGGGATTTTTCTCGCGGGAGACCGATCGCTACCGCAGCCCGTACGGCAGAAAGCCGGTGAACGTGCACCGCCAGTGCGTGTTTGCCGGCTCAGTGAACCATGCGACCTATCTCAAAGACGACACCGGCAATCGCCGCTACATGCCGGTGACGGTGGGCTTCATCGATGTCGAGGAATTGCGTCGCGATCGCGACCAGCTCTGGGCGGAGGCGCTGGCCGAATACGAGCAGGGCACCGTGTGGCACGTTCGCGCCGCGGAAGCGGCGTTTTTCGCGGAAGAGCAGGACGCCCGCTACATCGGCGACGCCTACGAAGATCGCATCCGCCATTGGCTCGACGCCCCTGACGAGGGCGGCGTGAAGCCCGGCGAAGTGACCTCCGGGCAGATCCTCATGAAGGCCCTGGGCCTCGAGGTCAGTAAATGGACGTTGGCCGAGCAGCAGCGGGTGGGCCGAATCATGGCGCGCATCGGCTGGCCGCGGAGAAAAAAGGGTGGCCGCGCGGATCGTGAATGGGTCTACATCCGGCCGGAAGATGGCAAAAATGACGACGAATAGGCGCGTGTCCCGTTGGTGTCCCATTGAAATTGGCAACGGCCCACCAATGGGACACCGAATAAAATCAACGACGTGCCCCGTTGTCCCGTTCAACGGCGGGGTTTTTTTCGCGCGCGCGCGCGCCCGCGCACATAAAAAATCACATCTCCAATGGGACCAATGGGACACAGGACACGGGAGGGCCGGGTGAAGGAAGCCCTCGAAGCCTGGCGCTACGGCGACCCGGCTGATGTCGTCGAGCGCGTCGAGCTGCAGGCCAACGCCGCAGCGGCCCGAGAAAGGGAAAAGCTGGAGAAACGGCTGAAGCAGCTGGCAGAGCAGGCTCGCATTCGAGCAAAGGTGTTCCGAATCCTGGGGGCGAAATGAGCAAGGAATCGATAATCAGAGAATTGCCGGACGACTTCGTGCGCCAGATGCGCAACTGGGCGACGACCGGCTCCAACGTAGGGATGTACACCATCTCGCCCGCCTACGAGGGGATGCCATCCAGCCGCGTGCCGGGCTCGGTCATCCTGGCCAACTACGGCGAGATCTCACACGTCGAGCGCGCGATCGATGCCCTGCAGAACCGCGAACGCCTGGCGGTGCGATTATTCTGGATGTACGAGGGGCAGGACCTGGTGTGGCTGGGCCGGAGACTAGGCTGCGACTACCGCGTTGTGGAATCACGTGTGCGCAGGGGCCACGAGCGCATGCGCCAGGACCTGGCCATCCTCGAAGCGGCCTATGAGCGGCAGCGGGACCGCCGGCTCGCCTACGCATAATTTGCCGGTGGCCTATTGACGGCGCCGAATTGCAGGTCTAGAGTGCCATTCCTAGTAAGCCCAGATCTGCGTCCACAGGATGGCGTGGCTCATACTTAGCAGCAACTGGGCGCAGCACCCCCGACCCGATGGCCCCTCAAGCCCTCGGGTTTTTATTTGCACTCAGCCACCACTCAGCCACCACTCAGCCAGCACTCAGTCAGCACGCGCATAGTGAGCTGGTGGACAAAATCACGGGTCCTTCCCCGACGTTCTACCCTGCGCATCGTAAGAGCGCGGAAAAGCGCTAGTGGTTGATTTTGTTCGGTCCTACCAAAGTTGCAGCGGTATCTACCAGGCGGACTACAAAAGTGGCAGCGGTATCTACCAGGCGGGCCTACCGGGCATCCCCATGCGATTACCAGATGGAGTCGACAGCATCAGGGCGTTCGGCAGGCGCGTGGGACGCAGCCATCCGACGATTCTGCAGGCGATCGATGATGGGCGTATCACCTCCACGTACCACGAGCCGGCAGGGGACCGACTTCGCGGCGTGTACTGGCAGGCCGCGTTGGTCGAGTACCAACGCAACACCGACCCGACGCAAGCGCAACGCTCCGGCGCCGCGCCGCTGAACACCGGCGGCCCGAACACCGGCGGCCCGAACACCGGCGGCCTGAACACCGGCGGCCTGAACACCGGCGGCCTGAACACCGGCGGCCTGAACACCGGCGGCCTGAACATCGCCAGCATGAGAGCCAGGCCTGTGGGCTATCCGCTGTCGTCGTCGTCGACGCATGCCTCAACGCCCATGCGGGAGAATTTGCCGGCGGCGAGTCTGCTGGGGGACGCTGGGCAGGGCAACGCGCTGCCGTCACCGGGTTTTGCAGTCTCGCCGCCGGCGGCCGCGGAAGGTGAACTGCCGTTCGGTGAACTGCAGTTCGAAGACGCTCCGCCGGCAGCGCCGGCGAAATCAGGGAAGGATGATCCGCACGGTTATCTTGAGCACAGGGCGCGCACCGAAGAATTCAGATCCAAGCAGGCCGAGCTGGAATATTTGCGCGACCTGGGCCTGGTTGTGTCGGCCGTCGAAGCTCGTGAAGCGAATTTCAGCCGGTACAGGATGCTGCGCGACAAACTGCTGAACATTCCAGATCGCGTGGCCACCATCCTGGCGGCCGAGCGCGAGGCAGGTCGGGTGCACCAGCAACTAACGGCGGAACTAAAACGGGTACTAAGTGAACTCTCCAACGATGCAACCGCTGAAGCTGCCGGAGGGGCTGCCGAGCGCGTGGCGGCTTGACTCCATCACCTTTGCCGAGGCGATCGCCCCGGATCCGGACCGAACCATAGACCAGTGGGCGGACGAAAAGCGGATCCTGCCGTCCGAAACGTCGGCGGAACCAGGGCCGTGGCGCACGTCGCGCGTGCCGCATACGCGCGAGATCATGCAATCGCTGTCGCCGATTGATCCGTGTCAGGAGGTGACGTTCGTCGCGGGAACGCAAGTCGCGAAGACCGAGGTCGGCAACAATTTCATCGGGTTCGTGATGGACGAAGCGCCGGGCCCGGCGATGATGGTGCTGCCGACCTCGAATACCGGAAAACGCAGTTCGCGCACTCGGTTGGCCAAAATGATTGAATCGACGCCGAGCCTGCGCGCGAAAATCAGCGACAGTTCTCGTGACAAGGCGAATTCCGTGACCATGAAAGAATTTCCCGGTGGCGTCCTTGCGATCGCCGGCGCCAACAGTGCGGCCGAGTTGAAATCGATGCCGGTGCGTTATCTTTTTGAAGATGAGGTAGACGAATATCCCGACGATGTCGACGGCCAGGGCCCGGCCGACGAGCTAGCGGAGAAGCGCACCGATACCTTCGTGCGGAAGAAGATTTTTCGGACGTCGACGCCGACCGAAAAAGGCCGCTCCAAGATTTGGAAGCACTGGCTGAAGTCGGATCAGCGTCACTATTACGTGCCGTGCCCGCACTGCGCGCATGCCCAGGTGCTGATTTGGGATCAGGTCCGCTGGGAGATCCGCAAGGTCTGGGAAGTTGTTTTGGCGGACAGCGGCGAAATTCGCGAAGTCGATGCAACGACCGAAGGCGCGGTCGCTCGCGAAACGGGCGACGTCGTGGATGTCTGGTACGAGTGTGTCAGTTGCGACACTCGCATCGAAGAATTTCAGAAGACGCAGATGCTGGAAGGCGGCGCATGGGTCGCGGCGAACCCCAGCTCGCGCCGGCGGGGCTATCACCTCAGCGCGCTGTATTCGCCAGTGGGCTGGTACTCCTGGCGCACAGCGGTTGAGAAGCGCATCGAGGCCGACCAGGATCCGACCAAGTTTTTGCTCAAGGTGTGGACCAACACCGTCGCGGCCGAGCCGTACGCCGACAATGGCTCTGATGTTTCGGCGATCGATATCAAGGCAAGGGCCGACAGCTACTCTCTCAAGCAGGTGCCGGCGGGCGGCCTGGTGCTCACCGCGTCGGCGGACATCCAGGGCGACCGGATCGAGGCACAGGTGAAGGCCTGGGGCCGCGGCGAAGAGTCCTGGCTGGTCGATTACCAGGTTTTTTTCGGCGATACCGAAACCCGCGAGCCGTGGGATCGCCTGGCGGAGTACCTCTTCGACTCGAGCTTCGTGCACGAGTACCAGGTGCCACAAAAGATCATCGCCACGGCGATCGACACCGGTTTTCGTACGCAAATGGCGTACGATTTTTGCCGACGCTACAAGCATCGGCAAGTGATCGCCATCAAGGGCGTGCCTCGGCCCGGGAAGTCGATACTCGGCAGGCCGACGATGCAGGACATAAATCATAAGGGCGCGACGCTGAAAAAAGGCGTGCAACTGTGGCCGGTCGGCGTGGACACCGCCAAGGAACGCATTTACGCGCGCCTAAAAATCATTGAAAGCGGTCCGGGGCGAATGCATTTCCCGCTCGGTTTGCCAGACGAGTACTACGCAGGGCTGGTCGCCGAGCGACTGGTGACACGATACGTGCACGGGTACGCCAAGCGTGTATTCGAAAAAGACGCGGGTGCGCGCAACGAACCCCTCGATCTGGAGGTGTATGCCTACGCCGCGGCGTTGTTTGCCGGGATCCAGCGCATGAATTGGGATCGCCTCGAAGCGACGCTGAAGGCTAGTGCATCCGATTTGTTCGTGATCGCTGGGCAGGCGCTGCCGGAAACAGTGCAGACGCCGGAAGAGGAAGTAAAGGTCGCTGCCGTCGCCGTCGCCGTCGCCGTCGGGCCGCAACGCTGGAACGGAAAACGGAAAAACTGGGTGAACGGATACCGATGAACGACATGGAGAACAACGCACAACGGGAGGTGAGCTACCCGGACTCGAACCGCATAGGCAAGATGCTGATCGCGCGTGAAACGCTGCGCGACGGCACCCAGCGGCCGATGCTGCAGGCGCTGTTCGGGTTGTGCATAATTCTCGAAGTCGGCGATCATGAGTCCGGTCGCGGAAAAGAATACATCGCCGCCAGTGAGCTCTTCGAGCCGCTCGCCGAGGGCGAAGAAATTCCGGAGTACCGCATCGAGCAGGCGACGCTGATGCCGTTTGCGCAGGCGGACCACGAAGCGCGGCGCCTGAACAGCGGCGCGTTCGGCTTCGTCGCCATTCGCCGAATCATCGTGCGGGTGCCGGCGATCGCCGTGCGCGCCAGCGCGCAAGTCATTCATTGATGGAGGTGACATGAAAGAAACACTGCCGACCGAATTTGAAAGCGCGACGCACCGCATTGGCGTCACCGGCGAATGCGTCAAGGCCACCCGCTGGGCCAAGGATGGCGACCATCCACTCGTAGTGAGGTATCCGATCGACGGGCGCGAATACAAAGGCCTTTTAGTGGCGGGCGAAAAGACCAAGTTCGCCCTGCGGTTCGGCGACTGGATTCTCGAGGACGCGAATGGGCAGGTGTGGGTGGAGAGTCAGGTACTGCCAGACAAATACAAAGCCTTGAAGGGAGGTGCGTCGTGAAAACACTGCTTCGATTTCTGCGCCGGCAGGCGCTCTATGCGGTGCTCTGGTGCCTGGCGTTCTACGAGCGTCGCGTCGGCGCGATCATGCCGCTGCAGGTAGGCGTCACGCACCTGATGTACTACTCCGTACTGCTCGGCCAGTGGAACGGCCTGGCCAACGGCGTACTCGATTTGGACACCGACACCCTTAAGGTTGCAGCCGCGACGAATACCTACACCATTAATCAGGACACGCACGACTTTTTCGACGACCTCACAAACGAAGTGACCGGAACCAACTACACCGCGGGCGGCGCGACCCTGGGCTCCGTAACGCTGACGCGATCGACCACGACGGTAACCTTCGACGCCGCGGATACCGTATGGTCGCAGCATGCAACGGGGTTTACCACCGCGCGCAAATTTCCAATTTACAAATCAACGGGCACGGCCGCGACCTCCAGGCTGTTCTCGGTGGTCACCGCGGACGGCGATGTCGGCAACGTGACCGGGGATCTGACCATCTCATGGAACGCCAGCGGCATCGCGACCTGGTCGACCACCTGACGTTGCAAACAACATAGGCGGATCTCCGGATACCACCATGCATTCAATAGCAGGACGCTCAACCGTGGACAGGCCAAATTCTTGATTACTACTTTGATTTGGAGGACTGATGAAAAAGTTGATTGTAGTGCTGTCGTTATTGTTCGTGAGCGCTCCCCTGTGTGCACAAACGAACACCCTGACCTGGGACTTTCCGGCTGCGGAGGAAAGCAGGACGACGACGTTCAACGCCGAGCGCAAGACCGGCACCTGTGCGGCGGTGGGCACGTTTGCGGAAATTGG
>ENA-ORBV01012288-ORBV01012288.1-microbial-mat-metagenome-genome-assembly--contig:-NODE-12288-length-13241-cov-5.797022_pt1 | contig 13241 bp, 14 predicted proteins | sample MGYA00237777_ERZ505514 | MGnify/ENA primary metagenome ERZ505514 (study PRJEB26160, sample SAMN06269048) | microbial mat metagenome | isolation source: Oligotrophic lake microbial mat | place...
CCATTGTAGATCACTCGACGGCGTCCCGAGAAACCGATACTCGTGGTGCTAAAACAGACACCTCAAGTAGCAGTGACGGCATTTCCAAGGAAGGACGAGCGGCGGTCACGCGGTCCAAGATTTTGGTCTTGTCCGTGCTGGCGGTAGCCGCTGCGGTGGTGGGATGGGCCACGTACCGAACGACCTTTAACGCCGAACAAAATGAATTTGAAAAACAGGTAAGTACCTTCTACGGAAGGAAGAGATGGAGTGTCCTCTTCTTTATCCGTCATGGGACTCACCAACATCTCTCCCTCTCTTCTTCTTCTTCTTACCTTTATCTTGCTCAGTTCCATGTCTATGCCTTGGAACTAGAGGGACTCATCCATGCCGAAGCCAAAGCCATCTTCCTGACCATGGAGAACTTTGCCAACACCATTACCTCCTACGCGCTAGATGAGGGGTCCGATTGGCCCATGGTGACGGTGCCGCATTTTGAAATGAGAGGAACGGCCACCAATAAGTTATCCTTGGCCTTGATGGTCGTCTTGTCTCCCATTGTACCACTCTTGGACCGTGAAGCTTGGGAGACCTATGCCATGGCCAATCAAGATTGGATTCAAGAGGGTCTGGATTGGGATCCCGACTTTCGTCGAGACTACATGTCGGTCGAGGGATATGAATTGACCAACATTTCCAGTCATATTTGGCATTATGGTCCCAATCACCAGCCAATTAACGAGCGAGGACGTGGGCCCTACATGCCGGTATGGCAAATGGCACCGGCACCCCACGATCCTTCCATTGTCAACTACAACCTACTGGATTATCCCGTCTTTGAAAAGGCCTACAATGGCGTCATGGAAACGGAGCTTCCTGTGCTATCGGGTTTGACGGATCTCGAATGGCTCTACGGAGGAGCAGTGCAAGATAGTCACTTGAATCCACACAGCTTTCTCTTGTATCCCGTCCATCAAACCTTTCCGGAGGAACTAGAGTCGGAATCCCAAGCCAATCCTATTGTGGCCACCACTACGGCCGTTTTGCCATGGGACAATTACTTTTCCAATCTCATGCCTTCCGAAGCCGAGGGATTGATTGTCGTGATGCGGGATACCTGCGGGGATGTCTTTACCTATCGCATCGATGGAGGAACGGCATCCTTTTTGGGCTTGGGTGATTTGCACGACACCCAATATACCTACCTCGAAGAATCCGCCGACTTTGTCGACTTTTTGCAATACAACTTTTCGCGTACCCGATCCCACTGTGAATACTTTCTCTACATTTATCCTTCAACGACCCTCCATGAAAAGTATCTCACCGCCAATCCCGTCATGTACACGACCATTGTAGTGGCGGTCTTTTTCCTCACCACCATGGTCTTTGTCTTGTATGACTTTTTTGTCCAACAACGCAATGATCTGGTCGTGGCCAAGGCCAAGAAATCCAATGCCATTGTCTCGGCCCTCTTTCCGAAAAATGTCCGCGATCGCATCATGCAAGAAGCCGAAGAACAAGTTGAAGCGGAAATGGCCCAAAAGGCCTTTAAGAAAAAGTTTGGTGTCGCGGCAAAATCCCAACTCAAAACCTTCTTGTCGGATGGAGCGGCGGCCAATGTAGGACCTCAAAATCAACAACCCGGGCTCAAGGGAGGAGAAGGTGGTGCCATTGCTTTCGCAGGAAAACCCATTGCCGATTTGTTCCCTTCCGCGACCGTCATGTTTGCCGACATTGCGGGCTTTACAGCTTGGAGGTACGTACTAGACTAGCCTTGTACTAGGGTTGCGCGGGGCAGCAATGACAAAGCTTGTGTTGACTGCGGATATCTCTGTTCGTTCTCCTCACCATCTGTGTGCCTCTCCTTGCTTTTATGACAGTTCTGTTCGTGAACCCACTCAAGTATTCCAATTGCTGGAGACTTTGTACAATGCTTTTGATGAAATTGCAGGACGACGACGTGTGTTCAAAGTCGAGACGATCGGGGACTGTTATGTGGCAGTGGCGGGTCTCCCCGAACCTCGAAAAGACCATGCTGTGGTGATGGCACGTTTCTCCCGCGACTGTCAGTCCAGAATGAATGACCTCACCAAACTCTTGGAAGTAGCGTTGGGTCCCGATACAGGAGACCTCGCGCTCCGAATCGGATTGCATTCGGGACCAGTGACTGTGAGTAGTAGTGTGCACCCCACAGAGATCATTGTTTTGTACGCTTAGTGGCAAAACGTTTGTTTGGATTCTAACGTTATCTCATGCTTCTTCTTCTTGCAAACAGGCTGGGGTATTGCGTGGGGAGAAGGCTCGATTCCAATTGTTCGGCGACACTGTTAACACCGCGGCGAGAATGGAAAGCAATGGTATCCGAAATAAGATCCATATCTCCAATGACACAGCCGAACACCTGCGCAAGTCAGGTAAACAACATTGGCTGGTCGCCAGAGAAGAAAAGATTGTCGCCAAAGGAAAAGGGGAGATGGAAACATTCTTTTTGGAGATCAAGGTTCAGTCCTCCGCCTCGAATACGTCCAAGAGCACTACCACTTCCCATTCGGAGAAGGATGGCGGCGAAGATCAGAAGATTGATTGCCACCAAGGCCTAAACGATAAGTTGGGACGAACAAGCGGTCCAACAAAACACAAGCTCTCCGCAAAGGCTACTCGTCTCTGCAAGTGGAATGTGGAGATTCTTAGCCGTCTTTTGAAGCAAGTTGTCGCTAGGCGCAATGAACTTCAGAAGCGCAACAAGGAGCAGTCTTTCGCCAGCAAGGAGTTTGGTGTTGAAGCTGGGAGAAGGTCTGGCGGTACAGTCATTGATGAAGTCAAAGAAATCATTGAATTGCCAGAGTATGACGCGGAAATCGCACGAGGACAAGAAGACGCTTCGAACATCACATTGTCCCCTAAGGTGGAGCAACAACTATTTGATTATATTGCCCTCATTGCTTCCATGTACCGAGACGTTCCCTTCCATAACTTCGAACATGCCAGCCATGTGACAATGTCGGTCACCAAGCTTCTGTCAAGAATTGTTGCCCCGGACGACGTATTGGGCGGTGTCACTAGTGACGGCAACGGTACAGAAGATTACATCGTTGATAAGAATCTCCACGACCACACATTCGGAATCACCAGTGATCCTTTGACGCAATTTGCGGTGGTCATGTCGGCACTGATTCACGATGTCGACCATGTGGGTGTACCCAACGCACAGTTGGTGAAAGAAGGTGCTGAGGTGGCAACTATCTACAAGAACAAGAGTGTGGCAGAACAGAACTCGATTGACATTGCTTGGGAGTTGTTGATGGATCCTTCCTTTGAGGACCTTAGGCACTCGATCTACGGCAATGCCGAGGAGAAGAAACGCTTCCGACAATTGCTGGTCAATGTTGTGCTTGCTACAGATATCGTGGATAAAGAATTGAAGGTACGTGTGTCAAAATTTAATACGAGCACCAGCTCGCTGCCACCGTGCTGGCAGAAAAAACAGCTTCACTTTTGATGCTCTTCTGATAATCGCTTTGTATTGCTCTATCTTCCGTCACTGCAGGAACTTCGAAATGGACGCTGGGACAAAGCATTCCACTCTGAAGCTTCCGGTAAGGATTTGATGAGCCATGATGAGATCAACCGAAAAGCCACGATTGTGCTTGAACGTAAGTTCGTCCCAGCTGACTAGCTGAGTTACTTGATGGAACCAACGACTCCCTCTCGAACGCTCACTTACAAACATCTAATCCTTGTTACAGACATCATCCAAGCATCGGATATTAGTCACACAATGCAGCATTGGCGTAAGTTTTACATTGGTCCTTGGTCCGTTTGTAGACGCATTTCTTGGTTGCAACACTTCTTACTGATATTGCCAATCCATTTTTGTTTGTCCGTGACACTACAGACGTCTATAGGAAATGGAACGAACGTTTCTTCGATGAAAATATGGTCGCTTATAAAGCTGGCAGAATGGACAACGACCCAAGTGCACATTGGTACAAGGGTGAGATTGGCTTTTTCGATTTCTACATCATTCCATTAGCCAAAAAGCTCAAAGAGTGTGGAGTTTTCGGTGTTTCGAGTGACGAATACCTAAACTACGCGCAACAAAATCGTCGCGAATGGGAGATGAGAGGTGAAGAAGTAGTGGCAGAGATGATGAAGAAGTATCAATAATCGATCTGAAAAAGTGGATCCATGTTGGAAGCTAAGGGAGTTTTGTTGGCCTTCCCTGTCCGTCGTTGCTATACATAACGAAAATTAACATATTGAATGTATTTTGTACTACTGAGAGTGGGGCTTAAGATTTTGAAACTGACTCAGTGAAGGGGTTTTGTTCAAAATTTGTAGTCCTAATCTAGTAGCCGTGCTAGTGTTCACGAAACTGTAACAAAAAGGAGGCTCATGTATGTAAATCAATCCCTAGTAGTATGTTTCATTGTGAACCTCAAAAGAGTTTCCATGCAGCGCGGTACGCCTTCACCAGTTGTGCTTTGTGGTGATGCTGTTGTTGTTGATGATTTCGACTGTGATAATTATTATACCCCTGCGCAATCCACTTTTCGTCCTCATCATCGCCCGCGTCTTTCATGGCATCATCATCTCCCCGATCACCGCTTCCTCGGTGGTGGTTGCCAGGCTGCATTGCCATCGGCACGGCTGCCGGTGGCGTTGTCAGGCGCATGGTTTTGGAATCCAAATTGGATAAGATAGCAAAACAAGCATTTAAATTCAGTCGCATCATATCGCAATCGACTTGCGCCAAAAAGGTTGCCAAGGCCGGTGTGATTTTGAATTGTCCCAACAAGACCCGATTAATCCATCGTGGTCCATCAAATACCTCATCGTTGTTATTTTGTTGGACGTTGTTGTTGCCATTACTATTAGTAGCACTTGTTGTTGTAGTAGTAGGACATCCCAAATACCCCGTGCATACCAAATACCGTTCGGCCGATGCGGGACGACTACTAATCGGCTTTAAGACTTGCAAATGATGAAAGTTGTCATATAATTCTTGCAAGACACACTGTAGGATGGGTGTCGTTTGACATCCCAACAATTTCAAGACGAGTCTGCCGCCCGGTTGCAACAATGCGAGAGCGGCGGCAACTTGACACACCACTAGCTTTTGTGTTTCCGCTTCGGGGTGTTCGATATTGCGTTGCGCATCGACACCCCCATCGGCCAATACCAATGCCACACGGCCCGTGGCAACACGTGGTTGTGGTTCCTGTTGCTGTAGGTTCGTGTGCTGATTTCTCGTCATGTTTTGTTGCTGAGATGCAATGTCATTTTGTAAGGCTTGCACATTGCGCCATTGAAAGATATCCCCCGTGCCATCTTCACCACGACAAATGTGATAATACACGCCACCACCACCACCACCATTCTTATTCTTATTTTTCTTGCCCCCCATGAACAGTGGTCCTGGAGATATTTTCCATTGGGTTCCATGTCCTTGATCATTATCTCCCTCCAAGGACATGCCATATCCTCGACAAGATGTATACTGATTGCTGCTGCTCAAGTGGTTGCCTTTTTTGTGGTTGAGGGAATGACAAAACCGGCGTAGCAGATACTCACTAAAGCCTCCGGGGGCAGCACACAAATCGGCAAAATAAAAGGTATCCTCCTCCTGAACGTCATGATGATGTTGATGGTCCATAGTAATACTATTTTGTGGTTGGTGTTGTTGTTGATAATGGTGATGATTGTTGGTCAAGAGCGTAAAATTCAATTGGGCATCGATATTGGCCAATTTGATGGCCGATCGATTGAGAAAGAGGGCGTGATTCAAACCTCCCGGTCTGGTTTCGCCCAAGACTTCCATGGGATTACAAGCACGCCGTCCTTGTTCAAACTCGTAGTTGGGTGTTGTATTGGTGGCGTAAGCCTCGACCGCTTCGGCACATCGTTCCGAGGATTCTTGAAATCGACGTTTGACTTGTTGCAATTGTCGATCCAAGGATGGTAATTCTTCGGATGATGCGGCCAAATCAACGGCATTAGCATTAGCAGCAGCAACAGCAGCCGTTGCGCCATTGTTGAATTTGGAAATGGTAGGAATTTCATAAAACCAATCATGGCGTAAAAGAGGGGGTACCAACTGTCGGTCCGCACAAGCTGTCATTTCTTGATAACAATCACGAGCCTTCCCTTTGGCATCCACACGGTGGCCATTGTTATTACTGCAGAGGCGTTTGGCGTTGGCCACAGCATCGCCGTTATTACTGCCGCCCGTGTTACTGCAGAGGCGTTTGCTGCTTCGTGGGTGATCCACATCACAGTGATCATCCATCATTTCGGTATCGTCCATGTTGTATAGTAAGTGTTACTGTCTTATTCCCTAGTTTCATGTATGTACGTGTTGTGTTGTGTTGTGTTAAGTCCGTCGGTATTTTGAGGACAAGAGCCAACCATCTTGTCATTGTTGGCCATAAAGAGCTCTATCTTGCGGCGATGAAAATGAAAGAATTGATCGCACACAGTGTCGCTCTCTGAATTCCTCAGCATCCCGTGATTATTTCCATCCTACAGTGCTGGTGCTGTGGCAGCCAACTGGAACCCCCGGAAAGAATTTGCAGAGGAGTACAAAAACTGTAGGGCATCTGTCTGTCCAGTTAGACATTTGGTTAGGGTTACGGTTTTGATTAGGTTAAGGGTTAGGGTTGTGCGCACCTCTGGGGTCTGGGGTTGAGGCCAGGGTTTTTCGCACCTCTTTGGTTAGGATTAGGGTTTTTCGCACCTCTGGTGTTAGGGTTGGGGTCTGTGGTTTGGGGTTAGGGTCAGCAACAGGGTTAGGAAAGGCTGCATGCCTGCTGTCAAACAAGTGCAAGTCCAAGTCCAAGCATTGGTGAACGTCTCGGAGTCATCAACAGAATCAACAACAGCGGCACTGCGAGCGGTCTTTTCGGCATCAAATGATGGCATGTGTCGGCGCCAGCACGCGCATTGCTTGCACCAAGATTCTTGTCGCAAAAAGAAGTTTGCTGCACCCCAGTTTTGCTGAACAATTTCCGGTTTTGCTGGACCTTGCTGGACCGTGACTGAGGTCACAGGTGTCCCACACTCGCCTCCCATCGGGCAGGCTCACCGGTGCAAACCTCACATTTCCGCTGCTCTGGCTCTGGCCACAATGCCAGCACTGGCTGCTGCAGCTGCTGCTAGCAACCCCTCAGATTCCAGCAAACCGAAGGTTGCCCTTTGTGCCGGGACTCGTGCTTCAGCAGGGAGTTTCAAATCCGTTTTACAAGTCTTCACAAGTTCACACTCTGCAAGTCAGCCCATCATGTTAATGCTTTGTTAACTGCCATGGCTGACGAGCTCCACCAAGACCAAAATTGCCGTCGAAAGAACTCAACAACATGCAGTCAATGACGTCACATTCAGTTCTGAAATGAGTCGTGAATGATTGATTTTTTGTTGATGTTCATGGTGTGCACACGCCAGTCAGTTCGAAAAGTGGAAAGGTTGACCTCCTCGCTGTCGCCAACAGCACAGCAACAGCAGCGGCAGCGGCGGCAGGAGCGTTGCTCACAATGCCAAAAGAGCCCTTGAACAGAGCACAGTTCAAGACTCTCCCCTGAGTTCAGGGGAGAGTTTCAAAATGCACTCCAAACTCTGCTCTGACTTTGGGGAGAGTTTCAAAACTCTCCCCTAATTCAGGGGAGAGTTTTGAACATGAGTAAAAAAATGTCACAGTTCTTTCATGTCAAATGACTCTCCCCTGAAACCCTCTCCCATTTTGGGGGAGAGTTTCAAACTCTCCCCTGAGACAGGGTGGAGTCTCAGACTCTCCCCTAATCCTTGACTCTTTCCCAATTCAGGGGATCCACTGTCAAATTGAGGGTAAGAGCAGGTCTCTCTGCGGTCAACCCTAACCCTAACGTCACCTCGGTCACCGGCAAGCTCAACCCTAACCACCTCGGTCACCGGTGGGCTCAACCCTAACCCTGACGTCACCAGTGTCCTCTGTCGCGCTTGACACACAGCGATCAATTTGGGTTAGGGTTAGGGTCAACCTGCACAAAAATTCATGCCGATCGAAAAGATCCTTCGGAAACATCCTTCCAAAAGAACTGTTCAGACCATGTGTTTCGTGCGACAGCCAACACGACCGGTGACAACCGGTGCACTCGAGTGCTGATTCACTGTAGGAATCAGCGATGTGACTGCTACAAACATTCTTCATTCCACCAAAGCGGTTGAACCACAGACAAAGAGAGCAAGCCGACACGATCCCCTATGATCTGAAACGCAACCCTGAACGCGCGAGTGCTCTTTGGCCCATGCTAGTGCGCGTGGTTCATGTTTGAATTCCACACCCATGCTCTCTTGCTCAACGATCTCCAATCGGAGACCGCATGCTGTCTTGTTAAAATGACCAACGCTCCAGACACAAGCTTTGTAGAAACACAACACACACACAACCTGTCTGCCTTTGCACACAACCAACTCAACTTCATCAAGATGCCAGCAGCAAAGAAGAAAGCATCGTCACCTCAGGCACGCAAAAGCAAAGGAAAACAGTGGAATGAGAAATTGATTCTCGGCGCTGTGCATGGAGAGTTGGTTGGCACGACGTGGGTTGACCAGAAGTCCCGCATCTCACAGGCTCTGGTAGACAAAGTCACCTGCAAGGCTAATTGTGTTGAGATGTTCTGCATGAAGACCAATGGAACAGATGGGTCGCATTGTGGCCAGGCCGGCCTCATCCGCGGTGAACGCCTTAACAAGAGTCCCAAACGAGAACCAGCCCCTTAGCGCCGTCGCTTGAATGATCAGGGGCCATTTCCCCGATCGTCGAACTGGGCGGTTGAACCTGTCACAGCCCTTCACAACACAACGGATGAGGGATTCACTGAGAAACACCAATTCACTAAGATGTGCACGTCCACCAGGTCTTCCGCAACGTGCACCCTCACCTTCCATGATGGTGGCAAGACACCGGGGTCAACTGATGAGTTTGTCCTGTTGCCACCAACAGACCAAGACGAAGCACTCATTTGGGAATCGCTAGACATGGCAATCGGCAACAAGGTGTCAGACCCTGCCATTTTTTTGACCAAGAGGCCATTGTCCTTTGAAAAGGTTCCGGACGGATTTGTGCCCGAGGTTGGCCAGAAGATTGGAATGGCCTTTTGTCGTGCATTCGAAGTTGCGCCCAGAAGATGCCGTTGCAGCGGAAGGGACGAATGTGGAAGAGATCCATGGCCCCCTGTTTGACACCTGCATCTGCACTGGTGAAATTGCTGCGGTTCACACCCAGAAATTGAGCTTTGAGCACTCCATCAATGCTTTTTGTGGTTGCTCGGGTGCGATTGTCTTTTTGTTGGACACAGACCAGGTTGAGTCTGCTGAAGGGTTAGGTGGCAAGGCATTGGCTGTTCAAGTGGGAGGACACCCCAATGACAACACGAGGGCAAATGTTGCTTTCATTGTCTAGAAAGGAGGTTTCTCCCCACTGCATCTATGTGGGCGTCACTGATTTCCGCTGGAAACCACGGGAAGAATTTGTGGAGGCACATCAGAAGCTAAGAGGAGCATCCAGCAGCACTGGACCTAGCTAGTCAAATGGACCAATAGACATCCCAGCTGCAACCATTGCATCCGACTGAAGAAATGGCATGAAATTGAAAACCATCAGAGTCAATTTTGCGTCCTAGAAGTTGTTGATTTGCCAACCAAGCACAGACCATCTCAGCTTCACTGGAACCGAGAAAAAGGCGCTTGCTCAAACGACCCGGGTTCTTTGCCCCATTTCAAGAAACTTGCAATCGATGCCCTGTGGGATCCATGCCTAAATTCGACAATGCACAACAAGTCATTCCACTTTGATTGGACCTTTGGCAACACCGGATCAATGGACCAACCAGAATCGAAGACGATGTCTTCATCGCGAACAATTGTGTCACAATGCTTGAACTCTGTGCCCTTCCCAACTTTGCACCCAGTCCACTTGTCATTCAGCTCTGGACGACCCAGATGCTCAACTAACTTTTTGCAGTCTTGCCATGTGCGATCCATGAGAAAAGGTCCTTTCACAGTCCTTCTAGTTTGGCCATGGTGAGGTCCTATTCGAAAGGTGAGAGATTCTCCACCGCAGCCCTCTTGATCCTTTGGATCCCAACTGTGTGCCATGAAGTCTCCTTCCGGGCACTTGGCAATGAAGTGCGTCTTTCTGTCAAGCTCGACCACTTCGTGGTGATGATTCATGGCATCAGGGAGGGCATCGTCCTTGTCGCAGCACAATGGCAGAAGGTGCAAATGTGGATGCACATCGATCAAGCAGGGAGTTCACACAAAAATCTAAAATTCACGGGCGTTGGTGGTCGCTTCAGTGTCACACAAAAACCGCAGATTGGAAGCGCTGCTGCTGAATGATCTTCTCGCGAATCGCTTCCTGTCTTCTCCCAATCTTCTTGCAATGCTCTCTTTGGAAGCACTTCTAATCAGCCACGTGCTGCAGCGCTGCACAGCATGGCACCATTGCGCTTCCAGGGCGGTCCTCATTTGCCATGTGTGGCCATGGAGCAAACGAAGATTTGACGAAGAATCTTAGGTGTTCAAGGAAGATTGATCAAAGATTGATCAGTGATTGAGGAAGACTGAGCGAAGATCAAGCGAAGATTGGCATTCTTTGGTTTGCGGCTTGAGCACGTGTTGTTTTTCCTCAAACGAAGATTGATCGAAGATTCATCGAAGATTGACCGAAGATTCTTCGGTGTCAAACGAAGATTGATCGAAGATTTGACAAAGATTGACATAAGATTCTTCTGCGTTGAACGAAGATCAACCGAAGATCAACCGAAGATCAACTGGATCGCTGAGCATGACCGCCCAGCTGCTGTGGCACCCGCAGCGGCCATTTTTTCGCTGCTGTGCCCTGCTGGTGCTAGCTGGTGCTAGCAGCCAAGCCAGGCAACCGTGCGGTTCTCTGAATTCATTGGCATCCCGTGATTGTTTCCATCCTGCAGTGCCAGTGCAACGCTGTTGTCAGCCAGATGGACCCTTTGCAGAGGAGCACAAAAACCAAGGCATCTGCTGCATCTGGCTAGGGATTTTGTTAGGGTTAGGGTTGTAATTGGGGTTAGGGTTAGAATTGTGCGCACTTCTGGGGTCTGGGGTTAGGGTTTTTCGCACCTTCATTGTTGAGGATTAGGGTTGGGGTTTTTCACACCTCTTTTGTCAGGGTTGTTCACACCTCTGTGGTTTAGGGCTTGAGTTAGGACTAGGGTTTGGAAAGGCAGCACACATGCTATCAAACAACAGTGCTACAATTCCAAGTCCAAGCATTCGTGAAACACTCGGAGTCATCAACAAAATCAACAATGGCTGTGCTGCTAGCGGTCTTTACGCGTCAAACAATGGCATGCGTCGATGCCTGCACGCGCACTTCGCACTAGCTAGACTCTAGCTAGTACTAAGATTCGCGTTGTAAAAAGAAGTTTACTAATTTCCCTGTTATTTCTGTGTTGTATTCATTGGTCAAACAAATCAAGGAACTTTGTTTTAATTTAAGTTCTTGTGATTGTCTATCAATGAGTGTTGTCGATATTGAGCAAACAAACAACTTCTTCTGCTCTTGCTCGTCTTGTTCTTTCTGGCAGCACCATGGCTTCCCATGCTTCGCCGGCCGCAACGTCAGCGTCGTCTTCGGCGTCGTCGCCGTCCTCTTCGTTGACGCCTCTTCAACAGAGATTGATGGCTTGTCTCAAGCTCAACGACGACAAGGTAGCCGACGTGTTTTTGGTGGGAGATGACGGCATTCCAGTTCCGGCCTTGCGCTGTGTCCTGAGCTGTACCAGTCCTGTCTTTGATCGGATGCTATATGGTGAATTTGCAGAATCATCGCAAAAGTGTAAAATTCCCATTCCGGGTATGACGCAGTCCATTTTACAACAGCTAGTGGAATATTGTTGTTCCGATACACTCAACACAGGTGTGTTACAAAAAGCTGCTTTGGCCTATAAGAACGGGCTCATTAGTGGTGACTTTTGTCCACCCAATCACGTGACAGATTCCGTTTTGTTAGCCGAGCTAGGAGACAAGTACCAAATACCTGGACTGGAAGTAGCCGTGGTCAAATATCTGGAAGAAGAAGTCATGAAAGAGGACGCGGAATTGTCCTGCATCATCTTTGATTTGTGCAATCCAGACATGACGCCTCAAGTTCATGCCGCTGCGTGGAAATTAATTTCGCAGCATCCACAAGATGCTCTGCTCCATGATCAATCTCCTACCACCGTCATGTTTGGTTGCGGAATATCTTGTTTGGGTCCAGAAAAATTAAAGGAACTATTTGAGGATGTCAATCAGATTGAAGCGCCTCCCTTATTTATGTTTCAACGTCTATTGGATTGGTATGAATCCAAGCAGGAATGTCTTCCAGAGGGATATTCATCTCAGGATATTGACAATATTTGCCGCCAAGCCGCAGGACGCATCCATTTGGCCTCGATCGATCCGTATGGCTTGAAAAACATTGTCATGAAGGCTCCCTTTGTCGATCAAAATGATATCCTGGAGGCCTTTATGGATCAAGCGATTCTGGCTCACAAATTTGGACTGGATTTCTCCCAGCCCTATATGCATGGCGACCAACCGCGTTGTCGACATGTTCTAGTGGAAGGTGCCGGGGTGGAACGCATCAATGGAGTGTATCGGCAAGACGAATCTCCCATTACCGCTCTGATTCAGCAGCAATTTACCAAACAGTGTCCTGGCAACAATGGTGATGGTGGTAATAATATCTATTTGGTACAAGGCAAAGAGGATTGTTTGTGGTTTATTTGTGATGCCTCTCAGTATTACTACCATACAAAAACACCGGGAGTCCTTCCCTCCACGGGTTGGTTTGTGGTGTCGGAAGGAAGAGCTCCGGCTCCCACATGCAAATTCTTTTTTTACAATGATGATGATAATAATAATAATGATGGGGAGGATGAGAATGGTCGTAAATCGGACCCACCCATGTCAAACGTTCCGTACTTTTTGCAGAATTAAGGATCGGTTCTTCTATCTGCTTCTTCACGACGACAACAGACGATGGATATATGGCTTCTGTGTTAAGAGGATCTTACAACTCGAAGAAAGCCAATGGGGAAAGGGCGGGCATGGCATGGAGTCGATTATGGACCACAATCAATGATGGTGTTGACACTGCCAAACCGTTCTGGTATACCGCCAAAAGCAACTTATGAACCTGTCTCTTATACACATCTCCGAGCCCACGAGACTAAGGCGAATCTCGTATGCCGTCTTCTGCTTGA
>ENA-ORBV01012289-ORBV01012289.1-microbial-mat-metagenome-genome-assembly--contig:-NODE-12289-length-13239-cov-4.178012_pt1 | contig 13239 bp, 9 predicted proteins | sample MGYA00237777_ERZ505514 | MGnify/ENA primary metagenome ERZ505514 (study PRJEB26160, sample SAMN06269048) | microbial mat metagenome | isolation source: Oligotrophic lake microbial mat | place...
GGCGACCACCGAGATCTACACCTCTCTATTCGTCGGCAGCGTCAGATGTGTATAAGAGACAGACCACGGCTGGCGCAGAAGTTTCGTCGAACCGGCGCCCGTAGCCACTTTGACTTCGGATGCTGGATGCGGAGTTGGCAACGATAACAAGCTTGGCATGTGAACCCGTTGGCAATGGGACCGGGGCGGCTGATCTTGGACGCCTGATAGGCTTGGGGGCCGCCACGGAATCAGCCTCTGCCCTTGACCACCCTCGTTGATGCGCTGTCGCGCCTGACCGTTTCCGAGTTGAAGCCTCTCGTGGCATGGCTGCCCGGGCCAGCGGCTTCGGGACGCAAGGACGACCTGATCGGAGCGATCGTAGGCGGCCTTTCGCCGAGTGGCCTGCGGCTGCTGTGGTCCGGGCTGGACGAGCTGCAGCGGCTCGCCGTGGCTGAGGCGCTGTACGCGGTCAGCGGCGTCTTCCTGAACGTGCTTGCCGCCGATCGCCAAGTGAACGCCGCCAATCGCCGACTCGCCGTTTCGACCACCTCGGTCTCTGACGCCAAGGCGCGCTTGCAGGCCGGTCTGTCGACCCGCACCGACGTGACCCGCGCCGAGCTGGAAGAGGCGACCGCGAAGCTCTCCGTCACCCGTGCCCGCAGCCTGGTCACCACCTCGCGGCTGGCCTTGGAAGACCTGATCGTCTCGTCGCTGGATGGGCCGTTGATCACACCCACGTCGATCGATATACCGTCGCGTGAGGACGAGGTACTGCACCGCCTCGCCATCGCCTATCGCGCCGACCTGCGCGCCCTGCAATTCCGCGAAGCCGCTGCTGACCAGTCGGTCCGCGCCGCTTATGGCCGCTGGGTCCCTGACATCAGCGCCCGCGCTACGGCCGGCTCGTACGACAGCACCAATCCCGAGCTCGCCCGGAAGAACAACGATACCGACGTGACGCTGTCCCTGCTCGCCAACTGGGCGCTGTACGACGGCGGCGATCGCGGAGGAGCAATCGGCCAAGCTGAGGCTGATCGTCGCGAGACCGGCCTGAACCGCACGCAGCAGTTGCGCGGCCTGCGCAAGGATCTGCTGACCGCGCTCGCCAACCTGGAGACCTCCGAGGCGTCCCTGGCCCAGAGCGAGGCCCGTGACCGTCTCGCCAAGGCCAATGCCGATGAGGTGCGCGCCCGCTACAAGCAGGGACTGGCCACCGCCCTGGAAGACGCCGATGCGATCAGCAGCCAATTCGAAGCTGAAAGCGACCTGGTCGCATCGCAGCTGCTTATGGCGCGCAGCCGACTCGACCTGCGCCAGCTGGCCGGTCTATGGCCTCTGAGCGATCGCGAGCCGACGGACAAGCCGTGAAGCGCACGGCCCTGCTCGCGGCTCTGGCCGTACTCGCCGCCTGCGGCAAGCCGCCGGCCGAGGCGGATGGCCAGGCCGGCAGCCGCTTCAACGTCGAGGTCGCCACCGCTGTCGCCGAGCCAGAGCAACGCAGCATCAGTGCACCAGGCCAGCTAATGGCTCGCGAGACCGTACGCATCACCGCCCGCGTGGCTGGTGTGATCGACCGCATCCTGGTCCAAGAGGGCGACGCGGTCAGTGCCGGCCAGGTCGTCGCCGAGATCGAACCGCAACGGTACCGCTTGGCAGTCGCTGCCGCCGAGGCGCAGCTGGCGCGCGCCCACGCCGCACGCGATGATGCCGTTAGCCAGCAGAAACGCCGTGAAGATGGGGCCAAAGCCCAGCCCGGCCTGATCAGTTCCGATGAACTGGCCCAGGTTGCAGCACGCAGCGCCCAGGCGGCGGCCGAGGTGACTGGCGCCGAGGTCGCGCTACAACGAGCTCAGTTGGATCTGACTGATGCGCGCGTGACCAGCCCCCTCGCCGGGATCATCCAGGAGCGCCAGGCCGTAACCGGCCAAGCGGCGATGTCTGGCACCGCCATCGCGACGGTCATCGACCGCAGCCGCATCTTGTTGCATTGCAGCGTATCAGCGACCGATGCGGCCCGGTTAAAAACCGGGCTGTCAGTCTTCTTCCGCGTGCCAGGTCTGACCAACGATCTGACGGCCTCGCTGATCCTGGTCGGCGAGGCCGCCGATCCGTCGACTAGGCTGGTCCCGCTGGTCGCTCAGGTTGCCGAAGCCGACGCCCAGCAGGTGCGGCCTGGCATGTTCGCCAGCGTCCGCATCGACCTGCCACCCGGCCCGCCGCGCATCCTTGTCCCCGATCTGGCGGTGAAGCCCAGCTCCAAGGGTTTTCTGGTCTACGTCGTCACGGGCAGCGGGGACTCAACCATCGTGCACGAACGCCGCGTCACCATGGCCGGGCGCACACGTGACGACCGCGTAATCATCGCCGATGGCCTGCAGGCGGGCGACCTCGTCGTCTCGCGCGGTGCCGAGGCCCTGCGTGACGGAGCGGCCATCACGGTGGCGATCGGCCGATGAGCCTAACCGACACCTGCATCCGCCGGCCGGTGTTGGCGTGGATGCTGATGCTGGCGACCCTGATCTTCGGCGGGCTTGGCTACGCCAAGATCGGCATTTCCGAACTGCCCGACGTCGACATCCCCTACGTCACCGTGCAGGTGGCGTGGGAGGGTGCCGCACCGGAAATGGTCGAGCATGACGTGGTCGAGCCGATCGAAGAGGCACTCGCTCAGATCGAAGGCCTCAAGGCAATGACCTCGACGGCGCGCAACGGCTCGGCCACCATCCAGCTGGAGATGCGGGTCGGCCGCGACGTCGACGCGGCTATGCAGGATGTGCAGAACAAGCTGTCTCAGGTGCAGTTCCTGCTGCCCGCCGACGTCGAGCCGCCGGTGGTGCAAAAGGCCAACTTCGAAGAATTCCCCATCCTGTGGATCTCGCTGTCCGGCCCGTTCAGCCGGGCCGAGCTGGCTGACACCGCGCGTTATGTCGTGCGACCCAAGCTGCAGAGCGTGTCCGGCGTCGGCGAAATCCAATGGGGTGGCTATCTGGAGCGCAATGTACGCATCTGGTTCGACCGCACTCGCCTTGACAGCCATGGTCTGACGGCCGGAGAAGTGGTCGCCGCGATACGCCGCAACCACCAGGAGCTGCCGGCCGGCCGCATCGAGACCGGCTCGCGCGAAATGGACGTGCGGGTCTACGGCGAGGCCATCTCGCTAGATGAGCTGCGCAGCCTGGCGATCGGCGGAACCACCCAGCGCCCGGTGCGGCTTGCCGACGTTGCCTTGATCGAGGACGGCTTCGAGGACGAGCGCTCGCTGGGACGCAATTCTGGCCGCCCAGCCCAGGCCCTGGGCGTCAAGAAACAGGTCGGCGAGAACACCGTCCGCGTCGCCGACGCCGCCAAGCAGGCGATCGCCGATATCCGTCCCAGCCTGCCCAAAGGCATGTCGCTCGAGATCAACTACGACGGCGCGCGCTACATCTCGGCCTCGGTCCACGAGCTGCAGTTCGAGTTCCTGCTCTCGGTGGTGCTCACCGCGGTGGTCTGCTGGTTGTTCCTCGGCAGCATGCGGGCCGCCTTCAATATCATCCTGGCCATCCCGATGTCGGTGTTCGGCACCATCGCGGTGCTGTATTTCTGCGGCTTCACCCTGAATACCTTCACCTTGCTGGCCCTCGCCCTGGCCATCGGCGTGGTCGTCGACGACGCCATTATGGTGCAGGAGAACATCAGCCGGCACGCCGAAAGCGGTATGCCGATCCGCCAAGCTGCCAGTCGAGGCACCCGCGAGATCCGCTTCGCCGCCCTCGCCGCGACCGTGGCGATCATCGCCATCTTCCTGCCGGTGGCCTTCATGCCCGGCATCATCGGCAAATTCTTCCTGCAATTCGCCGTCGCGCTCAGCGTCGCGGTGGCCCTGTCGTACGTCGAGGCGGTGACCCTGGCCCCAGCGCGCTGCGCCCAGTTTATGAAGTCGGGCCCGCCGGAACGCGGAGCCATGGGCCGGCGCGTCGACGCCGCCTTCGCCCGGCTGGCCCGAGCCTACCGCCGCATTCTGCCCTGGTCGTTGCGCCACCCAGGCAAAACCGTACTGCTTTCCCTGATCATTTTTGTCGGCGGTATCGGCCTGATGGCCAGTCCATTGCTCAAGAAGGAAGCGACTCCTGCCGTTGACGATGGCGTGCTGTTCGTGCGTTACGAGACGCAAGCCGGCGCTAGCCTGCAGGAGATGGATCGGCTGATGCGTGAGGTCGAAGGCTGGATGCTGACCCGCCCCGAGATCAAGCGCTTCTACTCGATCATCGGCGGCTTCGGCGGCACCGGCACCAACACCGCCGTGCAGTTCGTGACTTTGACGCCGACCAGCACCGGCCGGATGGGCAAGTACCAGTTGAAGGACGTGGTCACCGAACACTTTAACCGCATCCCAGGCCTGAAAGCGGTGGTGCAGGAGGATCCCGGTCCGGGCGGCAAAGGCTACACCATCGAATACAGCCTGCGCGGCAACGATTGGGACCAGGTGGTATCTACCGCCGAGGCTATGACGCAGAAGATGCAGCAATCCGGCCTGTTCCGCGACATCGACACCGATTACCAACTCGGCCGGCCGGAAATTGCGATTCGTCCCAACCGCGACCGCTGCACCGATCTTGGCATCCCAGTGGCCGATGTTGCGACCGCGATCAATGTCTTGGTCGGCGGTGTGAAAGTCGGGAAGTTCAGCCAAGGCACGCGGCGCATCGACATCCGGGCGCGTCTGCAGGATGCCGACCGGCTGACTCAGGACGATCTCGCATCGTACCGGATCCGCTCGTCCTCGGGTGCCCTATTGCCGCTCTCCGAATTAGTGACCATGTCCGAACGGCCGGTCTTGCAGCAAATCTCGCGCAAAGACCACCTGCGCGCGATTTCAGTGTACGGCAACATGGTGTCTGGAAAAGGTCAGGGCGAGGGACTTACCGCCATGCAGGCCTATGCAAAGGACTTGCCTGCCGGCGTCGCGCTCGCCGAAGAAGGTGCCAGCGCCTACTTCCGTGAAGTCATGGTCGCCTTCGGCACCGCCTTCGTCCTCGGCCTCCTGTTCGCCTGGATGATTCTGGCGGCGCAGTTCAACTCGATCATCCATCCGTTCACCGTGCTAAGCATTCTGCCTCTGGCGATCGCTGGGGCCGCGTTCAGCCTCGCGATCGGCGGCTTCAGTCTGAACATCTTCAGCTTCATCGGCGTGTTGTTACTGATGGGTCTGGTTAAGAAGAACTCCATCGTCCTGGTCGACTACGCCGAACGCGGTCGCGCCGCCGGACTGACCGCCGGCTGGGCCATCCTGCGCGCCGGCAGCGTGCGCCTGCGTCCGATCCTGATGACCTCGTGCGCCACCGCAGCCGCGGCGATACCCATCTCGCTCGGCCTGGGCGAAGGCACCGAACTGCGCCAGCCGATGGCGGTGGCGGTGCTCGGCGGCGTGATCCTGTCGACTGCGTTGTCGCTGGTCGTCGTCCCCGCCTGCTACATCCTGCTCGACCGTCTGCGTCGACGCTGAATCAGCGCCGCTGAAGGCGCTTCAGCCCCGGCGGCGGTCCGAGGATCTCACGGGCGACCAAGGCATCGCGCAAGGCTGCCGGATTGGCAAGTATGGCGCGAATGCGCTGCGCCGGCTGCAGCCCCTGTTGATGCGGGGCCAGGGCCGGGCGGCTGTCGACCGTGGTACGCACCGGTGGCGGTTCCTCTGCCACCGGCTGTTCCGGTTCAGGAGCGCGGCGCGACGGGATGTGCGGGGCGTGGCCGGGCCGGGCCGTGTCGTCCTCCTCCCATTCGGCACCATCCTCGTCCATCTCCCGTTCAGGCCGGGAGCGCGGCTGGGCCTTGGGCTGAGAGCGAGCTGGCGGGCGACCGTCGTTCTGCGCCTCCTCCAGCTGCCTAAGGATCTCGTCGAGAAGACCCACGACTCAGGTCCCGAGCGACTTGTCGCCCGGCTTGGGTCCCGGCGGGTGGGCGATCGAGTTGCGCATCTCGGTGTCGGCCATCACGTTCTTCATCGAGTAGTAGTCCATGATGCCCAGGTTGCCCTTGCGGAAGGCCTCGGCCATGGCGAGCGGGATTTCGGCTTCGGCGAGCACGACCTTGGCGCGGTTCTCCTGCACCAGGGCGACCATTTCCTGTTCCCGGGCGACGGCCATGGCGCGCTGGCGCTCGGCCTCGGCCTGGGCGACCTTCTTGTCGGCCTCGGCCTTGTCGGTGCGCAGACGGGCGCCGACGTTTTCGCCGACGTCGATGTCGGCGATGTCGATCGACAGGATCGAGAAGGCGGTGCCGGCATCGAGGCCGCGGGCGAGTACCGTCTTCGAGATCTTGTCCGGGTTCTCCAGCACGTTGAGATAGGACTGCGACGAGCCGATGGTGGTCACGATGCCCTCGCCGACGCGGGCGATGATCGTCTCTTCGGTCGCACCACCGACCAGGCTCTCGATGTTGGTACGCACGGTTACGCGCGCTTTCACCTTCAGCTGGATACCGTCGCCAGCGATGCCATCGATGGTCGAACGGCCCTGCTTGCCGTCGGGTACGTCGATCACCTTCGGGTTGACCGAGGTCTGCACTGCGTCGAGCACATCGCGGCCAGCCAAATCGATGGCGCAGGCGCGGTCGAAGCTGAGGGCGATGTTCGCCTTGCTGGCGGCGATCAGGGCGCTGATCACGCGCATGACATGGCCACCAGCCATGTAATGGGCTTCCAGTTTATCGGTGCTGATGTCGATGCCGGCCTTCTTGGCGGTGATGCGGGCGGTGACAATGATCGTCCCGTTGACCTTGCGGAAGCGCATCATGAACAGCTGGATCAGGCCGACCGGCGCGTTGCTGGTCAGGGCCTGAAACCACATGCTGAAGACGGAGCCGACGGCGAAGAGGATCACCAGAATGATGACGCCAGCGACGATGTAGGTAAGGTTGGTGATATCCACGTTTAGGTTCCTTGGTTTGGGTTGGAGATGAGACCGGAGAGGTTGTCAGGCACGCTGCCGACGGTGATGGTGGCACCGTCGATCGACAGGACGACGACGCGGTCGCCCCGGCTGAGTACCGCGCCCTGCACCTGCACATCCAGGGCCACCGGGGCGTGGGTGCCGCCGAAGCGGGCCCGGCCGGTGGGAAAGGCATTGGTCACCAGCTCGCCGATCGTGCCGACCGCGACCCCAGCCGCCTGGGCGACCTGGCGGATGCCGGCGTCGGCAGTGATCTCGGTGGGTAGCACGGCGGCGGTGTTGCGGCGCATCAGGATGAATCCGCTGCGCACGATGAAGAAGGCCATCACCGGGACGATGCAGACGAAGATCCAGCCGGCGGCCGGCGCGACGTGGAAGGCCAGGGCGATGGCGGCAATCGAGCTGATCGCCGCGCCGATCAGCAGCATGCCCCAACTGACCACCAGGAATTCGACGATGGCGAGGGCGGCAGAGAGGATGAGCAGGGCGATCGCCCAGGCGATGGCGGCCTGGGCCGACATCGGCGCGACGTCGGCGGCGGGCGCGGCCGTGGCGGCCGTGGCGGCAAGGACAGCGAGAATCATGACTGGACTCCAGCGTCCGCAGATGCAGGGGTTGCCGCGACCGGTCGCACCAGCAGCTCGCCCAATTGGGCCCCGACGATGACGACCTCGCCCCCCTCGGCGACCATCTCACCATGCTCGGCCACCGCAGCCATATCGCGGCCCTCGACCACCACGAAGCCGCTGGGCCGCAGCATGGTACGGGCGCGCACGTGACGACCGATCAGCGATGGGGCCCCGGCTTCGACCGCGCCGGCGCTGGTGCCGTCGATGGCAGCGCTACTGGCCAGCACGCGCATGGCCCGGGTCTTGGGCAGCGAGGCGATCGCGACGACCACACCGATGGTCAGGATAGCAAGGGCGAGCAGGCTCTGGACGAGGGCATTCCCGACCGCCGCACCCCAGCGGGCATCGCCGGTCTGGAACTGGTAGCTGTCAGGCATGAAGGCGAGGATCAGACCCGTGGCGATCGCGACCAGGCCACCGATCGCCAAGATGCCGCCGGTTGGCAGGAAGAAGACCTCGGCGATCACCGCCGCGACGCCGAGCCCGATGAGGACGATCTCGGGCGCCCCGGCGAGATTCAGCCAGTACTGGCAGATCAGGAACAAGCCGCCGCAGATCGCCGCACCGATCAGGAACATGCCGCCGCTGGGCATCTTGAATTCCAAGATCAGCAGCAGCACGGCAAGACCTGCCAGCAGCGGGGCCCAACCGCCGAGCTTCTCGGCGAACAGTTCGTTCTGTGACGGCTCGTACTTCTGCACCTGGCTGGGCTCGACGCCCAGCAGGCGATAGACCTCGTCGATGTCCTTGACCATCGCGGTCGCCATGCCCTCGGCGACGGCCTCCTTAGCGGTGTAGGTCAATAGGCGATCCTGGCCGCTGATCACCACGCCCTGCTCCTTGGTCACCCCAGGATGGTCGGCGAGGAAAGCCGGCAGGTCGTCCTCGATGACGAAGCTGCGCGTGCCATCGAACAGGTCAAAGCGGTACAGCTCCTGGTTGCGGGCCGTCATCTTCTGCAGCTTGGCCTGGTCCCAGCCGTTGTGCTGGCCGGCCTGGCGCAGCAGGGCGCGCACTGGGCTTTCGATCTTCTCGGGCAGGTACTCGATCTTGCCATCGGTGATGGTGATGACCCCGATGTCGCCGATGTAGGCGTTGTCGGTCATGTAGATCCGCTTGTGGCCGTAGGCGATGAGGGCCCCGGCGCTGTAGGCGCGGTTGTCGATGAAGGCGACCAGTTCGGACCCCTGGTTGTCGACCTTGAGGGCGCGCTCAAGCATCTGCATGGCCGAGCCAAGATGGCCGCCGTCGGTGGCGACGCGGACAACGATGAAGGTCGGCTTGTTCTTCTGCGCCTGTTCCAGAGCGCGTTCGAACTGGCCGGCCCGGTGGTCATCGATCACCCCATCGACCGGGATGTAGGCCACCGTGACCGCCGCCGGCTTGGGACCGCTTTCGACCGCAGGTTGCACGGGGTCAGCGGCACTAAGCAGGCCGAGTAGGCCGAGTAGGCAGAACAGGAGCGCTGGGATTCGGGCCATGTCGGAGAGCATGCTAGGGTCGGCTGGGGGGCGGCAAGGTTTCCCGCCTTAGCCCTGGTTGCCAGTTACCAGGGCGACGCGACGACTCCAGCCTATCCGGCGGCGGGTTGGACGTTCGACACGCCCAGCACGCGACGAAGATCGGTTGCCAACCTGCCGAGTTCGACTGCCGAACTGCGCGCGGTCTCAGCACCCTCGGCAGTGGCTGCGCTCGCCGTGGCCAAATTCGCTGCCGCCTGATCGAGATCAGCGCCTTCAACGATCGCTGTCTTCAGTCCGCTGGACATGTTCCGACTGAATTCGACTTGGCGAGCCACCGAGACGGTCAGTTCAGAGGATAGCTTGGCCACTTCGGCCAGACGGATGCCGATCGAGGCAATGTCCTGGGAGGTGCTGAGACTAACCTCGCGCATGCCTCTGGCAGTTTCGGCGATCCCGCTGGCCACTTCTCCGGTGCGCCTGGCCAGCGCCTTGACCTCATGCGCAACCACGGTGAAGCCACGACCGGATTCGCCGGCGCGCGCCGCCTCGATGGTCGCGTTGAGGGCAAGTAGATTGACCTGCCTCGCCAACCCTCCGACCAGGGCAACCGCTTCGGCGACCCGCGCACCAGCGGCCTCCAGTTCGCGCACCCGCCCTGCCGCTTCGCGGGACCCAGCTTCAGCCTGAGCGACCGCCAAGCCGGTCTTGTCGGCATTGCGTCCGACCTCGGCCAGCGCCTCGTCGAGTTGCCCGACCGAGGCCGATACGCCAGCAAGCCCATTGGAAACCGAGGTCCAGCGATCCGCGACCGTGCGAACCTGAGCGTCCAGTTCCGTGCTGATGGCGGCATTGGAATCGCCACTGGCCGACAGCCGCATGGCAGTGTCCTGCAATTCGCCAGACAACCGGGCGGCCTCGCCCTTGCGGGCGGCGGCGATCTGCTGCCAATCGACCCGCGTCGCACCCAAGGTGTCGGCAATCGCAGCGGCTGTGGTGTTGAGCGCCTCGGCGGTCCGTCCGATCTCATCGCTGCCACTCACCCGCACCTGCACGGAGAGATCTCCGGCAGCAATCGACTCGACCGCGGCCGCGACGCGACGGAGATGACGCAGACGCCCCCACAGCGCCAGCAGCAGCAGACAAGCGAGCACGATGAGAATGCCACCAGCACCCCAGGCGTAGAGGACGCTGCGACGCTGGGCTTCGGCAGTCGTCGCAGCCATTGCGGCTTCGCCAGTCGACATCGCTGCCGCCATAAGTTCGCGACCGACAGACTCCGCCTTGATCAGCGACTCCTGGGATTGGGCAATGACGCGAGTGGTGAGTTCCGCGATGAGCGTATCGGCGGCAGTGTCGCGTCCGACCATGTAGTCATCCGCCCGGCGCATCCCCTCATCCCAGGTTTCGGCCAGGTCGATCATGCCCATGGCATTGACCCAGCTAACGCTGAGCTGCTTGTGCGCGTCGGCAAATTTCCCCAATATGGAGCTGGATACGGCGTCGCCCTTTAGCCGCACTCCCAGGTCAATAATGCCGGCGCGGACGAGGTCGTGTTCCTTGTCGTACGTTGCTCGCCACAGGGCGAGTTGATCAGGTCTAACTCCGCGTACGATGAGGTTCTTGAAGGCCAGCACCTGCAGGCGCAGGTGGATCTGCATCACACGGACCTGGTCGACGATCGCGGCCACCTCGCGCGAAGCTCCCATCAGATCGCGTCCGCCGGCTTCCGATCGTGCCAGGCTGTCCCGATTCAGCTCGTGGGCCTGGGAGGCGATGTGTTCGGCCTGGACGCCGGCGTGACGGACCAGCGCCATGATGCCCCAGGCGGCCATGGCTGCCGCTGGGATCACGACAAGAGCCAAACGGAATGCCAAGCCGATGGACTGCGGACGCATGATACGACATTAACCTATAAATTGTTAAGTTTTAGTTAATTATCGCTGTCCTTCTCTGTGCCAGACCAGGCACTGCCCCTGGATGCTGCTGCGATAGACGTTACGACCCGCGCCCCAGGAATCGAGCATGCCCACCGCCGTCATCAACCCGCGCATCCGCGGATTCATCTGCACCACCGCCCATCCCACCGGATGCGCCGCCAATGCACGTGCATTGATCGAGTTGGCCCGCGCTGGGGGACCGGGCAAAGGCCTGGGCGTCGTCCTGGTGGTCGGCTCGTCGGCCGGCTTCGGCCTAGCGTCGCTGGCAACGTCGATCTTCGGCTACGGCGCCGACGCCGTTGGCGTGTGCTTCGAGCGCCCAGCTAGCATCGACAAGCCCGGCACAGCCGGCTTTTACAATCTCGCCGAAATGCATCGCCAGGCTAAGGTCACCGGCCGCCGACTGACCACGATCAACGGCGACGCCTTCAGCCACGCGGTCAAGCAGCAGGCTATCGCCGCATTGCAGGCTCTCGGCAGGCCGGTCGACCTGGTGGTCTACTCGCTGGCCAGCCCGAAACGCAAGGACCCGGACAGCGACACCGTGTGGGGCTCGGTGCTGAAGCCGCTGGGCGACGCCTACACCGCCAAGACGGTCGATCTCGACACCGATCAGATCAAGGATGTCACACTGCCGACCGCCTCCGCCGACGAGAAGACAGGCACGATCAAAGTCATGGGTGGCGAGGACTGGAAGATGTGGATCGACGTCCTGGGCGCCGCCGGCGTGCTCGCTCCGACCTGCCGGACGGTCGCGTACAGCTATATCGGACCCAAGGTGACGCACGCGATCTACCGCGCCGGCACCATCGGTGCTGCCAAGGATCACCTTGAGGCCACCGGCCGCGAACTGAACGTGCGCCTCGCCAAAACCGGCGGCGGAGCCTGGGTCAGCGTCAACAAGGCGCTGGTCACCCAGGCCAGCTCAGCCATCCCGGTCGTGCCGCTGTACATCAGCTTGCTCTACAAGGTGATGAAGGCCAAGGGCACCCACGAGGAAACGGGCGAGCAGATCGTGCGCCTGTTCAAGGACCATCTCGCTCCGGGCCGCCAGCCCAAACTCGACGAGCAGGGTCGCATCCGCGTCGATGATCTGGAAATGGACCCGGCGGTGCAGGCCGAGGTCGATCGGCTGTGGCAGCAGGTCAGCTCCGAGAACTTGGTGGCCAGCAGCGACTACGCCAGCTTCAAGACCGGCTTCCGCCGCCTCTTCGGTTTCGAGGTGCCTGGTATCGACTACGCGGTGCCGGTCGAGATGGCAGCCGAACTCGCTTAGCATCATTGGACCCAAGCTCACCCGGCATTTCGATGTGAACGTATGACCATCGCCCTACTCAAGACCGCCCTCGACACGGTTCAGGATCCCGACCTGCATCAGGGGCTGGTTGCCCTGAACATGATCCGCAACCTGGTCTTCGCCGACGGCGTGGCCTCGTTCGATCTCGTACTGACCACCGGCGCCTGCCCGGCCAAGAAGCAGTTGGAGGATGAAAGCCGTGCCGCTGCCCTGTCGGTTCCTGGCGTGCGCGAAGCGCGCATCGCCATCTCCGCCGAGGTGCCGCAGCAAAAGACCAAGGCCGAGCTGATCCCCGGCGTACGCCACGTCATCGCGGTCGGTTCAGGTAAGGGCGGCGTAGGCAAGAGCACCGTCACAGTCAACCTGGCTTGCGCTCTGGCCGCCGCCGGTGCGCGCGTCGGGCTGATCGACGCCGACATCCATGGCCCAAGTGTGCCGATGATGCTCGGCCACGACCTCCAGCCGGCGGTAGTCGACAAGAAACTGGTACCGCCACTGGCGCACGGTGTGCGCTTCATCTCAATGGGCCTGCTGATCCCTGAAGGCCAGGCGGTGATCTGGCGCGGACCGATGCTACAGGGTGCGCTCAAGCAGTTCTTTGCCGATGTCGCCTGGGGCGAACTTGATTACTTGCTGATCGACCTGCCGCCCGGCACCGGCGACGTGCAGATCACGTTGTCGTCGCTGGTCCCGCTGGCTGGTGCAGTGATCGTCAGCACGCCGCAGAGCGTGGCGCTACTCGATGCGCGGCGCGCCATCGCCATGTTCAACAAGGTCAACGTGCCGATCATCGGCATCGTCGAAAACATGTCGGAATTCATCTGTCCGCAGTGTGGTCATGTCGAGCAGATCTTCGGCCACGGCGGGGCCGAGGCCGAAGCCGCGCAGTCGGGCGTGCCGTTTCTTGGCCGCCTGCCGCTGGAGCCAGCCGTGCGCGCGTGCGGCGACCCGCTGGGCGAGGGCGCGGAAGGCGGCCCCGGACAGCGAATGCGGAGCACGCACGAC
>ENA-ORBV01012291-ORBV01012291.1-microbial-mat-metagenome-genome-assembly--contig:-NODE-12291-length-13236-cov-4.639942_pt1 | contig 13236 bp, 15 predicted proteins | sample MGYA00237777_ERZ505514 | MGnify/ENA primary metagenome ERZ505514 (study PRJEB26160, sample SAMN06269048) | microbial mat metagenome | isolation source: Oligotrophic lake microbial mat | place...
TCTTTCCTTTACCTTATGGAATGAGCAACTGTGCGCTCTTTTTCTCGACGTTCAGAACCTGATGTTCACTCACAGCGACGGAACAGCAATGCATTTCTACGTAGTAGTACTTCCCATGCGTCGTTAGCAGTCAAGTGCACCTCACGGTAAATAAAATTTAAATGTATCCTGTAAAAATTGTTTTTTTCCGCGAGGTCAGCTGTGGGCGCGCTGTGTTTAGGTATTGGCGATGCAAGATCTTGAACTTATCTTCTCTTGGAACGGTTGATGTTATTAGCAATAGTCGACTGCTGTGCTAGCTAGCTCTACGTTGTTCCTGGTTTTTGTTGTTGTTGTTGTTGTTGTTGCATCGGTTTTCCTTTTCACGGACAACAGGATAACTTTCCCGTCTGTAATGTTTCAGCATGGTAAGAATCTACAGAATTGCTATCACTCCCCCATGGCTTGTACTCGTGGCTGCGTCCATGCACATGTTGGCCCACCGAACGACGGCGGACACGGAATATGATGCCATTGTCATAGGGTGAGTGTGAGACGGCTAGGGATCGCAGTTTCGACAGCCATCAGAGAATGCGACTCATCCTTGTCTATTTTGGGTTTGCATTGGTTTGGTCAGCGCTGGAGCTGCGGGTTGTGCCCTAGCCCAAACCTTGATCGAAAACAGAAAGCATGTGCTCCTGCTGGAAAGGGGAGGTGAACCTAATTCCAATAGTCGGCAAAAGGAAACTGCATTCGACGGTCTCGTCGACAACGACTGCATCGAAGTTTTCGACGGCAATGGGGTAGTCCTAGCGACGGGAAACTGCTTGGGGGGAGCTACCACCTACAATCAAGGGGTGTGGATTGAAGATAGTCCCGACTTTTTGAGTGAACTGGGACCATTGTTTTCTGCCGAGGCAGTGGAACAAGCCTACACATGGGTGAGAGCTGCCTCATTTTTTATGTCAAATCGTAATCCTATCCAATATCTTCATACATTCTCACGCCGCTGTGCATGTACTGTGCCACCCTGGCCGTGTCGTTAGGCCCGGACGAAGCTCGCTCCAGTAACCCAATCACCGCCCGGTTCTCCGCAAGCAATCTACAACGATGAGATAGTCCGAGCCATGGAGAGTGCAAGTGAGATACCTGTCGCTAATATGACGCCCGGGACATTCCGTCTGCAAGTGGACGGCAGCTGGAGAACGCACAGCATATTTCATCCGGAGACCAAGCTACGCCAATCCGCAGACTTCCTCTTGGATAGGAGCAACCCCCTCTTGGAATTGAAACTAGGTAGCGAGGTAAGACGCATTCTTTTTGATCGCGACACCAGTACCGCCCAATGCGTCAAAATGAAAAAGGGGGATTCCGATAAGTATTGTGTCAAAACAGGGGGGAGAATCTATTTATCGGCTGGGGCGTTTCACACTCCACGGCTTTTGGTTGAAAGCGGCATTGGACCAGGTGGGCCCATCCACTACAACAACCAAGTAGGCAAAAACCTGTCCGACAAGCCATTTTTTGTCACTTCTGCTTTTTTCGAGCCTGGGTTCTCTTTTGATGGGGAAAATGGCTTGTTGGAAATCGCAGCGTCAAAGACCGAGCATTTGTCTTCTGGAAGTACGAGGTTGGGCCTGTTCGAAAGCCTCGTAGGGGGACTGGAGGGGGACTTGATTGATCTTGCAAGGTTTGAACGGCTCCTTCTTCCGAGGTACCTTCGATTTTCCATTATCAATTCCTTCATGGATGTAGTGCTGGGATTCTGCGATAACCAGATTCTGAATGATGGCCTCTTCAGAGTTCTTTGCGCCCCTTTCCTACCCTTCTACAATGTAAGAACACGCAAATTTACAATCTATCTCGTGAAAGGCAACTATCTAACCTTGAAGCCTATCGAACGATTTGTCCTAAAGAATGGTTGTACTTCCAGCGTACATGGGTTTGGAGTCTTTTTGGCCGACCCGTCATCAACGGGTGAAGTCCGAGTGAACCGTGATGGGAGCCTAAGTGTAGATCCAGGATATCTCAGTTCGGAAGGTACGCAACGTTGGGTGACTGCTGTCCTCTTTGTGAAACGTGTAACTGATCTTTTGTTCTCCAGATGATACTGAAGGCATGGGCGCAATTATTAGAAGAATAATCCCGGCTTACGCCGCTAGGTAGGTTGTGTAACCTACTTTTGCAAAATGACGTTCCTTCCTTCCCGACGATGTGTCTAACGCAGTTCGGCTCTGCTCGGACTAATGTAGGACTGGTCCAAGCGCTCCAGCCCAGCCAGGAAACTTTTGTCCTGATTTCTATTGCACGATCCAGAATCTAGTGGCCCTTCCCACATTCAGTTTTAACGTCTTTGGATACCCCACATCCCAAGTCAATCCTACTTGGTTAAAACCTGACCTGAGAAAGAACACCAATCTGCAGATTGGCGACAAAGCAAAACAGTGGTTGATATCCCCGCATCATTTTGCGGGCACCGCCTCCCTTGGCAAAGTAGTCGACGACCATTTCAAGGTTCTGGGTGTAAACGGTCTTTATGTGGCGGATGCATCCGTATTGCCCAAAACACCGCGTGTGAACACAATGGCAAGTATCATCATGATTGGCAGACTTGCGGGGTTAGACTTCCCCCTGGAAATATAAATTCTCGACGGGGCGACTCCTTCGCAATTCTCATAATCGTTCAGATTACTATGTTGCACGCTTGTTTACTTTCTTGCCTGATTTACTGTAGCGTTTACGTTCGTATATGCATGCAGAATTTTAGCGTTAGAACAGGAAAATATATCATTTTGTTCTCCATGCCTGTGATAGCTACTCTAGCTAGCTAGCTAGCTAGCTAGCTAGTACGTCGTAGTAGCTGTGAGAACGGTGGGGAACCAAAGTGAGTCAGCTCTGAAGGCCAATATCCCGAGTAGGTGAGCGTCTGAGAATTCTGACTGACAATGGACGGACCAACCCTATAATGGATGGAGGTCACCATGGCGCTCCCTTTTTGCTGCGTCGTACAAGTACAACAAAGGCTTACTTTCTCCAGATTCTTTTGTAGATAGTAGACGTATCCGCTAGCTAGCTACTAGTATAGCATAGTTATCACTAGCTTATAGTCCTACGTATACATCTTTCAACACCAATCCATCGGTCATCATGAGTGCTCCACAAGCTCCACCCCCACCCCAGCAACAAGCTGGGCCTCCTCCACAACAGCCGCCTCAACAGCAAGGGCGTGGACCTCCTGGAGGAGGAGGTCGTCAGCAGTACCAGCAGCAGGGACGTGGTGGTCCCCCGCAGCAGGGACGGGGACAAGGCAGAGGACAAGGCCGTGGTGGCAGCGGTGGACGCGGCGGCCGAAGCGATAGTGGAGGCCGTGTCCCTCAAAATCATCAACTCTATAATCCACAACATCCAGGAAGGGGACAACAACAGCAGCAGCAGCAGCACCAAGGTCCTCCTCCTCAGAGGCCCATGTCCTTGAATCCATCCTCGGGAATCCCCTATGGTCATGTCCCCGCCTATTTGCCGGGATCGGCGAGTTTGGTTGAACAATTGGATGATCGTGTCTTGATTGTCTTGCGAGATGGCAAGCATGTAATTGGAGTAAGTACTATTGCGGTATCATGTGCCTACCGGGTCTTTACTGCACTGATGGGAGAGTAAGGTTGTGCTGTATTCAATTTGTAATTCTTTGGTTTGGTTGCGTGTTGATTTGGTTTGGTTGTGATTGCGAGTGCGAGTGCAGCAGTGTGATGTCAGATTGTCATGTGTGTTTTCCTCCACATTGTTTTACTCTTGACTTGTGGTGTTTCTAACATTTCTGCCAAAATTCTTTTTCACAATTTCACTCTGCTACTAGATCTTGTCGTCCTTTGATCAATTTAGCAATATGATTTTGCAAGATGCGGTCGAGCGACGATTTTATACGCAACGGTCCAAGGATGGCGACAAGTCGAGGAGTACAACTTTTTACAGTGACATTCCTTTGGGCGTCTATGTCATTCGTGGAGATTCCATGGTGATATTGGGCAGCGTCTCGGACCATAATGTTGGTCAACAAGTGCCCCTAGAAGAATTGGAAAAGATGCAAAAACAAGATACACCCACCGTCGACAGCACTGGTGCCACGACGGGTGGTCCATTGACGTGGGATTTTGATACGGATTTGATTGCCTAGAAGCGACATGAAATAAACTTTAAAAAACGAATGCAGTATATACAAGTCATACCGATTTTCACTTGTCTATAGAAAATAGAAGAGAGATACTAGTAGCAGCTCCCCTCTTCATTATGCGATGGATAAAGTTGTGGCAGGTGAGTAGTAATTTCTAGCCATTCCCTGTGCTGAGGGATTTACAGGTGCTAGCAACTTTGTATCATCCACTCATGGGTGGTTGCATCTCCACAATGTAGTCCCCCCTGAGTTAGAAGCAGTTCAAACCAACCGTGGGGCGGCGACGGGCGGGGGCGGGGTTCGACTATTCTGTGAGTCCGGCGTCACAGCAAGTCCTGTGTTGATCAGATGGCACGTTTTCATGAAGCAGATGCACAGCAGTACACCCATCAAATGAAAGAAACGAGAAGAAAAAACGTAGAGGAAAGATAAGTGTATTTGGTAGTAGCCAAAATGTCCTATTATAACAATGCTTTTGCTTCATTTCTCTTATCATGACCTACAGACCACTTCTAGTCTTGTAACGTACCCCCCAACTACAGTCATGATATTCATTCATTCATTCATACTTTCGCAAAAGCATGGAAAGATTGTTATATATTATAGGCATCTGACAAAATTCCACTCGTTTTTGACAAAAAGCACACACAAAATCCATCACAACATTTCCACAACACTGGTTCTGCCCTGACCTTGATTGATCATTGAATTTTGATGAAAAATCAATGGTCATCTGCATCGGCCGGATGCGTATTGGTCAAGACGGTACCACTCGAAGGAGGAATATTGAAGGCTTGTTGTTGTTGGTTGTTGTGGTTGTAATTGTCTTCTTCCGCTTCTAGGACGGAAATTTCTTCCCGTTTGCATTCCTTCTTGGCTTGTATCACGGCAATGTCTTTCCGAGCGGAATCAAAGGCATTTCGAATTTTGGCTTCCTTGGCGGAAGTGTTCAAGTCGTTTTTGGATTCCAATTCTTCCATTAAATCATAAATTTCAATCCCAAAGGATTGTTTGCGCAATTTGATTTCTCGTTCTAGAAAGACAATGTCCGTCTAATTGTGGAGAAAGGCGAGGAGCAGCAGAGGGCGACACAAGGATGTGTAAGAAAGAGATCACTTCTCTCATAGAAATAAAAGAGATCGACGTGGTCGCCACGAATGAACCCCCAAAACAACTCGACGGACGAAACCATTCGAAAATTCACACACCTTGAGCATTGTTTTGGCACTAGCATCAAACATGGTCTTTCCGGCTCGTTTGAGCCGTTCCATCAGTGTCATGTCCGCCATGTTTCCTGTACAATTAAATATTTTTTACTATTGTAGACCTACTAGAGCTAGCTAGTAGTCAAGGCGAGGCAGTGCTGTGCTTGTTGAGTGATAATTTATTGTTGTTGTTTGTAAATGCTTTTAGCTCACGAATTAAATCCTCTTTCGTTGTATGCAGCATTGTTGTGTTGCTGCGTTCATCGCTTTTTGACGGGACCCTTCTCTTTCACCCCAATTCAACGGATATCAGTTGCTTCATTGATGACGCACATTTATTCTACTTTCCATCGCTAAGGAAATTGGGAAAATAATAAAAAGACGCACATGAATGCAATAAACGAATCCCGGTCGGAGCGGGACCGCAAAACGATCATCAGTTCTGTTCATCACCCTCATCCTCCAATTCGACCACATCCATCCGTCGATCATCTTTCTCGACAAACAACGACCATGACGTGCAGGAGATCACAATTTATGGACCAGCAGCACGAATATTGCTATTAATCCAAAGCATGGACATGTCGCCTCCACGCCCCTCTCCAACATTAGTAGTTGGCAAGAATTGGCTGGTACTCGTTCTGTTGTCCCAATTCATGGCTCCTTTTGTGAGTGGATTTGCTGCCTCTTCCAATTCCAATAGTAATAATCCGCCACCTGCCCCCTACACATTATTTGATCGATTTCGTCCGGAATGTCCTGCCAATCCCCAATCGATCCGCAGATATGATCCCGCCTTGTTGGCAAGTGAAGGAGATCGGGATGGTTCGGTTTGGGTGGCAGTCTTTCGGTCCAGCAACAATAAACCCACCGTATTTGTGCGTGATGAATTCTTCAATGCCATGCGATTGGCGACAGGTGGTGATGCTTCTTCTTCCGCATCCAAAGCAGCGCCGCATGAACAATTGGAAATATCCTCCAAAAATAGTGACAGCAGCACTACCTCAGGAAAGGGATTTGCCGCAGCGGATCCAAAGAGTAAAGAATCCTCCTCCGACAATATGGTTGCCGCACCCAAAGGAGGAACAGCAGCCAGTCAAACCCCCGTCGCCGTAGCACGTTTGGTACCCTCGTCGGGAGATGATTTTCCGGGAACGTGGACCTTGGACAATATGCGATGTTCTTTGAAAAAAGAGTCGACGGATGATGCATGCGAAGGTGGATCGGAACATAAAGAAGCCTTGTCCGTGGCCATTGATGCCTTGTTGCTGCATTATTTGTCCAAAACAGTCACGACGTCGTCAAGTCAAAAGAAATCGAACAATTCACAACAACCAGAATATTTCTTTGATGGAGCACTTCGCACCAAGGCTACATTGGTCGGTGCTTCGCTATTGGAAGAACGAGGCTTTCAGCCCGTCCAAGAATTGTCCAAAGACATGGCCACACATATTTCATCGTTGGATGGGAGTATTGAAAAATACGCTGCCAAATACGTGGAAACCGTGGCTGCCAAATATCAAGGAGCACGAGATCGGGCCGAACAAATTTTGGGACTGTTGGGACGATTGGATCGCGAGGCTGATTTGGCGGCCTCGAAACAACGACAACAGAGCAGTAGTAGCAGTAGTGTTGACGGCAACAGTGATGACGATGGGGATGCTGGATACGACCCATGGGCATCCTTCAAACAAATTAATTGATATTGTACAACTAGTAGACAGAAGCATATTACTTTCTTTCTTTTGTATTTGATTCACTTTGTCGTGATGGCAGTACCAATTCATGTTCTTGTTGTAGTTGTTTTTAGCCTCTGTCGTTCCGAAGTGATACATGCACGCTTAGCGATGATACTCTTTCAACGTTTTCATACTATTGATGCCGAGCAATCATTGTGCGGCAGTGTCATAAAACCATTATGGCGGTATATTTTTGCATCAAAATCACATACAGTACGGCCATCTGGCACATTCCTCTTTTTGCCGTACTTATCGAGTCATCCGCCGTGCTCACTGACGGACAGTAAGTATCGCAGAAAGCTAGCAGTTGCAGCAATGACAAGGAGCATCATTCTGGAAAATCTGCCTCGTGCATGCCCAAAGACAATCTACCACGCACTCATCCGTCATTCTACTGCTGATTAGTTTTGGATCTCAATGATAGTCATGATGCGAAGCATACCACCAGGTCTCTAGTTAGCTACTACGAAAACAGATCCCAAAGTGCTACTGCGAAACAAATCATCTCTGCGCAGAACCGGAGCTCCGATGCGAAGCATACCGCCAGGTGACAAAGTGTGACCCTGTGCTTACTTGCTACGTAATGTGAACTTTCTCTCATGGGCGGCGGTGCTAGTACCAAACTCATTGGGATTCATGTTTGTGCATACCCAGCTAGACTAGTAGCAAAGTACTATGGTTGGAGGTAAAAGTAAGGCAACGTTTCTTCTTAAATATGATTAGCTGTTTGGTCAGGTTACTATTGATTACATACATACACATGTGCGTTGTTAACAAATGCACCGTCATTTGCTGCTATTAAACACATTGTCCATAGACGACACTTTGAATCGGCAAGGTCATCATAATGGTCTTGTTGCCCAAGGACGACCTTCGTGAGTGTTGAGACGTAGATTCCAAACAAATCAAGGATGCCAACCGATTGTACGAGTTGGACGGTGATGTGGTAGGGGATATCACCGCCAACTGCGTACTGCTGGTGCTTGAGTGACTCGTTTCCGAACTGATGCTGCTGGTACGCAGCAATTGACGCTTTCGTTGCTGCTGTTCCTGTAGCTTTCGTTGCTGATGCTGGGCGACCAACTCTTGAGCTAGACTCATGTCTTCTCCCACTTCCACCACCCGGGAATCGGCTCGCCCCATGCGCATGGCAAAGAGTTTGGCGGCCGCCGAAGATTCGCGCGAACACTTGGCCATCTTGTTCCAAATCGCGTCGTGGTCATCGTTGCCATGATGTTTTCGCAACAACGATTGCAAGCCTAGGATGGCTTGACGGTGTCGCTTCTTGGCCACGGATCGCTCGTGGGCATGGCCCGAGGACGGAGACTTGGTCGCACCATTGCCACTACTGACCAGACGAAGTTCCAAACCACGAAGGGTTTCTTCATTCTTGGACTCCAAAGCGCAATAGGCGTGCAGATACTCTTGGGTTTGAATGTGCGGCGTTTGATGACAGTTCTGGAGGAGAATGGCGTAGCCACTTTCCAACCAGAGTTGCTGGACACGCGCCAAGGACTCATCGCGTAGTTGCTGTAGATCAACGTGTGAGTACCACGACGACGACGAGAGTGTGTCTTCTTCAGTACTCAGAGGTGCTTGCTCCACGGCTGCTGGTGCAGCAGCAGCAGCAGTGCGGACTTCATTCTTGTGGTCTTCCTCGCCATAGCCGTGGTGAGGAATCACCGCCGCCAAAGACGACGCCAATGAGGGAGCAAAGCGAACACGTCTCGTGCTAGAAGTACATGGCATTGTGCTACTCGAAAGACACGAAGCGGCGATCATACAAGGCGTGTCCACGGCGGTTGCCGCTGCCTTGCGTGGAGCGGCTTTGCCCATTTCTTGACGACAACGCTTCATTGTTTAGTGCTTCGTGCGGTGAAACTTACGCAACGTGTGAGGTCTCGTTTGAGGTTTGTGAAAGGATTTTTGGCTGGCTGCTTTTTGTATTTGTTCTTGTGAGGAAACAAGCTACAGCAGGTAGCTAGCTCTTGATATCAATCTCTTCATGTACTTTTGCTTTTGCTGTGAGTGTATGTGTGGTTTCTTCCTTCTTTGCTTGTGATACTTTCAGACAATTATTTTAGTGTATTGCATGAGAATCGGCAAAGGCACCGGCGAGGGTTCGTTACTGATGAGGCTAATAGCATGAGAGCCAACTCCAACTTTTCTTACTCCTGTAGCTAGCTAGTACTTGCTGGTAGTACACAGGTACAAGGTTTGTCGTACAGTCAGAAACCACTGTACTAAAGCTCACTCAGCTACTTTTTCAATTACCGAGAGCAAAAGTAGTACGTACTCTACGTAAAATCGTGTAGAATTAAGTACGACCGGCCTGCCTGCCCGCCGAAATGCATTGACACACACGGATGAGATCGAATGAGTCCAATGAGACGAAAGCGTTCGCTTTTTGAAAGCCACTAGTAGGTTGGTTTTTCCGCCTCTCAAATTTGCAGCCGGGAGTGAGAAATTCGCGCACATTTCAAATTTTCGCGTTACCTTGAAGGCGCAAAGACATACGAAAAAGAAGAACAAAACAGATTACTGTGCAATGATCAGTACTTCCACTGGAAATACAGTAAAAGCAGTACCAGTTAAAGAAGGTACTCGCTACTATGCAACGACAGCAACGGAAGAACAATGGCCTGCTGACCTATTTTAAGCGCATCCACGTGGTGGTCATACGTAGCACCAGCGTGGATCCTAGCTGGCAAATTAAGTACAATTTTGTTATAATAGAGTCTAACCATGGTACGAAGTGTTGTCTCTGTCGCAGACTAAAGAATTTCACGTCAGTGAACCGCCCATTCCTCTTACCAAGAAAAGAAAATCAAGAGTCATAGTGCCTCAAGATTATGTTGAGAACCCGAATTCAAACTAAATCTGTAGAACTACGAGTACTGATTTGGAAAAAGATCTCCTTCAAAATGACTAAAATGACTATTGATAAATTTAGAATTAAGGGTCAGACACCCCGCTCCAAGAGGTCGACTTTTGAATGGTGTCCAAACAATGGTTCTATCAGAACTTCTTGCCTCTCCGCGCGCATGACGTTTCCGATGCAACGGAAGGAACGGGCTTCTACATGTACTACCAGTAGCTAGTTCGCATCGTCATACAAATGTGTCAGTTCTGTTGACATGCAGGAGGAAGAAAGATCGTCAGCGTATCTTATTTGGGGGAACCTGGCTACTAGTATAGTACCACGGGGCAATAGCGAGCGACGAGTGGCTGCGAAAAAGTTGTCCCGAACCAGGACCAAAACCAACGGGGGGCGAGAGCCCAGGCATGTTATTTTAGTTCTCATTTGGTGAGCCCGGTTGTACGGTCATGTTATGGTTCTTTTTCCCGAGTTTGGAACTGGATGGAAACGGAGGATCCAAGGAAACGGACTTACTAACATGTGCTGGTTGGGGACGATATGAAAAAGGACACGGACTTACTAACATGCGCTGGTTGGGAACGAGATGCAAAAAGGACACGGACTAACTAACATGTGCTTTTGGGACCGCCGAGCCACTAGTAGCTAGCTAGTAGCTACCAGGTACCAGGTAGCTATGATGGTAGCTAGCCTGGCCCTCGCTGCACATGAGTTTCAGTTGTCCCATGTTAAATGCTACTACTAGTCTACTGTAGCTAGTAGCAGATAACAATTGTTAGCAAAAGGCAGCAGCAAGTCTAGTGACTGACTGAAGAGCTCAGCGCACTGGTGGCAAAATTGGCATCGAAGCAACCTCAAATCAATCTGGAGCAGCATTGGCATTGACAAAACAATGACATGGAATCAAGAGATTTTCATGCACAGCCTGTGAGCCGCACTTTGTGTGCCCAGACTTCACTGACTCACATTGGAGTGACTGGATGGCAGCTTTGGGGTTCAATTCCCTATCACTTTGTTTTGGGTCACTCAACATGGCAAAGTGGCAGAACTGCATGCTGGCAGTGCGTTGGTGCTCCATCCCCGGCTGGGCAGCAGCAATGTTGGCCTCGTGGCAGAGCTTGTGACTCACTGCATGAGGTCCTGGGTTCGACTCTCACTGGCCGCGCGCCCATTCAACCGCAGTGCGCGGGGTGCACGCGGAGTTTCGAGTCGTGGAAAGAACGACTGCATGTGCGTTGCTCTGTGCTGGTGCGCTCATTGCGTGCACGGTGCAGAGCAGGGGAAGGTGTCAGCCGCACTTTGTGCACCCAGACTTCACTGACTTACATTGGAGTGGCTGAATAGCAGCTTTGGGGTTCAATTCCCTATCACTTTGTCTTGGGTTACTCAACACAGCCTCAGTCTGGAGCATGCAATCAAATGGGCAGCATGTGCATGTCATGGCCTTCAAAGCTAAGGAATTTGCATGAACAAGCTAAACAATGACTTGACAGTTGAAAGCCATTGACAGCTGAACTTGTTTTTGCGTGCAGCCTTTAGCTGCTGACTTGTGAAGCGAAAGCAATTTTTGATGACATTTCGTTCTTTTTTTTTGCCAACCTCTGCTCTTTCTCTCACAGAATTTGAAATGTTCCTTTTTTGATTGTTGTTGCTCCATGGATGCAATTAAAGGAAAAAGGTTTTGTGTCATGACATGCTGCAATTTGTCATCCCCCAGTTGCTTCTCTGGAAGACCAAGGTGACCAACAAACACACGCATGTTTCCCAATTGCAGTTGTCTTAGCCTTGCAAGATGTTCTTACAGAATGGATCTTCAATTAGCTAAGACACATCCACTTGTTTCCATGTCACCACTCCTGCTTTCCCAGAGATTCCTCTTCTTCCAGGAGAATGATGATCCTTCACATTTGTCAGCTGAAAAAAAGTGTTCATCTGCATGCAACAGATGCAAGCAAACCACACCAAATTGTTGTTCTTGGGTGTGCTGCAACTTCAGTGAAAACACGTTTGAACAGAATTTGTTGATTTCATTAGTTCTGCACTGTGACAACTCTGTCTGTCCTTCAAAAGTGTCTAAAACAGGAACATGGACTGCTCACTCTTCTTTTGTCTCTTGCTCTTGCTCTTATCAGATTGTCTTTCTTCTTGTGACAGAGTGGAAATGATTTATTTTTGTTGCCTCTTCGGTGTCACAACTTTTGTTTGTGCCATCAGTCTGATGTTGTGAACAAAGCCATTGTGCAGGTTGCATGCCATTGCCAACTGATATTTTTTGATCAACAACGGTGCACAAATTTATCGTTTGCATGTCAAACAAGTCGGAATCAAAGTAAAAATTTTGCACAAAATGCTAGCAATGCTCGCAGACATGGTCAAGAAGAGTCTACAAAAACTTGACTTTGTGACATGCATTTAGCCTGCTCAAATGCACAAGAGAAGCCCATTCCTGCTAGCATGGGCAACACTTAACACACACACACACACACATGCTGAAGACACAACCACACAACACTCACACATGACGATGTCTGCTCTGTGATCACCTCCACCACTTGATCTTTATGCAACAAGTTGGCTCATGATGATGATGAATGCAACAATGTTGATCCAGCACCATGGAAGGCGCAATCGCCATTGCACCTCTGCAACACAATTGTGGCTCAACAGCAGCAGCAACAGCAACAAATGCTACTGCTGCTACCAATTGTGCAAAAACTAGTAGCTGCTTCAAGAGTGTCCAAGGATCAACAAGATCCATGGCTCAATGCCTAATTGTGGTGCTGGCCAGCAACTGTGCCATCGCAGTGTCATCACAATGGCAAGGCTCCTGTAGGTAATCTTGTTCAATTGCAGTTGTGCTAACTTTGTAGAAGCTCTCACAGGCACATTTTTTTTGGCAACAAGAAAAGATGCTGCGGCAGTGTGCCTATGATGATTGATGACCGGTGGACTGTCAACCGAGGGGACAGTGTGCGTCCATGGATGACCGCGGCGCCAGTGGTGAATGCAAACCACTAATTTGCTGTAGTCATAATTCACATTCACTCTTTGTTTTACTCTGTAGATCTAGTTCTAGAGTTGACCATGGGCATGTGCGTCTAGGCTATGAGCTCTCAAACGGTTCTACTGTGCTTACAATAGCCACAGTGTGTGCACAGCGCACCGAAGAAGCGGTGCGGAATTTTTAGCTCTGTCATGGTCATCCTGCACAATGCACAGCGATTCTCTACTGCTGACTAACCTACTAGTAATTACTGAGTGAATAAG
>ENA-ORBV01012295-ORBV01012295.1-microbial-mat-metagenome-genome-assembly--contig:-NODE-12295-length-13234-cov-4.678118_pt1 | contig 13234 bp, 9 predicted proteins | sample MGYA00237777_ERZ505514 | MGnify/ENA primary metagenome ERZ505514 (study PRJEB26160, sample SAMN06269048) | microbial mat metagenome | isolation source: Oligotrophic lake microbial mat | place...
GATCCGCGCAAGCAGCGCAGCTGCGCGCCAGCACTGAGGGCGCAGGCGCGCAGCGCCGAGCATCAGTGCGAGAGTGCATTCGTCAGTCCGATCACCGGGCCAGGGCCCCAGGTGATCAGGTCCGATAGGATGTCCGCACAGGCGCACAGCGGCGAGCAGACATCCGAGAGGACGCCTTTCAGTTGGGCCTCTCCCCGGATTTCCCACCTCACCCGTGGGGTGAAATGGTGACAGCGTGTATCTTCATTCGACCACGGCCCTTGGTCCGGGCCGGGCGCGGCGAGCAGGTCGTGTGCCGCCTTGGCGAGCGCGATCTGCTCGTTACCCTGGTGCCGGTCGGGGAGGGCACCGCCAGCCACGGCATGCCGGTAGCCCAGGACAGCATCTCGCTACGCAATTTACGGGGAAGGCTCGCTCATGGGTGACGCTGACCATGCTGCCCAACGCGCCACCTTGCGCGTCCTCGCCATCGACGACAACCCCGCTGATCTCAAGCTGCTCGCCACCACCTTCGACGCCATCGGAATCAGCGTTGATCTGCGCACTGCCACCGACGGGCGCGACGCGGTCGAGCTGTTGCAGGGCGAGCTGTTGCGCGAGCATGGTTGGCGTCCCGACCTGATGATCGTCGATCTCAGCATGCCGCATATCGACGGCCTCGAGACGGTCGCCCGTCTTCGCGGCAATCGCGCCCTGGCCAAGGTGCCGCTCGCCGTGCTCAGCGGCTCGATCCATCCCGCCGATCGTACCCGTTCGCTCGCCGCGGGCGCCAACTGCTATCTGATCAAGCCGGGAAACTTCGAAGGGCTTGTGGCCCTGGTGAAGGATCTGGTCGCCGGCCTGCCCCCGCGCCAAGCCGACGCCGGCCACGCTGGGCGCTGAACGCGGACCGGCTGACGTCTCGTGGCGGGTGGCTCACCGCCGTTTGCGCAGATGACGGAGGGCCTCATGCAGGCCCTGGTCCGTGGGCGGGGCGCCTGGTGGCGCGCTCGCGGCAGGCGCCGTCGGGCGTGGCGAGGCTGCGGGCGCGGCGGGCTTCATCGGCTCGGCGCGCGGGTGCCGCCGCCACCCGCCGAGTTGCAACCGGCGCACCGCGATCTCGCCGAGCAGGATGAGCAACGCCAGGACCAGCAGCAGCGGCGCCACCGGGCGCACCTCGCCCGGGCTGGGCGGGTTGGCGAACAGTTTGCGCAGATCGGCGCGCAGGGCGCCGCCGGTATCCTTGGTCAGGCGCGCCAGGGTCTCGGCGCCGGGCGGGCGGCCGAAGCGCGGTTCGGCTTCGGCGGGATAGGGCAGGCACAGCGCCGGGCCGGTCACGGCGCGCCCGCCGACCGCCGCCGCGGGCAGCATGGGGCGGTCATCGCGCAGGGCGACGATGGCCTCGTAGACGCCGTCCTCGACCGGTGCGAAGGCGGCGTGCGGCGGTTCTCCCGCGTCGCCTTCCACCGCCAGGGCCAGGCTCGGCGGCAGCGCCGGCCAATCGGCGCGGCGCGCGGGATCGAGTTCAAGGCGCAGCACCGCGCTGCGCCCGGCACGCAGGGCCGACAGCCGGCCGGGCGCATCGCGCTCGTCGCCGCCCGCCGTCCAGCGCACCACGCTCGCCAACAGCGGGCCGTAGCCGCCCCAGTTCAGCAACCCGGTCGAACGTTCATCGTCGACATCGACGCACAGCGCCGCCGAGCGACCGGTGCCGATGCGCCACACCGCCAGCGCCGGCGCCTGCGGATCGCCCTCGGCGCGCGCCAGCACCTGGGCGCGATCGCGGGCATAGGTCAGGTTGTAGCCCGCGGTGGCCGGCCACGGCGCGGCAAGCACGGCTTGGTCGCCAAGCGCCAGGCCCAGGCCGGGCAGCGGGCGCAGTGGCGCCGTCTGCTCGATCCACGCGCTGCGCGCGATCAGGACGGTCTCCTGGGCGAACAGACGCGGGATGTCCTCGGGCTTGGCTGCGAACGAGATGCGCCCGCCGCCGCGCGCGGCGACGTCCTTGATGAAGTCGGCGTCGCTGTCTTGCTCGGTGCCCATGCCGATCACCGACACGGTGATGCCGGCTTTGCGGTACTCGGCGAGCAGCGTCTTGTAGTCGCCGGGCTCTTCGGCGTCGCTGGCGTCGGCGAACAGCACGAGGTGGCGGGTGCCGGCGGTGGTTGACAGCAGGGCGCGCCCAGCGGCGAGCAGCGCTTGGTAGACGTAGATGCCGCCGCCGCCCGGGCGCATGCCCAGCACCTGCCTGGCGAGGCGTTGGCGGTCGTCGACCGGAGTCATGCCCACGATCTCGTGCGGCGCCGAGTCGACGGCGAACACGGCAACCCGATCGAGTGGGCCGAGCATCTCGATGGTGCCGGCGGCGCCCTCGGCGGCGAGGTCGAGCTTGATCCGTCCGCCAGCCACCGGCGCGGTCATCGAGCCCGAGATGTCGATGGCGATGGCCATCGCCACCGCCAGCTTGCGGTGCTCGTCGCGCAGCTCCATGGTCACCGGCAGGACGCGTTCCACCGGACTGGCGCGATAGCCACCGGCGCCGAACGAGCGCCGTCCACCGGTCATCAGCAAGCCGCCACCGAGGTGCTCGACCCAGGTCCCGATCGCGGCCAAGCCATCGGCGCCAAGGCGGTCGGCGGGCACCTCGTCAAGCACCAGTGCCGAGCAGCCGACCAAGTCGCCGAGCGCGAGGGGGCCCTCCCCACGCGTGAGCACCGCGAGTCCAGCCGCCTCCAGGGCGCGGCTGACATTGCCCGGCTGGCCATCGCCGCCGATCACCAGGACGCGCTCGCCGCCGGCCACCGCCAGCGCGGCCTGAGCGCGATTGTTGAGCGGCAGGCGGTCGCGCTCGCCGACCACCGCCTCGGCGAGCAGGGCCTCGGCGGCGCCCACCGCGAGCGCGGCCAGTCCGGGACCGGCCTGGGCGGCGATGCGCTCGCGCAGCATGGTGAGCGCGCCAGCGCGCGTGGTGGGGTCGGCCAGCGCGCGCAGCACGGGCGCCGCTTCCGGCGCGCGCAGCAAGGGTTCGAGTTGCGCCAGAGCCACGGCGGGATCGCCACCCGCGCGACGGGCGAGCGCGCCGAGCGCCCCGTCCCCGAGCGAGCGCAGCCGGGCAAGCAGGCGATCGGGATCGATCGCGGGCGCGGTGGCGAAGCCTTCGGCGCCCTCCAGTTCGACCTCGTAGCGCGCCAGGCCGGCCTGGCTCGGGCGGTCGGCGAAGGTGACGGTCACCGGTACCAGCGCCGACATCTCGACGGTGCCGGCGGCGATCTCGCGCCCGCCGCGCGACACGCGCCAGCGCCGCCGCTCGCGCGCATCGGACAGGAAGCGCGCCGCGCCGAGGAAGCTCTCGCCCAGGCGCAGGCGTTGCGGCAGCTCGACCTCGATCACCGCCGCGTCGGGCAGGGTGGCGCGCGCCACGGGCAGGGCGTCGAGCGGGATGCCAGCCTGGGTCAGCCGCGCGGCGGCGCGGCGTGGATCGAGGCCGGTGTGCTCGCCGTCGGAATGCACCACCACCCGCGCGCTGCGTCCGGGTGGTACCAGCGCCGCGCTCAGTTCGACCGCCGCCGCCAGCTCGCTGCCGCCGTCGCCGACGCTGGTGTCGCCGAGGCGTGCGTCCGCGCTCGCCTGCGGACCTTGCGCCACCGCCGCGCGGTCGCCGAACACCACCACCGCCAAGCGGTCGCCGGCCTTGCGCTGCTCGCCAGCCAGACGCACCAGCTCGGCCTGACGCTGGCGCTCGGCGGCGGGTATCGACGCCGATTGGTCGAGCACCAGCACCACATCGCTGCCGCCGCGGCCCCAGGCCAGTTCGGGCTGGGCCGCCGCCAGCACCAGCAGCACGAGCAGCATCAGCCGCCACCAGCGGCCATGGCCGCGGCGGCGGGCGTACCACCACGCCAGCGCCGCGGGCAGCGCCAGCAGCAGGGCGCCGGGATGGGCGAACACCACCTGCCAGTTCATGCGCCGCCCTCGCGCGGGAAGGACCACCACGCGCCGAGCGCGGCCAGCGCCAGGGCGATGAGCGGCAACAGGTGGGCGAGACCGCCGCGGCTGCGTTCGACCTGGCCGCCCGCATTCTCGGCCGGCGCGGTGGTCGCCGTGGCGCAGGCGGCGAGATCCGCCAGGCGCGGATCGAGATCGTTGGCCTGGAGGGTCAGCCAGGCGCGCGTCGCGCCGTCGGTGGTGAGCGCGCCCACCGCGTGCGCTCCGGGCTGACGCAGGCCGGGAAGTTCGATCACGCCGCTGGCGTCGGCGCGCCAGGTGGTGATCGCCCCATCGGGCGCGATCACGGTCGCCGCCACCGCGTCGGCAGGCAACGGGAAGCGCAGCGGTTGGCCGACGAGGAGGTTGGCGTCCGCCGGCCCAGGCAGCGCCGCGCGTCGCGCCGCGACCAGGTTGGCGATCAGCGCCGGCCAGGCGGGATGGCGGATGAGGGTCGAGCGCGGCAGCGAGCAGGCCAGGGTCAGCCAGCGGTCGCGGCCCTGGCGCCGCGCCGAGAGCAGGACGGCGTCGCCGGCGATCAGCAGTGGTTCCTCATCGGCGGGCGTTCCCCCGCCGCCGCTCCACAGCACACCGGTGAGGTCGACATCGGCCAACAGCGGATCGCCGGCGCGGGCGAGGAACGGGCCGATCGCCGGCGGCGCCTCGCCTTCGCTGACACGCAGCCGCCAGGTGCCGGCTGGTGGCGGCGTGGCGGCGCCGCCGATGCGCAGGTGCGCGGCCTGTGCTGGCTCGACCACCACCGCCTCGGCCACCGCCGCCACCGCGGCGCGTACCGGCTTGGCCTGGGCCTCGGGCAGATCGATGGCGATGCGCACCAGCCGCGGCTCTGGGCGCAGCAGGCGGGCGCGATCGTCGGCGACGAGCGGATCGGGTCCGAGCAGCATCGCTTCGATCGCGGCGCCGACCGCGATGCCGCTTGGCGCCGCGAACACCACCGCCTGTGCCTGCCCCGGCACCAGGGACAGATCGCGTTCGGCCAGGACCACGCCGTCGCCATCGCGCAATACCAGTCGCCGGGCGCGTGGTTCGCCGCCCTGGGCCAGCACGCGCAGCGCCACGCGTTCGCCGCTGGCGTCGACCAGCCAGCGCGCGTCGGCAAGGCCGCTGGTCGGCAGCGCTTCGCCAACGGCGGTCACGCCAATGTCGGTCGGCAGCCGCGGCGGCAGGCGATCGCCGACCAGCAGCGTACGCGCGCCGGGCCCGCCCAGTGACTGCGCCAGCGCCAACGCGTCATCGATCTCGTGCCAGGGCTGATCGGCCTGCCACCGTCCCAGCGCCACGCGCGCCGCCGCCACCCGCGCGCCCGGCCCGGCGATTAGGCGCGGCGCCGGGCCGCTCGCGACCACGGTGACACGGTCGTCGCGCGCCAGGCCGGCGATCAGCGCCTCGGCCGCCGCACGCGCGCGCGCTTCGGCGCTGACGCCATCGGTGGCAACCGCCTGCAGCGCGCGCGACGAGTCGAGCACCAGCACGAGATGGGCGGCCCGCTCGCGGTCGGCGAGATGCGGATCGCACAGCCACCAGGTCGCGGCCAGCGCGGCGAGCAGTTCTAACCACAGGCTGGGCGCCTGTACGAGCCGGCGCGGAGTACGTCCTGCCGCCACCACTGCCGGCGGCGGCCCGTAGAGGAAGAGCCCGGTCACCGCCCGCGCGCGGTAACGCCGGCGGAAGCAGTGCAGAGCGACGATCGCCGGCAGGGCGAGCAGCGCGAGCAGACCGAGCGGGTTGCCGAGGATCATCCCGCCCTCGCCGTCAGCACGCCGGCGCGCGACAGGACATCGACCGCCGCATCCAGGCCGTCCTCGACCACGCAGGTGACGACGCCGGCGCCGCGTCCGCTCAGCGCCGCCTGCCAGCCCGCTTGATGGCGGGCGAGCCGCTCGCGGTAGGCGCTGACCACGGCCTGGTCGTGCACGAGATCGAGCGCGCCGCCTTCGACGTCCTCCAAGCGCACCGCGCCGAGCGGTTCGGGCGCCAGCTCGGCGCGGCACAGCACCTGGATCAGGGCGATGCGTCCGGCGCCGCCGCCGAGCGCGCGCGCAACCGCCGCGCCACCGCTTGCCACCAGGCCGTCGGACACCAGCAGGCGTTCCGATCCAGGCGCCAGGGCCGGCGGCCGGGCCAAGAAGCCGGCCACGCCGGCGCAGCGCAGGTTGCGCAGGTCGCCGCGCCACGCACCCGCGCCGGCGGCGCCCAGCCGGCGCGCGTCATCGGCGAAAGCCCACAGCCGCGGGCGGGTGCCGTCGGCCTCGGCGAGGGTGGCGAGGAGCCCGGCGAGCGTGGCGGCGAGCGCCGCCTTGGCCGGATCCGCGGCCATGCTCAGCGAGGCGTCGAGCAGAACCTCGACGGTCGGACTGACCTCGACCCGGTGGCGGCGCAGGACGAGTTGATCGCTGCGCGCATAGACGCCCCAGTCGAGGTGGCGCAGGTCATCGCCAGCGACGTAGGCGCGATGGTCATGGAATTCGAGGCTGGCGCCCGGTCCGGCGCCGAGGCGGTTGCCGGCGCCGAAGCGGCGCCGGCGCGGATCGAGCGCCAGGCGCACCCGTCGCGCCGTGGCGGCCACCGCGGCTTCGCTCCAGGCGGGCATCCTAGCCGCCGCGCGGATTGTGGTCGTCGTCGCGGGCGACGATGCGGTGGGTGACGAGCTTGAGATGACGCAGCCCTTGGACCAGCAGCACCAGCAGCGCCGCCGCGCCGAGCAGCGAGAAGAGCAGGAATGGCCTCCACATGTCGGAATCGAACTCGCTGGCCATCCACACCGCCGACCATGGGCTGAACCAGCTGAGCGCGTTGTCCTCGATCTCGAAGCCGGCGAGCTTGAGCGCGATCGGCGGCAGGAGCATCCACAGCGCGCCCAGCAGCAGGACGAAGCCCCGGCGCAAGGGCGGGGTCGGGAACCAGCTCGCGAGCCAGCCGCGATAGAGCAGGTCGCCGACCACGAAGAGGATGCCCAGCCAGCAGCACATGGTCCAACATACGACCGCCATCGAGAAGCGGTTGGACCGGCCGATATCGGGCGGCATCTCGAAGCCGGACAGCATCCAGCCGAGGCCGGCGACGATCAGGGTCAGCCCGGCCAACGCCAGCCAGGCCAGACGGCCGCGCGCCGCGCCGGGCCCGAACAGCAGCATGAAAGGCCGTCGCCAGCCGCGCGCCTGGCTGATCGAACGCGCCTGGCGTGGGCTTAGCTCGTAGTCCTCGCTCACGGCGAACAGGCCGAGCAGGCCGGCGTGCGCCATGCCGCCGATGGCGTAGCCGGTCAGGGCCCAGCTCAGGCGCTCGTCGAGCGAGGCGTAGCCGGGCAGCATCCAGGGGATGATGATGGCCCAGATCAGGCCGTTGAGCCACAGCCCGCACCACGCCAGGCGCGGGCCGGTCGAACGGTTGGCGGCGCGGAAGGCGAGCAGGGCGCTGGAGAACACGAGCATGACCACGAGGTGCGCCGCCCAGGCGTTGAGCCACGCCGCCAGCCCGGCCCATACCGCGGCGTCGCCGCTGCGCAGTTCGTCGAGCACGCTGCCGACCTCGCGCAGATTGAACCACAGGCCGCAGCTGCCCATCCAGGCGAAGAGCAGACCGAGGCCGAGCACGGCGGAGAGGAATCCGCGCGTGGCCTTGTTGCCGCCGAGGCAGGCCATGAACACCGCCAGCGCCGCCACCGCGATGCCGCCGAGCGGGATCACCACCAGCACGAACAGCACCTCGAGCATGTCGATGCCGCGCAGGAGATAGGCCATGACCATGAACGGCGCCAGCGCCGAGGTGTAGAGCAGGCCCTGCACCAGCGACGCGAGCAGCAGGCCGAGGACGACGCGCACCGGGCGCAGGCCGGTGAGTTCGACCAGATCCCAGGTGTCCTCGTTGCGTTCGGTGGCGATGGCGCGGAAGCAGCCCATCGGCTGGACCACGCCCAGGGCAAAGGCCCAGCCGGCAGCGATGGTGCCGAAGAAGCCGCGCGCCAGGTTGCTGCTCTGCGATTGGCTGTCGTTGGCGGCGATGACCGCGGTGATCAGCGCCGCGATGGTGCCGCCAGTCAGCAGCAGGACGAACACCGAGATGAAGGCGCGGCTGCGCAGCTCTTGCCGCACCACCCGCACCAGGATCGGGTTGCTGTGCTCGGCGAGGCGCGCCGACCAGCGGCCGACGCGGTTGAGAACCCCGTCGCGCGCCAGCGGCGGGGCCGCGACGGGATCGGGTTCGGGGAGGGCGGTGGGCGTGGTCATTGCACCTTCCCTTCAGTCAGGTGCATGAAGAGGTCCTCGAGGTTCTCGCTGCGCCCGGCGACGTGATAGAGCGGCACCCCGGCCTGCACCAGGCGCCGCACCAGCGCCGCCTGCGCGGCGTTGCCACCGCGGAAGCGGGCGCTGGCGGCCAGCCCCTCGACCTGCACTTCGGACAATTCGGGCTGCTCGGCGAGCACCTCGGCGAGGCGGGCGAACGGTTCCGCCAGGCGCAGTTCGAGCGTGCTTGGCAGAACCCCGCTGGTGACCGCATCGCGGTTGGCCATCGCCCGCGCCTTGATTTCGCCGATCGGGCCCGAGGCGACCAATCGGCCCTGCTCGATGATCGCCACGCCATGGCAGAGCTCTTCCAGCTCGGCGAGGATGTGGCTTGAGATGAAGATCGCCTTGCCCTGCTCGGCGAGCAGGCGCAGCAGTTCGCGGAACTCAATGCGCGCACGCGGGTCGAGGCCGGCGCTGGGTTCGTCGAGGATGAGCAGCTTGGGGTCGTGGATCAGGCAGCGGCCCAGGCACAGGCGCTGCTTCATGCCCTTGGACAGGGTGGTGATCAGCTTGTCGCGCAGTTGGCCGAGCTGGCAGAACTCGACGACGTCGGCCACCGCCCGCGTGCGCGCCGGCCCGCGCAGGCGATAGGCGCGCGCGAAGAAGTCGAGGTACTCCTCGACCGTCATGTTGGGGTAGGCGCCATAGCTGTCCGGCATGTAGCCGATCAGACTGCGCACACGATCGGCGTCATCGACGGTGCTCAGCCCGGCGATGGTGCAGTCGCCCTGCGACGGGATGTCGAGCGTGGCGAGGATGCGCATGGTCGTCGACTTGCCCGCGCCGTTGGGGCCGATGAAGCCGTAGATCTGCCCGGCATCGAACGAGAAGCTGATGTCCTTGACCGCGGTGAAGCTGCCGAAGCGCCGCACCAATCCCTTGACCTCGACCATGCTCATGGCTTGGCTCCGGCGGGGACGGCGCTGCCGATGACGAAGCATTCGGGCGGCGTCGCATCACTCCCGACCGGCCCGGGCAGGGCGCCGAACGGGGCGGCGAGCTTGGCGAGGAAAGCAAACTGCGTCGAGACCGTGCCCACGGCGCGCTGACCGCTGGCATCCAGGTCCAGCGCGGGCGTCTCCATATGTCCGGTTGGAAGCCCGGTCAGGGCGCCGGTCGCGCCGAAGGCGATCTCGTCGCTCTGCCACAGGTTCATCTTGGCGTCCCGCCAGCACAGCCGCTCGATGGTGACCCCCAGCCCATTAGTGACCTGCCACCCCGTGCCGACGCGTTCAACCGTCAACCGCGCCCGCTCTGGCCGCGGCACGGTGAACAGCAGTTGGCGATTGGTGCGCGCCGGGATCCACCCCGTCAGGCGCTGACCGTCGCGCCAGTCGATGGCGAGCGACTCGACCATCTGCAGCCTGCCGCGCCGATAGTTCTCTCTGCCAGGGGCGAACGAGTGCGCGCAGCCTTCGGCGTCGAGCGCCAGGTTGTTCACCGCGAAGCCGCCGTAGTAGGTCGCGCGCGTCCAGGCCACCGCCGTTGCGCGCTGCTGGTCAAGCAGCGTCACCTGGAGGACACTGCGGCGCAGCGCCACGCCCTCGATCAACAGGTTGACGACGAGCAGGCTGGCGCAGGTCGCCAGGCTGAGCGCTGGCGTGGTCAGCAGCAGCAGGTGGCGGTTGCCGCGTTTGCGTACCCACCACAGGTTGAGCGGACCGACCACCACCGCGAAAAGCACCGCGACCAGGGCGAAGCCGGTTGCCGGCACGCGCTCGGTGCCGGGGACGGGGACCAGCGCGGGCGGCTCATGGCTCATCCCGTCCCTGGCATCGACGCACTCGCGCAGCGACACGTCGCCGTTGACATCATCGAGCACGATCGGCTCGACCCCCAGCGCACGCCAAGCCGGGATCTGCGCCGGCTCGGCCACCGCCACTGCGCCCCCAGTGGCGACCCAGGTGGCGATCGCGCCGCGCCGCTCGTCGTCGAGCCGGCGGTCATCGCTGGGACTGAACAGCAGAGTCAGGGCGGCGGGGTAGCCCTGCCAGCGCTGCGGGAGCGATTCGAGCGGCACGCGGCCGACGAAGTCGCTGCCACTTCCGCCCGTGCCCCACGACAGACCGACGAAGTCAAAGCGCTTGAGCGGCAGAGTCTCGTCGCGATCGACGATGGCGATGGCGCGCCAGCGGCGCGCCAGGCAGCGGGCGGTGATCTGGTCGCGCGTGTCGCCGGGGCCGACCCAGCTCACGATGGCGTCCGGGGCCTCGGCGGCGGTCGCCGGCAGCAGCACGGTCAGGGTGCGCGCCACGCCCGCGACCACATCGGCCTCGACCGTGGCCGAGGCCTGGCCCATCTCCGCGGTGACCCGGAAGCGCCCGTCGAGCGGCGACAGCACGCGCACCACGACCGGCACGTAACGATCGCCATTGCCCCACGGGATCTCGGCGCTGACCGTCGGCCGCGGCTCGGCCGCGACCAGCGTCGCGGCCAGGGTCATCAGAAGGACGAACCACTTCATGCCGTCAGTTCCGGGATCTGCGCCACCAGTTCGGCGATCAGCTGGCTGGCGCTGGTGCCGGCGAGACCGGCTTCGTAGCCGAGCACCACGCGGTGGCCGAGCACCGCCCCGGCGAGCGCCTTGACGTCGGCGAAGCCCACCGCCGGCCGGCCGGCGAGGAAGGCGCTGGCGCGCGCGCCGCCGGCGAGGGCGATCGCCGCGCGCGGGCTGGCACCCCAGCGCACCTGGGCCTTCACCACCGTTGGCGCGTCGGGCTGCTCGGGCCGGGTGGCGTTGACCAGGCGCGCGATGTACTGCGCCACCGCCTCGGGCAGGGCGATGCGTCGCACCGCGGCGAGCAGCTCGCGGATCCCGGCCGGGTCGCAGACCGCGGCCGGCGGCGGCGCCCGGCCGTCGGGACGCTCGCGCAGGATGGCGGTGAGCGTCGCGGTCGACACGCCGGTCACCGTCGCCTTGAGCGCGAAGCGGTCGAGCTGGGCCTCGGGCAGCGGATAGGTGCCGTCGAGCTCGACCGGGTTCTGCGTCGCCAGGACGAAGAATGGTTCGGGCAGCACATGCGTGGTGTCGAGCACGGTGACGCAGTGCTCTTGCATCGCCTGCAGCAGCGCCGACTGGGTCTTCGGGCTGGCGCGGTTGATCTCGTCGGCGAGCACGATCTGGGCGAAGATCGGCCCCGGGCGGAACAGCAGCTGGCGCGCGCCGCCGGCGACTTCCTGCAGGATGGTGGTGCCGGTGATGTCGGACGGCAGCAGATCGGGCGTGAATTGGATGCGCTTGTGGTCGAGTCCCGACAGCGCGGCCAGCGCCTTGACCAGCTCGGTCTTGCCCAGCCCGGGCAGGCCTTCGAGCAGCACGTGCCCGCCCGAGAGCATGCCGGCGAGCACCAGCCGGGTCAGCGGCTGCTGGCCGAGGACGATGCGGTCGAGCCCGGCGAGGATCGCCAGCGCACGCGCGCGTAAGGGTTCCAGCTCAGCTTCGCGCAATAAAGGGGCGGCGGTCATGGCGGGGTCTCCACGGGTGCGGCTGCCGTTTCGCGCGGCATGCGGAAGAAGGAATACCAGAGCAGGACGCAGGCGAGCGAACCGAACACCCAGTAATCGACCGGCGCGCCGAGCCACCAGTGCTTGTGCCAGGGCACGTGCACCGCGTCGAAGCGCGCCAGGCCAAAGGCGGGATTGAGCACGAACCAGAGGAAGTCCTCGGTGGCCCAGAACAGCATCAGCGACGCCAGCGCGCGCGCCTCGAGCCAGCGCGACCAGCGCTGGGTGAGCACGAAACCGAAGTGGAAGATGATGAACATGAAGGGGAAGACCCAGGCGTGGTAGCCGGTCATCGCCCGCCCGCCCCAGAACAGGTCGAGCACCCAGTGATCTTCCCAGCGCCAGGTCGGCAGGTCGGCGCCCCAGCCGGCGTTGCCTTCGATCTGGATCTCGACCTGGGCGAAGAACACCGCGAGGGCCAGGACGCAGACCAGCAGCAGGACGATGTCGAGGAAGCGTTTCATCCGCCACCCGCGCGCGCGGCGACGCGCAGCGCGATACGCAGGACGTCGGCCGCGGCATCGGGCTTGCCGATGCGCTTGGCGTTGGCGCGCATCGCCGCCAAGCGCTGCGGGTTGGCGAGCAGCTGGCGCACGCGGTAGTCGAGGCCGGCGGCGTCGTAGGCCTTGAGCGCGGCGCCGTTCTCCATGAGGAAGTCGGCGTTGCGCTCCTCCTGCCCCGGGATTGGCGAAATCACGATCAGCGGCAGGCCGACCGCCAGGCACTCGGCGGTGGTCAGGCCGCCCGGCTTGGTGATGGCGAGGTCGGAGCAGGCCATCACCCGTTCGATGGTGGTGGTGAAGCCGAGCGGGAAGAGCCGCCGCTTGTGCTTGGCCGCGATCGTGGTGAGGCGGGCGAGCAGCTTGGCGTTGCGCCCGGCGAGGGCGACGATCTGGGTGTCGCCAGGGATGGCCAGCAGGCGTTCGGCGAGTTCGTCGATGGCGCCGACGCCGAAGCCGCCCGACATCATCAGCAGGGTGGTCTTGCGCGGATCGAGGCCGAACTCGGCGGCGCAGGTGGCGCGGTCGCGGCGCTCGGCGAAGACCGGATGGATGGGGATGCCGGTGACATGGATGCGGTCTTCGCTCAGGCCGCGATCCTTCATCCGCCAGGCGATCTCGGCATCGGCGGCGAAATAACCGGAGAGGTGGTCGTGGATCCACATGCCGTGCACGTCGTAATCGGTGACCTGCACCCACACCGGCGTGTCCCACATCTTGCGCCGGATCAACCGCGACAGCAGCTGGGCGGGCAGGAAGTGGGTGCAGATGACGTGGTCGGGTTCCAGCTCACGCAGGCGCGTGATCAGCTTGCCGGTGTTCAGCCGCTCGACCGCCTGGCGCACCTTGGTCACCAGTGACGACGCGCGCGGCACGTCCATCTCCTTGTAGAGGTAGCCCCATAGGGTCGGCGCCACGTCGACCAGCTTGAGGTAGCTGTCGGCGTAGACCTTGCGGAAG
>ENA-ORBV01012296-ORBV01012296.1-microbial-mat-metagenome-genome-assembly--contig:-NODE-12296-length-13233-cov-9.899362_pt1 | contig 13233 bp, 18 predicted proteins | sample MGYA00237777_ERZ505514 | MGnify/ENA primary metagenome ERZ505514 (study PRJEB26160, sample SAMN06269048) | microbial mat metagenome | isolation source: Oligotrophic lake microbial mat | place...
GCTACCCATTAGCAAGACTGTTCTGCGAGGCTTTTAGCTTGCAGAACAGTCAGCGTATTTCCGCCCTCTTGTACTAGTCATCTTATGTCAAATCATCAGAACATCATTGGCTCTTGGCGATGGCTAAATTCACCCGAATGGAATGTGGCTATATTCTCATTTCTGTTGTCTTTCTTTTGGGAAGTTCAGCAAATGCCGTTTTATCGAGTTTCAAATGAGTTCTCTTGCTTCGATCGAACTAGAAACTGTACGCTCGCTACAGTCGGGGATGTTGGGATTTCGCTGACCTCTTTTTGGGTGGTTGCAGCTATATCAAAGTCGCGTCGATGGGTGCAACGACCAAGCAGTAAGCAAGTAGCCACTTTTACAGTTGTGGGAGTGGTGATCACAGTTGTTTTTGAAGCCTTAGCGACTGGATCACTCGGTGTATGGGCATATGCCGGGTTCATGCCAACCATCCCTTTCTTGGGCACTGGAATAGTACCGTTATCTATGTGGTTGCTGATGCCACCCTTAACGATTTGGTTTGTCAAACGTCAGTTGTCTAATGTCAGATATAAAAGCTCAGAGCAGATATGACTTAGTTCAAGTAACGTTTGCAGTCCTAATTTGTGAACTTCTCTCTCAATTTTCTTGGCGGCGATCGCTCCCGCAGAACACACCTTTAATTAGTTTTTATCACGATGGACACTACAAACCGCTATGGATACTGCAACTCTAAAACTGCGAGGCATGAGTTGTGCCTCTTGTGCCACCAGCATTGAGTCAGCCATTCGCGCTGTACCGGGAGTGGCGATCGCCACTGTCAACTTTGCGATCGAGCAAGTAACCGTTACCTACGACTCCAGGCAGACGAATGTGACTGCCATTCAAGCCGCAGTAGATGCCTCAGGATACACGGCTCATCCCATGCAAGATGACCTATTGGCTCCTGAAGATGATGCCGAACGCCAAGGACGGCAAGCAGAAAACCGCAAGCTGACTCGTAAGGTGTGGGTTGGTGGCATGATTAGCACCACGCTGGTCATTGGCTCGTTGCCTGCCATGACTGGATTGCAGATTCCCTTCATTCCCATGTGGCTACACAATAGCTGGCTTCAGCTTGGGCTGACGACTCCAGTGATGTTTTGGGCAGGTAGCTCGTTTTTCATCAACGCCTGGAAGGCATTGAAACGACGCACAGCAACGATGGATACATTAGTAGCGGTCGGCACGGGGACGGCATATCTCTACTCCCTGTTTCCTACGGTTTTCCCTCAGTGGTTTATTGCCCAAAATCTCAACCCGGATGTGTACTTTGAAGTGACCGCGATCGTCATTACATTGATCTTGCTAGGGCAATTGTTTGAGAACCGGGCAAAGGGTCAAACCTCCGAAGCCATGCGTAAACTGATGGGGTTGCAGGCAAAAACAGCGCGGGTGATCCGCAATGGTCGCGATGTTGATATTCCGATCGCGGAAGTCGTACTAGGCGATATCATTCTGGTTCGTCCAGGTGAAAAAGTGCCTGTAGATGGCGAAATCACAGATGGGTCTTCCACGCTGGATGAAGCGATGGTTACGGGTGAAAGTGTGCCAGTGAAAAAGCAGGTGGGCGATGAAGTGATTGGAGCCACGCTCAATAAAACGGGCAGCTTCAAATTCCGCGCTACCAAAATCGGCAAAGATACCTTTCTGGCGCAAATTGTGAAACTGGTGCAGCAAGCACAAGGCTCGAAAGCGCCCATTCAGCGATTGGCAGACCAGGTGACGGGCTGGTTTGTGCCTGTTGTGATTGCGATCGCCCTGCTCACCTTCATCATCTGGTTCAACATCATGGGCAACGTGACGATGGCGCTGATTACCACCGTCGGCGTGCTGATTATTGCCTGCCCCTGTGCGTTGGGTTTGGCAACACCGACTTCAATTATGGTCGGCACCGGAAAAGGTGCAGAGCATGGCATTTTAATTAAAAGCGCTGACAGTTTAGAGCAGGCGCACAAACTGCAAATAGTCGTTTTAGATAAAACAGGCACAATCACGCAGGGTAAACCGACCGTAACTGATTTTGTCGCTATTAAAGGCACGGCGAACCAGAATGAACTCACCCTTTTGCAGCTAGCGGCTGCGGTAGAACGCAATTCAGAGCATCCCCTGGCGGAAGCGGTGGTGCAATATGCTCAAGACCAGGGGGCAGAACTGGCAGATGTTCAAGAGTTCAAGGCAATTGCGGGCAGCGGTGTACAAGCATATGTTACTGATCACTTACACAGGCGTTTAGTGCAGATTGGTACGCACCGCTGGATGACTGAACTGGGCATTGAAACGAGTCCGGTGCGATCGCGGTGGCAGCAGCAGGAGTCTTCAGGCAAAACAGTCGTTGGGCTGGCGATCGACGGTCAAATTGAAGCAATCTTGGGGATTGCCGATGCAGTCAAACCTTCCTCTGTCCATGCTATTCGCGCTTTGCAAAAGATGGGCTTGGAAGTGGTGATGCTGACCGGAGACAATCGCCGCACGGCTGAAGTGATTGCGCGGGAAGTAGGGATTGAGCGCGTGTTCGCGGAGGTGCGCCCCGATCAGAAAGTGGCAACCGTGGAGCGCATTCAGGCAGAGGGCAAAGTGGTGGCAATGGTGGGAGATGGTATCAATGATGCGCCTGCCCTCGCCCAAGCCGATGTGGGCATTGCCATTGGCACGGGCACCGATGTGGCGATCGCTGCCAGCGATATCACGCTGATCTCTGGCGACTTAAATGGCATTGTCACCGCCATTCAACTATCTCGCGCCACCATGCAAAACATTCGACAAAATCTATTCTTTGCCTTCATCTACAACGCAGCCGGAATTCCGATCGCGGCGGGCATTCTCTATCCCGTGTTTGGGTGGTTGCTCAGCCCAGTGATTGCAGGGGCAGCGATGGCATTGAGTTCATTTTCAGTGGTCACCAATGCTCTGCGGCTAAAAAACTTCAAGCCCAAGGCGCAAGTTTAAACAGGATCTTCACTATGAATAAAGCAGCTTTTTGGGGAACATTGGCAGGGTTTGGCTTCTTACTGGGCGCACTCTCAGGGGCACTCTCAGGGGTCGCCGCCGAGATGCCAGGAGACTCAACCCACTCCATGCCGCGATCGCCCGAATCTAGTCAGTTTCAGCGCATCGATCAGCCCTTGGGCACCAAAGTTGCTGTGACGCTGGGCGGACTGGGATTGATTGGCTTAGAACTTTGGTGGTTTTTGTTCAGCCAGCCAAAAGCCCGTAAGGCAAATACCCAGGCGGGAATTCAGGAAGTTACAATCACAGTGGATGGCGGTTATGAACCGAGCCAGATTGTGGTGCAAGTCGGGAAACTTGTAAGGTTGAACTTCGATCGCAGAGATCCCAGCAGTTGCCTAGAGGAAGTGCGATTCCCTGATTTTCGGATTACTCAAGCACTGCCGCTCAACCAGGTGACCGCGATCGAATTCACACCCGATACACCGGGTCGATATGAGTTTGCCTGTGGCATGAATATGTTTCGAGGAATCATTGAAGTGCAATAGCCAAATTTAGCAGCTATTTGACTTCAGCTATTCAACTTCAGCCAGATGATCAACTATATGCCCCCATTGATTAACGCCTTGACCGATGAAGTCTCCGATGTGCGAAAAGAAGCCGCGATCGCCCTCGGCAAACTCGCCAATCCCGCCGCGCTGCAAGCCCTCCAGCAGGCGCTAGATGACCCGGATCGCGAAGTCAGCATCCGAGCCGAACGAGCGATCGCGAACATTCAACAAACCCTAGTTGAAAAGAGCTAACCCTTGGAAGAGCGAGGATACTAAGCAGGGTCTAATCACTAGGATTGTTCTTGAAGCTGCAAGGTTCTTTACAATAGAAAAGGATTAGCAGACTTCGTTAACGCTGCGAATCTTAAAGTGCAACCATCCTCGCTCAACGCCCATGTCAAGCTTACTGGCAAGAATTACGGTTAATCCTAACCAATGTGGTGGTCGTCCCTGCATTCGTGGGATGCGAATTCGAGTATCAGACATATTAGACCTATATGCAGCCGGACTGAGTGCTGAGCAAATTTTGGCAGAAATGCCTGATTTAGAGATGGATGATCTCAAAGCGGCTCTGTCCTATGCCTCTCGTAAACTTGATCACCCCGTTCTGGTTGCATGACCCTATGGATAGACGCGCATTTGTCGCCCGCGATCGCAACCTGGATCACCAGCACCTTTGGCATAGCAGCATTCGCTTTGCGTGATATTGGTCTGAGAGATGCTGAAGACCCTGAAATTTTTGAGGTAGGCAGGGCGCAAGGGATAATTTTCCTGACCAAAGACAGCGATTTTGTAGATTTGGTTGAGCGCCTTGGTTCTCCGCCTCAAATCATCTGGTTAACCTGTGGAAATACCTCAAATGCTCGGTTACAAGAGATTTTAAGTGCCACGTTGCCAGAGACTCTAGAGCTTTTACGAGCAGGTGAAGTGTTGGTCGAAATCAGTGGAAGTAAGTATTTGATCTGAACGGGCGATCGCGAATATTCAAGGGGCGATCGCAAAAGCAACCTCCTAGCCAAAGTCTTTACAAATTCCCCGATAATTCTTGTGACTTGCTGTATTAATGCTTGATAGGTTCATTCTAAATACAGTGAGCAACCAGAAGATGCGTATTGATAGCAAAAATCTCTTGTTTCAGCCTTGGGTTGGTGATCATTATGGTAGTGACAGCTTGTTCAAAATTCCGATTTTAATAGTCGGGGAATCTAACTATACGGATAATATTGATAGGGAAAGACCTCATGACACCTTCACTCATCGTTTGATCGAGAGTATTATCGATGGTAGATGCAAGCATCGCTTTTTCAGTAATATTCAACAAACTTTTGTTGACAATGCCACAGACAAAGACTTACGGAAAAAGTTTTGGCATTCTGTCGCCCACCATGAATACGTTCAGGACTGGCTCCCTCGTCCTAGAGTTCGTCCTAGTGAAAGTATGTGGCAAAAGGCGAAACCTATCTTTAAAGATGTGGTTGCTGAGTTAAAGCCGAAGTGTATCTTATTCGTATGCAAAAGCGTATATTGTCAAGTGTTATCAGATTTTCCACAATCTACTCCTTTGGTTACTGATGGAAGCTATCCTCCCACTTTAAACATTTATAAAAACCCTCACCCTACTTTGCAAATCGGGGATGCCTTAGCCTCATGGATTTATCATCCAACTTGCCACCGTGGTGGATTCCGAAGACCACGAGGAATTGTGAAACCCCTAATTAAAGCTTCTGGCGGGGATACTTTATTTTCGTAACTTAGGTTTTGTGTAGTTCACCTCCTTGCAAAGTAGGCTCATTGCAGAATTTTATTTAAATCTGAGTCATGTATTTGGGCTTTGATAAACATGAAAATGAGAGAAGACGTATCCTATCTGAAGTTGTGATCTTCTAATCGAATAGCTAGCTGAGTGACGAGACTGTCTTCATCTAAGTGTGAGAGAATGTTAGGAGTAGCGCGTTTCTCCGTGACTCTGCATATGGCTATTACCACTATTGAACTGCCGATGGACGCGATCGCCCGGTTTTGCGATCGCTGGCAAGTCACGGAGCTTGCTTTATTTGGTTCTGTCTTACGGGATGACTTTCGCCCTGACAGTGACATCGACGTGATGGTGCAGTTTCACCCAGAGGCTTACCCCACATTTAGCAGTCTCGACCAGATGGAAGCAGAGTTAAAGACAATTTTTTATAGGGAAATTGACTTAATCACTCGCCAAGGAATTGAAACCAGTCGTAACTATTTACGTCGCCAGGAAATCCTATCCTCTGCTCAGGTGGTGTATGCAACGGGATCTTCAATTTCTACTTGACATGCTGCAATCAGCAGAACTTATTGTGAGCTACACTGCTCAATGTTCAAAAGATGAGTTTGTAGAAAATGTACAGCTACAAGATTCAGTGATCCGGCGATTATTAGTCATAGCCGAAGCCGCAAGACGAGTTTCAGAACCAACTCGCACGACCTTTCCCAATATCTCATGGCAAGAAATAAATGGCATGCGAAATCGGTTAGTTCATGAGTATGGTGACATAAACCTCAATATTGTTTGGGCTGTAATTCAAATCGAAGTACCAACACTAATCGCAGAATTGAAATCAAGAATTCCTCCCGAACATTAGCGGCTGATTAAAATCTTTTTCGAGTGATTATTTTGGCAGCTAATATCGTGTTTAAGGAGAAGAATTGGCATGAGTGAAGACGCTTGCAACAAGTCATATGGAATCTACTCTCTAACGCCGTTAAATTCACGCTAAAGGGCGGCGGGTTGAAGTGCAATTAGAACGGCAGGGGTCGGGGGGCAGAAGTCAGTCAGATAACGATGCTGCCACCCGACACCCGAAACCTGAAAACCCCTACGCCCAACTCACTATTCGCGACACGGGCAAGGGCATTCACCCCGATTTTCTCCCCCATGTTTTCGACTATTTCCGTCAAGCTGATAGTGCCACAACACGACAGTTTGGCGGGTTAGGGTTAGGGCTGGCGATCGCGCGGCAAATTGTGGAACTCCACGGCGGCTCAGTTTGGGCAGAGAGCCAAGGTGAAGGGCTGGGAGCCACTTTTACAGTCCGGCTGCCGCTCATGAAGCGAGAGGACGGCAGCCAGCAAACACACCCTCCCTACGCTGAACTCCGCACGCTCAACTCCGCACTCCAAATGTCTTACCCCTCGCTGATTTACAGATTTTGGTGGTAGATGACGAAGCCGACTCACGGGAGTTTGTTGTGTTTGTTTTAGAGCAAGCAGGAGCAACCATTCGTGCCGTCAATTCCGCAGGCGAAGCGTTTGCAGCATTTACTCAATTTAATCCGGCAGTACTGGTGAGTGATGTGGGAATGCCTGACACGGATGGCTATATGTTAGTTCGGCAAATTAGAGAGTTGCCACAAGAGCAAGGGGGGCAGATTCCCGCGATCGCGCTGACTGCCTATGCGGGAGACGGAGATCAACAACGGGCGCTGCAAGCCGGATTTCAGCAGCATGTGACCAAATCTGTGGAACCAGAAACCTTAGTGAACGTGATCACGCGGTTACTTAAGTGACTTTACAGCAAGTTATTGGGATTTTTTGATTGAAGTCAGCTTCAAGTCGTTAATAAGTCTAAAGTTATACTTTATCTATTTTCTAAATCTCTCTTTAGGACTAACTGTTTATTTTGAAATTTGTTTGCTCATCAATGATAATCATGATGTTAATCAAAGTTTAGGAATACAAGTTTAGGACTAATGGATATTTACATTCTTGAGCTATTGGTAATTGGCATATTACTTTTATCTGTTACTTTAGGCTCTGGCTTAATCTCCCGCTTACCGCTTTCTTATGCTCTAATTTATTTATTGATTGGAATTTTTCTGAGTCCATACGGCTTGAATTTAGTTCAGTTGCGTCCCGAAGCGGAATTTTTGCAGCGGCTGACTGAATTTGTCGTTTTGATTTCGCTATTTAGCTGCGGCTTAAAGATGAATCGCCCACTAAAGACTTGGGCATGGAATTCAACTATTCGGTTGATTGGATTATTAATGCCAATTACAATTTTTGCGGTTGCCGCGATCGCCCATTTTTTTCTGGGCTTCGAGTGGGGTGTCGCGATTTTATTGGGGGCAATTCTTGCGCCAACTGACCCCGTTTTGGCATCCGAAGTGCAAATTTCTCATCCCAATGATAAGGATGAACTGCGCTTTGGTTTAACTTCAGAAGGCGGTTTAAACGATGCCCTGGCGTTTCCGTTTGTTTATTTTGGGTTGTACTGGCTGAAGGATGACAACTGGCAAAAATGGTTTGTTCAATGGGTAGCAGTGGACGTGATTTGGGCGATCGCGGCAGGTTTTGTTATGGGAATTATCGTTGCCAGAGTAGTGGTGTGGCTCGATAAACAAATTCAGCGGTTAATTGAGGTGGATAGTTTGATGGAAGATTTTGTGGCGTTGAGTATGATTCTGATAACTTACTCGCTCACTGAATTGGTCAATGGCTACGGTTTTTTGGCGGTATTTGTAGCAGGTGTAGTTGCCCAAAAAACCTATCGCGATCCAGAGAAACGGTTCTCTCAGCTTGAGTTTACCGAAACTCTGGAAAAACTATTGGAACTTGCCACGATTTTACTGTTGGGATCTTTGTTGAGGATTGAACCCATTATGCGGTTTTTGCCCCAAGGTCTTTTAATTGCAGGCACATTAATTTTTTTAATTCGACCGGTAGGAGCCTGGATTAGTACCATTGGCGAAAACTATAGTCCGCTGCGGCGGTTGCTGTTTGGCTGGTTTGGCATTCGTGGAGTCGGTTCGCTTTACTATCTCGCTTACGCTCTAGTATCAGGTTTAAAAGGAGACATGGGCGAACAAATTGCTTGGATTACCTTCATCACAGTGATTATTTCAGTTGTTCTGCATGGAATCACCTCAACGCCTTTGATGAATCGATATGAGCGTCACGTTGAACGGAGAAAACAACGAGCGATCGCTGCAAAAAGTGAGGCTGCCTAAAAGCTATTTATCACAGCAAGGGCAGCACATAAGCACTGCCCCACCCACAGAAATCGTGTCTGAAAACTAAGCCTTCCAGTCACTTGCAGATTTGTCTAACGCATAGGCAGCTACAGCCTGCATTTGCTCATCCTAAACAAAGTCCTGGCAAAGGGGAATAAAATCTCCTTTGCCAGGGTCAGTGGTACGTATATAAACAGCAGTGCTGTAGATTTCTGTTCTATTTTGCAAAAAAGCGCGATCGCCGTCAAAAGACAGCCTGTCAAACATGGCAATTTCATGTCAAAAGACAGCAATTATCCTCAAACAGCAATAACCGCGAACATTTGATTTATCCTAAAGATAGTCTCTCGACCTCTCCTTTAATTGATGTCTGCATTACCCAATCACCGACCAAAGCAATTGTCTTTGGGTCCTCTAGAGGCTGAAATTCTTGGCATCATTTGGGATTTGGAGATCGCCACCGTGAAAGAGATCCACGATCGCATTCTCAGCGATCCCAATCGAGAATTGGCGTATACCTCCGTGACGACGGTACTCAATCGCTTGGTCAAAAAAGGCTGGTTAGCCTGCGACAAGCAAGAACGTAGCTTTACCTGGAGGGCGCTGGTGTCGCGGCAACAGGCAACAGCGCTGCAATCTTATGAGCAGTTGAATCAGTTTTTAGCCGTGAGCAACCCCGATGTGGTGGCGGCTTTTGCCGATAGTTTGGATCAAACCAGCGTGGAGCAGCTAGAGGCGATCGCTGAAAAACTTCGTGCCGTTCGCAAAGCCAGGGAGGATGACGAATGCATTTCCTAATGATGGTGACGGGGTTGAGTTTGGCGTGGCTGATGCGGTTGGGTTGGGCGGATGCTCCAGGAAATTGGACAGCGCGATGGCGGCGATCGCTGCTGACCTTTCTGTTCCCGCCGCTGTTGCTGGTCATGACGGCGATCGCCATTTTGTGGATGGGACCCGCTGGGCAAATGGTGTTGCGCTGGGAAGGCTGGCTGAGCTATGGGCTAGCGATCGCGTTTCTGATCGTCAGCAGTGTTCTCAGCTTCAAGCTGGCATGGGAAGGATTTTGCACCCTCCAAACCATTCGCCAGAATCCTATAATTAACGTGCAGGGCAATCCTGCCCGACTGCTCAACCTTTCCACGCCCTACAGTGCGCGAGTTGGCTTTTGGCATCCCGAATTGGTGGTCAGCCAAGGCTTGCTCGATACCCTGGATGCTGATCATTTAGAAGCGGTGCTGGTTCACGAGCAAGCTCATGCCACCCATCACGACACCTTTTGGTTCTTTTGGTTAGGCTGGATTCGACGCGCCACTCTTTGGCTACCTCAAACCGAAGCCATCTGGCAAGAATTGCTGATGCTACGAGAACTCCGAGCCGATCGCATCGCTGCCCAACAGGTCGATCCATTAGTGCTGGCAGAATCATTGCTAATGGTGGTAAGTGCTCCCCTGATGCAGTTCGAGCAGTCCGATATTTGCGCCGCGTTTAGTTGGGCAATTTCCCGCGATCGCCTGATGGAGCGGATTGATCTATTGCTGGCTGAACCGGAGCCAAACGACGCTCTAAACGGGTGGTCATTGAGCTGGCTGTTGCTTGCCTGTCTGCCGTTGGCGACTATTCCATTCCACGGGAGATAATTGCGATATGTCAAACAAATCCTTGGCGATGGGCGATCGCCTCTATGCCTACCTACAGTCGGTTTCAGTGCGTGAGCCAGAGATTTTGACTGAACTGCGCCACGAAACGGCAAAACATCCAATGGCAGGAATGCAGATTTCGCCAGAACAAGGGCAATTGATGGCGCTGTTGGTGCAGTTGATCGGCGCAACCAAAACCCTGGAAGTGGGCGTGTTTACAGGCTATAGTTCCCTCGTGGTGGCGCTGGCGTTGCCGCCCGACGGCAAAATCATCGCCTGCGATGTTAGCGAGGAATATACCGCGATCGCCCGTCGCTATTGGCAAAAAGCCGGAGTTGCCGACAAAATTGACCTGCGGATTGCCCCCGCCTTGGAAACCCTCGATCGCCTACTGGCAGAAGGGCAGGCAAACACCTTCGATTTCGCCTTTATTGACGCAGATAAAAGCAGCTACGATGATTACTACGAACGTGCCCTGCAACTGGTGCGGGTGGGCGGATTGATCGCGATCGATAACGTCCTTTGGTCAGGCGCAGTCGCAGATCCAGCAATCACCAACACTAGCACTGAAAAGATCCGCGCCCTCAACCAAAAGCTTCACCAAGACGATCGCATCACCCTCAGCCTCATCCCGATCGCCGATGGACTTACCCTCGCACTAAAACGCCCTGTTGCCCATCCGTAGGTAGGGTAGGAGCAATCCTATTTCAGCTATTCGATGTCTGCTGATTCATTTGAGATGTTTGATTAGGGAATGAGTAGTTCAGGGCTGCAAAATTTGTTTGACAGTCAGGGTAAGGCTAGGAAAAGTTTCTGATCGAACTGGCTCCGTTCCTTGATATTGCACCTCTTCATACAGTCCTTCCACCAGTCGTAGAATGGTTACTTTTTGCATTACCGGATCAACAATCCAGTATTCAGGAATGCCAAATGAAGCATATTCCGCTCGTTTGAAACGGTAATCTCGCTTAATAGATTCTGGGCTGACAATTTCCACTACTAACAGCGCATCAGACTCAATAATTGCCGAAGTATCCAGGCACTCTTGCATCACTTCTAGCGGCACAACGCAGAGATCGGGCAGACGCGATCGCCGAGGAGCCGTTCGCACTCCAACCATCTGCAACGATGCCCAGGGAACCTCTGAGCTACTGATTTCCGCCTCAAAAGTATTGCTAAGGAATCGAATAATCAGAGCATGGCGACCTGTGGGAGGAGTCATTAAAATTAGCGCTCCATCTTCCAATTCATAGCGATCGCCTGTACCATCGTCATAAGCAAGGTACTGTTCAAACGTGAGTTTGGTTGCTGTAGTTGCCATCGCTAGGAGTTACGGTTTAAGGGCTTAATTCAGGTGACGATCGCTCACTATCACTCATTTTGATTATCGTGCATTTTGCCCTAGTCGGAAAAAGCCGCGATCGCCGATGGGCTTACCCTGGCACTGAAGCGAAGAGATAGCTGATCTGTCAGAATAGAACAGTTCATCAGCTTCCTATTTCCTGACACAGCAATGCCAACTATTTCAAATGTAGTCCAATCGCTCGATGTACCGTCCTTTCTCGCTACGTTGAGTCAAGCGGCGGCGGCATATTGTGGCGATGGAGAGCGACCTCACGCCCAAGCCGTGATTGCTGCGATGTTGGAAGCCGAGAAAGCTGCAAAGCAACAGCGGTTGGTTTATCCCTTAGAGGCACTCTTGGGAGACTGGCGGCTATGTTTCACAACGCTGTCAAAGGTGAATCGGCAATCTCCCCTGACTAGAAAAGGCATTTATGTTCCTAAAATTGCCCAAGCCCAAATTTCCTTTAGCCAACCTCCGGGTATTGAACCCATCAGTTACAGCGGTAAAATTGGCAACCAGATTCAGGTAGGTTCCATTTTGTTTCGGGTTACAGGACCGCTTCACTATCCCGGCAAGAAAAACCTGTTGGTGTTTGACTTTACCCAGGTTCAGTTTTCTGTGTTTGGGAAAGCTCTTTATTCGGGCAACTTTCGCAGCGGTGCTGAAGCGATCGCTTTAGAACATCGAGCGATCTCTAAACTGCCCTTTTTCACCTTCTTCCTCGTCACCGAAAACTTTATTGCAGCACGGGGGCGCGGCGGCGGACTTGCGCTATGGGTGCGATCGCCCCAACTAAAAAATCATTAGCGCCCGATCGCTCAACCCGTTTCTGCCTTCGACACTCCTTATCCCGCGTCTTTGCAACGGCTTCCAGTTCTAAAGTTTGAGCTTCAATTGCAGAGAATCGGTTTCTGTGCTTTTCGGGTTAAAGTTCTGGATTGCGATTATTTCTCATCATAAGGGGAATACTATGGGGCGTTAGTAGTCTTGGTCGGGGGCGGAATCATGATGAATTTCATTCAACCGCTTTTGGAAGCGAACTTGTTTATTCCCCACGGACACTGCTACCTCTGGAAGCCAGAACTTGTGGGGCTGCATATTGTCTCAGATACGCTGATTGCCCTTTCCTACTATTCCATTCCATTGACGCTGTTTTATGGTGTCCGCAGACGGCATGATCTGCCGTTCCCCTCGATCTTGCTGTTGTTTAGCGCCTTTATTATTGCCTGCGGCACGACTCACTTGATGGAAATCTGGACGTTGTGGCATCCTACTTATTGGCTGTCAGGTGGCATGAAGCTAATCACAGCGGCGATTTCGTTGATGACGGCGATCGCGCTAGTGCAAATCATTCCGAAAGCGTTGGCATTACTCAGCACAACCCAACTCGATGTAGTAAACCAGACATTGCAAGAGCAAGAAGCTTTTTTGCGGGCGATCGGTGACAACCTCCCTAACAGCTTTCTGTACCAAACGATACGCGAACCCGATGGGCGCTACCGCTTCACCTACCTTAGCGCGGGTGTTGAGCGAGTGACTGGACTCAAACCAGCCGCCATTGTGGCAGATTCCTCTCTACTGCATAACCTCCTGCTTGAAGACGATCTGTCCTATGTCACCCAACAAATCGAGGCATCTGCCCAGAATTTGTCTGTTTTTGATGTGCAAGTGCGAGAGCGTTTACCCAGTGGGGAGATCCGCTGGGTGCGGTTGTGTTCAACGCCTCGCCGTCTAGAAGATGGACA
>ENA-ORBV01012297-ORBV01012297.1-microbial-mat-metagenome-genome-assembly--contig:-NODE-12297-length-13233-cov-6.120477_pt1 | contig 13233 bp, 9 predicted proteins | sample MGYA00237777_ERZ505514 | MGnify/ENA primary metagenome ERZ505514 (study PRJEB26160, sample SAMN06269048) | microbial mat metagenome | isolation source: Oligotrophic lake microbial mat | place...
CTTTGGAAAGATAGCCTCATCGTGTGCGGCTCCGAGTTTGGCCGCACTCCGGTGCGCGAAGTGGGCGGCGGCGGCGGTGGCGTGAAGAAAGGGCGCGACCACAATCCCTTCGGCTTCACGATGTGGCTGGCCGGCGGTGCCATCAAGGGCGGCACTACCTATGGCGCCACCGACGACTTCGGCTTCAAGGCCATTGAGAAACCGGTGCATGTGCACGATATTCACGCTACTATCCTGTACCTGATGGGCATTGACCACACCAAGCTCACCTACCGCTATTCCGGCCGCGATTTCCGCCTCACCGACGTCAGCGGCAACGTCCTGCACGACGTCATCGCGTAGCTGGCTGGCTAGCGCCGGCCCACTGCGGAAGGGCTGATTTGTTTCAGCGAAGTTACTCCGCATTGCTTCATCACCAGCTCTAACTCGGCGCGGAGTAAGTCGATCGTTCGCTCGACGCCCGGCTGGCCGAAGGCGGCGAGTCCCCAGACGTAGGGCCGTCCAATAAAGACAGCCTTGGCGCCGAGGGCCAAAGCCTTAAAGATATCGGTGCCGCGGCGGAAGCCGCCGTCAATGAAGACGGGCAGGCCGGCCGCGGCTTCTATCACCTCGGGCAGGCACTCAATGGTGCCCCTCCCGCTCTCTTCGGCACGGCCGCCGTGGTTTGAGACGATGAGTCCGTCGACGCCGGCTTGGCGGCAGCGTTCAGCATCTTCCCGGGTTTCAATGCCCTTGATGAGTAACTTCGCCGAAGTAAGTAACTTGCGTAAGCGTGCAATGTCATTCCAGGTAAGTGCGGGGTTGGTGGTTTTCAAGCCTTCGACATTGATTCCCGCATACATGGGTTTGCGGCGGTAGAAGTCCTCGGGCCGGGTGCCATGGCAGACGGGACACTCGCGTTTGTCGAGTAACTTGGCACGGTCAAGCGTTTCGGTGTGGCGGCCGGCGTGAGTATCGACGGTAAGGGCGATTACCGGACAGCCGGCTTGTTCCACCCGCTTCACCAAACTTTCGGTGACGTCCCAACGGGAGCCGGAGTAGAGCTGATACCAGGGTGGCCGGCCTAACTCGCGGGCGATATCTTCCACGGAAGTGGTGGTGGCCGTCGAAAGGATTTGCAGGGTCCGTTGCGCTTTGGCCGCCCGAGCCACCAGCACTTCGCCCTGGGCGTGGAAGGCTTTCTGATTACCGATGGGCGCCAGGCCGATGGGGCTTTCCCAGGTGGTGCCGAAGATTTCGGTGCGCAGGTCGACGGCGCGGATGTCGACGAGCCGGCGGGGCCGCAGATAGTAGCGGTTGAACCCCTCGCGGTTGGCGCGAAGCGTGGCGTCATCGTCCACGCCGGTGGCGAGATAGCCGAAGTGAGCCGGCGGCAGGGCCTTCCGCGCGGCCGCCTCGAAGTCCATCACATTGATGGCGTCCAGCGGGCCGACGATCGGCTCCTGGGCAAACAAGGGGCTGGCGGCCAGATAGGCCAGAAATCGGCGGCGGGCCAATGAATTAAGGTGCATCGATCGCGAGCTTATCACTGAATTACCGCCGCGCGCCCGGCGCGGGTGTCTCCCGAACGCGCACGGCGCGCGGCGTCTCCGGATTGGCGAAGGTTAAGGCCAGAATGCCGCCCGAATCGGTGGTGGCCTCCGCTAACTCTTCGTCGTCCACTTCCACGTCGAAGCGCACATTGGGCTTCATGCCGACCAGGAAGTAGTACTGCTTGTGCGCCACGGCTCGTTCGCCGGGCTCGGCGTCGTCCTTGACGGGATCCACCGTAAACTTCATCGGGCTTTGTCCTGAAAACAACGACACGCCGCCCACCTGCACCGGGGCCGTGTTGCCTTTCATCACCAGGCGCTTGCGCGCGCCTTCCTCGAAGAACTGGATCTGGCCGTCGTAGTAACAGAAGTACGAGGCGTCCTCCTCCCAGGTGGATCGCACGAAGAGCCGTCCGGCGCGCTTGTCGTGATAGAGGTTGGGCAGATGATGGAAGGAGAGGCCGGGCTGGTAAGGATTGGCCCAGAGGAACTCGTAGACGATACCGAAGGTGCCGCGCATCAGGAAGCGATCCTGCAGTACCCAGCCTTGGATGAACTGGTTTTCGAGCAGATTGCCGTCGTAGGCCACCATGGCGAGTTCGGCGGCGCGGGAGAGCGCGGCCTGCTTCAGGTCCGGCTCACCGTCGTTGGTAAAAAACGGAATGCGGAATTCGTTTTCGGGGGAAGGGAAGGGGGCGGGGTAGTAGCTGAGGATCTGGAAGAGGGGTAGTTCTTTGAAATAGGCGCCGGCGTCGTCGCGGAGGTCGATGTTGAGGTTGTCGCGCAAGGTGTGCAGCAGTTCGAAGAGCGGGTAGACGTCCTGGCGGTTGATGGATCCGCCTCGGCGCAGGTTGGGGGCGACGGTGCCACGCCACCATTTTTCGACTAGTTCCTGCAAAGCGCGGGCGGAGGGTTGAGGTGCCTGGTCGGCCAGGGCGATGGCGGTAAAGGCGCGGTCCCGGGCGCTTGAGACGGAGGTGATTGGCACCGTGAGGGCCTTTTGGAGGCGCGCGGTGAGGGCAGGAGTGAGGCCGCACCAGTCAGCGACAACCGCCGCCTGGCGGACGTCTCCGGGGGCCGTCTGGGCGCGTTGGCAGGGTTCGGGCGTCTGGGTCACCTGGGAATAAAGCGCCAGGGCGAACCCGGGCTCCGGCATCGTGGCCTTGCCGCCCATTAATGTTTCAAATTGTTGCCAGCGGATCGATTGGCGTTCCTTCTCGCGGCGGAGTAACCGGAGGCGCTTGGCGTTCAGGAAAATACGCGGCGACTCGGTGTAGACCTTATAGTCCTCTTCCGCTCCAGCACTCACAAGCGGTAACGCGATCAGCAAAATCAGCCCATTGGCGCAAATCCGGTGCCCCATCGTTCTCCAGTGTGTCACATGGACACAGCTTTGTAGACTGGCGCCCCAGTGCCAGGGGTGACGGGAGTTCCAAAGGCGATTGTTTTCTTTGGGTTGACCTAGCGACAAAAGTGGCATTCGTTTTGCTATGATGATGAACGAATTGATGAAGTCACTCTAAAACCTGCCCTCTGTTGCAGCAGGCAATCTAGTGATCAGAGCGGACTCCATGACAGCGTGCTTGCGGGAGTTGGGTGAATGAAATTTCTCTTAACCGTTCGAAATCACTTTTTGCAAGTTGCAACAGAGGGGATTTTTTTGCCCCTTTGAGGCGAGTGGCCTTAGATTCAAAGCTTTGCGGTAGTACTCGTAGGAGAGAAGTACTTGCCCAGACCTTCGGCTGAAGCAGAATCGGCCGTCAGCAGCTCTCCGGGTTTCGGTTCAAGTTAGATCGTTAAGCCGGCAGTGAGGACTCATAGGACGCGGGCCTCACTGAATGGACGCTGCGATGAAAGTCGTAGTGCTTGACGCGCTTTTCGCCGGAATCCTAACGTCCATCCTGGGCGGTCCGCATCGGAGTGGGTAAAAAATCTACACTAGGCCCGCTCCGATGCGTTTTTCTTTCCAAGCGGAAAGTCAATTCTCAGATAATACAACAATTTACATCCTAAAGGCTAGAGAAATCTGCCCCAGTACTGTGTCAACTTGACACACCACCCCGTTTTCTGGCCCTGCGTTAAGATAACAGCTATGCGCCCGGGTATTTCGTGAACACCACCAGTGACTCGCTCATCCTGCGCAGCTACCCCTTTGGCGAAGCCGACCTGATCGTCTCCTACTTCACCCGCGACCTCGGCAAACTACGCGGCGTTGCCAAGCGCGTCCGCAAGCTTAAATCCCCCTTCGGCGCCGGCCTGGAGCGCATGTCCCTCTCCCGCATCACCTACACCAAGCGCGAAAACCGTGACCTCACGACCATCATCGGCGCCGAAGTGGTCTCCTCCCCCTTTGACCTCGCCTCCAGCTACGACCTCGCCCTGGCCCTCGACTATATGGCCGAAGTCGGCGAACATCTGCTGCAGCCTGAAGAACTGAACGAACGCTACTTTCGCCTCATGCTCGCCATGCTCGACTATCTGCGCGCCACCGGCGAACCCGGCCTCTGGCCCGCCTTGATTTACTATTCGCTCTGGGCCGTCCGCCTCTCCGGCTTCCTGCCCGAACTGCGGCTGCTGCCCGAGTCCGCGGCCATCGCCGAAGAGATGCTCACCGTACCGATCGCCAAACTGACGCCGCGTGAATGGAACAAGCACACGGCCAAGGATCTCCGCCGCCTGCTGGTCCGCGAGATTGAGCAGCAGATCGAGCGCAAGCTCTTTACCGGGCCGATGATCGAGTCGCTCCCGTAACTGCCGCCCCCACCGCCGCGCCAATGGCCAGCCCGATCATGGCCGAGATCGCGGCCTGGATGAACCACGCGACCAATCCCGTGCCCACGCTAGCGGCGTGATGAATCGCCTCCTCCGGCGCCTTCACGCCCAATTCATACAGACCGTGGACGATGATGCCCCCGCCCACCCACAACATCGCCACCATCCCCACCAGGCTGAGACCCTGCAAGAAAACGGGCATTCCCGAAACCAGCCCGCGCCCCACCGCGCGCACGACTCCATGGCCAGCTTGCGCCATCGCGATGCCCACATCGTCGGCCTTCACGATCAGCGCGACTACGCCATACACGGCCACCGTCATACCGATGCCCACTACGCTCAGGATCACCGCCTGCAACCAGAGCGGCGAGCTCGAGACCGTGGCGAGGGCGATTGCCATGATTTCGGCGGACAGGATCAAGTCCGTGCGGACGGCGCTTGCGACCCGCTCGTCCTCCAGCGCTTTCCCGCCGGATGCCGGCTCATGATCGGCCTGGTCGTGGGGCCTGATCAGGTCCACCACTTTGTGATAGCCCTCGTAGCAGAGATAGGCGCCGCCCAGCATCAGCAGCGGCGTAATCAGCCAAGGTGCCAGGAAACTGAGCGCCAGGGCGCCGGGCAACAGAAAGAGCAGCTTGTTCTTGAGCGAACCGGTGGCGATTTTCCCAATGATCGGCAGTTCGCGTTCCGCGGCCAACCCGACGACATAACGGGGCGTAACGGCGGCATCGTCGATCACAATTCCGGCCGCTTTGCTACCGGCTTTGGCCGCCTGCGCGGCGGCATCATCCAGCGACGCCGCCGCCATCTTCGCGAGGGCCGCGACATCGTCCAGCAGTGCAATCAAGCCAGTGCTCATGAGTCTCTGCTAGGATCGCACTCTTGGTCACATGTCGTCAGCGCCTGGACCGGCCCGCTCCGGTCGGAAACCGGCTTCATACTAATGTCCTACCGACAGCGCCGTTGTGGGTACCATATGTCTCGAGACGCGCTAGCTTCTTTCACTCCTATGGTTTGGGCGTTATACGCCAAGTGGATAACCTCCGGATTGCCCGTCATTCCCATCTGTCCCGAGAAGCAGATAGGATACCTGTATGAAAAGGTCGACCTGTGCAACCGCCACAATTATTCAACTGACTTTGGTCTCCGCCTTGCTTGCGCACACGACTCCCACGCCCTCCGTCGCAACGATCGACGCGAAGCGTGTGACCGCGCATGTCAAAGTCCTGGCTGCTGACGACTTCGAAGGCCGGGCTCCGGGCACCGCTGGTGAAAAGAAGACCGTCGATTACATCATTGACCACTTCGCTGCAGCAGGTGTGAAACCAGGGGCGATCGGCATCCCCGGGTTTCCCGACAAAGCATTGAATTTAATAAGCTTAGGTCCAAAATTGATTTCCCGTCCGCGATTACCCCGTCCTCGCTCCTATCACGAGATATAACTCATTTTGAATCAATGAGTTAGAGAAATCGGCTAGGACCGATCTGCTAACCTGGAATAGAGTTGTTGAAAATGAAAGCACGATTAGAGCCGTACCGTCCGAGCGAAATACGAAATCTCAATAGAATCAACAACTCCCGGGTTCGTTTCGTCATCTTTCCGCCCCAAGAGATTTCGTGTACCTCCGGCACCCCAAGTTCGATAAACTGAGGATCACCATGACTGACAGAAAGCGCCCTTACGGCTTCAATACCCGCGCCCTCCATCACGGCTACACCATCGACCCCACCACGAAGGCCCGCGCCGTCCCCATTTACCAAACCACGTCCTTCGTCTTCGACGACAGCGACGATGCCGCCCAGTTGTTTGCCCTCCAGAAGTTCGGCAACATCTAACCCCTTTCGGGGCGTCCACGCGCATCCCCGGTTTTCCAGCCAAAGCAATGAATTCAAGGATCTTAGGTCGAAAATTGATTCCCCGGCCGCGATCACGGCCAGTGCCAGTCTCTCCGCCGCCGTTGTCTCTGGCGTCGCCCTCGACCCGTCGCGCATTCCGGTCCCCGGAGCTCAGGTGAGCCTGAAGCCCCAGTCTGGCGTTTGCTCCGATCCCCTTCTGCACTACAATGAAGTGCATGAAGACCGAAGTCTACAGTTGGCGCGTTTCGGCGGACCTCAAGATGAACTTAGAGCGTGAAGCCCAGCGACGCAACACGTCGATTTCCGCTCTGCTGGATCAGGCAGCCCGCGACCTTCTCAATAAGGGCGAAGTGGGCAACGATGACGAGGAACAACGCCGCCTGCAGGAAGCGGCATCCAAATGCTTCGGGTCCTGGTCTGGCGGTGATCCGCGTGGGTCGGAAAAGGTAAGAGAAACGGTAAGGCAGCGTTTGCGGGAAAAGTATGGTCGCTAGTGTCCTGGTTGACACCGGCGCGCTCCTCGCCTTGCTGGACGAAAACGACGAGTGGTCTCGAACTTGTACTGCTGCCGTCCGCCAGCTCCGTTTGCCCTTAGCTACCTCGGAAGCCGTGTTGACGGAACTCTTTTATCTCGCCGGCAGCAATTCCTACCGGATGGAGGAGGCCTGGACCCTGGTCCGTTCCGGCATGTTGGTTCTGCTGCCAATTGACCACTCCGAACTTCCGGCGCTGCATGCATTGATGTCTCGCTCCGCCGACCGTCCCATGGACTTCGCCGATGCCACTTTGGTCTACCTCGCCCAGCGCGAGGGTATCTCCACAGTGTTTACCGTCGACCATGCCGATTTCGAGACCTATCGTATCGACGGACGCCGCCGCTTTCGGATCATCCCGGCGCGTCGTCCATAAACTTGAGGATCGTATGTTGGGCCGTTCCGCAATGTGTTGGAGAATCTGAAGAGCGGAAGTTCGTGGTTGACAAAAGACTGAGAGCCTTAAGAAGTTCGATAAACTGAGGATCATCATGACTGACACCAAGCGCCCTTACGGCTTCAATACCCGCGCCCTCCATCACGGCTACACCATCGACCCCACCACGAAGGCCCGCGCCGTCCCCATTTACCAAACCACGTCCTTCGTCTTCGACGACAGCGACGATGCCGCCCAGTTGTTTGCCCTCCAGAAGTTCGGCAACATCTACACCCGCATCATGAACCCCACCACCGCCGTGCTTGAGGAGCGCGTCGCTTCGCTCGAAGGCGGCGCGGCGGCCTTGTGTGTCGCCTCCGGCCAATCCGCCCAATTCCTGGCCATCACCAATATCTGCCAAGCCGGTGACCACATCGTCGCTTCGTCGACGCTCTATGGCGGCACGTACACTCAATTCGACGTCACCTTCCGCCGCATGGGCATCTCGGTCACCTTCGTCGAGCCTGATGACCCCGAGAACTTCCGCCGCGCCATCACGCCGCAAACCAAGTGCCTCTACGGCGAAACCATCTCGAACCCCCGCGGCAACGTGCTCGACATCGAGAAAGTCGCCGCCATCGCGCATGAGCATAAGCTGCCCCTGATCATCGACAACACCTTCGCCACGCCCTATCTATGCCGACCCATCGAGCACGGCGCCGATATCGTGCTGCATTCGCTCACCAAGTTCATCGGCGGACATGGCACCTCCATCGGCGGCATCATCGTCGATGGCGGTAAGTTCGATTGGAAGGCCGGCAACTTCCCCTTATTGAACGACCCTTCTCCCGCCTACCACGGCCTCAAATTCTCCGAAGCCCTGGGCCCCATCGCCTACATCATCAAGGCCCGCGTCGAAGGCCTGCGCGACATCGGCCCGGCGCTCTCCCCCTTCAACTCGTTCCTCTTCCTGCAAGGCGTCGAGACGCTCGGCATGCGCATGGACCGGCACGTGGCCAACGCCCTCGCCGTGGCCAAGTTCCTTGAGAGCCACCCGCAAGTGGATTGGATCCTCTACCCGACCCTGCCGACCAATCAATATCATGCCCTGGCACAGAAATACATGCCCAAGGGCGCCGGCGCCGTCTTCAGCTTTGGCGTGAAGGGAGGTGCCGCCGCGGGCAAGAAGTTCGTGGACGCGCTGCAACTCTTCTCGCACTTGGCCAACGTCGGCGACGCTCGCAGCCTGGTAATCGCCCCCGCCCTTACCACCCATCAGCAACTCTCCGAATCGCAACAGGCGAGAGCCGGCGTCAAGCCCGAAATGATTCGCCTCTCGGTCGGCCTCGAAGATCTCGAGGACATCCTGGGCGATCTGGATCAGGCGCTGAAAGCTTAGGTAATCGGGAGCGGGATCAGTTCCTCCTGCTCCTCCAACATTCGGACGAACTCGCGCGCCGCAGGGGAAACCTTGCGGCGTTTCGACGTTAGAATGCCCACCGGTCGGCTCAATCTCGGCGGACCCAGCGGGATCGCCACCAAGCGGCCCTGTCGCACATCGGTCTCTAAGATCGGCCGCGGCAGAATGCTAATTCCGTTTCCCAGCGCGACGGCCTCTTTGATGAGCGCGATGTTGTCGAACTCGAACGCCACGCGCACTTCGACCAGTTGCTGCTCCAGGTAATCGTCGACGGCACGGCGGATGGGCAACTCGGACTCGAAGGCGACGAAATCCACGCCGTTCAGTTCGAACGGCACTACTTCGCGCCTCCGGGCCAGGGGATGGCGCGGGCTGGCCGCTACCACCATTTCTTCCTCGCGCCACGCGGTCGCCTCGATTTCGGGCCCGGACTCCGGGTAGCTCACCAGGCCGACATCGGCTTGGTCCGCCTCAATCGCGGCGTAGATCCGCGCCGGGGGATGATAGGCGATAGACAAGTGGGCCGACGGGCATCTTTCGGCAAACTCTGCTTCGAGGCGACCCATTTCGCTCAGTCCGATCGAGTAAATGGAGGCTACCCGTACTAGTCCTTCTGTACGTTGGTGCAGTTGGGAAAGTTCGCCGTCAAAATCGGCCTTCCGCCTCAAGATGTCGCGGCACATCCCCAAGTAAAGCTCGCCCGCCGAGGTGAGCGCCAACGGCCGCGTGGTGCGATCCACCAGCGGCGCGCCGACAAGTCGTTCGATTTCTTGCACTTGCTGGCTAGCGGCAGATTGGCTAATGCCGTTCTCCTTGGCCGCCTTCGAGAAGCTACGGCAAAGAGCAAGGTCGCGAAACAACTGCAACTGGGAGAGTGTCACGTTCTTTAAGAACTTTAACATTAGACTACCTAATAAAGCAAGGGCATGATTATGATTGACACTTCTGTTATAATTCCAACAAACCTTCAAGGAGCTCAAACCATGTCGAACGAAGCGCCCTATCACTCCGGTAATGGACTTCCTGCTGCCCAGGGGCTCTACGACCCCCGTAACGAGCACGACGCATGCGGCCTGGGCTTTGTCGCCCACATCAACGGCGAGGCCACGCATGACATTATCACCAAAGGCATTCAGGTTCTGGTGAATCTCACCCATCGCGGCGCCTGTGGTTGCGATCCCGACACCGGCGACGGCGCGGGCATTCTGATCCAGATTCCTCACAAGTTCTTCGCCAAAGAGTCCAAGCGGCTTGGCTTTTCTCTGCCAGGCCCCGGCGCCTACGGTGTCGGCATGGTCTTCTTCCCGGTCAACCGTCAGCAACGGCTGATTGTCGAAGGCATCATGGAGCGCACCGTCCGCGAAGAAGGGCTCGAATTGCTCGGTTGGCGGGATACGCCGATTGACCCCGATGCCATCGGCCGCTTGGCGCGCGATTCCCAGCCCTATATCCAGCAGATCTTCATTGGCCGGCCGGAAGGCATGGACGAGGACGCTTTTGAGCGCCGGCTCTATGTCGTCCGCAAGCGATGCGAAAACGAAGTGCTCGCTTCCGACATTCGCGATAAGGGCTTCTTTGCGGTGCCTTCGCTCTCTTGCCGGACGATTGTTTATAAGGGCCTGTTACTCGCGCCGCAAATTGTCAATTTCTATAAGGAATTATCGGATCCCGACGCTGTAAGTGCTTTATGCCTGGTTCACCAGCGCTTTTCCACGAACACCTTTCCCACTTGGCAATTGGCCCATCCCTTTCATTACCTTTGCCACAATGGCGAAATCAATACGATTAAAGGCAATCAGAACTGGATGGCCGCCCGCGAGGCAACGCTCGAAGCGAAGGGTTTCGGCCGGGAATTGAAAGATTTATTCCCGATCATTACTCCCAATGGGTCGGACTCGGCTGGCCTCGACAACGCCGTCGAACTACTTACCCTCGCCGGCCGCGAGTTACCGCATGTAATGGCCATGTTAATGCCCGAAGCCTGGGACGGCGACAGCACGATGCCGAAGGAAAAGAGCGCCTTCTACGAATATCATGCCTCGTTGATGGAGCCCTGGGATGGTCCGGCAGCCGTAGCTTTTACCGACGGCCGCGTCGTTGGTGCGACGCTCGATCGCAATGGTCTCCGTCCGGCGCGCTACTTAGTCACGAAGGACGGCCTGATCATCATGGCTTCTGAAGCTGGCGTTTTGCCGGTGAAACCCGAAGACATTGCCCTGAAGGGCCGCTTACAGCCCGGCAAAATGCTGTTAGTCGACTTACAGCAGAAGCGCATCATCCCAGACGAAGAATTGAAGGCCCATCTTGCTGGCCGTCAACCCTACGCGCAGTGGCTCCAAGAGAATCAACTATCGCTGGATCAATTACCCGACCCCAGCCGCGTCTACACCACTGACCATAAAACGATCCTGGAGCGCCAACGCGCCTTCGGCTATACGGAAGAAGACTTACGCTTATTGATGCTGCCCATGGCCTCCGGCGGCGAAGAGCCCATCGGTAGCATGGGTACCGACACCCCCCTGGCCTGCCTCTCGGACCGTCCCCAGCCGCTTTTCAATTACTTCAAACAACTCTTCGCCCAAGTGACGAATCCGCCTATTGACCCAATCCGGGAAGAGTTAGTGATGTCGCTTACTTCCTATGTGGGCCAAGAGCGGAATATTCTCGAAGAAACCCCGCAGCATTGCCATACCCTGAAGCTCGATCATCCCATGCTCACTAACTTCGACCTCGAGCGTCTGCGTCGCGTCTCATGGCGTGATTTTCTTGCCACTACCTTACCCACGCTCTTTCGTGTCGACGGTGGCGAGGTGGAATTGAAGCGGGCAATCGAAGGCCTCTGCCGGCGCGCGTCGCTGGCCATCCAGAATGGCTATTCCTTACTTATCCTCTCCGACCGCGGCGTGGACTATGAGTCGGCTCCCATCCCCTCGCTTCTGGCCCTTACCGCTGTGCATAATCACCTCGTACGGGAAGGTACCCGCTCCCGAGTGGCCCTGGTCGTGGAATCGGGCGAACCGCGCGAAGTGATGCACTATTGCTTGCTCATCGGCTATGGTGCCAGCGCTATCAATCCTTATCTGGCGATCGAGACGCTCGAGGATATGTCGATCCGCGGCCAGCTTCCAGACGGCGTCACTTTCGAGAAAGCCCTTAGCAATTACAAGAAAGCGATTCGTAAGGGCTTGCTGAAGGTCTTTTCGAAGATGGGTATTTCTACCTTGCAGAGTTATCGCGGGGCGCAAATCTTTGAAGCGGTCGGACTCGACAAGGAGATGGTGAGCCGCTATTTCACCGGCACTTCATCTCGCATCGGCGGCGTGGGCCTCGACGTGCTTGCCATCGAAGCGAAGATGAAGCACGACTTCGCCTTCTTCACTCCCTTAACTGACAACGACACTGAACTCGACGTCGGCGGCAATTATCAGTACCGCATCCGTGGCGAATACCACCTGCAGAATCCCGGCACGGTAGCGAAACTCCAGCTCTCCGTGCGCCAAAACAGTTACTCGAGCTACCAGGAATTTGCCGCCATGGTGGACGAACAAAACGAACAGCTCTGCACTTTGCGCGGGCTTTTCCAGTTCAAAGAAGGTAAGTCGATTCCGCTGGACGAAGTGGAGCCGGCCAAAAATATTGTCCGCCGCTTCGCCACGGGCGCGATGAGTTTCGGCAGTATCTCCACCGAGGCCCACGAGACGATGGCGATTGCCATGAATCGGATCGGCGGCCGCTCCAATACCGGTGAGGGCGGGGAAGACGAAGTTCGTTACGCTCCCCTGCCTAACGGCGATTCCCGGCGCAGTTCCATCAAGCAAGTCGCTTCGGGCCGCTTCGGAGTGACGACCCACTATTTAGTGAATGCGGACGAATTGCAGATTAAAGTCGCGCAAGGTGCCAAGCCGGGGGAAGGCGGCCAGTTACCGGGCCATAAAGTCGACGAAACGATCGCGCGCATTCGCTACGCGACTCCCGGCGTCGGCCTTATCTCGCCTCCGCCTCACCACGATATTTACTCCATTGAAGATCTTGCGCAGCTGATTTATGACCTCAAGAACGTTAACCCTAGCTCGCGTATCTCTGTCAAGTTAGTCTCCGAGGTCGGCGTGGGCACCGTCGCCGCCGGCGTCGCAAAAGCCCATGCCGACGTCATTCTCATCTCCGGTGACTCCGGCGGTACTGGCGCCTCGCCACTTACTTCCCTCAAGCATACCGGTACGCCATGGGAAATGGGCTTGGCTGAGACACAGCAAGTGCTGGTGATGAACGATTTGCGCAGCCGGGTCATCCTGCAGGCCGACGGCAAGATGCAGACCGGGCGGGACGTCGCTATTGCCGCGCTGCTCGGTGCCGAAGAATATGGCTTCTCCACCATGCCGCTCATCGCCGCTGGCTGCATTATGATGCGGAAATGCCATCTGAATACTTGCCCCGTGGGTATCGCCACCCAGGATCCTCGCCTGCGCGCGAAATTTGTAGGCACGCCCGAGCATGTGATCAATTATTTCTTCTTCGTCGCCGAACACGTCCGGGAGATCATGGCCAAGTTAGGTTTCCGGACCATGGACGAAATGATCGGCCGTGTGGATCGGCTAGAGGCGCGCCCGGGAATCGATCATTGGAAGGCTCGCGGCTTAGACCTCAGTTCTTTGCTCTACAATCCTCCAGTACCTTCTCGAGTGTCGCGCCGCTGCACCACCAAGCAGGACCATGGCCTGGACCAGGCTCTCGACTATAAGATCA
>ENA-ORBV01012301-ORBV01012301.1-microbial-mat-metagenome-genome-assembly--contig:-NODE-12301-length-13228-cov-5.252072_pt1 | contig 13228 bp, 8 predicted proteins | sample MGYA00237777_ERZ505514 | MGnify/ENA primary metagenome ERZ505514 (study PRJEB26160, sample SAMN06269048) | microbial mat metagenome | isolation source: Oligotrophic lake microbial mat | place...
GCCAGGCGTTTGGTGGCGCCCATCACGTTGGTGGGATTGACTGCCTTGTCGGTGGAAATCAATACGAATTTTTCGACCTCATGGGCAATCGCTGACTCAGCGAGAACCCGGGTACCAAAAACATTGTTGCGTACGGCTTGCCATGCATTCTCATTTTCCATTAGCGGCACATGTTTGTATGCGGCAGCATGAAATATGACGGAAGGTTTTTGGGTCGACAGTACTTGAGCCACTCGATCCCTGTCTTTAACGTCCCCTATTGCGAGGTTGATTGGAATTCCCGGGAAATGCCGGATAAATTCCTGCTCTACCGTATACAGGGAGAATTCGCTGTTTTCGAGCAGGACGAGCCGCTGTGGCTGATAACGTGCGATTTGCCGGCATAACTCGGATCCGATAGAGCCACCGGCACCCGATACAAGTACCACGCGATTTCCAAGCCAGCCTTGCAACCCACTGGTATCCAGGCGAATCGGGTCACGACCGAGCAGATCGTCGAGTTCAACGTTGCGGATCTGGGATACGGTAACGCGGCCACTCATCAGGTCATCGAAAGAGGGGACGGTTAATACCTGCAGGCCTGCCGCGCGCGCAGTTTCAACCGCTTGGCGTCTTTCGCTGTGGTTGGCCGCCGGCATGGCGATGATGGCGTAGCGAGCTTGTAATCGTTGCTGAATTTCTGGCAGATCACTGATTGCGCCGTGAACAGTTGCACCGTGAATTTGCCGGCGGTGGTGTGCTCGGTCATCGTCAAATACCCCGATGACCTGCCATTGTGGGCTGCGCAGCAGGTCTTTAATCAGTGCGGCGGCAGCGTCCGTGGCTCCAAGTACAACCACAGGATCCCGGTTACCCTGAATCAATGCCCCGAGTCGGCGCTCTTTCCACGCGCGGTAAGCCAATCTGCTCCCGCCCATGAACACGACGAGCAGCAAGGGACTTAACACCAGAACAGAGCGTGGGACTGATACCTGCAGCATAAACAGCAGTGCGGGTACAGCCAAGGCGCCAATTGCGACAGAAATGATGATGCGTCGTAAATCAGGCAGGCTGGCGAAGCGCCATATTCCGCGGTAAAGGCCTGAGACCAGAAATAATCCCCCGTACAACGGCACAACCCAGAGCAAGGATCGCAAAGATTGCTCGTTATATAGCTCAGGGAGTTCCAGGTTGAATCGTAGCCAATAGGCAATCAGCCATGCGGCTGTGGCAGCCAGCAGGTCATGGACGATGGCTAGTAAGATGCGATAGTTAAGCATGAATGTGTTGCCGTTTACGCCAATGGCGTTGAATGACCAAGATCAATCCGGCATAGAGAACGCCGACTGCGATGAGTACTGCCAACTGCAGGCGATTTTCTAGAGAGGCTGTCCATAATGCGACGATTCCGCATGTCACCATCAGCCCATATTCGGCGAGTGCAGTGCCGCGATGGCCCAGCCCCATTTGCACCAAGCGCTGATAGTAATGATCGCGGTGGGCTTCCCAGACCCGGGCACCCGATAACAGTCGTCTCGCGAGGGTCATGCTTGCATCGACGATGAACGGTGAAAAAACCAGTATCGGAAACCACCATGCCCAGTCATGTTGCAGCCAGCCGATGATACCGAAGGTTGATGCCAGAAAGCCCAAGGGTACGGCCCCGGCATCACCGAGAAAAATACGCGCTGGATGAAAGTTATGCACCAGGAAGCCAGCGGCGGCGGCGGCCACAGCAAGGTTAAGCAATGCGAACTGCATGCTCCCGGAGAGCCATGCTGCAACTGCATAAACCAGGAACCCGGATACAGCCATGCCTCCGGCCAGGCCGTCGGAGCCATCCATGAAATTGTAGAGGTTGCACATCCAGCCAATTAGAAAGATCGCAACCACAGACAAGACCAAGGACTCTTGTAATTCTGGCAATGCCCGAACCAATAACAGTGCGGCGCACAAATGGATAATCATGCGCAAAGCTGCAGACAGTCCCCGCAAATCATCAATCAGCGATATCGCAATCAGTAGTGCCAGCGCAGCCCAGAAAAACCAGGGGAGCTGAGGTGCAATCAAGGCCCATCCTGCGGCAATCCCGATCAGCAGGCCGATGCCCCCCGTGCGCGGCACCGGAATGCTATGCAGTGACCGTGCGTTGGGTTCGTCGAGTGCCAACCGTGCAACATGGCTGTGTGCCAGCCAGCCTATGCACAACAAGGCGACAAAAAACGAGATCAGGAGAACGGAAATGGCGAGCCACACGATCAACGTGAGTCCTGAATGTTGTCAGAATTTGCCGCGATGATACCACTGCACCATTGCATTAAGTCCTTGATCCAGCGAGCATCGCGGTTCCCAACCAAGGTTGCGGCGGATGCGCGAACTGTCGACGGCCAGTGACCCGGTGAGGCGCAATGCCATGGCGCGTTTTCCCAGAATCCCGGCGCCAAAAGTGAGTAAAGTAGGAGGACAGGGTAGCAATCGCGGCATTTTGCCCATGGCGACAGCGAGTTTGTTGATGAGCCCGGGTGTAGATATGTCTTCGCCATCACTGACCATATAGATTGCACCACCGGCGGCAGGTGCATCGACACAACATACAATGGCATCGGCCAAGTTGTCGACATAGAGCAGGCTGCGCTGATTCCGGACCGAGGCCAGCGGCAGGGGGATTCCACGGTGGACCAGATCAAGCAGTCGCAAGAGGTTTCCTTTGACGCCGGGCCCGTAAACCAACGGTGGGCGCAGGATGATTATTTCTATTCCTGTTTCGGTACCAATGCGTTGCAAGGCATTTTCAGCTTTTGCCTTGGTGACGCCGTAGGCATCGAGCGGGGCCGGCACGTCAGTTTCGGTAAAAGGGTGCAGGCGAGTGGCTTCGCCATTGACCTTGACTGAACTCATGAATATCAGGCGGCTTACCCCTGCCGCAGCAGCTTGCTGCGCCAGCCGGATCGAACCTAGTACATTGATATCCCTGTATGCGGACATCGGGTCGGCACTGTCTTCATCCAGCACATGAGTGCGCGCGGCCAGATGTACAACACAGCCAACGCCTTGCAGCGCCAGCTGCCAGTCGGTATCCGGGCCTATATCGCCAACCACGGTTTTTTCGCCAGCAGCGCAAATCGATGCTGGCGTACGCAGGGCCACGCGAACCGGGCGCCCTGAGTTCTGCAGGCGAGCCAGTAATGCCCGGCCAACAAAGCCGGTGGCTCCAGTGACGAGGATGCGGCTATGGTTTAGCGGCATCACGTTCGGAGGTGATGTAGTGGGAGGATCGCAGCAAAAACCGTTTTTCCACGAAATTCCACATTAGTACTGCTGCTCCCAGGACCAGAACAAAGGCCACGGCGAGTGCAAAATACGGTGACCGCTCAAAAAATCCCATATGAACCAAGGCTTGAAGAATGGGGAAATGAAGGATGTAGATACCGTAGGAAAAATCCCCGTGTTTGCCGAAATTACCTGCGTAAAGGAAAAACCCGAAAAACGCGACGACAGTTGCCAGTGCCAAAGGCTCCAGTACGGGCAACGGGTAAAGCTTGTGCGCGATCAATACACACACAGCCGGGATCAGGAACTTGAGCAGATGTTTTTCAAAAACATCCAGATAGTAATAAATCAGCGCCCCCGAAACAAAATAAGTTAGTTGTCCGGGAAGCTGCCGTGCCAGCACCACATACATCGGCGAGCCGGTGGTTTCGGCAAGACCTGTCAGGACGAAAGTGTAGAGCGCCGAAGCGGCGTAGGTGAAGGTGAGTATCCACAGTCGCCCAAAACGGCGGCAAGCGAGGACGATCACCGGAATCACCGCATAGAACATGACTTCTATCTTAAGGGTCCACAGTGCGCCATTGATCTCGTGAAATATGTTGTCTGGGAATACGCCAGGCAAAGTGGGGTGGATGAAATTGAGAAAAACCAAGTTTGCCAGGACATATTTGATCCATTCAAAGGAAAAATAGTCCACAGGCGCAGCGGTACTCAGAATTACCAGGAGCATTGCGCCAAGCATAACGGCAACAAAATAGGCTGGGTAAATCCGGCGCAAACGTTTTTCCGCGTAAGACCGGAAGCTACGGGAGTTTTCGAAGCTCATGAAAACAAGTATGCCGCTGACGACGAAAAAACCTCGCACGGCGACTTCGGAGGACAGTGCCGTGCTCAAAAACTGCAGGTCAGGATGCCCCGACAGTACGTAGGCATGCACCAGAAATACAGTTCCGGCGAAAAGAAACCGGAGTAAATCAAAATTATTGGCTTTTAGTCTGGGGTGCATGCGGTTTCCGGTTTATCGGTATCGTTATAAGCGGGTTACCGGTCACATGGTCTTTGATCTGCCAGGACTGATTTTCCGGCGGGCAGACAGAGCAAAAAAACGCAACATGCTGCGGAGATGCCATTTGAGGTAGCGGAACTTGCGATGACTTTCCCGTTGGGCATCGTGAATGGCGGATACGCCGGGACACAGTGCCGTGAGGTACCCGGCGAGTCGGAGGCGAGCACAAAGATCAGCATCTTCGTAATACAGGAAATAATTTTTGTCGAACCCGTGAAGTTCATCATAAACATCGCGGCGAAAAAGCATGAACATCCCGGCTACCCAATCCGGGAACAATAACTGGTCGGTGATCGCATAATCAGGGCTGGTTTTTTTGCGGAATACCTTTCCCAGGATCGAAATGACAGTTGGAAATTTCCTCGCGCTGTCGGCAACTGTCTTTTGCGAGTCCAGGATAAGCGGAGCGACAACACCAACCCGCGGATTTCCAAGGGCTTCGGTCAGCGCCGGAAAGGGGTTGTTCAGCAAGCGGATATCAGGATTGAGTACACAAAAAAAACCGGCACAACCCGAAGCAAATGCAGCGTTATGGTTGTCGCCAAACCCCTTGGGCCGTGGATTTTCGATGACGCGGACCTTAAAAGGCATTGCCGAAGGGTCAAACGGCAGTGATTCCGGCAGATTGAGTGTGAGAGTGACTTCTACAGCGGAGCCGCAATGTTTTTCCAGGTCCTGAAAAAGCATAGCTATCAAACGGGCTTGTCCATGGCTCACCACAGACAAGGTGATTTTGTCGTGAGTGGGCCCGATAACGGACACCGTGTTAGCGACCGCTGCCATTGTCAGGCTGGGGCCCGAGTCCCGTATTACGGAGTCGCGCCAGCAATAATCCCCAAAGGAAGAAGGCAAAAATCCCGGGGTACGGCTGACGCAGCGTAACCTTGAAATTACTGTCTATGACGAGAAAAAATGCGACCAGAGCGGCCAACCACAGCAGTCGCTTTGACCCCTTAACTTTTTTCCGCTGAAGCCACAGTAGTTTCGCGGTGTATGCGAAGAGCAGTGCGATAGGCAATAACGCGATCACTCCAAAATTGTATGCCAGGTCGATGTAATAATTATGCGCGCTCGTTCTGACCGAGCGGCTCATCGGCGGGTGGCCAAAAAAGAAACTGGTGGGGCTGGAGAAGATGGGCGCACCAAAAAGCACCCAGTCCTCGACGCGTTCCAGAAGATTGGATGGTAAATAGTCATAGGCCCAATCCGGGAGCTCTCTATGCTGTAATTCTGCATTGTTCCCAGGAATTTCAGAAAATTCGCGGCGACTCCATCCAATGCGTGAAATTCGCACTTCATTGAAATTAGTTTCGGGTAAGTAGTTGGCAAGAACTGCTTCGAAACGACCTTCACCAAGGCTTAACTCAATTTTGAAAGGCCCCGGTTTATTGACATTCTCCTGTTTGGCCCATTTGCCGGCTTGCACGACCCCAACGGTTACGCCACCAGAGACAATTTCTCCTTCAACGACCAGTACGGCTGATTTTTTAACTTTATGCAACGGAAGCGTAATAAGATAACCAAAGCGATGACGGAATTCCCCTCTGATCAAACATTCTGAGCCTACTGGTTGAACAGCATCTGAAATGTATCGCGCAGGGCTGCTTACACAAGGAGGAGACAGCATGCGTTCATTCGTAATTGGAAGAACAAACTTGGTAGAGTATTCAGGCTCACTGCGCAAGAGGTACATATATCCAGCAAGACTGCTGAGAGCTATACCGATAATGGCCGTCATTACCAAACGGTTTTTGTAATGGGAAACCACAATGCTGACTACTCCGACCAGCGCCAGAGCACTTGCGATCATGGAAAAAGCCGAAATTGCATAAATCAAACTCGCCAGAGGCAGCAATGAGGCCAGAAAATGGTACCGGGGTGTTGTATGCAGCGCCGCAGTTGAAATCAGTGTGGCTGTGACCACCACAACCGGCACGAATTGCCAGTGTTGGTAAACCGAAAACAAACCGAGGTGATGAGTAAGGCTTATTTGACCCTGCGCCCAGGACGCAAGTAACTGCAAAGGAATGATTGCCGCGCAGGCCCAGATAAACCCCTTCTCTGTAGACAGGGTATCCGTGTTGCCGCCCTCAATCATTTCGCCGAGTATCAGCCCGAACGCCGGTAACAGGAACTGAATCAGCAGCAGAAGTTTGCCGCGCTCAAGGGAGCCGCTGGTGGTAAGTGCCGCGGATAATAGCATCACCGCGAAAAAAATCAGGATAAAAGTGAATGACCGGGTTGCATGGCGGTAACGCGCGAGCAGGAGTATGCCTACGAAACAGGCAATGATCGAAATCGGTAGCGGCAGGTTCGCCAGAACTCCGCCGGAGTCAACGACCGGATCAATACTGTTGTAAATCCTGCCGGAGAGTTGGAAAAACAGCGGAAAGACCAGCAGAAATGAAAGAATCGCGGGGAAAAATGATGACACGGACGGCCTCGTAAAGTGATCCTGCAGCAAACCCATTTCGGAACTCTTGTAAAAAAAGTAACACAGCAGGGCGTCAATCAGATAAAGCCCGGCCAAGCCCTGCACCCCCAGCAGAAAATAAGCCAATGGTACCGTGCCGAGAATGGTGATGTGAATAATTACATCAGGCCCGAATACATCACGCCCGTCACTGGCACGCAGCAAGCGCAACCGCACGCCCTGCGCTGAAACCATCACGGCGCCGCCAATCAGGGAAAGCCCACAGGACAGCCAGAAAAATCCGGATTTTCCCATTAACGGAAACGCTTCCGGGAAAAAGCGCAATGCAGTCAGCAGTGAAAAGCCCGTCAAAAGGCTTGTAGCAAGCGCAAACTTCAAGGCAGGGGGGTAGTAGGTTTTTCCCGCGCGTTCCCGATGCAGTTCTATGCTGGGGCCGAATACATTGGCAAACAGCGTGCCCAGAAAACTGCCGATGGCCATGGCCGTAAATAAATCCCCCGCAACGTCCTTGACCACCATCAGCACGACGAGAATACGGAAGGCATAAATGCGCAAACCAATGATCAGCGTTGAGCCGACGTGGGACGTAAGAACTCCAAAAATGCGCTTAAGGGATTGCAGCGTGGCGCGGGCAGCGGAGCTCAGGAAACGGATGCTGAAAATCAGTGGCAGGATCGCCCATAACATCATGACGGGCATCGCAGACGGCCACTCAAAGGCAAGGCTCGCTGCGGCGAGGGAAAGCAGCGTGCATTGCAGTAGCAGGAATGAAACTGCGAACCGCGTTTTGTGCAAAAGCTCCGCTTCGCAAAGATGCACTTCGTTAATCCATTCAACCCCGCGTCTGATGACTATGCATACTGCCAACCACCATGGCACGGCGGTGCCGGTGAGCGAAAGCAGCAGGGAAACCCCCATCAAAGGGGCCAGCAGTACCAGTCTGGCCAGCAGAACCTCGGTGGCCAGCAGCGGTGATGATCGTCGGAGAATCAGGTTCCTGGTATTCGCTGACAGCGCATAAAAAGTGGCAAGGGTGGCCCCTTGTATCAGCGCAATATCAGTTGCTATTTCCGGCCGACCCAGCAATCCGACGATGATCAACAGTGCTGTCGTCGAATGGGTGACAGCGAGATAAACCAGAGGGAACAGCCACGGCATCGCTGCTCGCCGACCCAGCAGCACGGAGACAGCGATGCGTCTTATAAATTTTGTGCATGAATATGCGGAAAGCGCCGCCGTCTGCAATGTCCCCAGATGGCCTTCGCGATGCAGTTTCCAGTAACAGTCCAGTTCCCCCTTTTCCATCGCAACGATGTCACCGCTCAACCCCTGTTCGCCGAACGGCGCCTTGAAGATGTAAGCCATTTCGGCCTTGAGCATGGCGATGCGGTGACCGTTTACCGCAACGGTCAGCCACAGGTAAAAATCTTCCATGTGCCGTTTTTTGCTGTCAAACCGGAAGGGCACGTCACGCCGGATCATTGCGGAGGGGGTGATGAACCGGTTCGACAGCAGCAGGGAGTGATACGAAACATCATCATGCGTGACTTGTCCGACGGGTCGGTAATCGGACGGCACATCATCCAGCTGGCCATGGCCATGACCAGTCAGCGTAAATTCCGGATGGGCGGCCATGAAGCCATGCTGAATCCGGATTTTTTCCGGGTGCCAGGCGTCGTCCGCGTCAAGAAAAGCGATCAACTCACCCGCGGCGGCATCCCATCCCGCATTACGCGCTGCCGACGCGCCACCATTCACCGCAAGCGGGATGACCTTGATCCAGTCGGAACCGTATTGATGTTGCAGATCGAGCAATGTATCGAGGGTGTCGTCGCCGCTGCCGTCATCGACCAGAATAACTTCGAGGAGGCGACAGGTTTGTGCTGCGATAGAATTTATGGCGCGGCGTATCGTTTTGCTGCTGCGATAGCAGGGAACAACCACTGATATCGGTGCGAAAGGCAGCGGTCCGAAAGCCTCCCCGGTTTCTGAGAAAATTTTCATTTTTTCAGGATGCATCGCATGCAGCAAAAAAACAAACTGGTATTGAATTCATATTTTTTAAATCAGGATGAGCCGCAAATGCGTCACGATTTAGGCAATGATGCTGCAAGAAGGTCGTGGTAACGCCGGGACACTACCCGCAGGCTGAAAGGCCTTAAAAAACTCTCAAGTGCAGACGCGTTAATCCCAGAGGTGCTCCGGTTTTCGCAAAACATGGAAAATTCCCGAGCCTGTGCCAGAGAAGGTCCCGCGCCTTGATCTTCAAGACACAGTGCGGCAGGATAATTCTCAAGAAAAGCCGTCGAACTGTCTACCGCGAGGCTGGAAATATTGAGGATGCGTTTACCAGTCGCGGCATATTCGACGAGCTTGCTCGGCAACTGAAATGCGGTCGCATTGCCCAGATTGACCAGAATATCGGCCTCAGCCATAGCGCGTGCCGCCACGCTGCGGCTGACTGGAGCATGTACGACCAATCGTTTGCCGAGGCGCTGCTGATAAGAGTCGAGACTTTCCCTGCATTCGTGCGTATCGCCGATCAGATGCAGTTCGCAATTGAATGCCGGATGAATTTTCAGCATGGCTGAAAAAAGCTGCAGCAAGTAATCCGGTCGTCGCAGATTGCGGTAGAGGGTCCCGATGAAAACCAGCCGCGTCACGCTGTTATTGATGGCGAAAAGACCATGAGGCGCAGGTTCAGGAAGCGGCGAAAAAAGGGGGGGGATCACCGCGATTTTGGCAGCACATTCCGGATACAGGCGGTAATACATATCCCGGGTTCCATCTGTGGTCACCGAAATTCCGTCCGCTCGGAGAAAAGCACGCTTTTCAAACCAGCGATTGAGCCAGCCATAAATCAGATCATTGTTGGGTGCTGCCTGTTCCATGAAGCTGAAAGGATCCCCAAGGTCGATAATCCAGCGGCCGCAGCGCTGTTTGTCGCGGGCGAGAAGATGGCCTGCAACCACTGCCGAAAACGTCGGGGATACCGAAATGACCGCATCCGCCGGCTGCTCAGCCAGCAGCCTGCGTGCAGTGTTGAGTGCGGGCCGCAACCAGATGCAGGCACTGTCCGGCCACCACAGCTTGCGCCAAATTATCTGATTTAGCGTCTTCAGCAAGCGTAAGGCTATGCTGCCCTGCGCTGCCCCTTCAGTCTGCATCGCGGAACGCGGGACTGTCGTACCCGCAGGCTGGTTTGCCGAGAGCCTCCGCCGCAGGTGTTCCAGCAATCGCATGCCGACGCGGTAAACCTGTACACCGTTGACGATTTCCTGCTCCGGCAAGCCCTGCTGCCATGAAGTTACAACCAGTACCGAATGTCCTTCGCGGGCAAATTCTTCGGCTAGAGTAGTCCAGCGCGTTGCACGGGCGTTGGCACGCGGGGCGTAAGAGAAGCTGAGAATCAGCAATCTCATGTCAGTTTCCCGGCAGGACGCGTGCGCGCAAGCCATAACCTGCGGAAAAAGGTGGGCCGATAAAACGGCTCTGAGCTGTCACGGTATCAACAAAACAGCATGCTTCCAGTGTGCCGGCAACCGCGTAGTCGCGAATTTCAACGTGGCCTTCTTCGAAAGCCACAACACGGTACACGGGCTTACCATAACCCTGATGCGTGCCGACAAAACCGTGCCGACCGAAATACAGGCACTTGGCCTGTGACGCATCCGGAAGCGAGAACAACAGGGAAAGGTCTCCTGGCTCCCGGCCAGTGATCCGTGGTGCGAAGTGTGCGGGGGCGCTCCGATATTCGTTACGGCGCTCTGGTAGCGCCGTGTAGAGATAAGTGCCGGGATCGCACGCGTGCGCATGGCCATCGATGATCAGTTCCACCGAGAGTTGATCGTTGTGAGCGTGACCGCCGTTTCCGGCTTGACCGTGAGGGCCGCAACGAATGGCGAGATACAGGCCGTCGGTCCTGAAAATGAACAGCCCGAAGTCAGGATAGCCGAAAGTTTTTATGGCACTCCGATGCACTGTTTCAGGCAACGGAAACCGGTAGCGTTGACTGCCCGGATCACGGGTTGTCTGCAGGTTGGCCGTGATTTCAATGAATTGTTGATCGGATCCCCTGCGCACGGTAAGTGCCTGGGTGGACTGTGCGTCTCTCCGGTAGACCGGAAATCGGCGGTCTCCGGCCAGTATGCGAATGATGGCTCCATCCAGCGTGAACGGTTTGGCGAAAGCCGTCAGGTCGTCGCGCCCGAACAGAGCACTGATGGTGGCGACAAGGTGACGATGATCAAGACAATCGTCCAGCCAATAGTCATCGTCGTCTCGCAGCACGGAATACCCAGAGAGATTTTCCTGCTGATGGCGCGCCTGTTCGACCGTAATCGACTTGCCGGCAGGCTGCAGCTTGAAAAAACGACCGCTGTCATTGTCACCAACCTGAACTACGTGGTTATCCTCTTTTGTTGCGTGCATGCTGAACTCCGCCGCCCGCTCGAGAATCCCAGTCATGCTGGACGGGAAAAAATGTGATTCAGTTGTCCAAAATGTCGGAGTGCCGCCATGCCGCGTTGCGGGCACTTGCCAGGGAAGTGGTAGCCGTTGTCGCAGGACGGAGAGCATCAGCGCCACCGAATACGCGACCAGCTCTGCGGACAAGCGGTGATAGGACGTGGATGCTTCAAAATTGGAGCCGTCTTCATTGAATTGCGCGGGAATCTCGATCAGCAATTCAACCGTCGCCGTGCGTATCCATTCATCGGCTGCGGCTCCCGGGGGAAGATAGGCGCCAGCAAACAGCAGCCCGGCCAGATCAGCCAGATAATGATTGCTGCGAAAGGCGTCATTCCATTCCAGGTTGCCGGCAATGTGCAGGCCATGCTCATATACGCTGCGGTGAAATACCGATACAAAAGCATCGTCAAACTTCGCGCCGGCAGCGACAAACAAGTCATACGCCATCAAACAGTTGGCCACCCGGATACCGACGTCCATGGGGCATGTCCAGTTGACGCCAAAACGTGGCGGATTGGCCGCGATAAAGTCGATGACCTGATTGCGGAATTCGCACAGGTATTCATTGCCATCACGAAACCCCGGGATACCAGCCCAAGCCAGCCCGTAGGCGAGGGCGAGTTGCGGCAAGTGCTGGCAACGTGCCAGTTCCCAAGGCACCTTGATGTCTGCGCCAGGACAACCGGTGATGATGGCAATGTCCTTGTACCAGCAGTCCTCTCGCCAGCGAAAACCGCTTTTGAAGTCCAGCTGCCAGTCGATGGGTCGGTAATTGCCGTCCAGCAGCGCGCACAGCCGCGATGATTCCTGGCGATTGGCGTTATTGACCCGGTCGGGCACCAGTAGCTCCTGTTGCCGCTGTGCATGACGATGCCCCTCGACGCCGCGGCATTCAGCGCCGTGATACACCGGTACCCAGCCTGATCCGAGCAGATCAAACCGGTGCAACAGATAATGTTCGGTGAGTGCTTTCAGCGATTCCTGAGCTGATGCCGCATCCTGCAACGGAAAATCCTTGATGTGCAGGCACAACGGTGCCTGGGTGATGTCAGTTGCGTAACTGCTGTAGTACTGGTCACGTGCCCGATGCGTTTTTTTCGCCACAGTGGTTTTGAGGCGGCGCACAGCCTTGCGCCATAGCGTGCCTGGAGGAGTGGCTGCATAACGGAGCAATCGGGATTTGATGTCACCCATGGCCGGACACCGGAGCTGTGCCACGGATTTTTAAAGGGAGCATCAGGAGGCGGTCGGCTTGCGGCATCCCAGCATGATCACTTCAGCCCATTCCCTGAACAGGAATGCCGGCAGATATTTCAGAAATTGGAGCGGACGCTGCGGACCGACGGTGTAGTTGAATGTCTGCTCTTCGGCAATTTCGAAACCCGCCTCGTTCAGAACATAACGGGCATCCCGCAGCGTATATTCGCGATGATGTCCGGTAAACGGAATTGCCGAGTGATACACCTCCTCAATCGGCGAATGCACGGTTTCCCCGCGGAAGAAAAAGGCATAGCGTTTGGGCCAGTACGCCACGTTCGGCACCTCAAATACCAATGTGCCTCCGGGACGAAGAGCATCGCGGAGGTTGTCCAGTAGCGCCTTGGGAGAATGTGCGAGGTGCTCGGCAACAGCCATGCAGGTCAATGCATCAAACCGACCGTTCAGATCCGTCGACAGCCCCGCAGGTTCAGCAAGGTCGGCATCAATCACACAAACCCCGTTGGCATCCAGATGGGAGGCAATCCGTTCCATGGCATTGCCGTAATAACTATAACGTTCGGCAATGGCCACGTCATAACCCAGGCGTTTAAGCGCCAGCGGAAAGGGACCGAGAAATCCACCAACATCCAGCACGCTGTGAACTTCGTTTGACATCATGAAGCGCAGCGCATGCCAATAGCGTTTTTCCGACGTCACCAGATAACTTTCGGCGTCAAAGCGTGCCTTGCGCCAGCCGGCGTTGTGTTTGGCCAGAGCCGACCAGTCTGAAGGCATGCGTTCGGTCATTT
>ENA-ORBV01012302-ORBV01012302.1-microbial-mat-metagenome-genome-assembly--contig:-NODE-12302-length-13227-cov-5.739848_pt1 | contig 13227 bp, 12 predicted proteins | sample MGYA00237777_ERZ505514 | MGnify/ENA primary metagenome ERZ505514 (study PRJEB26160, sample SAMN06269048) | microbial mat metagenome | isolation source: Oligotrophic lake microbial mat | place...
TCTCAATCCGGTCGCGTTCGGCCACCGGAAAGCCGCCGACATTCACGTCGAGAATGGTGACCGGAGGCGCCGGCGCGGTGGTGGTGAGTCGCGCGGGGTCGAGGATGGCCACGCCTCGCTGCGTCGGAAACCAGAGACGTCCGTCGCGAGCGAGGATGCCCGCCGGTTGACCGAGGCCGTTGCATTCCGGATTCGCCATGCCGTCTTCGCGCCCGTAGTGGATCGCCGTGACGATCGTGCGCCGGCCGTCGGCCAGGTCGTCCAGTTCGGCCCGCGCCACTTGGTAGATGCCTCCATTCGAGCTGATCCAGAAGCGGGAGGCGTGATCTTCAATGATTCGGAAGGCCCCATTGGCGGGCAGTCCCTCGCGCGTTGTAAACCGCGCGAACCGCCCATCGCGATAGCGGAAGAGGCCCGTGTCGTAGGTGCCAATCCACAGTGAGCCTGCGGCGTCCTGATGGAAGGCGCGGGCGCGACGGCCGGTGAAGCCCTCCGACGCGCTGACCTGCGTGAGCACCCCGTTGGTGTAGCGCGCCAGTCCGTCGATGTTGCCCACCCACAACGTGCCTGCTGCATCTTCATACACACCGCTGGTTTCACCGCCCCTGCTGCCATCCTGACGAAGGATCTGCGTGAAGCGGCCGTCACGGAAACGGACGAGGCCGTCGTTGGTGCCGAACCACATGTCCGGTCCGGCGCCTTGATAAATCGTCAGCGCCGTTGCCGGTGCCCCAGCCTCCGTCGGTGTCTCGACGCGGCCGTTCTTGATCTTTCTGAGACCCGCACCAAAAGTGCCCACCCAGATCGTGCCGTCTCGAGCCTCCATCAGGGACACCACGTTTGCGCCGGCGACTTTGTACTCCGCTGATACCTTCTCGAATTTTCCGTCAGCGTACCGCGTCAGCCCGGGCCAGCCTCCTATCCAGATCGCACCTTGTCTGTCCTGGAGAATGGGATAGGTGTTGTCCGCCTCCAGCCCGCCAGCGGCCGTTACCGAGACGACGGGTTGCTCGACCATATGCGACAACCCCGTGTCTGTGCCGATCCAGTGCGAGCCTTCGTGATCGCGCATCACGTTGCGGATCCGGTTGTCGGGCAGTCCGTGCGCGGTGGTGTACGACGTGAAACGATCGTTGCGAAACCGCGACAGCCCGTGAGGCGACATGAACCAGATCGTGCCGTCAGGATCCTCCACACACGATAGGTTCTCCAGCAGAAGCTGACCAGCACCCACCCCGTGCGTACGCAGGCGTCCATTCTCGTCGGACACCAGCGTCCCACCGGGCACGAGGCTCCAGACCCGGCCGGATCGGTCTTCATAAATCGGGCCTCCGCGCAGCGCCAGCGTCCGCGTCAGCCGACCGTTGTGATAGCGATGGGCGAGGCCGGTGGCGTCGCGGTACCACCGCACCTCCCGGTCTTCCGAGGTGCCGACCCACGTCAGTCCTGCGGCGATGGGCGCGTGCAGGTCCGCCTGGGGTACGAAGCGGGTGCCTTCCCATGCGAAGACGCCGGTGTTGGTATCCACCACCAGGCGCCCGCCAACCACTGCTATCCGGAGCACCGGTGTTGACGGCAACCCCTGGCCGACACCCATGTGGGCGAAGGTGCCGTTCTCGTAGCGCAGCACTTGTCGTGTTTGCAGCGTCAGCCACAGCTGCCCGGTGGCGTCCACGGCGAGTCCCGCAAAACGGGAGTGCGGCAATTCCGGATTGGTCGTGGTATCGAAGGACCGGAAGGTCGTGCCATCGAAACGGGCCAGTCCGCCCAGTGTGGTGATCCAGATGAATCCGTCGGGTGTCTGCGCGATGCCGATGACCGTGCTTTGAGGCAGACCGTCTTCGGTCGTCCAACTCTTGATTTGATACTGCGCAGACGCCGTGCGCGCCACCAGCAGCACGAGCACGAACAGGACCAGCACGCGGAAACGCACATGGGGATTGTCGTTGAACTTGGGGACTGGCTTCAAGCTGAGATTCCCTACTTTCCGTAATGCTCCTCTACGTCTGGAGAACACATACATGACTCTTGCGATCGGTCGTCCCCGTTCCGTTGTGGCCGGCATTTTGCTGGTCCTGGTGTTTGCTGGTGTCTCGTCTCTGCGCCGGCGCGGTCGTCCAGACGTTTGCGGGCGCGGCCGGCGGCCGTGGCCCCTTCCGCCACCAGCTTCCCCGGCATGATTCTGTGGGCGGCGGTGTGCAGGGACCGTTCACGGCTCCGGGCACGTATCAGGTGCGGATGACGGTGAATGGCGTCACACAGACCCAGCCGTTCCAGGTCAAGAAACAGTCCATGCACACCGATGTCACCGACGCGGATCTACAGGAGCAGTTCGATCTGGTGATTCGCATTCGTGACAAAACGAGCGAAGCCAATCAGGCGGTGATTGACATCCGGCGGATCAAGGCGGACGTCTCTGACCGGTCGGTCCAAGTCACCTGATGCACGGCTGAAGACGACGGGCAACAGTCTGCTCGCGGCGCTCAGCGAAGTGGAGCTCGCCGGTTTCAACGTGGAAGCGACCAGGGTCAACCTGGAAGCGGTCAGGGGGAGGTAGACAGCCGTGCCGCAGCGATGTCATATCACTGCAGCAGGCGCGACAGCGACGATCCCGCCGGTTGGTTCGAAGTGTTTGGTGTTGAAGGTCAGCAACTCCCTGACGCCGTTGCCCGCCAAACTTGTGGCAATGAGTGCGTCATAACTTCGCCCTCCCACCACGCCGTGTTTTGCCAGGCCGTCGATGAGGTCAACGTACTGCTGGCCTGACGGTGCCGCCACCGATCCCAGATCGACGAAATTGGCCTTGATGAAGGCCCAGCTATCGATGCCGGACAAGCGGTACGGAGCGGGCAGGCGCGTCAGAACGGCGTAGGTCTCAAGCAGCGCATGTGCCGCGACGACCAATGTGTCGCCGCGATCGAAGCGGGCCTCGATGGCAGCGACGGCCGCGCAGTGGCGTTCGTGCCACGAACACACGGCGGCGACCATGCAACTGGTGTCGACAGAGAAGACAGCCACGTCAGCGACGTCCGCGCCGCAGTTCTCTTCGTGTTCGCTCAACGGTGATGGACGTCAACGGCGGCACGGGGTTGGCGGCGACCGCCACCGCCAGCCGACCCCGGCGTTCCATCGCGACCGCCAGCATGGCTGGCTCGATCTCGATGACGCCGTCGCGCCAGCGGATGTCGAGAGGAACGCCCGGCTCAAGCCCAGCTTCGTTTCGGACACTCCTCGGGATGACCAGCCGTCCGGCTGAATCCATGGTTACAGTCATGGTGCTGATTCTACCATTTAGACGTCGAGGAATACATTGGGATGCCGAGTCGCCCATGATCTACGCTCCGTACGCCAACATCACCTCGTCAGCTTTTAAACGTTCTTTCTGCGCACCCGCGGAAACACGGGACGTGTAGCCACCGACGTTGTGCGTCTCGTCGAAGAGACCGATGAAACGATGCGGGTGCGGACGGTGGCTACACTTGACGAGAGGTACGCCGCGACGAGTGCGATGAGATGGTCAACCTGCGCAACGGGCACGATCAGAGTCGGGAGGATCTCGATCGACTCGGCCTGTGCCACCACTTCCGATTCGATTCCTGACGAAGCAAAAAGAAGATCGACGACCGACACATCCGCGGAGCGCGGCGGCGTCAGCCGCACAGTCGCCAGGCGTCCCAGCACCTCCCGCTCGACGGTCGCGCTCACTGTGTACCCGTCGGACTGGAGCCGACGGATGAGGCCCTCGGCCTCCCCGTCATCAGCCACCGCGACGACGAGGTCGGCATCGCGGGTGAATCGCGGCTCCGTGCGCACCGATATCGCCAGGCCACCGACAAGCGCGAAGCGAGCGCCGGCGTCACCGAGATCCGCCACCGCTCGGCGACGCACAGACTCAAAGCTGGGTCATCCGAATCGCGTTCGAGGACCCACCGCGCGGCCGACCGCATCGCCATGTTCGGCACCAGGCCGGTGTCGCACCCACGCGCGCAGACGCTGGTCGATGTCATCCTCGCTCTCCTCCGGAAGGCGTCGGCGCAAATTCTGGCGCATCAGCGCAATGCCGGTCTCAGACAGATCGAGTGCAACGCGCAACGCGCCGTCGACGGTCGATGTCGAGGATGACATGTCGCGATTATACGGCCGACAGGGAACCTATCGCCTGATCAACAGCCTGAGGCCGGCGGCGCTGAGCGCGACGATGAGGAGGAGGCCGAGGCCGCCGAGGATCTTGTCGAGCCACTCGACTCCGGTCCATTGCAGGTAGTGGACGCGGTAGATCGCGTCGATGCGATCCGTGTCCCGGCCGCGCTGTGAGAGCGACAGCCGATTCCAGTCGATGGTGGTCCGCACGCCGGTATCGGTCGTGACGAGTGCGTCGTCGATGGTGGCAATCTGACCGTAGCGCTCCGGGTTGGCGGTGAACGCGTCTGTCACAAGTGCGCGGACGTCGGCGTCTGAGGCCGTCGGACGCTCCTGCAGTGTCACCGGATCGAGTTGCCTCCACCCGGACTCCGTGCGTGCGATCAGGTGATCACCCAGCACCGTCCTGAGATACCTGACCTCACGCCAGTCGGCCGATGGCGGCATCGAGATCGTGGTGGTCAACGGATACGTGCGGACGCCGAGACTCTCATACGCCCCGCCGTAACCGGGCTTGATGAAGAAGAACGCACCCGTCACCGCCCACGCCAGGAGCGGGAGCAACATGGTGACACCAAGCGCGCGGTGCAGCGAACGTGGCGTCATGGTCACAAGTCCAACCGTCCGTACCTATGGCCTATAGCCTTTGGCCTTTCACCTTCATCACCGTCCCGTCGTCTTCATCAGCGCCGCCACTGCCGCTTCGAGCTGCTCGTCTTTGCCCTTGCTGACCGCTTCGTAGGTCTGCGGGACACGAATGTCGGGATCGGTCTGCCAGTTCTCAAGGAACTTTGCCTTCGGGTCCTTCACGCCGAGGGGTGGAGCGCCCCAGCGGATGCCGGTGTCGGGCAGAGTGGCCCAGCCGGCGAACGTGCACGTGCCTGGCACCGGCATGCCGACCAGTGGGCCAATCTTCTGCGCCTGGTAGGTCCACGCGAAGCAGTGACCGTCGCTGTAGTTGGCTTCGTTCACCAACGCAATGCTCGGCTTGGTCCAGCGGAAGTTCGGCTCAAAGCCGGTGCTGCGGCCGTCGGTCGTGTAGTCGAAGAAGTATTTGCCGGTCAGGAACATGTCGAGGTCGGCGACCAGGTCACCGCCGCCGTTGTTGCGCGTGTCGACCACCAGACCCTTGCGGGTGGCAAATTTGCCAAACACTTCTTCCACAGTCGTTCGATACGCGCCGTCATTCATGCCGGGAATGTGCACGTAGCCGAGCGTGCCATTGCTCAGGCGATCCACCTCAGCCTCGTTGCGCTTCACCCAACGTGTATACAGCAGCCGGCCCTCTTCGGCCTGTGTGATCGGCATGACCACGAGGTCGCGAGTCGCTCCTGCGGCGTCGGCAATCATGAGTAACGTCCGCTTCGACGCCTTGCGATTGAGCAACTGCGCGAGGTCGCGGTCCGCCGGAATCGGCTCGCCATCGATCGCCTGAACAATCGAACCCACAGCGACGTTCATGCCCGCCTTGTCGAGTGGACCACCCTTGATCACTTCCGCGACCTTGTAGCCCACACCGCGGTACGTCTGGTCGTAGAACACGCCGAGCGAGGCGGTGGCGTCGAGATCCGTTCCGGTCCGCGCATACGACGAACCGCTGTGCGAGACGTTGAGTTCGCCCAACATCTCCGCCAGCATCTCGGACATCTCGTAGCTGTTGCCGATGTGCGACAAGTATTTCAGGTAGTCGGGCTTGACCTCATCCCAGTCGATGCCATGCATAGACTTCGTATAGAACGTCTGCTTCGTTCGACGCCACACGGATTCGAACTGCGCCTTGCGCTCGGCCGCCTGATCCTGCACTTTTTCCCCGCTGATGCCGACGGAGTCGCGTTTGCCGCTGGCGGGATCAATACGAGAGATAGCCCCGTCCGAAAGCAAGTACAGGAACTTCTGCTCCTTGTCCCACTGGAGACTTCCGCTGTTGGCATTGAGCGCGACCAGTTGCTTGGTCTCCCGCGTTCGCACGGTGGTGGTCCACAGATTCAGTCCCCGCTCAAACCGCGCGAGGTAGAACAGGGATTCGCCATCCTTGCTCACGACCGCGTCACCCAAAGACGATGAGTGGATGGTGAGACGGGCTTTGCGATCGGTGACGCCGTCGAGCTCCAGAACCAGGGGGGCCGGCGTCGCGGCCGGCGCCGCTGGGTCCTTCTTGGCCGATGCATCGGCCTTGGTCTTGGCGTCGTCGGCCTCCTTGATGAGCGCGAAGTCCTCTTTGCTCAGCCGGAATGTGTCCCACGCGTCCTGCGAAAAAAACATCCCGTACGCATCGGCCTGCGCGCCGCCCGACTGCGCCACGCTCTTGAGACCGTCGCGATTGCTGAACCAGAGCATCGCCTTGCCGTCGAGAATCCAGCGCGGCCGAGAGTCGTTGAAGCCGCTCTGCGTCAGGTTGACCACTCGACCCGTGCCATCGGCGCGCACGAGCCCCACTTCGCCAGGCGCCATGCCCGGCACGGCGTAGTCAAACAGCAACCACTGACTGTCGGGGCTCCACTGGAAATACTGATCGTGGTCACCCATCGAGAAGAGATGCTGGTCGGTCAGCAGTCCCTTTGCCGTGTTTGCGGCCAGGTCGTACACCTTCAGCGTCATCCGGTTTTCAACATACGCAAGCAGCTTGCCGTCAGGGGAGAACTGCGGCTGGTAATTCTCAGAAGCGTTTGAGATGAGCGGCGTCTCGCGGACCAGCGTGGACGCGTAGAAATGCAGCTCCTCATCGCGGGTGCGCCGTGCTTCGATGATCTGCCATTTCCCGCCCCGCTCTGACGAGTACACCAGCGCCTTGCCGTCCGGCGAGAACACTGGCGACCGTTCGGCCTCCGGCGTCTTCGTGATCTGCTTCGTCACCCCGCCTTCGACACTCGTGACAAACACATCGCCACGCGCGATGAACGCGACTTCCTTGCCCGAGGGCGCCACGGCAAGATCACTTGCCCCGCCGGTCACCGTCACAATGCGTTCGTTTGTCGCGCGGGCATCGGCCGCGATCGTGACTAGCACCTTTCGCGGCTGTTGGCCGGGCGTCATCGTGTACAACGCGCCGTCATAACTGAACGACAACATGCCGTTTCGCGCGGCGGTGAGGAAACGCACGGGCCGTGCCTTGAACTGCGTCAACTGCTGCGATGGCCCACCCGACACGTTCATCTTGTGCACGTTGAACGACCCGCTGGCCTCAGACAGGTAATAAAACGCGCGGTCGTTGTCGGTGAAGATCGGATTGCGGTCTTCGCCCTCAAAGGTCGTGATTTTGCGATGAGTGCCAGCCTGCGTGTCCTGCACCCATATGTCACGTGCGACCGCCGACACGTGGTGTTTGCGCCACGTATTCTCCTGACCCTTTTTGTCGTGGTAGATCATCTGCCGGCCATCGCGGCTGTACTGCACATCCTCCGCGGGCGTCGTCAGCACCTGCGTCACACGGCCGCCGCCGACGGGCACGCTGTAGAGCTCTGGCATGTACCCGGTTGGAAAGCCGCGATGTTCGGCCGTGTCCTGTCGCGCAGCGCCGAACACGATCGATTGGCCGTCTGGCGCAAACGTGAACGGCGATTCGGGCGCCGAGTGGGACGTCAGTCGTCGAGGCTCGCCGCCCTTGACCGACATGAGGAACACATCGAAGTTGCCGTAGCGGTCGCTTGCAAACGCAATCTGCGTCCCGTCCGGACTCCACACGGGCATGAAGTCATGCGCCTCATGCATCGTCAACGGCCGCGCCGTGCCACCAGATGCGGGCACCAGATACAGGTCGCCCTTGTAGGTGAACACAATCTGCGACCCGTCAGGGGATATCGCCGGGTAGCGGTTCCACAGAGGCTCGGCGGCGTCCTGCGCCGGAGTTGTGGACAGGGTCAGAACAACGAGCAGAAACGCGAGGGCAATACGGTTGCGCATAGCCCTCTATCCTACGGCCGATCGTGGCGTAGGCAGTAGGGCGGTCTGGTCTCGAAGACCGCCCTGACCGTTTATTTCAGAACGGGTAAGTCCTTCGGCGACCACACGCCTTCGGCCTTGCCGATGATGCAGGTGGCGGTCAGGTCGGTGATGACGTTGACCGTCGTGCGCGACATGTCGAGCAGCCGGTCCACACCGAGGACGATGGCGATCGCTTCGCCGGGGACGCCAAACATTACGAGAATACCCACGAGTAGCGGAATCGACCCTCCGGGGACGCCCGCAGCACCAATCGCCGTCACTACCGCCAACACCATGACGACGCCCATCTGCAGGATGGTGAGGTCGATGCCGAAGATCTGGGCGAGGAAGATGACCGTGATCCCCTCAAAAATTGACGTGCCGTTCATGCACATCGTGGCGCCGAGCGGCAGCACGAAGCCACCGATTTGTCGGGGTACGCCCAGTTGAGTCTCGGCCACGTGCAGGGACGTCGGCAACGTGGCGCTGCTGGAGCTGGTGGAGAACGCCGTGATCATGACGGCCTTGATGCGCGAGAAGAAATCGATGGGCGACATGCCGATCCAGAAATGAACGATGGCCGACACGGTGATCGCCACGTGCAGCAGCAGCGCCACCAGAACGGTGATGACAAAGGCCGCGACGGCAATCAGCAGAGGAATGCCGAATTCCGAACTGACTGTGAAAATCAGGCACGCTACGCCGTAGGGCGCGAGCATCATCGCGAAGTCGATGATCTTGATCACCACCTCGCTGAGGGCCTCGAGCACCTCCACCATCGGTTTCGATTTAGCGGCCGGCAACAGGGTGAGCGCAGCGCCGAACATCAGGCCAAAAAAGATGATGCCGAGCATGTCGGTTTTCGCGGCTGAGTCGATCGGGTTGCGCGGCACGATGTTGACGAATGTCTCCGGGCCAAACTTCGCGGTCGTCGACGCCTGCTCCACGCGCCCCGCTGCCGCCGAACTGAAGCGATCCATCAGTTCAGTGCGAGTCTCAGGCGTCACCTGTTCCCAGGGCTGGATGATGTTGACGACAACCAGGCCCAGCGAGGCGGCCAGCACCGTGGTGCCGAAAAAATAGGCGAGGGTCTTGCCGCCGATGCGGCCGACTTTGCGGATGTCACCGAGGCCGAAGACACCAAGGGCGATCGACGCGAAGACCAGAGGAATCACGATCATGAACAACATGCGCAGGAAGATTTGGCCGATCGGCCCCGCGATGTATGTGTTGACCCACGCCACCGCCGCGTTGTCGACGCCGACGGTCAGGTTGGTGGTGATGCCAATCGCCAGTCCGGCGAGCAAGCCCAGGAGAATCTTGGTGTGGAGTTTCATGCCCGTGCCGCTGGAATCGATGGATTCGCTCATGGGCTAGGAGTCTATTGGGCAATGGGCCAATGAGGCAATGGGCCAATGAAGTGCATTGCCCCATTGCCTCATGGCCTCACTTCCGAGAGGCCTTCTGCTTGTCCACCATCGCCGCCACATCCGCCATCAGCTTCTTGGCGTCGTAGACGATGCCGTCTTTGATGGTCCATCTGACGCCGCCCACACGCTCGACCTGCTCGGTGGCGTCGTTGAGCTTGACCGCGCCGTTGCCATACAGGACTTTCAGGTTCTGAAGCGGGTTCTGATCAACCAGGACCATATCAGCGAGTTTGCCGGCCTTGACCACACCGAACTCGACCGGCTGTTTGCGCCACTCGGAGAGTGTCGCTGCACCATTCATTGTCGCCGCCTGGAACACCTCAAGCGGGTGGAAGCCGGCTTCCTGCAGCATCTCAAGCTCGAGCACGTATCCAAAGCCGTACGTCTGGTAGATGAATCCTGAGTCTGACCCGGTGCCGACACGCCCGCCCATCTTTTTGTAGTCGTTCACGAGTCTGAACCACACCTGATAGAAGTTCTTCCACGCGATTTCGTCGTGGGTGGTCCAGTCGAACCAGTACGCACCGTGGTTGCGACGACTCGGCGTGTAGAAGTCCATCAGTGACGGCAGCGTGTATTTGTCGTGGTAGTCGGCCTGGCGCATCCGCATGACGTCACGGCCTGCCGAATAGATCGTCATCGTCGGATCAAACGTGGTGCCGAGTTTGAGGTGCTCCGCGAGGTAGGCCTTCCACTCGGGGGAGCCAGGCTCGTGGATCTTGTTCCACATGCGTGCGACCTGGCCGAAGCGATGCTGCTCATCGTTGGCGTTCATGTCGATCGGCCAGTCCTGCACGACGGTGTCCTTGAGCAGCGACTCGAAGTGGCCGTAGAAATGTGTGACCGTGTCGAGGCCGACACGCGCGGCGTCAATCGCGTTCATCTGCGCCACGCCGCCTTGCTGCAGGTGTGCGGTGGTGCCGAGGCCATGTTTGTGCGCCTCGTCGATGACGGCTTCCATCACGTCCGGCTCCATGGCGCCGAGCTTGAGGCAGTCGAGGGTGTTGGCGTTCTGACGCACCCAGTCGCGCACCGCCTCTGGTGAGTCGCCGCCACCGGGCCGCTGGCAGTTGAAGATGCGGGGTGCGGCGATCTCGTTCTTTTCGCTGCGCGCACGTTCACTGACGCTGAACTGGTTGGATCCCAGCGCCACGCCGCGCACCGTGGTCACGCCATGGGCGAGCCAGAGCTTGTAGGCGTATTCCGCTTCCGCGTTTTTGGGCGGACCGCCTGCGTGAACGTGGAGATCCACAAACCCCGGCATCAGGTACATGCCCGTGCCGTCGATTTCGTGATCCGTTGTTTGGGCCACACCGCCTTGACGTCCGCCACCACCACCCGCGCGTCCCGCTGGTGCGGGCGTGGGACGAAGGCCCGGAGTGCCTGCACCTTGGAGCCCCTGGATGCGATTGCCGGAGACGATGACGTTCATGGGCCCGAAGGGAGGCCCCCCGGTGCCGTCGATGACCATGACATTGCGGATGACCATCCGGTTGAAGGGACCCACCCCCTCGCCAGGACGTCTGGCCGGCGCCGGCACCAGTCCGCCTTGCGCCTCGACCGCGACATGGCCGGGCACAAAGCTGCCGAGCGCCACCATACCGACACACACACTACTGACAAGCAGGGATCGCCAACGATTCGTCATAAGGGTCCTTCCTCCGGTGCGCGGATTATATCTAGGTCGGCAGTCCTAGTTCGCGCGCGGACTGGGCCTGGGCTGAATCAAGCGTCACAAATCGCGTCAGCGGGTGGTCAGTATGGAACCACAGGGCCGTCCGCAAGTGGCCAAGGTCCAGCGACCGCGGGGTCAGCACAGCGGGTATAGGCAACGCATCACAGAGGTCCAGCGTCAGATCGCGTAGGAGAAAGTGGTCAACATCCTTGGTCACGCGGGTCATGCAGCGCTCGTAGTGGTCGGTCGTCAGCACTGATTCGCGCGCAAGCCGGATCAGGTTGCGCCGGGATTCGAGCAGCAGCAGGACACTTGAGCACAGTTCGGCGCCAGCCGTTTCTTCCGAGAGTCGCTGCGCACCCGCATCGCCGAGAAGGATGCACAGGTAGGCGGACGTATCGAGATACAGACGGCGCTTCACCTGCCGCGCCGGTCCTCAAGCAGGGCCGCCAGGGCCCGTCCTCGAGTGCCGTTCGTGAGGGCTGGAGTCAGGCGTCCACGGCCGACGCGGGGACCGCGGTGCAGTGTGGCATGCATCGCCGGTCCGAGTCGCGCGACGGCTGTCTTGTGCCGAGTCACGATAAGGGTCTGCCCGGCTTCCGCTTCGGCAATTGCCGCCGAGAGGCGCCCCTTGAGGTCCTGCACGGAGATCTCATTCATGGTTACGATTGTTGCACAAAAGGTCCTGAGATCGGTCCAGATGTACGGACAGCTACCGTCTCCTCCCCCACCAACTTCCAGCGACAAACGCGACCACCGTCAGCCCTGCCACAGGCAGGAAGTGATAGTCGAACAGGTGAGCTCCGCGAGAGATGGGGCAAATCAGTTCGGTGCCAACCACGCCAAATGCCGCGGCCGACAGTGCGGCCAGTCCGCCGGTCCAGCGCCAGTCGAGCGGCGCCGCGCGACGCACAAGCAGAATGATGATCAGCGCCGGGCGCACCTGGCACCGACAGCGAGAGCGCCGCCCACCCTGCCAACAGCGCCACAACAAGGATCAACAGATTCGTGATGACGAACGACGGGGCACCGAACGCCGTCGCCCAATTGGCTCGCAGGCCTCGGAGCGCGACCCCGATACATACGGCCACCAGGGTGGCCAACACCCATCGCGCCAGTCGGACGGTCGGGGCCGGCAGCGGACGAACCGGCCGCGCCTCCGACGCAAGCTTGACGATGAGTTCTTCGTGACTCATGACGACTCCACCCCCAGAATCTTCTTGAGTGCCTGATAGCCCCGATGCGCCGTGACTTTCACCGCCGACTCCGACATCCCCAGTCGCTCAGCGACGTCCCGCACCGACTCGTCACGCAATTTCATCCCCTCCACCACATCCCGCTGCCTTGACGGCAGCGCCTTGAGCGCAGCATGGACCAGCTCCATATCGACGCCGTCAGATCGTTCAACGGCCGGCGCGGCCGATAGTCCGTATGACGTGGGTGTTTCGGGGACATAACGGCTCCTATCAGACGCTGGCAACTCGCCTCCAGCAGTGTCCACTGACCGTTCATCCCGTACGGCACGGCATGTTCAGTCGTCAGGCCAGAGCTGGAGCCGCAGTAAATGCATTCCCCGATTCGCGGGCTATTTACGAGGACGGGCAGGTTCGACATATGTTCAGCCCTTGACCGCGGCGACAACTGTATCAAGTGAATCGCCGGTATTCTTTTGGCTTTGTTGATGGGCGATACGCACGTTGCCCGCAATTGTCGCACCCTGGCCTGACAGGGCAGGTCACGTTGACACGCGCCAGAATGAACCGTAGTCTGGTCAGCCGAGAGGCCCCTTGATGACCAATGTATGGAACTCGCACACTATCGCGTATAGCGAATCGTTTGACCTCCGCCGCCCAGTGCTGGAAGCGACCGGCAGCCTTAAAGACCGTTGGCGAGTTTCAAGTGATGGCAAAGTATTTGAGGTTGACACTGAGCTCGGTGGGCTGTCCCCACACGAACGGGCTGTTGTCGAATTCGCCCTGAACCCGTATTTCACGGCGGCTAACATCTTCGACGGCCTCGATGCACCGGTCAGGCATGCCTTGGCGACATCCCTGCACAAGT
>ENA-ORBV01012306-ORBV01012306.1-microbial-mat-metagenome-genome-assembly--contig:-NODE-12306-length-13226-cov-5.123355_pt1 | contig 13226 bp, 10 predicted proteins | sample MGYA00237777_ERZ505514 | MGnify/ENA primary metagenome ERZ505514 (study PRJEB26160, sample SAMN06269048) | microbial mat metagenome | isolation source: Oligotrophic lake microbial mat | place...
GATATAAGGGGAAACTCCCTCGGCAACATCAAGGGCGACGGCTTTGACGTGGGGGCGCGCTGGTCGCTGCTCGACGGCCGGGTTTATGCCACCGCGACCTATTACGAGAGCAATTCGGAGAACCGCGGGGCTTTCAATTCCCTGACCACCGTCACCGACATCAATCGGATTTGGGAGGCCATCGAAGGCCCGAGCGGACCGCACCGACTGGATCAGATCAGCACGCAGGATACTCGGGACGATGCCTCGCAGGGTTGGGAATATGAGCTCGTGGGCAATATCACCGACAGCTGGTCGGTGCGGATGAATTATGCCACTCCGCGCAATGTGCAGAGCAACATCAACCCACGCACCAAGGCCTATATCGAGGAGTTCCGGGCGCTTTGGACCTCGATCGCCAATGCCAACCTGATCATCCCGAATCTCACGACCGACAACACCGTTGCCACCCGTCTGACCAATGTGATTGATCCCCGCCTCGCTGGTGATGCCCGGGCGGAAGGCCGTCAGGGCCGCGGGGTGCGCAACGAAGTTTTCACGGTCTTCACCAATTACAAGTTCCGCACGGGGACCTTGCGGGGTTTCAGCGCCGGCTACGGCCTGAAAGGCTATGGCAATAATGTGCTGGCCTATGTCGGCACCACTGGACGCGGCAGTCCGGTGTTCGGCCGGGGTTATTGGATCTCGGACCTCAAGCTGGGCTACGAGAGGATGCATCATACCTTTGGCAAAAAGGTGGAATACAAGGTGCAGCTGAACGTGGTCAACCTGTTCGACGAGGACAATGTTATCTATAATCAGGCCAACAGCACCACGGGGGTGAAGGACGTCTATTACTTCATCAATCCGCGCACCGTTTCCATGTCGCTGTCGATGACTTTCTGAGCCAGCGATAAAGTGCTGCCATTCCGGGCCCGCCGCGAGGCGGGCCCGTTTTATTTCCAGTGGGTTCAATACCCCGGAGCTTGCTCCGGCTTGGATGGGAGGTGTGGGAGCGTGCTTGCTCGCAACTCAGGGTGTGGTGGCCGACCAGATCGCCGATGCCGTCAAAAACGGTCTTGGGGTGCGGCCAGTTGCAGTTGTGGCGGTCGCAAAGGCCGCTGACCTGCAGCATCTCGGCGTGCAGGCGAAAAGTCGCGGGAATTTCCCCGAGACCGGCCGGCGAGGCCGGCCGGTCTTTCAATTGAATGAATAACCTATGAATTGTATGCATGTTAGAGGGGCCTCTCAATCCTTGCATACCCCTTCGCTCTGCGCTTGGCCGCCGCAGGCCCCACCCCTTTCCGAAGATGCATCAACGTGATGCCTTTGGCTTAGTCCAAACCAACAACACCAAATCACTGCATGAACTCTCCAGTTCCTCGTTTAGTCTATCGTCTTGCCCTACCGCTTTTAGCCTGCGGTTGGGCGGTTGTCTCGTCCGGACAGACCTCCACTCCGGCCCCTCTCAATGAGGAAGTCGTACAACTTTCGCCGTTCTCCGTTTCCACGACCAAGGACAACGGATACCGCGCCTCGAATGCCGTGTCTGCCACCCGTCTGAATACCCAGATCAAGGATGTGCCCATCTCGATCACGGCGTTCACCGAGGAATTTATCAACGACGTCAACCCCAACCTGTTCAACGAGGTCGTCAGTTACGCTCCCGGTGTCACGAAGACCAATGCCAGTTTCGGCGGCACTCGTGACATGATCAATATTCGCGGCTTCGAGCAGAACTCCCCCCTGCGCAATGGGTTCGCGGGTGCCGGGCTCATTGACCCGGCCGTCATCGCCCGTGTCGAGGTTTCCCGCGGTCCTTCCTCCGTTCTCTACGGGTCGCTGGCCCCTGGCGGTGTTGTCAACTACATCACCAAGCGCCCCAAGGCCGAGCGCGGCGGCGAACTCAGCGTGTCCGCTGGTTCCTACGAACGCCTTGGCGCCTCACTCGACGTCTGGGGATCGATCGACCAGGGCCAGACCCTACGCTATCGCGTGATCACTCTCGGTCAGACGAACAAGGATATCTATCCCAACTATCGCCAGGAACGGACGCTGGTATTCCCCGCCATCCAATGGGTGCCCAACAAGAACTGGAGCGTCACCTTGGATTACGAAAAATCCAATACCGTCGAGCACGCCACTCCGCTCCTGCGCCCGCAGATCCGGCCGCGCAACTTCACCCCGGCGGTCAACGAAGGCTGGTCATTTTATCCCGGCCTGCCCCGCAACTTCAGCTACTCCTCCGCGTCCGATCTCCGGGATCAGGACAACACCGTGGTCTCGGCCGAAATTCTCGGCAAAATCGCTGGTTGGGACATTCGCGCTTACTACAATTTCAACGAGCGGAATGTCTATTTCGCGTCCACCGGCACTTCCGATGTGCAGAACAACCTGCCCGCCGATGCCTCCTTCAACTTCCTCGGTCGGCGCGGTCGGCTTGAGGGGAACGATGCCCATGGCGTCGCCTATCAACTCGAGGCCTCCCACGAATTCGTGTTTGGCTCGAACGACCTCAAGGTGCTCTTCGGCGGCCTCGACAGCCATGGTTCCGGTGGTGCTTATCAAGCCAACCGGCCGGGCGCCCTGAATCCCCCGAAGTGGGACCTGCGTGATCCTTCGACTTGGGACAACAACGTCTACGTGCGTCCGCAAGACCGGGTGCTCGCGAGCTCCACCTGGAGTTATTCCAAGACTCAAGCGGCCTATGCCACCGCCGTTGCCACCCTGTTCCAGAAGCGCCTGACGCTGCTGGGCGGTTTCCGCATCAACAAGCTGAACAGCGAGTCGCTCAACCGTATCTCCAGCGTCAAGACCGTTAATCCGTCGGTGCGCAAAAACTCCCCGCAGATCGGTGCGCTGGTCAAGCTGACCGACAACATTGGCTTCTATGCCAGCTACAGCACGTCATTCGCCGGCCAGCCCGGCACGAAGCTGATCCGCAACGTTCCCTCGGGCCCGATCGAGCCGGTCGAGGGCGAAGGCTACGATGCGGGCTTCAAGGTCGACCTCATGGACGGACGGCTGTCGCTCAATCTCGGGGTTTATCAGGCGACGAACGACAACTTCGCGACGAATATCTTCGAACTCGATCCTGTGACGTCGTTGACCTTCCAGACGACGGTCACCGGGCGTACCATGCGCTCGGAAGGCGTTGAGTTTGAGGCGACCTATGTGCCGAACAAGAACCTCCAAATCTACACGAGTTACAGCTACATGGATGCCTATGTGAAGAAGAGCATCTTGGCCAACTTTCCCCTCGGCACCCCGATCTCATTCGCCCCGAAGCATTCCGCGAATCTGCTGGCCAAGTATAGCTTCACCGACGGGACTTTGAAGGGCTTCCATATCGGAACCGGCGTCCAAGCCATCTCTGATCAATTCTACAGTGAAGAGCGGGGCAGTTCGTTGGTTCCCTTCAGTACCGGGAGCTACGCCTTGGTTGACGTGTTTGGCGGCTACTCTTGGAAAAATCGCGGCCACCTGCCGTGCTCGATCAATTTCCAGATCAAGAACTTCTTCGATAGCTACTACAACCCGTCGTTCTTCAATCGCTATCAACCGCGCCGGCTGCTGATCACCTACAAGATCTCCTTCTAAGCCCTCACTGTCGCTCGACTTTCAAGGCGCAATCCCGAGTGGATTGCGCCTTTTTTGTCCGCTTAATCAGCGCGGGATTCTTTCCCACTCAATCTGCATCCCCCAAGCGCGGCCCCTGCAAGGCCGGCCCCCGGAATTTCGCCTGATCACGACCGGTCGCCCCATCGATCACGAGGCCGGCGAACGTAAGGGACTCCGTGTGTAGGAGTCCCTGTTCAGGAACCAGGCGAAGTAGTTGCGGGACGCTTGACGGAAACCGCCGCCGCCGCCAAGACCGCTCGCCTGGATGTTGATATCATTTCCCTGCTGGGGATTACCGCCGGTTTCCTGCAGGCTCACGCAGGCCGCGGCCGCAAGGTCGCGCCTTCGCACCAGGCACCCCGGACAAGCACGCGTTGGGGCCGTTCGGGTATGCCCTTTTCGCCACGCTCCACGAGGGAGGCGAGCAAGCCGGTCGCTACACGACCGACTTCCCTCGAGTCCTCATCAACCCCCGCGTAGTTGCGCACGTTTTCCGCGAGTGAGATGATCGCCACGCCAAGCTTTTGCGGCACTTTGATCCGCAAAGCATCAATCATCTCGGAGAAGATATAGTGGGTGGTGACAACGGCATCAGGACGCTCCGCCCGGAGCCATTGGCGGAATGGCCCGAGCCGTGGCGCGCCGACGAACGGATTTAGCCGCTGCTCAGGCGGCCAGTCGCGCTGTTCCACCAGATATGCCGCCATATAGTTTTTATCGAGGCGCTCGTTGTGGGAATCCGGGATGGCGTAGCCAATGCGTTGATAGCCCCGGGCCCTCAGCTCACTCAGCACCATCCGTAGGGCCGCGTAGTGGTGGGAGGTCACCAAGTGCAGCAGCGGACTCTTGACCGTGTATCCGAAGGACACGGCGGAGAAGTCGTCGAAATTCAGGGAGAGCAGGGTGTGCGCTTGGGGTTGAGGGCATAACAGCACGCCGCGGATATTGCGCGCACGTATCACCCCGGCTAGCCGGTTTGGATTTTCCCGATAATCATTAAGATCCAGCAGGGCGATCTGGTAGCCGAGTTTCGTGGCCCGCTCTTTGGCCCCTGTATGGTATTCACGATACTCAGGCGCTGCGCGCCAGTCGTAACCGCCCTCGGAATTAACAATCCAACCGAGCATGCCGTGAAACACCGGGCTGGAACCAGCGCGACGGTAGGCCGCGAGTGCGCTCAGCATCGGATCGCGCTGATAGCCCATTTTCCTGGCGATGGCGACAATGCGCTCCTTGGTCGCGGCGGACAGTTTTGGGCTGTTGTTAAGCGCCAGGCACACGGTCGAGGAGTCAACCTTGGCGGCGAGGGCGACGGCCTTATGGGTAATACGGTGGGGCATGTTCAATAGACTGAATTACAGTTCATTCGCTGCCAAATCAGAAATGGGAGCTACTGATGGAATATGCAGCTATTGTGCGATGCGCTGGCCGTGCTCGGCTCGCGCCACGGAATAATATTCGATCCAATCGGGCGCGATTGCCGCTTGGTGCGGTTTGATACCTTTGAACAGGCACCCCGGTTCGCCCTGCGGGCCGGACTGAGGCTGGACGGACGTGAGCGCGTATTTCCTCTGACCCGGGAGGGAACGAGCTTCGATCTGATCGACCAGCGCACGACGCCGTGCACGATTCGCTGGATCGGGCTTGATGCGGAAGCGGCCCTGAAGGTCACGCTCACCGCGATCATTCCGTTCCGGCCGAGGGACCTGGCGTTCTCTTCAATCCCGGTCGTTCAGCTCCAACTGAACGTCGCAACGATGGCGGGGCAGTATCGTTGGACCAAGGTGCGGCCCAGGCCGGAAACCGTGGAACTATTCATCGAGTTTGGCGATGGGGACCTGCAGCCGATGCCGGGTACGGCACCCGACGAACTGGACGTGGAGTTTGTGAGTTGGCTCCGACCGGACAATGATCCGCAGTTTCCGCGGCGCACCGAGGATCGTCGAATGCAGCGCGACACCTTGGTGGCCCCTGGGTCTGGGCGCCTGCCTCGTGGGTTCAATAGGATTGTCCGGTTGGATTCGCCGGTCGCCCTAGAGGTGTTTTGGTGCGCCTGGCCGGGTCCGGCGCTGCGACTGGACGGAGTGGAGTCGCCTTTCTGGCATGCCCGGCAGTTCCCCCGAATGTCCGCGGTCATCGACTGGGCGCGCAACCGTGGTGCAGAGCTCACGCGCAATGCCGCCCGAGTTGATGCCATGGTGCAGGCCCACAATCTCGGCCCGGCGGTCGATCATCTACATGCCTACACGCTACATTCCTGGCTGATCAACACCTGGTCGGCAGGGAATGGCGACACACCCTGGCTGAGCATCTGGGAGGGCAGTTGCTATTTCCATTCCACGCTCGACGTGGAGTTCACCCAGGCGCCGTTCTACCTCGCACTTTGGCCGGAGCTGCTGGGAATGCAGCTACGCCAATGGGCGGAAAAATCCTGCGCCGGCGATCCCGGTATGGGTGCGGCCATGGCGGGAACCCGCTTTATGCCGCATGATCTCGGGCGTTACGCCGAGGTCGGCCCGGCGGCTTATCCTCACCCCATGGAGGTGGAGGAGACGGCGAATTTCCTCATCCTCGTGCTTGCGCATTCGCGTCGCAGTGGGGATCGGTCCATCATCGAGTTGCACAGGACGCTGCTGGTCCAATTGGCTGGCTTCCTCCGCGCCGCCGACACCGACGGTTCAGGCGTCCCGGCGCTCGGCGTGGCCAATACCGTGGATGACGGGTCGCCCGCCATCCAATATGGTCGCAGGCAGGTTTATCTGGCGATGAAGACGCAGGCGGCGCTGCGGGCGGCCGCGGAAATGCTTCGGCCTTGGCTGCCGGCGGCGATCTTGGCGGAGTGGCAATCGACCGCTGCACGCATTCTGGCGACGATCGAGGAGAAGGGATGGCAAGGTGATCACTACGCCGTTTTGCTCGAGGCTTCCGGCCGGCTGAAAAATCCCTGGACCGGCGAGTGGTCCGACCATCCCGAGATTTGCGGTTGGGACGCTCCGCACATCTACACCGCGAATGTGCTGCCCTTGCTGGATATGGTTGGTTTTGACGTCGGACTTAACCGAGAGCGCCTTCGCCTCGATCTGATTAATGCGACGGCCCGCTGTCTGCGCGAATACGGGTGCATCCATACCGATTACACCGCCGCCCCGTCCATGGAGACGGGCATGGGCGGACTTATGGGGGCGTCGAGCGAGCCCGGCTGGATATCCATGAACATGCTGCGTGACCTGGCAGCGCTGCGGCGCGGCGTAGATCTGCTGGGCCTGGCCGGCCGCTATTGGGAGTGGCAGGTGCTTACCAACCAGCAGGGACCGCACCTTTTCTTCGAGACATTTGGTGGCAACCGGCTTTGTTTTTATCCGCGGGGCGTGGCGGTTTGGGGCCTGTTTGAGGCGGTGTCCGGGGTGGTCGTTGATCGACTCGCGGGGCGGCACGAGGCGCACTCGGCGTGGCCGATGTTGCAGGTGCCGCGCTTGTGGGACGCGGCCTGGGAAACCGCGGCCGTGACGCCGGACGAACCGGGGGCGCAGGCACCAAACCATGCTGCGCCCTTAGCCTAGGAACACTTGTTGATGAAACCTACCGCACTTATTTCCCTTTCCGAACGCGAACTAGCGTTTTTCTTTCCGGGCTCGCTTCGCGCCCGGCTGCAAGAGCTGCTGCCCGAAGCGCACCTGATCAAGGCCGAACCGGGCAAGCACGCGGAATGGAGCGAAGCCTTGCACCGGATCCGTCCGGAGATCCTCGTGACCGGCTGGCATACTCCCTTGCTGCCGGATGAGTGTCCCGGCTTGCGCTACATCTGCCATGTCGCGGGTTCGGTGCGCCGGCACGTTCCCCGGTCGCTGCTTGAACGCGGGGTCGTGGTCGGCAATTGGGGTGAAACGGTGGCGGACACGGTGGCCGAGGCCGCGTTTGCCATGATCTTGGCGGCCTTGCGCCGGACGCAATACTTTGGCGACATCATGCACCGCGACCGCGGCTGGCAGTGGGCGCCGGCCGGCACTCTCAGCCTGATTGAACGGCGGGTGGGCATCCACGGATTTGGCGCCGTGGTGCGTCATCTGCTCCCAATGTTAAAACCCTTCAGATGTCCGGTTCTCGTGTATGCCGCAGGGATGCCCGATTCCTGCTTTGTCGAGCACGCTGTGCGACGTGCCGACTCGCTCGAGCAGTTGTTTGATTGGGCGGATGTCGTGGTGGAGGCTGAGGCGCTCACTCCCACCAATCGTGGTTGCATCGGCGAGCCGCTGCTTCGCCGCCTGCGCCGCGACGGCGTGTTTGTGAACGTTGCCCGCGGTGCGCTGGTGGATGAAGCTGCACTGGCTAAAGTGGCCGCCGAGCACGGTCTTCGGGTCGCGCTCGATGTCTACGAGACGGAGCCGCTCGCCGCCGACTCGCCATTGCGGGGGCTGGCCGACGCCGTGCTCTTTCCCCACGTGGCGGGCCCGACCGAGGATCGGGCGCATCTCTGCGGTGAGCTAGCCCTAGAGAATCTGGCGCGCTTTGTCCGCGGAACGCCAATCATCGCACCGGTAACGCTGGCGATCTATGACCGTTCCACCTAGATAAAACTCCGGCAACTATGAGGCTAGATCTCCCTTGGCTATTCCTGATGGCCGCCGGCTTCGGTGCCGGTGCTGGCCAGTTGCATGGCGCCGTCAATCCGGTTGGAGCTGAAACCGTGTTTCATGCCGACTATGAGGACGGTTTGATGCGTTCGCCGGGGGCCGGGGGCGGTGGCAGATCGGTCGCCGTCCACTTTCTGGAAGGAGTCGATTATCAGGCGCCCCCCCGGGGTAGAGTCGAACCTGCGCCCGCGATGCCGCCCGGCCGGACCGGCCGCCAAGCGGCTCATTTTATCCTCTGCCCGGGTGATCCGCAGTTGCATCAGGGGCACCGGGCCGAATTGCGCCTGAACGAGGGCGAGACCGTCGGCGACACGATGTGGTATGCCTTCAGCATTTTCATGCCAGCGGACGCACCACTGTTTGTCCCGGTGCCGGGCTGCAATGTGCGTGATGAGTCCGGGGTTATTTTTGCCCAGTGGCATCATGCCGACACCGAGAATGCACGCGGGTTGTCGCCGGTCATCGCAGTCGAAGTTCACCAGGAAGAGCAGGGCGGCGCCATCGGTGCTCCGCACTGGCAGATCGTCATGCGTGAGTTTGCCGAACTGGGGCGCGCGCTCTCGATCAGTGACCGATTCGGCCCTCCCCGGCAGCAGGGGGGGAGGAGTTATTACTCCCGGTCTCGGCCGCGCGGTAACGAGCCGGTTTTGCCCGTGAGGCTGGGGGAGTGGACTGATTTCGTATTGCAGGTACGCTGGTCGGTTGATGGCGCCGGCGGGAAGGCGGGTTTTGTTCGTTGCTGGATTTTCGATGCGGCCCAGACTGGGGGCACGCTATTCGAGGAAACCGATTTCCAGACTTACCCGGCGGACATCGCGCGTGGCCCCTATATGAAATGGGGTATCTACAAGTATCATTGGAAGGCGCCGCCTTGGAGCAGGGACTACCCTTACGGCCACCGGGCTGAATGCCGAACCGAGCAGAGCGTGTTCATCGACGAAGTGACTTGCTGCCGAGACAATGCTGATCAGTTGACCTGGCGCGCCATGCGCCCGAGACGATGAACGACGCCGGATTTGAGATCTTCATGATGCCACGGCCGGACATTTCCTTGTGCCCGGTCAGACCGCGGAGCCGATCAATCTGGCAGCGGCATTTTGCCTTTGAGCAGGTATTCGCTAGTCCCCTTGATACGCCAACCGGTCCCTTATGCTAAATTCGCTCGATTACATGGTCATAGCTTTCTACGTGGTCTTCATGATCGGGCTGGGTTGGTATTTCCGGCGCGACACCGCAAACAGCAGCGATTTTTTTCGGGGCGGCGGGCGCATGCCGTGGTGGATGGTCGGGGCTTCGGTGTTCATGAGTGGATTCAGTGCCTGGACATTCACGGGTGCGGCCGGCATGGCGCACGACCACGGCCTCGCTGTGCTGGTCATCTACTGGGGGAACGCGCTTTGTCTCCTGCTGGCGGCGGGCATGTTTGCCGCCTGGATGCGACAGACCCGGGCGATTGTGGTGATGGAGGCGGTCCGCGAGCGGCTCGGCCGGTTCAACGAACAATTTTCCGTCGGAATCGGGGTCCCTCTCTCGATCATTGTTTCGGCGATCGGCCTTTATGGCATGGCCATCTTTCTGGCTCCGGTCTTTCACTGGAATCTACCTCTGACCATCATCCTCAGCGGCACCCTCGTGATTCTCACCGCCACGATTGGTGGCTCCTGGGCGGTCGTAGCGGGCGACTTCATGCAGGCCCTATTGCTCGTGCCCGTAACCCTGCTTGCCGCGGGCTTTGCCTTGGAGCGGACAGGTGGCTTGGGGCCATTGTTGTCCGGACTGCCAAGCACTCATTTGGATTTCACCGCCAGTGCATCGCCGGGCTTTGGCTTGATCTGGGTGATCGCAATTACACTGGAGCGCGGCTGGCTGCAGAACGGGGTGGGCAGCGCGTGGAAGTTTCTGGTTGTGCGCGACGGGGCGGCGGCCAGACGCGCGGCAATCCTGGCGGCCGTGCTCTTCCTGCTCGGCTCGGCCGTCTGGTTCATTCCGCCCCTGGCCACCCGTAGTCTGGGCATCGACATCGCCGGGCGGTTCCCCGAGCTATCCAATCCATCCGAAGCCGCTTATGCGGCGATGGCGCTGGATCTGCTGCCCGCGGGTTTGCTGGGATTACTGGTGGTCGGCATAGTCGGCGCTACGCTTTCGGCCATGGATCATGGCTTGAACCGGAATGCCGGCATCTGCGTGCGCAGCGTTTATCTGCCGTTCATCCGTCCGCGGGCGAGCGAGCAGGAGCAGGTGATTGTGGGCCGCATTTGCACGGTGGTGCTGGGCTTAGTCATCATGCTGCTCGCATTGCTCTACAGCACGTGGCGGAACATGAGTGTCTTCAGCCTGATGCTGAGTTTCATGGCCATGTTGTCCGCGCCGATTGCGGTCCCCATGGTCTGGTGTTTCTTCACTCGCCGCAGCCCTGACTGGGCGGCATGGAGTTCCTCACTGCTGGGGCTCGCCGTCAGCGCAGTGCTTGGTTGGATGCCACGGCAGGAATGGTGCATCGCCTGGACGGCGGCACACAGCCTTGGGAATGTGCGCGAATGGATTGCCACCAACGAATTCTCCGTTGTCGTTCTGGCGAACTTTATCCTCTGCAGTCTTTGGTATTGGGGTGCCACTTGGATTTTTCCGCTGCGCGATCCTGTCCGGCTGGCCCGGGTGGAAGCTTTCTTTGCCAACATGCACCGGCCCTTGTCCACCAGCGAAAGCCTCGACCAGGGGATTGACCACACTCCTCGGCGAATCTCCGTGCTCTGTGGGATATATGCGTGCTTCGTCGGAGCGCTCTGTCTTATGCCCAACTCGCTGCGGGGCCGGCTGTGCCTCGCGTTTTGCGCCGTTTTCTTCGCGGCAATCGCCGGATTGTTGAAGTGGCTTTCCGGGCGAGAGCAGGCCCGGCTGGCGGCGTTGCAGGTTGCAGCCAACCGTGATCCTGCAACCTCGGGACAATAGCTTACGGACATCTTGATCGACTGGCAGAAACTTTCGGGGGGCGGCTACTTCATTGATCTGAAGGCGGGACCCGCAGAGAGGGCGGCGTCTGACCTTTGCTAGACGGTTCGACTTTGCCTTCCTGATCAGGCATCGGGGCAGACGTGCTCCGTGCTGCGCCGGAGTGAGTGCATTCTGCGGGAAACTGGGCTCCCCAGACACGCGAGCGTAACACGTTTCGCGAAATTTGCTGGTTCGATAAGGGGAAGGCAAAGAAACTGAACGGTGATCTCTTTAGGAGCGGACTGCCTGTGCTGACCTGATGCGGGCAGGGACTGCTGAAAATGTTCATATTACTGAATTGGAGCAGATTTGCTATAAGCGGGGTAGCCCACTTCATCCGGAGTGCCTTCTTGATCGGTCTACCCTGCCTTTTTCGTTACTCCACGAAACTTGAACTTCGCCCGTAATGTTTGGATATGCCTTCAAAATTCCGTGGAAGGGCAAGCTGACTCCGGAAGGCATTAACGCGGTGATACTGCTGCGGGCCGCGACGGCCCCGATGAGCGCGTCGTGAACATTCCCTGGATGCAGGAGGGCAGGCTCTATCGGGGGCAGGCGCGGTTGAGTGACTGGTCGCTGGGGCGGGAAATTCTAGAAATCCTCGAGCTAAAAGCAGAACCATTACTTCAATGAACCGTCGATCCTTTCTTCAAGCCACCTCCGTTGCGGCTGCCGGCTCGCTGCTGGGCGGCGGTGCCACCCCGCAGGGTGCTGCCAGCCTGCAGGGAAACGTGACGCTCTCCGGCCACCGGTTGACGCGCCCGTTGGCGATTGCAATGTGGGATTTCTCCTGGCTCGAGCGCCGCTGGCCCGGCGCGGGCTACGAGGATTGGGACCAAGCCCTGGACGAACTCACGGAGCGCGGCTATGACGCCGTGCGCATTGATGCGTATCCGCACCTGATCGCCGCCGGTGCCGAGCAGGAGTGGGAATTGCTCCCCTGCTGGAACCAACACGACTGGGGCAGCCCGGCGCGCTGCCGGGTGCGCGTGCAACCGGCACTCAACGAGTTCATCGCCAAATGCGGGCAGCGCGGTCTCCTGGTCGGCCTCTCGACATGGTTCCGGAAGGATGTGCCGAAAAACCTCTGTGCCAAGATCGCCTCGCCGGAGGATCTGGGGCGGATTTGGCAGGCGACGCTCGACTCGATCGAGCCGGAGTTGCGCCGCCACATTTTCTATGTGGATTTCTGCAACGAATTTCCCCAGCACATCTCCACGCCATTTCTGCCCAAGGAATTCAAGCGCCACTCGCCCGCGGGTGAACACTGGATGCGCGACTCGATCGCCCCGGTTCGCCGGTCTCATCCACAGTTCAGCTACACGTTCTCATTTGCCACCGAATACGATACTTGGCGCGAGCAGAATGTCGCGTGTCTGGATTTTTTGGAGCCGCACGTCTGGATGACGAGCTTCTGCGATTATTATCAGCAGATCGGCTATGAGTGGGAACAGTTCGATCCGATTGGTTACGAGAAGATCGTCGCCAAAGGCGAGGTCCTTTACCGCTCCAAGCCAGACTACTGGCAATCGCGGCTTGCCTACGGCATAAGCCTGATGGCCGAATGGTCGCGCACCAGCGGCAAGCCGCTAGTCACTACCGAATGCTGGGGGGTGGTAGTCTTCAAGGACTGGCCGCTGCTGAAATGGGACTTCGTCAAGGAGCTCTGCGAACTCGGTGTCCGCGACGCTTCCGCGACGGGCCGGTGGGCCGCCATGGCGACGAGCAATTTCTGCGGCCCACAATTCCACGGCATGTGGCGCGACGTCGACTGGCACCGGCGTATGACCGATGTGATCCACGGAGCGGCGCTGCCGGGTTTTACAGCCACCGCACCACTTCCAACAAAACCATGAACACCGCCTTCCGCCTCGCCTGTCCGTTACGGTAGCTGCCGCGAGTCCCGGACAATTGCTATTACGACGGCTTGGATTGTAGGATTCAAACTTGGCCATGCGCTGATAATCTCCGAAAGGTCGGAGCAGACTGCAGGCGTATTGGCCG
>ENA-ORBV01012308-ORBV01012308.1-microbial-mat-metagenome-genome-assembly--contig:-NODE-12308-length-13223-cov-77.503727_pt1 | contig 13223 bp, 6 predicted proteins | sample MGYA00237777_ERZ505514 | MGnify/ENA primary metagenome ERZ505514 (study PRJEB26160, sample SAMN06269048) | microbial mat metagenome | isolation source: Oligotrophic lake microbial mat | place...
GATGAAGTCCCCCGCTCGCCCCTTCCTGGTCGGGATCGTCATCGCGAGCTTCCTGCTCGCGATCCTGCTCGCCGTGCTCGCGTTGCGTTGGATGGGCGCGCAAGTACGTGTGGACGAGCTGTCGAGGCTCGCAGCCGAGTCGCAGCCGATCGTGCCGAGCGATCTCGCGGAGTCCACGGATCCCCGTCCCGAGCCCACGGCGTGGTTCGGCGAACTCGTGGCGGCACGCGTGCGTTTCGAACCGTCGGACATCGCTCACGCGGAGCGCTTCGCGGAGTTCCAGGCGCAGGCCGCCGCCGGCGACCTCGGCAGCGATGCGCGCGACGCCTTCGCTCGACTGGAAGCGTGCGCGAGCGCGGATGCCGCGGCGGCAATCCAACGCGTCCTCGATGTCGTCGCGGCGCGTGACGGGATCGTCGACGTGCCGCCCTGTGGCGCGGAAGCAGCGCATCTCCTCGGGCTCGGCGTCGCGAAGCAGGTCGAGATCGCGCGGCGCGCGCAGCAGTTCGGACCCGTATCTCCGCGCGTCGTCGCGGAAACGCTGGACCGCACAGGTGCGCTGTTCCCGACTCTTCCGGTTCCGCAAGGGCTCGCCCTCGGTGAAGCGCTTTCGATCGAGGTCGTGCGCGCGCTGTGGAACGATCGTCCTGAGCTCGTGCCCGATCTGTTGCGAGCACAGCGCGATTTCACACGGATCTTCGACAGCATGCCTCTGCTCGTGTCCGCATACGTCGCGATCGATTCGGACCTTCGGCTGCTCCGGTCGCTCGAGTTCGCGCTGTCGAGACTGCCGCGCGACACCGATCTCCGTTGGCTCGAGGCCGAGCTGGATTCCATCCGCCCGCGTGCTCGCCTGGCCGTTGCGTGCGTGGGCGAGCGCGCTTTCGGCAACAGCGCGTACGAGAAGATGCGGGGTGGCGCCGCACCGTCGGGCGTGCGCGGGATCGTGCTGCCGACCACGCTGACCATCTCCTACGACCAAGCTGCCTTCTTGCGCTCGTGGCGCGAGCGCATCGCCAGGCTGGGCGATGTCGCGCACGAGCGCGGACCCGAACCGCGATTCGGCGCGATCGAAGCGAAGCTCGCACCAGTGGCCAGGGCCATCACCGGCTCGTCGGAGAATATCCTCGCGTTGGCGGACGAGTTGGAGGCGCGCCTTCTCCTCGCGCGCGCCGCATTGCTCGCCTTCCGGACGGATGCCCAGAAGTTGCTCGATTTCGTGGCGAAAACGAGCGACCCCTACGACGGCCGTCCCATCCGCGTCGGCTTCTCGGAGAACGGCATCACGACGCTCTGGTCCGTCGGTCGCGACGGCAGCGACGACGGTGGCCTCGACGAGACCCGCGACATCGTGTGGCGCTTCAGACCGCGCTGATCGCCGCGCGCGCAGCAGCGATGCGCGACAGCGCGTACTCGATCCCGGCCGGCGTGCGCGAGCCGTGCCACGACAAGTACTCGCCGTCGGCGATCTCGAAACGATGCCGCGCTATCCCTGTGATCGTCGCGAGCTCGTCCGCGTGCCGCTCCTGGAACGGGAAGGGTTCCGTGCAGAGCAACACGACGTCGGGCGACGCCGTCGCGAGGTCCGCCGGCGAGATCTCGGGATAGCGCTCGGGATTTGCGGCGAACACGTTGTCGCCGCCGGCGAGTTCGAGCAGCGCGCTGGCGTACGTGTCGCCGTTCACCGCCATGAAGGGCTTCCGCCAGATCAAGTACGCGAAGCGCACGCGCGGTTTCCCGGTCGATGCGAGTCGCGCTTCGACGATGCGACGTTCGATGTCGGCCGCGATTCCGGCGCCGACGTCGACGGAATCGACGGCCGCACTGATCGAGCGAACCATCGCGGCGGTTTCGGCCGCGTCGCGCGGCATCGAAACGTGGCACTCGAGGCCGGCCGCGCGCAGGTATCGTCCGTCCTCGCGGCGGTTCTCCTCCTCGTTCATGAGGACGAGGTCCGGTGCGAGTTCGACGATCCGCGCGACGTCGGGCGACTTCGTTCCACCGACCTTCTCGACGCGCGCGACGCCGTCCGCGGGGTGCACGCACCACTCGGTGATGCCGACGAGCTCCGCGCCGCGCCCGAGGGCGAAGACGAGTTCGGTCAAGCTCGGGCAGAGGGAGACGATGCGCATCGTGCTCTGGCTACGAGCGTACCGTACTCTCGTGCGCCCATGTCACGCTTCGACGCCGAGACGGAGCTCGAATCGTTCACCACGGCCGTCGAGGACGTCGTTCGACTCCTCGCGACGGACCCCGCTGCTCTCGAGGTCCGCGCCGGATCCGTTTCGGGCTGGTCGGCCCTCGAACACGCGTGCCACCTGACGCTCGCGAACGAATTGGTGCTGCGCAACCTGACGAATCTGGCGCGCGGATCGGGACTGCTCGTCGTCGCCGAGGCCGAGCAGGATGCACGCGCCCTCGACATCCTCGCGGCTGGTGCGCTGCCTCGCGGACAAGCGAAATCGCCGCGCATGGTCGTCCCGCCGAGTGACGTCGAAGTCGGCACGACGCGTGAGTGGGCCGCGCGTTTCGTCGAGGATCTGGGCGCGTTCCGGCGTGGTTTCGACGCGCGCGCGCCTCGTCCTCGGATCTTCGTGCCTCACCAGATCCTCGGGCCGCTCGACCTCGCGCAATGGGCGCGCTTCGGCGCCGTGCACACGCGGCATCACCTCGCGATCGCGCAGGAAGTGCTCGGGAACTTGCGCTAGCAGCTGACGGTGCGATGCGGCGCCCGAGACCCCGTGAACAATTCAGGAGCTCCCACTTCGCGGAGCGATGCAACAGGGTCCACGGCCTCTCGGAGCGTGTGAAGAAATCACACGCTCTCGCGACGCGAAGCGTCGCCACATGAAGCTGAGAGCCCGTAGACTCGATTTCTTCACGGGCTCTCAGTCGTCGGCGGCACGACGATCACCCGGGCGACCGGTATCGAGCACCTCGGCCAGCCGCGCCAAAGACCGGTGCAGGAGCACGCGCACGGCGCCCTCGCTACGCCCCATCTGTTCCGCGATCTCGAGCCGCGACAAGCCCGCGACGTGGGCCAAGGTGATCACCTCGCGCTGCTCCTCGTTGAGCTCCGTGAACGCGCGTTCCACGCGCTCGATTTCCTCGGCGAGCATCGCGTGCCCGCTGGGACTCGAGAACGATTGATAGCGCTGGAACAAGGCCTCGTCGCCGCCGCGCGAAGGCCACGGTTGCTCACGACCGGCATCACGTTTCTGTGCACGCCAGTGTTCCGCGCGATCCGAGATCTTCCGCAGCGCGGTCGTGTAGAGCCAGCGCCGGAACGCACTCTCGCTCGGATGTTGGAAGCGATGCGCTTGTTCGAGGATCTCGCGGCACACGGACTGGACGAGGTCCGAGCTCGACTCGCGCTGACGCAACTCCGGGCCGGTCCGTAGTCGGACGAACGCGCGCAATCCGTCGAGGTGCATCTCGAGAAGCGTCTGCATCGCACGCCGGTCGCCGCGCGCTGCTTCCTCGGCGAGATGTGCGCTTTCCTCGGGCGTTGCCACGGTCTGCTCCCATCGACGATGCTAGCAGCGGAAGCACGACACAGTATGAACCCCCACTCATCCGATCCGAATCGCGCCAGCGCCCTCGACGATCTCGTCGTCGAGTGCCTCGATCGCATGGAGTCCGAGGGCGACGCAGCCCTCGACGCGTTGTGCACGAGCCATCCCGAACACGCCGTCGCGCTCGCGAGCCGCATCCGCACGCTGCGCGCGGCGGGCTTGATCCAGATGCCCGTCACCGCGCAGGCCGAAGCCTTCCCCGATCGACTCGGTGACTTCGATCTGATCGCGCGCCTCGGCGCGGGAGGAATGGGCGTCGTCTATCGCGCGCGACAGATCTCCCTCGGCCGTGAAGTCGCGCTCAAGCTCATTCGGCCGGAACACCTGTACTTCGAGGGCGCACGCGAGCGCTTTCGCCGCGAGGTCGAGGCCACGGCGCGCCTCCAACATCCGGGCATCGTGCCGATCCACACGGTCGGCGAAGAGCGCGGCATCCCCTACTTCGCGATGGAGCTCGTCGACGGACTTTCGTTCGGCGACGTCCTCGAGAAGCTCACCGGACGTGCACCCGACTCGCTCGTTGGAGCCGACTTGCTCGAAGCCTTGCCCGGGTCCGGCTCGTCGCCGCTCTTCGAGGGCGCGTGGTGGGAATGCGCCGCTCGCATCGTGCGCGAGGTTGCCGAAGCGCTCGAACACGCGCACCGTCGCGGCGTCCTCCACCGCGACTTGAAGCCCTCGAACGTGATGGTCACGCGCGCTGGGCGCGTGCTGCTCGTCGATTTCGGTTTGTCGTCGGCGCACGGCGCGAAGCGGCTCACGCAATCGGGATCGCACCTCGGCTCGATGCCCTACATGCCGCCGGAGATCGTCGCCGGCGGCGCGGGCGACGGCGACGCGAAGAGTGACGTGTACTCGCTCGGGGCGTCGCTCTACGAAGTCCTCACCCTGTCACTGCCGTTCGCGGCTGACTCGGCAACGGACATGTTGCGCCGGATCGCGGACGGTCGCGTCGAAGATCCACGTCGGAGAAATGCTGCGATTCCGCGTGATTTGGCGGTCGTTTGCCTCACGGCGATGGAGCGCGATCCCGCGCGGCGATACGCGACGGCCGCGGACTTCGCGCGCGACCTCACGCGCGTGCTCGAGCGCCGTCCGATCGAAGCGCGGCCGGCGGGGCCGCTTTTGCGAGTCGCTCGATTCGCGCAACGTCGCCCGGCACATGCCGCCGCGTACGGACTCGCTGCGCTGCTCGTCCTGGGCGTGCCGACCGCGCTGTGGATCCAGCAGCGCGCGGCGAACCGTGACATTCGTTCGGCGCTGGAAGAAGCGCACTTGCAACGCGACCGCGCGCGCTCGAGCCTCGACGTCGCCGCACAGTCGATCGAGGATCTGCTGTCCCGCGTCGGAGACCACGACCTCGACGGCGTGCCCGGCATGGATGCCTTGCGCACGAAGATCCTCGAGGACGCGCTGGTTCTGAACGAAGACCTGATCTCGATCGCGCCCGACGAAGACGTCGGCGTCGTGCGCTCCGCGGTCGCGCGTTCGCGCGTGGGCGAGATCAGGAAACTCGAGGGCCGGAACGCGGAAGCCGAGACTCTGCTCTCGAGCGCGATCGAGGTCCTGGAACTCGCGGATCCCGCGGTTTTGCGGCCCGGCGAGCTCGATTGGCAAACGGCGCGCACGCGCATGCGGCGTGCGGGCTTGCTGCGTGAACTCGGCCGCACGGAAGAGGCTCTCGCGGACGCGGAGGCCGTGTGCGCCCGATTGAGATCGACTTCCGTTGCCGACGCCTTCGCGTCGCGGCGTGCGACTCTCCTGCGCAACGCGCTGTCCCACGCCGCGACGTCGCTGTTCATCCTCGGTCGCCACGACGATGCGCGTGCGCGCCAGAAGGAGAGCATCGCGATCGCGCGACGCATGGTCGAAGCGGACAGCAGCGCGAACTCGTTGCTCATGCTGGGGGCGAGCCTGTGCTCGCTCGGCTACCAGGAGATTCAGATCGGCGCGCTCGAAGAAGCGCAATCGACGTTGGAGGAAGCCGTCGCCGTGGAAGAGCGTGCGCTCGCGCTCGATCCGGTCGCACGCGAGGCGCGCACGGCCTTGGCCGATGCGTACATCAATCTCGGGACGACGACTTGGCGCCGCATGCACCGGCGCGGATCGATTCCCCACTATCGGCGTGCTCTCGAATTGCTCGAAACTCTCGTGCGTGACTATCCGGCGAACACGGATCACGCGACGGCCCTGAACGACTGCCGCGCGAGCCTCGCGGGTGCGCTGTCGGAGGACGATCCGACTCGGGACGAAGCGCTGGAGTTGATGCGAGCCGCAGTCGCGAGTCAGGCAGCGTTGTGCAACGCGCGTCCCGAAGAACGTCGCGCGCGAGCGACCTTGGCGGTCGCGACAGCGAGCTTGGGCGCGATGATCGGTCGAACCGATCACGCCGAAGGGCTGCGGCACTTCGAGCGCGCGCGCACGATCCTGAAGGACGTGCAGGCCGGTGAGCCGAACAATCCGCAGTGGGCCGCTTACGAAGGCGAGTGGTGGCTCGGATCGTGCGAGCTCGAAGCGAAGTCGGGAGCGATCGAGCGCGCGGCGGAATCGCTCGAACGTTCCGTGCGCCTCTACCCGACCGAATGGCGCGTGCTGCGCCGGATGACGGGGATGTGGATGACGTTGGCCGAAGCCGCCCGAAACGCGACGATTCTCGATGAATCACGTCGGGACGAGCTCACCGACCTGTGGCTCGACCGCGGATTCGCGACGTTCCGAGCCGCGGTGGAAGCGGGCTACGTCGACATCGGCGACCTACAGAATAGTTCCGTGCTGGATCCATTGCGGGAGCGCGCGGACTGGGCCGCGCTCCAGCAGAAGGTGCTGGATCTCGCCGCGGCGACGGGCGGATGAGTGCGCCGGGACGTATCTTCGTTGCCCCATGACGGACTGGCTCGCGCGCTTCGATCCGGCGGCCGCTGCCGCATCCGCACATTCGTCGGCGAATGCACCGGCTACGACTGCGGACGAGCTCTTCGCGCGCGCGAAGGCTCGGATCGCACTGGGTCGCGATGAAGAAGCGCGGGCCGACCTCTCCGCGTGCGTCGCTCTGATCGGTGACGAAGCGAAGATCGAGATCGCGTACCTCGACATCCGCGGCCGTGGCGGCGTCGAGGATGCGAACTCCGACCTCGAGGAAGTCCTCGCGCGCGCGTCGCCCGGCGGTGCCATCGAAGCGCGTGCGCTGCACGTCCTCGGACTCGCGCGCGGCAAGCTGCGGCGTACCGCGCTCGCAACGGACGCCTTGCTGCGAGCGGCGGATCGCTACCGCGCGCGATCCGATTCCGCATCCCTCGCGCAAGTTCAGGACACGCTCGGGTCGCTCTTCGCAGCACAAGGCCGGCTCGATTTCGCCGCCGCGCACTATGCCGCGTCGATGGTGGGCAAGCTGAAGTCGGGCGACGTCGCGGGGATCGCGATCACGCTCGGGAACCTCGGTCGGCTGCACTTGCGCGCTGGGCGTTTCAGCGAGGGACTCGACTGTTTCCGGCTCGATCTCGATCTCGCGCAGAGCCTCGGCGACGAACGCGGAGTCGCACGGATGCACGAGGACATCGGGCGCGCGCACATGGGCCTCGAACAGTGGAACGACGCGCGCTTGGAGCTCGGCCTGGCACTCGACATCGCGGAAACGCGCGGCTACCGGGACCTCGTCTTCTTCGCGCGCCATGACTTGGCGCTGACGTGCTTGGCGCAAAGCGAAATCGCGGCCGCACGCGAGCACCTCGTGCACGCCGAGGCCTCGCTCGTCGAGCCGCGCGATGCGTTCCTCGACGCGATGCTCGACTCGGCACGCGGTCGCGTCTTCGCGGCGGACGGATCCGCCGATGCGCTCCCCCTGCTGGAGAAGGCCTGCGAACGATTCGGTCGCCTCGAACTGCCCGACCACGAAGTCCCCGCGCGCGTGGCGCTCGCCGAAGCTCGACTCGCCCGCGGCGAACGTCTCGCCGCCGAACGCGACCTGCGCCGCGCGCTCGACCTCGCGCGCATCGACGGCTACGCGCGTTGGCTGCCGCAAGTGCGCGAATCGATGGCGCGACTCGAGGTGGTCGAGAGCGCCGTGGACGAGAAAGGCCGACTCTCGGCACCTGGCGGAAAGCCGGTCGGCTCCGACGGCTACCTGCTGCTGGCGCGACTCGGCAAAGGCGGCTTCGGTGAGGTTTGGCGCGCCTACGATCCGCAACGCGCGCAAGTCGTCGCGTTGAAGCGCTTCGCGCTGGAACGCCTGTATTCTGCGGAGACACGCGCCACCGTGCTGGCCTCCGCACGCGCCGAACTCGCCGCCGCATCCCGCCTGCGCCATCCAGGCATCGCACGCGTCTTCGCGTTCGGCGTCGACGGCGCGGACAGCGCGTACGTCGTGCAGGAGTTCGTCGACGGTCCCGGATTGCGTGCCCGGATGACCGCGGCGACACCCGACTCACCGGGCCGCGTGCTCGAAACGATAGGCCGGATCGCGCGCGCGCTGCAGACGTTGCACGAAGCCGGCGTCGTGCACCGCGACTTGAAGCCCGAGAACATCCTGTTGCGTCGACCGGGTGAACTGCCGGTGTTGATCGACTTCGGCCTCGCGATCTCGCCCGCGGGCGTGCTCGATCCGACGCTCGTCGCGGGCACGATCGCGTACATGGCGCCCGAGCAGGCGGCGGGCAAGAAAGTCGGCGGCCAAGCCGATCTCTATGCGCTCGGCGTCATCCTCTACGAGTGGTGGGCCGGGCGACGACCCTTGATGTTCGACGGGGCCACGTTCGACGACCGACTCGACGCTTTGGAGCGCGCGATGCCGGTCCCGATCGCCGAATTGAGGCCGGATCTCGGCGCAGAATGCACGGAATTGGTCGACGCGCTGCTCGAGAAGGACCCGGCCGAGCGCCCGCTCGTCGACGACGTGGCCGGGCATTGTGAAGAGTGGGCGCGAAAGCTCCTCGGACGGGCCTGATCCCTGGATACTTGGCCTCACGGTCGATCCGAGCTCCAATCACGCGCGATGGGGGCACTGGGAGACCGATCCATCCGCGACTCGTTGCCGCTGCCCGTGGCGCGCCTGTGGCGGCGTGCGCTGAATGCGAAGTCCGCGAAGGACCGCCACGATACGGCCTATTTCGCGTGGGAAGTCTCGATCCGACTGGGTGTCGCCGTCGCTCCACCGGCGGACGTGACCTCGCTCGCGCGCGGCAGCACTGGGACCTGGGCATCAGCTCTGCAGGGAGCGGATCGCATCCTCGAGGAGTCGTCGCTCATCGAAGGGCACTCAGCATGGGTCGAAGTCGTTACGGGCCGGCCGGGCAGCCGACGCAGCGTGCGGCTCGGCGATCTGGCCTCGACGCTGGCTGCGTACCGCAACAAGATCATCGGCCACGGCTCCGTGCGCGCGGACACGTTCTACGCCGAACATGGCCCGCGACTGCTCGCGGCCTTGGAGGTCGCCTGGCGAGCGGCCCTGTTCCTGCCCGACGGATCGCGACTCGCGTTCGTGGAGTCGGTCGAGCTCACGAGCACCGGAGACAAGAAGGCGCGCGTCCTGGATGTTTCCGGCGACGCACCCGTGGTGGTGGACCCGAACGGCGTGTACCTGCCCGACGGCATACTTCCGGGACGACTTTATGTGCGCGGCCCGACAGGCTGGTCCGGCCTGCACCCGTGGCTACTCTTCGACTGTGTCGAGGAGCGGATGTGGTGCTTCAACGGGCTCGGGCGCCGGGCCGAGTACCTCGACTACGCATCGGGAGAGACGCTCCCCACTGACGAACTGCGCCGTGCCTTTCCAGGAACGGAAGAGGCGCTGCGGGCAATCCTTGGGTCGGGCGCGCGCACGGGCGAGGGAGCATCGACACCGATTCCCGACGCACGCCGCTTCGGTGAATACGAGGTTCTCGGCAAGCTCGGCCAGGGCGGCATGGGCGCGGTGTACCTGGCCCGGCAGCAGAGCCTCGACCGACTCGTGGCCTTGAAGATGCTCCCAGATGACCGCGCGAAAGACCCGATCGCGGTGGCTCGCTTTAGGCGCGAGATCCGCGCGCTGGCGCGCTGCGATCATCCGAACGTGATCAAGATCCTGGCCAGCGGCGAGACGCGCGGCACGCACTACTATGCGATGGAGTACGTGGATGGGGTCGACCTCGCACGAGTGATCCGCGCTATGCCGGCCTCCCTGGACTTCGAGACGGCGATCTCTTCCGCTTGTGAGGCCGCGCGCGGCGAGCGTGGCGAGTTGTTCCCCGATCTGCCCCCCATTCCGCGTCGGACCAACTTGCCGCTCCGGGGAGACGAGCGATACCGGCAAGTCGCCCGGTTCTTCGCGCAAGCAGCCGACGGTCTCCACCATCTGCACGATCAGGGCATCGTCCACCGCGACATCAGCCCCGCCAACATCATGGTGACTTGGCCCGAGGAGCGGGCCGTCGTGATGGACTTGGGGCTAGCGGCTCTCGAGGACGCGAGCGTCAGCCTGACCCGCGACAAGAGCCAGATCATCGGGACGTTGAGATATCTCGCGCCCGAGCAGTTGCAGCGACGCGTTGATCAAGTTGATCGGCGGGCGGACCTGTACGCGCTCGGCGCGACGGCGTACGAGGTGCTGACCGGGAGGCCGATCTTCGATGGTGATACCGAGGCGCGACTGATTCAGCAGGTTCTGCACGAGCGCCCGCGATCGCTTCTCGGTATAGCACCTGAGGTCGACCCACTCCTCGCCCACGTGTTCGAGCACGCGATCGAGAAGCAACCCACGGCCCGCTACGGGACCGCAAGGGATCTCGCCGACGACTTGAGGACCTGGCTCGCCGGAGGAACGCCGACCGCGCGGCCCCCGGGCGCCTACTTGAAGGCACGGAGCGCGATCCTCGAACACCGCTCGTATCTCCTGCTCGCAGGCGCGGCGTGCGTCGGCGCAGCGGCGTGCCTGGCGCTGGTGCGCGTCATCGAAGCACCCACGCGAGAAACCGGCGGGCCTCTCGCGAGCGAAGTCGCTCGTCGGGGTGGACACGCTCGTGAGCTCCAGAATCGGGTGCTCGAGCATCTGCTCGGGCTCGAGCACGCCATACCCGACGGCCGAGAGCAAATCCATTCGTGGCTGGACTCGGCAACGGCGTTCGCGGACTCACGGCAGTACATGTCCCTGCGCGACGCTTGCCGAAACGATCTCGCCAGATTCGTCATCCCACCTACGGATCGCACGGAGCAAGCAGCCGCTGAAGTCGCGCATGCAGGCTGGAACAACGTCACGGAGAGACTGAGGAAACTGAAAAGCGCGCTCGAGGCCTACGCACCGAGGCCGCAGCCATCCGGAGCGGCCCCCGTGGAGGCCGTGGATCTGCCTCCCGCACCGCGAGCGCAGTCAACCTCGTCAAAATCGGAGTCCGGATCGCAGCGGGACCTGGCAGGCGTCGAGGCGAATGACTTGCTCGGCTCGGATCCTCGCGGGCTCCGCGATCTCGCTGATCGTCTCCAGGCACTCCCGCGAATCGATCGCGACGCGCTGACGGCTGGCCTACGGTCCACCGTCGCAGAGTGCGGGCTCGACCCACTGGTCCAGCTTTCGGCGTGGGTCTCCTTCCTCGAGGGCTGTGCTCAGGAGACTTGGGCTCCCGGATTGGGTGCCCGCTTATGGCTCGAAACGAGTGAAACTCAGCGATTCCTGGAGCTCTTGGTCAGGGAGCTCGGACTGGACCGCCTGCGCGCGACGAATGAGCCCGAGGATTTGCTGTCGCAAGACGAGGCCCAGCGGTCGCTCGGTCTCGCACTCGTCGTCCTTGACAAAGGTGGGCCCACGATCGGACGTGCGCGCCTCCTTGCTGCGCTCAGGCCTCGACTTGCCCCGGACGAGCGATGATCCCGAAGTCCGAGCTTCTCCGGTCGAACCCTGAACGTGATTCGGGCACGATTGCCGTGCCCGTGAACGTCCTTCGCTGAGTCAGGATGCGCCTCCCCCTCCCCGTCGCCCGCCTCCATCGCCGCAGCTTCAATGCGAAGTCGGCGAAGGATCGTCATGACACGGCCTACTTCGCGTGGGAGGTCTCGGTCCGTCTCGGCGTCGCTGCGGCGCCTCCAGCGAACGCTGGCAGTCTCGCGCGCGCGAGCGTCGGTCAGTGGTGCGCGGCGCTGAAGCCCAAGGATCGACCGCTCGACGATCCGGCGTTGCTCGCGCTCTTCGCGTCGCTCACCGAAGCGGCGACGGGCACGCGTTCCGAGCGGCGGTCGATCTCGCCGCGCGACCTGCTCGACGCGCTGCCCGCCTATCGCAACAAGGTCCTCGGTCACGGATCCGCGCGACAGCCATCGTTCTACGAGGAAGCTGGGCGTCTGCTCCTCGCGGGACTCGAAGTCGCGTGGCGCGAGCACTTGTTCCTCTCCGCCGATGCGATGCTCGCGCATGTCGACTCCGTCTCGCTCGACGCGAGCGGTGGTCGCGTCGCGCGCGCGCTCGACCTCTCGACCGAGACGCCGGTCGTCGTCGACGGCGGCACGACGCGCGTCCCGGACACGGTGTTGCCGCGGCGCCTCTACTTGCGGGAGGGAACTGCGTGGCGCGCGCTGCATCCGTGGCTGCTCTTCGACGACGAAGACGAGCGTCTGTGGTGCTTCAACGGACTCGGACGGCGCGCGGAGTACCTCGACTACGCGTCGGGCGAAACACTGTCGGGCACGGAGCTCGAGAAGGCCTTCGCAGGCACGGAAACGGCGCTGAAAACGCTGCTCGGCGCGAGCGCGACCTTCGTCGAGGCCGGTCCCGAATCCACGGCGCCCGACGAGCGTCGATTCGGTGACTACGAAGTGCTCGGCAAGCTCGGTGAAGGCGGCATGGGCGCCGTGTACCTCGCGCGGCAGACCAGCCTCGGGCGCACGGTCGCGCTCAAGATGCTGCCGCAGGACCGTGCCAAGGATCCGATCGCGGTCGGCCGTTTCCAGCGCGAAGTGCGCGCGCTCGCGCAGTGCGAGCACCCGAACGTCGTGAAGATCTACGCGTCCGGCGAAGCGCGCGGGACGCACTACTACGCGATGGAGTTCGTGGACGGCGCGGACCTGGGCAAGGTCGCGAAAGCCCTGTCGAGCTCGCCCGATTTCGAGTCCGCCGTGTCGAGCGCGTTCGAGCTCACGCGCGGCGAACGCGCCGAGATGTTCCCCGGTTTGCCCACCGTTCCGCGTCGCCCCGCGGCCGCGACGAAGGGCGAGGATCGGTGGCGACAAATGGCGCGCTTCTTCGCGCAAGCCGCGCGCGGCCTCGCGCACTTGCACGAGAACGGCATCGTGCACCGCGACATCAGCCCCGCGAACGTGATGGTCACGTGGCCGGACGAGCGCGCCGTGATCATGGACCTCGGCCTCGCCGCGATCGAGAACGCGACGGTCACGTTGACGAAGGACAAGAGCGCGATCCTCGGGACGCTGCGCTACATCGCGCCCGAGCAACTGCAGAAGCACCTCGTCGAAGTCGATCGCCGCGTCGACGTCTACTCGTTCGGCGCGACGATGTACGAGCTGTTCGGGGGTCGCCCGATCTTCGACGGAGAGACGGAACCGCGCTTGATAACGCAGGTCTTGCGCGAGGAACCGAGGCTGCTGTCGAAGGTCGAGCCGCGCCTGCCGATCGAGATCGCGCACATCGTCCACAAGGCGATCGAGAAGGATCCGGCGCGCAGGTATTCGACGGCG
>ENA-ORBV01012310-ORBV01012310.1-microbial-mat-metagenome-genome-assembly--contig:-NODE-12310-length-13220-cov-6.749753_pt1 | contig 13220 bp, 6 predicted proteins | sample MGYA00237777_ERZ505514 | MGnify/ENA primary metagenome ERZ505514 (study PRJEB26160, sample SAMN06269048) | microbial mat metagenome | isolation source: Oligotrophic lake microbial mat | place...
AACCTCGTTCCTTTTGCGTTTTCGGTCACCGCAGCTGCCCTCTTCGGCCATCCACCATGGCGGAAGGCAAAGTTTCATGTTCAACCAACAACAATGACAATGGACTAATTTGGCTGCGGCGCACAGGCTAGCTAGCATCATTGGCTGTGGTTGCTGCTACTGCTGCTGCTAGTGTCATCAACAGAAAAGCAACGACCAATGTTAGCGCCAACAACGAAGACTTGATGCCAATGCGACGCGTCTTTGTGAGCGCCACACGGACTGTTCTGTGTTTCAGGATGTTCTTGGAAGACTCCAGAGTCATTTATGGATTGTTCCTATTTAAGCGCCGGCAGGCAGACTGCCCTACATCCCGGGGGTTTGTACTTTCAGGATGCACCCAATGAACACAACCAAGCCTACGTGGGAGTCTAACCAATGCTGTGGGGAGCCTAACCAATGCTTACAACGAGAAGGGCAAAATGCGCGAAATTCCGAAATTCTACAGGCACTCCGTTGCACTTTTGTACTGAACTTTATATAGTCTGCGCGCAGGGTTTTCCAATCACATCCATCCCCACATGCACCCCTTATCTTAGTGGTCTACTTTGACACCGAATCTTGTCGCCATCTGACGAATCACATGTCGTGGATCCAGACATCCGTCGTCTTTCTGAAAAAATGATGTCGCTTTAAGTTTTGATTCGGAATCGGCTTCGCATTTGTCTAAAATATAATAATGGTCTCTTCCCTGCAAGGTTCGGTAATCAGAATGGAGTGCTGCTTCATCAGTCACTCTTGAAACATGCTCTTGAAACTCTTGTAACAATTGATAATTCTTGCTATCTCTTGAAACACTCTTGAAATGTGTTTGTATCTTGACTAATAAAATGTATTCAATATCCTTTTTACGATAACCTGTGATCTCACCTTGTGATCTCAATGAAAGCAACCCCGACTGATATTCACAATTAACGTCTATGTGGCCTTTGTTTTCTGAGGTGTTGCTTACCACGTCGAACACTTGAAACTTCTGAAACCCTTGAAACTCTTGAAATGGTGGGCCGGGGCCCGATACCGGACCTTGCTGCCTTCTTTTCCTCTCATAGAAACGCCTGAATTTTGGATCGCTCCAACAAGCACTGTACCAAACACTGCTGTTACTAGAGCTATCTAGCTAGGTACTGTATCTACTCCAGCAGTACTGTAGAAGTCGTTAGCTTGTAGCTACATAGTAGATCTCATCTGCTCATAAAAAAGAAAAGCTCAAAAGTCAATAGATTCAATGAAACAAGGAGCGGTTGACTGTTGAATCACATTGCTTTTGTAGGACGTGGGTTGCTTGCTTCGTCCTTGCCAACTGAAATACATCATAATCCAAGAACTGTGGTGCGAACAGCTGCGGGCATTGTATAATCTGCACACAGGCTCCACCAAAAGTTAAGTAACCAAACCGATTTGAACATTGGAAAATGGATATTCCTCTAGAGCTTAACGAGACTAATACTAGAGGCCGAATGGCGACAAGTGATGAAGGTGATTCCAAAACGAATGCTCCGAATGATGATTCTTTTTTCGTCCATACCAATGATACTAACAAGGATGATAAAGAAACAAAGGCAACCGCTGCTACTGTCGTTGTCGATCCCCAGCCAGTAGCAGCAGCCAAGATTATCACAAATGACGACGATTTGTACCAGAAGAAGAAGAACGATTTAAATCATGAGGACCAAGAAATGTTGGCACGCAAGCGTTTGATTGCTTCTGCAGGTGGTGGCAGGTATTGTGATGGTGGTAACGACGATCCCAGGACAAGTAAGACTGGTCGAGCCCAGAAGAAACCCGACCATTGGGCAAAAAGAGGAGCAGCATCGCGACGAAAACAACATCCAACCTCCTCTACGCCGGGGCGGACTTCTGCCATGAGTAAGAACGAGGACCGCCATGACAAGGCAAAAGATGGTCCCCAACAAGAGAGCGAGAGCAGCTTGTACCTTGATGAAGATATGGAAATCAAACGGCAAGCTGCTGCCGTGTTGGGAATGGCAGCTACAACGAGACCTTCCTTGGAAAAAATGGCGGGCTGGAATGAGTTTGTCGTTCCCGAAGATCTTGATATGGACTGTGATGAAGTAGAGGCCAACGTGGAAGTGGAAGCGGCATCACTCACAAGACATTCCCCACCGGGGGCACCGGGAGACTATGATGAAGAAGAGGCCAAAGTGGAAGTAGAAGAAGCATCGCAGTCACCCACAATACATTCCCTACCGGGGGCTTTTGCCGTGGCACCGGGAGAAGGACTACGCCAAGCTCCAAAGGTAAGGTATTCGATGCTGGAGCGGTCGGCAGTATTCAATGAAAGTATAACGAGTATAACGAGTGCAAGTGACAGTGCACATCACCAAGAAACACGAAGAATGTTTGATGAAGGCGAAATTGTTGGTTCGTCGCTTGACGGGCACGAACAAGAAGGGCCGGCAAACACTGACACACTGGCCATCGCCACCAAGAAGGGGCAGTTGCGCCATGTGCCATATGCAGAAGCTAGTTTTTCCGATCTCGCTGTTGCAGAAGCTAGTTTTTCCGATCTCGCTGTTGCCTTGCCAGTTGACGGTGCACGAGTTGCCCTAACTTCTCAGCCCAACTCTCGGGAACTTGGCACACGTAACAGTGAGCACGAGGCACCAAGACTGCAGTGGTCCACGGGAAAATCTGTTGCTCTAGGTCTTTTTCTCATTATGGCTGTGGTGCTGGCAGTTGGATGCATCGCCTACACTGTCATCTCAATTGTACACCGTTTCGCTTATTCCTAACTACACAGTGCAGTCGATTGAGCAGGAATGCTTTGACTGCAACCATCCCCAGTGTGGACTGATGATTAACTAGGAATACATTGGTGTGTGGGGCACTGCATTAAGTGGAGCCATCCCTAGTGAGGTTAGATTGATGCCCAGCTTGACCCTCCTGCTTGTGGATGACAAGGCTTTGACTGGAACAATCCTTAATTTATGGCAGCTGAGCACGCCCCATATGCTGTCCATTACTAACAATGCTTTGACAGGTTCGATTCCGAAGGAGCTTTGTAGTGTTGGATCAGCTGCTGCTGAGGGTGGGGTGGTAGAAGTTGCTGGCAATGACTTGACCGGAGGAGCATTTGGGAATGAATCCTGTGCCGATATTCTATTTTGAAAGTTACATGTATTATTTTTAAATACATAACGAAACAGAACTAACATTTTCGTAGCCAGCACAAAACGGGTGACGGATGCAATAGGAATCCCGCAGCTACAAGATCGGTCACTCTAGTTAGCTAGCAGCAGTAGACCACAGACGTACTGCGATAAGAGTTTGACAACATTGCCGACTATAGGTGCTTTGGTGGAAGAGATCACAACTATATTGCAGCGACGAAAAGTCCGGACCGCGATCTAGATTTGTCCAAAATATCGACTGAGAAAGAAAGATACTGTAGGAATGGCGGCGTACATATGCATTCATGGGTCAGAGACACGTGGTAACGTGTAAAAGAACAGCAGCCTGCCTTGTGTTGGCTGCAAGTCCAGGACTGCTGGGCCGCTGACAGAAACTTCAGAGACAAACGTACATGAACGAGCTTGGGGGGCAATGGCTACAAATCTGAATGTGAAAAACAGGCGAGTGATTCTTCTGACTACTGCTCATCCGACTTTCTGAAAACGAAAGCAGGAATTGAAGGAAAGATCGAACCGTTTGATGTATGGGCTACAACCGAAGGTTGGAACTGAACTGTTTTCCCGTTAGTCGCTGTAAAGGAAGCTACACAATGGCTTCATTTTGCATGGAAGGAGCCAGGAGCAGCATACATGAGCAAGCCTGATTGCCTGGAGCTTAATGAATCTGAGATTCAGAAGAAATGCTTCATGCCGTTCCGCCCGAATGTTGGGCAACGGACAACCATCAGCCATTATTCTTCGCAGGATGTTTGATCTCGTCATTCTAGAATCCCCCTACAATGGACTAATTTAAATCAAGAGAAGGACGAGCCAGGAAGAAGACGAAAAAGGCAGCGCCATAGGCACACAGTCAAAAAGGTCGGGGCATCATCATCATCATCGTCATCGCCATCATCATCATCATCCTCGGACAATGGTTTTGGTTTCATTGTAACATGTCAAACAACATAGCAGCGTCGATCAACTCTTTCGTTACAAAAGCTTTCCCCACCATCCTTGTGGCTGCCGTGCATTTGGGCTTTGTGCGTTTATGTAATCTAATAACTATACAATAGCTATTCGTTCATCCCGTCATTTCTTTCGTGAGAATTGTTCTTTTTTAAAACCGAATGACAACACACTTCGACATAGATAGGGTTAAGGCAACACGCATGCAAGTTAGTGACAACAACATGTTGTTTCAAATTAGTGGCAGGAATTCAACACTGCACTTCATGACGAATAATGACTTTGGACGCACACTTAACGTACTGCAACGTACTCCAACGTACTCCAACACCCTAGAGAAACTAAGACCACTTCAGATTTGTTGGAGTTAGGGCTATTATTAAATAGTGCTGCTGTAATGCACTGCCCATGGCGATGACTCACTCACTGACTCACTCACTGGCGCATTCCAACGAAACCGTACCATGCACTACCATGCATGCATTCAGTGTTGAACCACAGAGATCATCAACCAAGAAGATGACCATCTGGCAACACCTCGCTTGTGCTGCTGCTGCACTGAAGCAATTCATACCACTAGTAGCTAATTAACCAGCCAAATCTACGGTAACAAACAAATACTTTACTCCATTATGCCGTCCCTCCACAACAACAACACCAACAACAACAATACGACATCAAAATTTAATAAGAGGGAGGATGACATTGTCGTTGTCTCAGCCTTGCGGACGCCGCTCTGTCGTGCCCGCAAGGGCGGCTTGGCCAAGGTCTTTCCCCACGAATTATTGGAGGCGGTATTGAAAGCGACGCTGGCCAAATTTCCGTCACTGAATCCCAGTGACATTGATGACCTTTGTGTGGGCAATGTCTTGTTGCCCCCCTCTGGATTTGCCGCCCTGCGCATGGCCCAATTGCAAAGTGGCATTCCCGCTTCGACGTCGCTCCAGACGGTGAATCGACAATGTGCTTCGGGGTTGGAAGCGGTCGCTCAAATTGCCAATAGCCTTGCCTGCGGCAGCATTCGCGTGGGCATTGCGGCGGGTGTCGAATCCATGTCGCTGACGCCCATGCACAAGATGGAACCTCCCGCCATGAATTGGGACGTGGTAAAGGCCAATACTAAAACCACCAAGGCAATGGATTGTTTGATTCCCATGGGCATTACATCGGAAAATGTGGTCAAGACCTATGGCTTGGAACGCGGTCCACTCGATGACTTTGCCGCACAGTCCCATCAAAAAGCGGCCCGTGCTCGAGCGGCGGGGAAATTTGACTCCGAAATTGTACCCGTCGGTTCTGTCACCCAAGATGACGGCATTCGTCCCACTACCACCTACGAGACTTTGTCCCAATTAAAGCCCGTCTTTGACAAAACGAATGGTGTCACGACGGCCGGAAATTCGTCCCAAACCACCGATGGTGCCGCCTGTGTCTTGCTCGTGACACGTCGGGAAGCCAAAACTCGTGGCCTTCCCATTTTAGGCATATGGAGAGGATATGCGACCAAGGGTGTTCCCCCCAAAATCATGGGCATTGGACCGGCCGTGGCGATTCCTGCCGTATTGTCACAAGTGGGTCTTACCATCGACGACATTGATATTTTTGAAATCAACGAAGCCTTTGCGTCCCAAGCGACCTGGAGTGTCAACGAATTGCAAATTCCCGCCCATAAAGTCAATCCCAATGGAGGTGCCATTGCCTTGGGACATCCTCTCGGCGCCACGGGAGCTCGCATGGTCGCTACGCTGCTCCATGAACTGCACCGCGAAAAGAAACGCTACGGCATCATTTCCATGTGCATTGGAACCGGCATGGGAGCGGCGGCCGTCTTGGAAGTCGAACCCCAGTCGTCCCTCTAAAAATAAAGCATGGTACTATATTTCGCACTAAATACATATCTACAATAAGGCTTGAAAAAAAGGCCTAGGGATAATTTAGAATTCCATAAAAATAATAAAGCGAAACTTAAATAGGCTAACAGTTTTTAGTACAAATAAGTATTTTACTATTTTCTATCTGTTGTCTCTATCAACATATATGAGTGGTGCCTCTCGCTGATTTGTTATAAATTCTTTCTTGCAGCGAATCGCAACATGCAAACAATTTCGGTATTCACTCATATTTTCTTCTTCACAAGAGCGTATTTTTGAAACGCAGCATGCGCTATCGAACGGGGCCAACCCATCCGATATTTCCATTAATATATTTTTTGTTCCCTTAGTCGAGACGGGTCGGTACTCCTTGCAGTACAGCAGGACGACCTTTGCCATTGACCAAGGATTCAATATCGCCGTGATTGTCCAAATGCACTGTAAAGGGATTTTCAATGCGAATGGTATCCTTGTCGGGATGTTCAATGGCCGTGGATACCTTGACTTTTTCATTTCGAAAATTGGAATAGATTCCCACCGAATAGGCTTGATGCGTCTCAACATTTTCGTCCACCAAATAACCACGGTATCCCGCCGTTCCAAAGTCGGCACCCACGTCGTACGGAAATTCGCATTGATAAAAGTAGACGGAACCTCGTTCCCCTTTCCATACCGTCTGATGACCACTGGCATGTTCTACGGCCAAACCATACATCGTAACATCATTTCCGGTCACTTCAATGCCGGTGCCAACCGTAAATTCACCTTCCTCCGTTTGCCAAAAGACGGGAGATACATGAGGACAATTCACATCTTCCTCGTGTCCGAGTTCGGCGTGGTCAGCCCGCCACAACCACAAGTTGTCGCCAATCACATGTCCAGAATGAATCCGGACCATGGTGTCAATGGAAATACGATCCCGGGCTTCCGGGAGTGTCGCGCCACCGACCCGACAAAAAACATCAAACATGGAACCAGGACTTTGGGGATTGCCAAGGTCTTGGACTCCTTCGGTACCCCATTCCAAGAGCGACCAATGCGTTGCATTTTCAATGGTACCGTGAACCACGGGTGCTTCCAACATGACACCGGCAATACGAACGCCGGCCGTTCCAGGGTGAACATGAATGCAGGGGGCACCCAGGGGAGACACCAAAGTGGCAAGACCCAACCCCAAAATCACTTGATGGTCCATACGAATTTGCAACGTTTGAGCGAGTGGATAAATGCCAGGACTCAACACAAGATCCTTTCCAGCATCCAATGCCTCTTGCAGGCTGGCCGTCGAGTCGGTACTGGTGGCCACTCGAACCCGTGAAAAATCCCGGGCCTCTTCCAAATCTCCGTGGATCAGTGGCCGTACCGCATCCGCCTTGTCGTAAGTTGCTTGGGGAACCCGGAGTTCAAATGTGTGGCCGTCGGTTTGCATGGCCACGTAGGGTTTTTCCACGCGGACGGGGGGCGTTTCCACCACGGTAATGGCGGCCGAGGTGGCATTGCCCTTGGCGGGTTCCGGGACTTGACCCGAACAACCCACATAGACCATACCCCAAGCACCCCCGGAGGTGCCATTGCCTAATTCCACATTCCGACTGAGATATTGTTGTTGGCCCCCAAAATGCGTGTGTCCATGGACGACCGAGTTGGCCAAGTGTCCACCACTCGCGTAGGCATCCTTGTCGTGCAAATACAAGTCCTTCGCCACGTGGACCCGACGCAAGGGCGACGCTTGACTGACGGCCCATGTCATGCCGTCCTCGGCATGATTGGCAAAATTTTCTCCACTCCGCCAAAACGTGTCGAGGCAGGTCCCGCTGCCACCCTTGTGCAAATGACGATTCAACGAAGGAACGTAAGGACCCTTGGCGGTATGGAATTGAACATCCTCGGGCGACGTGCCGAGTCCAGCCACTTGCACGTAATATCCCACCTCAAATTCCACGTCGTGATAGACATCGGGAGCAAACAAGACGGCCCAACGGCGATTGGAAAAATGATAATCGCACGTAAAGGTCGAGTGTTCTTCCAGCCATGCATCTTGGGTTTGATTGAGTTTGGCCTTGGCAGCTTCATCTTTATGGCCATGAACAATAATAACCGATTCCGGCCAAGTAGGAGGATTGGGTTCGTTCGTCATGGTCGATGATTTGTTTGTTAACGTTGGTATTTGAATTTCGGTTTGGATAGAAGTTTCGTGTTTCTCTGCAGCTGTGGTGATTGCTGTTGTTGTTGCAAGAAGAAGGACTTGAACCAGCACTGCTGATTTTAATAGTATGTTAGTAAGCTTCATGCAAACTGTTTGTTCTTGGAAAACCTCTTTCTTTCTCAGTCGGTTCGGTGTCTCGTTCGCTTTTGACGTGGTGGTCGATCCGAGAAATTGTCCGAGAATATTGGATACTGGTATCTTATTCTTTCTGTCTCGAGGAATGGAAATTGTGAGAAAGAATGGTTTTAGTCGCCCTTTTCAGAACCTTCCTTCCACGTGGATCTTCTTGCGCACCGTATCGCACGATTCAGGAATGGGAATCATACTCCGAGCATGTTTGACTCAAGAGGTCTGCTTCATTTTAAACGAAACAACGCTAAGCCAAGAGTTAATCGCATGGGAATAACGCTAGAAAGAGCGGAAGTTGCCACGAATCAATCCCGCTTCTTCTTCTTCTTCTTCTTCTTCTTCTTCTTCTTCTTCTTTGTTTGTAACACTCCCGAGTTAGGTTGTTAGAACCACACTTGTGGAGCCACCTGTGATTGCCTCGAGGTCTTGCTGCTGGAACTGCAAGAAGAGCAACTAGTTAGCCAGCCAGCCAGCTGGTTCTTGGCGACAGCAGAGCAGTAGCTGCTAGCTAGGTGGTTAGGGTCCTACCAGCTTGCGATCAAGACCTTCGTAGCTAGCCATCGGTCAGGCCGGCTGCCGGCATGTGAGAACTGCTGGTGGCAGCTTGTACTGACACAGTGGAACCTCGGATCAAAACATGATTCTGCCAGATCTGAAGGGTTTTGTTTGAAACACAACAAGAAAATGACCAGTGGGGCGCCAGCTGGCTGTTAATCTCGGCAAACATGCACTAGGATTTGCGACTTCAATTTGTTGCCCTTTGCATTTGACTTCGGCGAGGCAGGTCTTTTTGCATCTACCTTCTATATAAGTTAGAATTGCAAGTCCCCAAGTAGGTAGTATGTTGCATCTTCAATCGTTTAAAAAAAAAATCTGAAGTGGTGATCCCTGCATGCCTAGCTAGCTGTAGACAACTGAGCGAGGGGAGCATTCTGTTGGTAACTGTGCGTTCAAAGCCTACGTCACAAGGTCGCATAATGGCTCTAATTTTTCGGAACCGTAGTTTCCAGCACCCGCAACTTTTCCGTGGATGTTGTCAGGAGACACCTCAGTTCTCGATACCCCATCCTGTGTTCTGCATTGCTTGAGAACTCATTTTTTCAGCAGAGAGCATGTGGCTACTACTAGCTAGCTAGTAGTAGTAGCCACGAAGATTTAATTTAGCTCCATGAATATGCGAAACCCAAATCGTGTCGTCGAGGATACAACAGGGTTCTCGAGATCCAATCTTCCCTCGGCAACCACCAAGTACGTAGCTACCAGATAGCACTCTGATCCTCTCATTCTTTTGGTTTTTGCGAGACGGGTACATAAGTTTCATACCACTCACTCACCCCGGAAAATAAATTCTTTCTCTGCAATTCTTAAAAGTTATTACAAAATAAAACCGACCATGATCATTTCTCCTGCTTCGATCACACGTTTGGCGGGGCGTCGCGTATTGATGGCCGGAACCGCTCGTTACTGTACCGCGTCCCTTGTTACAGCCCCTCCTACCGTTACAAGGACTGTTCTCATCCAAAAACATCCATTGGTAAACCAGCAGCGACGCACAATGGTGAACACCACCACGCCATTGTTTCGATCGGCGCAGCCTATAGATTTTGACGATGATCACAAGCCGACTATCGTCAACGAAGGTGTCTTGGACGACGACGACCTTGTATTTCGCAGCGAGGCGGAATCGTTGCATGAGAATAGCAAATGGTCGGTCGTTCAAATCCGTAATCTCACCACGGACAAGATGGACGTCCAGGTGACCATTCTCAATGCGGCCGCCTACAACTGGCTCCAAGAACAGTTAAAGCCTTTTCGCAACGATCCGTTGGACCTCGAAGCCAATTTCAAGGGCTATCTATCGGAAATTCCCAAACGAGAAAAATCGGTGGCGACCGTGCCCTATGTGAGCAATGTGTTTGCCTCGGAGGAATATACGACCATCAAACTCCCCAAGGATCCCAAGGGAAATCCCCCCACGAGTGACAAGAAGAGTTTTGTCTTTGCCAGGGAAATCGGACAGCAAGATTATAGCCCCCGATTCTTGCTTGCGGGTATCCCATTGATGGGAGGTCACAAATACAGGTTGGAAGGCGACAGCACCAAGGTGTTTGATTTTAACTTTCCCGACGGAGGAGGAGTTCCGGCTATGGACAAGTTTGATTATCCTCCTCTCAATACCTAAACGAATGACATATATGGTGAGGGTAAGTCGTTGTGCGACCATCCGTTTGATTATTGAGTTGCTTACCGATATGCGCTTTTTAGCTGGTCCGCTTGCTTGAAGTAGTTTGGGGGGGAGCTGGCGATCGTTGTTTCCCTACTACTGGTAGTAGCTGCGTGGTTTCCAGATAAGTCTATTTAATGACTTCATATTCCAAAACAAAAAGCACATGTTTATGCGCATTTCCATTTTAGCCTGTATTTGAATCGGCCGTTTGTAGGTAAAGGAAAGGATGTTATTTAAGGATAAGAACAACGTTCAAAAAAAATCTCAGCGGCTGCTTTGCCCACGGTTGGAAGTGCAGAAACGTCGTTGAACATTGTCACGCCAAAAGGAAGCAGCATGTTGTATGTTTTTTAAGTAGCAGCTAGCTAGTAGCTAACAACTAACAAATGGGACTGGGTGCACACAAAAGATGGCTAGCTATGTAAATGCCATTCCCTTTTTCATAGCTTTGGACTTCGGCATTGGCAACCTGGGTAGCAGCCATGAGCTAACACACAGCTATCAGCTCTTAGCTAATGTCAATTGTTTCTTAGTCAAACATGTTGTTAACACAACAAAATCAGTCTTTTTATCCACCACTTAGATTGCAGTGAATGAACAGGCACCAGGCAGTTGTTGTTAGCTAACGGGTCAGTTTGAACAACATTCAATCACAACTTTGACTTAGATCAGTCATGTGACTGATTTGTTCTCAACATTGGTCATGTGGGGTGGTTGGCAGTCTTAAGACAGACTGGTGTTCAATCTTTTGGCTGACCAGTCTCAACTTTTGAATGTGATCACAACAAACCCCCCTTACAGCATTGCACAACTTCTCATGGTTGGCACCTTGCCTTATCAAAGCATGAACAGAATAATTGTGACAAGTTTTTCTAAAAAAGAATGTCTTTTCCAAAGAAAGATTTTCTTGGACAAATTGAGAGAAGCATGTGAAGATGACCATTGATTCAACTGACACATGGGCAAGATCATGTTTCAACCGGTGCTGTGTCAGTTCCACCCATCCTTGACACCTTTTCGATAAATTGTTAACAATTTTTGTCAAATCCACAACAAAAAAGTTTTCATTGAAAGCAATCCAATGGCAAAACAAAACATTCAGTCATCTGATGGATCTTTGTTTACCAAATTGGGTTGTCTTGTTCCAGAATGCACAGACACAAAGTCATCTTTGTTGTGTTATCAAAACAATGATTTCAAGAAATGATTTTGACAGTTTTTGTTTCATTTCAGACGATGTCAAAAGAATGCCACCAATGAAATTTTTAACAACAACAAAACCTGAACACAATTTCAACATCTGACAGCAGAGTTGAAGCAAAATGTGCTGTCAAATGGCAAGACAGATGGCGCCTTGCATTGTCAACCAATTGTTCATCAAATGAATGTGAATGGACAAAAAACACAATGGCAGGATCAATCTGCACTTGTTTGACCGCTCCTTGAACATTTTGAAAGATGTTGCAATCTGAACTGCTTCAGAAGCTTTCTGCTTTTTCACAACAAATGATGCCAAGGATGACAACATCAGTCAAAAATGCAGACTTAACAAACTGGCCAGCCAAGACATTTGCAAGTCATGCCTGAGGAGGTTGTGGTCATCATTTTGTTGCAAAGGCAGAAGAATTTCAAAGATGAGTGGTGACACTTTGAAGCATGTGCAATGATCAAGAGCCAATGTGCCCCAATGATTGGTCTGGTTGTGATTGCATGCCTGATTTGTTCCATCTTTCTGTCTGTCATCTGTCAAGTCAAAGTGATGTTGTTTTGTTCTTCTATTTCAAGTGTTGAGTTTCCTTTTTCATCAGTCTGTTTTGGTTTGTGATGGGTGATGGCAACAACAACAGTTGTCAACCATTGACAGAATGGAAATCTTTTCAATCGTCAAATGCATTTTCTGTGCAAATCAATTTGTGTCAGTCACAACAAACAATCAAATTGACAATCATCATCATTGTTTGTTCTCGCCGCTGCACAACGTGTTGCAGATGCAACTCGGTTGAAATGTTTTGCTTTGTGACATTGCTTTTCAACAAAAGCTGCACTTTGATTTTGCAAAGCTCCTTTGTTGCAAATGAGAATGTTGTTCCTTGATTCCAGCGATGAAAAATGAGTGCCCAAATTTGTGTTCTGGGGGCATTGTTCCGCCAAATCAACATGATGTCAGAGTGATGAGCAGCGAAATCTACAAAACAGTTGACCCCGATCCCATTGTGTCAAGAGCTTCACAACTGAAACACATTCATCTTCGACTGATCAAAATCCAAAACAATGAATGTGTGCAACTTCGCGAGCTCATCTGCTTTCGGCATTGCAATTGTCAATCAGGTCAACATGTCATGCAAATTTCTTGTTCACTTTTGAACAAATGGGCTGCTGGAGTTGCATTGTTGAGATTTAAATCATTCCTTCAATCCCATGTTCAAGGCTTCCGTAGCAGCACAGAAACCTTTCACCACTAAAGCCCACCTGCTTTGAGCAATCTTAATGCTAAAGCGCTTCCAACCATAATGCCAGTTTACCCGTGATGGTATTAGTGTTTGGCACCGCTAATGTCCCGCTAATGCATTACCAACTAATGCCAAGTGATGCTTGCAGCATTACCAACTAGCATTAGTTGGGCATTAGTGACTTAGGGTTAGGGTTGC
>ENA-ORBV01012311-ORBV01012311.1-microbial-mat-metagenome-genome-assembly--contig:-NODE-12311-length-13220-cov-4.585178_pt1 | contig 13220 bp, 8 predicted proteins | sample MGYA00237777_ERZ505514 | MGnify/ENA primary metagenome ERZ505514 (study PRJEB26160, sample SAMN06269048) | microbial mat metagenome | isolation source: Oligotrophic lake microbial mat | place...
GCGTGACCAGCGCCGCAGAACCGGGGACTGTCGCCCCGAGCGAGAACTGCGTGAACGTCGCCATCACGTTGTCGAACGCGTTGATCAGGCCCAGGCAGTTCGGCCCGAGCACGCGCACGCCGCTTTCCCGTATCGCTGCCTTGAGCTCGCGCTCGCGCGCGACGCCATCGCCGCCTATTTCCGAGAAACCCGAGCTGAACACGACAGCCGCGCGGGTTTTCCTTGCGCCGAGCTCGCGTATCGTCTGCGGCACGAACTTCGCGGGCACCGCCACCACCGCCAGGTGCTATGGGTGGCTTTCCAGGAGGTCCTCCACCTCCAATGCCAATGGGTCAGCAATTTGCGCCACCTCCACCTCATCACTTACCGCCCCCTAACATGTATCAGCAACCACCACCATCGTAGCTTCGTGGCATTGGTACGAAATTGGAGGCGGCGTAGTTATCATTAGGCGTACACATTGGTTGGCCATCTTTTGAAAACTTCACATCAATTTGGTAGAGTCTGACTTCTTGATAAAAAAATCTCGTTAGCAATCCCTAATTTATTTAAATGATTATGATATTATAGCTTTGGACAAGTCTAATTTCATCCAGCACAGCCTTCATATCTGAAAAAATCTCAAAAACAATGAATGTTCGACTTGGCTGAAGACTGTCGGCTCGTCGGTTCCGTAGTCCTTCCATCGTGCCACTACCAGTCTGGCCGGCTACTCCAGCCCATATCAGTATAATTTACATTGATTCTGGTAGCAAGAAGAGACATTGTCTCACACCCCTGCATGTCTCGTCATTCCTTGGCGCGGCCGAAGCCAGAACCTGAAGGGCCATCCGTACAGAGGGGTGAAGCTTGTCGTTGTCGGATGCAGACAAGATGTCAGATGCCAGTTGTTGGTTGTTTTCAGCTCCTTCCCCGCCAATAAAGATGATTACACTCACGGCTACTACGAGGCTGTGAATTTCAGTAAAAATCCATTTGGAACGTGTCACGTCATGCAACAGGTCTTGGGCACGACATTCTCCCGAACTGGTCTTCACAATCGAGAGCATTTCGTGGCACTGTTTTATCAACTGAGTGGCAATAGCTAAGACGGGGCCGGACAGGGTTGGTAGATCAAGGCGAAGTAGGCTATGGAAAGCAAGCTGATTGGCTAGAGCAGGTTCTTCATATGGATTTGCAATTTCATCCTCGAAAATCTTCCTTCCAGTTCCTACATTGAGCAATCTCGCTGTGTCCCCGGCCGATTCCGTATTTTTCAATTCTGTTTGGACCATGCGAAGTTTGGCTTCTAATTCTTGGCATCGCCCGAGAATACCATGCAGCAAATGTTCTGCGTAATGCTGCGACGCCCCATCACCTGCATATGAGAGACTGTAGACATATTCATATGTGCGCTCGAGAACAAGCTCCGACAACGAGACAAAAAATTTCTTCTGCGGGTTGCTTTCATTCGCTCGTCGCATACCCTGTGCAGCTCTACCTGCCACACACCGTATATCGGGGTCGTGGTCTTGCAGCATAAGCAATACTTCCTCGAGCAATCGATGTTGGATTTGTTTCAGGGTGACATTGAGACCAGTGTACTCCAACAACTTGCTGTTTTCCACGGAAACTGCGGCGCTGTATCTCAAACGCCATGACAAGTTATGATCGTTTAACCTTTTCACAATTGACGCAAATGCTTGAATTTCGTCTAGGTGAGACAGAACTGACTCCTCCGTTGATTGATGCAGGTGCTCAGCAACAACGAACGACAACATCTCTAGGCCATTTCCAGACAGCGGAGTCTCACACCGGAAATCGGGTTCGTTGGCTAGCTTGTCTTGATCCAGCAGCCGGTAAGCTAGCGCCTCAATGCTACTCGTCAGTTTGGTTGGCAGCGTTTTCAGTCGTTCTGCTGAGCTCCGATGCAAAGTGCGGTGCCCGCCGATGCACTCCAATAGACAGCGAGAGAGGCGACGAAGCGTGGGGGGGTGAATGTTGTCGGCGCTTTCGCGGCCGAGCTCCTTTTCAATAGCCAGGACAAGTGTATCGCAAACCGCAATGAGCTTTGAACCACGACAGTCGTATGTAACACTGTCATTCGCCAAAAGTTCATCGATGTTTATGTAAATTGACTTTTTGAAAGACTTGCAAGCGTGGAGCCTTGCATCAATGGAATTACTGCTCAATAGACTGCCAAGTTTTGACAATTCCCTGTGGCATTCAACCGCCGATGTCAAATCCCAAACTCTAGGAACTAGGTTGCAACAAATGACCCGAGCCGCGGTGACGGCTAGCGCTGAAGAGCCGTCAGATGGAATCGATCCTGCTTGCAGAATCGATATAGCACCTTCGCAATTTTCTTCGAGTAGCTGTGTCCAGGATTCGCCCCCGTTGCGTAGTCGGGATACAGAATTGATGATATCCAGAGCCACTGCTGTACATAATGGAGGCAAGAACGATGGGAGTTTCTCAAACCTTGTCACCCTCAGGAAGTACTGAATCAGCCCGGCATTTCGTAATAAGTTAGCTGCCTCTGCAAACCGACCTGCCAGCTCTTCAATGGCCATGAGCGCCCCGTGAACTGCGTCCCAATCTCCCCGCATTACCCCGTCACGAAGGAGTCTATGGCAGCCGCTGAACATGGCCGGAAGGGACGACACAGAATGCCCGCTCGGACCGGCACATAAGTTTGCTATTGCCTGTGAGGCAGCTCTGCGTATCGAATAGTTCCGATGAAGCAAACACCCAAAGACACCCTTGATGAAATGCTCTCCGTGTTCCCTTGACTCTTGCCCCGATATTGATATTGGTTGAACTCTTGAAAGAAGCAAGAGTATGGGGAATTGAGGCGGGGTCGGCTGTGCACCTAGGTCACAGATATCTGCGGAGCTCAAGACAGCATTCAGAAAAGGAGACAAATTTGGGTAGGACTTGAATACTTCACCAAGCGTAGTGGAATTGTTGCCTGTGGTCCCGACGTTTGCGGCATTCTTGTCGGCATCAATAGTACGCAACATGACAGCTGCGAAGGCCATGGTGGACGAGTTGCGTACTGCCCAGGCCTCGTCTGTGTAGCCTGCGATTGACGAAATAATTACTTGACCAACGAATGGTATGATCTCTTGAGCCATCGGCGAATCCAAAATGATTAAACGAAGAATATTCAGAGCGTGAACCCTGCTACGAATCTCGTGAGGTCTGTTCTGACAGGAAAAAATCAAGGGAAGATTTGGGAAGGCGGAGTTGCTGAAGGCTCTCGAAAGTTTGATCTTCTCAAAATAATCGAGGATTCTCTGGCTTGGTGGAAGAGACAGCTTCAGTAGCTCAGCGAGGACAAAGGGGCAGAGAGTCTGTTGGTCTGCCTTTGACGCAACTTCGGAGCGCATGATTGCCAAGAACCCAAGGGCGAAGCCAGTAGACCGCCGGAGCGTTGAGTCCCGTACTCTCTCAACCTCCGATATCTCTTCCAGCAAACGACGCGTCCACACGGAAGGAAGCTTTCCAATTTTCGGGTCGATAGAATCAAAGCAAAATTCAGCAAGACGCTGCAGTGCTCTGTGAGCAGCAAATGCTGCTCCAGCATGCTTTAACGAGATCAGTGTGCTAATCAGATCTGACCCGGCCCGGCTGAGTTGACCTTCCACACCTGGGAAGACCGTCGAGGTGAGCAAGGATGACAGTGCACCACAAGTCTCTCGCGTGAGGAGCCACGAGCCCATCTGGTAGAAAATTTACAAGTGCCAATGATATTATGTTAGAGAGAGATACAATGGCACTGAATGAAACTGGACAGCAGTCTGGTGTATTTGGACTTACGACAACTCGTTGAGTTGCAATCCGGTTTTCTTGCTCATCCTTTTCGGACGAGATGACGGACGAGAAGGTTCCGTTAGCACCGATACAACCAGTATTGACATTCAACGGCGTTCCGTTGTTTTGTCTGTCGTCTCTGTCTCCGCCCTTGACGATCAAATCCTCGTCCATTCCGTCTACAGTTTCGCCCTCTTTCAAATCCGCAACGACCGTCAGAGAAATGTTGATGGCTCGGCAAAATATAGTTGCCAAGTGAGTATACGTTTCGTGGCTTTCTGGTGACGGGTACTGCTCGAAATAGTTTGACGCGGTAATATCAGATTCAATGATAAGACGTAAAGCTTGAACCAGGCCATGGGAGAGCGCCAATTCCGCTCCTGCTTTGCGCTCCATTTCCCCCCTGATTAGAGCAGCAAGAACGCCTTTCATCATTGTCAGACGAGTTTCAAGAAGGTTGGCCAGCTTTGCCAAAAATAATCCCCTTTCATCCCTATTGCTCAGTGATAGATACAGAAAAGCTAACAGACGGACACCTGTGTCTGACTCCCGTTGACGCGGGGAAGAAGCGAGATAGACGGCCCTGACCTCCATTCCTGACCGATTTGAAGAAGAGGTGTACTCCGGCCCAAGTGCAATTTGATGGCTCTGCCCTGTCAGAACCAATCGAGAAATAAGCCGGAATGAAGCTGACCGTGTCCCATCCCAGATCGAGTGCAGAAGCGATAACAACGCTGCAATTGCCTCTCGGCTAAGCAGAGACTCAATCACTCTGGTTGCGGCCTCTGACTCAATTTCAGTTCTTTTGCGCTCATAAACAGTTACATTCCTTGGCACATAATTGTAGTCCCTGGAAACATAATCAAGGATGCAACCGAGGAGTTCAATGGCGAAGGCCTCCTTTTCAGCAATGGAACTTGGGTACGCTGACTGTTGTACCGAAACTTTGAAAATCAGAAAATCCACCACAAAGGAATGAAATCTAGGTAGCGGTAGCATTGGCACACCACTGCCGCCGGCAATGTCATCTCTCAACAGTGACGCAGATTCTTCGATCGAAATCCGGTCAATGAAGGAGGTCAGACACTGAAGCAAAGTTGATTTGTATTCCTTGCCCTCTGCCTTTATGGCGTATGGGAAAGCTACTTTCCACAAAGCGATTTCTTGATCTATTGAAGCAATGGCATCGCAGCCACTCATTTGGCGAGTGGCGCGGGCGAAAAGAATTGATCGAATGGTTTGAAAGGCTATCAGGCGGATGCCATCAGTAAAGTGTTCCAAGGCTGCAGTCAATTTTTGAAGCGACATAAATGTGTAAATAGCTTCGATCAAGTCTGCCGATTCTCTTGTATCGTCCACCAATTTTTCTATGCCTGCATGTTTAATAGTCTTTTCGAGCGGTGAACGTATGTAAGAATAATGCCACCCATAATCAGAAACAACTACTGCACTCAGAAATACAACTGTAACGACTTCTACGTTACCTCAAGCGTTGCCCAGCAAGAGCAGTCTCGGATGCCTCCGAGTTGGTTCGAATAATCGGCCAAAACACCCCCTGTTTCACCTAGCTCATCGGATTCAGGCTGATTAATAGCTTTCAGAAGACACGCAAAGGTTGCCGAAGCCGCGGCTTTCATCTTTCGACCGCCCAGCATGGGAACAATGCGCGGGATACAAAAAGCAGCAACATGCCTCCGCCTTGACGGTGAGCTAGCTAGCAAGGCCTTTGCCAAGCTGGGCACCCAAACGTCCCACCAGCTGGGCAGAACCAGCAGGACTTGCTCTGGAGCAACCTCATTTCCTGGTTGTTTTTTCTTTCTCTTTTTACCAATGAGTGACGCTTCACTTTTGATGTTGGTGATTGTTGTCTCCCCATTCTTTTGTGACGATAACATGTCCTGCAACAAGTCAGACAGAATTTTTTGCCACAAATCAGCAATCGTACCCGAACTGTGACTGTTGCGTTCCCCGATACCTTCCAATAGCGATTCTATCAAGTTCATCCCTTTTCCCAGTTCCATAATTTGACGAGACCCCACAATCGGCAATAATGTTTCTAAGGCTTTGTATCTACCCTTGCGACTGGACGGCTGTTCTAGCAACCGCGTGACCAAATCCTGAAATGGCACTTCTTGTGTTCCGTTTGTTATTGTTGGTTGCGACGTTTGATGTTTGCAGAGTTCCTCCATGACAGCAACAATCTTTTGAAACAAAGACGGAATGGAATTCCCTAGTCGCCGATTGGGTGGATTTTCCCATGCCTGCAAAACAATTTCCAAGCTTATTTGTGCCATTTCTTGCACTGCACGGAACTCCAATGCTGTCAAAGGAGTGGCATCATTACTAGTATGTGCATTGTCATCATTGTCACCGTTGTTGTTGTCCTTCAGGGCCAGCAGCCGTGTTAGACACCGGGATATCAAGGCCAGAATGCCCTTGAGCGCGGCGAGTCGCACTTCTGGATCTGGCTCATTGGATTGTTGTTGAAAGTATTGTAAAAAATAGCGCGAGTCTTGCAACATGACTGGCGTGGGTACCGTGGCGGCCAATCCTTGAACAATGGCAATGATGATCAACTGGTTGGTGCTGCTTTTGTTGTTGCTCCCACTACTGTATCGATGGTTGGGGTCGGCAAGTTGTGATAATTGAGTAGATATTCGAGTGTATGAATGAGAGCTCTCGCTGCTTTGGCCATCGTCATCCATGACATTCGCCGTATCCACGGACCCCTCCGCGCCTATACTTTCTGGCCAATAATAGAGTGGAGGTTTCTGCAACAACAGAACCCTGCTATATGTCATTCCCAATTTGCTCAAGGCATCCGTTGGTGTGTGCCGACACGATATTAAGCTCCACAAAAAATCCTGGAAAAATGGCAGTTGTTGTGGATGATGATACGTATTGTCATGACTGCCACTGCTAGGAGTAGTTTCAGTCGTTGCTTGGCTGGTGACAGCTGTAATCGCCAGAGAAGGTGCTTCTGCCAAAATGGTTTTCAGAATGGCCGCCAATTGAATGGATCGTTGAATGGCGTCGGTGACGGATTGTTCGACAAACACAAAGGACGTACTTGCCCTTGTTGTGTTAGTCGTAGTTTGCGTGGACGTCATATCGGCAGTAGTTGTAGTTGACAATGGTTCTACCTCGAAGGGTTCCTCTGAAGCTTCTCCCTGGACCAAGGATGCAAGAATGGGCTCCAAGTCGTTCTTGGCGTGGTGTTTTAAATACACCAGAACATGCTGTATTTGTGATGGGTCCAATAAAATATCTTTCTTGGTGGAATTATAACAGTTCAATGCTTCGTAAAGAGAATGCAGAGGTTGTTGCCAGCATGACGCTGTCCCTTGCAACTTTTCATCATCATAATCTTGGTACGCGCTGCAATAAATGGATTGCACAACTTGTGCTCTTTGTTCTGCAATGCTGCTAATGGACGCTTTCTCCTTTTCCTCCCCTATTGTTTGTAATTGCATTGCTTCTTGTTCTTGAACTTCCATGAATTCTAAATTGGCTTGAATCGCCCGTCGCAATGGCAACGGGGTCTCGTGTGAGAGAAACCATTCCAAGAGCATCCGATACAGCACTGCTCGCCACAGCGATGATGATGATAGATGTGGGGACGAGTTCTCTTTTTCTCCTTCTGTTTCAGATTTCGTCTCCTCTTGTTGCTGTTGTTGTTGCTTTTGTTCTTGCACTACGTTGCCTCGATAGATTTGCAATGCTTGCAATTGATCCTTGATGTGCTTGGCCGTTTGGAGTGTTCGAATCAGTTGCACAATTCTACTAGAGGCGCCTTCGTTGTGACGGATGTCTTCTTGTGGATCACTACTACCCACTAAAGTTGGTTGCAAACATTTCAGTGCCGTTTGAAAGACCACATTATTTTCATGAGTATGATTCTCTTGCCAATTTGGTTGTTGCTGTCCCTGTTGTTGCTGTTGTTGCTGCTGCGACGCAACGAGACCAGCATGGAGTGGACCATCATGAGGCAAGGGAATGGGATCGTTGGATTTCAGAGATGTTCGACCCATGCTGTTTATTCAAATAAATTGTATTCTTCTGGACGTTCTTTGGAAAGAAAAAAATCAAACTACTGCTGTAGTAGTTGCTTATGGTAGCGTACAACAGAATGAAACGAACTCTGGTGGCCTCGTTGAATTATTATGTTTTACAACGTTTTGTAGCCGCAGTTTTAGTCGAACAAAACGGGGGCCTCGTCCATGGCCGATACGTCGTGTAAGATTTATGTTTGGTTGGTTGGAACAAATTTGAATCATTCAGCCGGGTAAACTTGTCTGGTCTGGCCTTCCGTCCAAGCTCTTTCACTTTCCATAATGACGTGTTGGAAAAAAGAGCGCGCATTTGCTCTTCAAAGATCTCCAACACATCATCGGCCACGACGAAAGTGCCGGGCATTTTGAAAGAGTGCGAACAGATTGTTGGCAGAGGATCAAGAGTGGCTCTGGAAGCAAAGCAGAGAGATCCAACAACACGGAAGGTTTGTGCATCGAACGTCTCTCTTCTTACCATTGTCTCCATTATTACCAGCTACCTATTACTTCCACATACCAACTACCGATCCACCTATACAAATAATAATAGATAGAAAACCATGATTGCAGGCAATTTATTACGACGAGTGGCAACTCGGGGTGTCATGATGGGAGGCGCGGCCACAAAATGGACGCCTACTGCTTCGGCTGGTGCTGGTCGTTTCCTTTCTTCCGGCCCGGCTACCTTTAATGTCGAAGGTTCCTTTGAGGTAGGTAAAGAGTGTGCCTGTACTCTACTGTATTTTATAGGAACGCATGATTCATTGTAGTGTTTGAATGAATTTAGTGAAAGGAACCAAAAGCAAGGAGAAAACAAGTTGCTTGTAAAAAGACCGTTTTTGGTGAAAAGGTATCTTTTGCCTATCCAATTGCCGTGTGGCTATTTTGTCCACACACGTGTCTACTTGTGGTGATGTGTCTATTTTGTCATCCTTGTCTTATCCTCAACCAGATTACTGACTGTGGTTGTCCCCCTTTTTAATGTTTTGTAGACACACATGTTGGATTCGTCTCCGGAAACCACCGTGGAATGCAGCAAGGACGAATTGTTGGAAATGTTTGAAACCATGTACACCATGAGACGCATGGAAATCACCTGTGACAATGAATACAAAGCCCGTAATATTCGTGGATTTTGTCACTTGTACGATGGACAAGAAGCCGTCGCCACAGGAATCCACTCGGCCTTTGATCCCGAAGATTCCTGGGCGACCAGTTATCGATGCCATTGCGTGGCATTGATCCGCGGAGGCAGTGTGGCTTCTGTCATTGCCGAACTCTTTGGTAATATCGATGGGTACAGTCGTGGAAAGGGTGGATCTATGCATTTTTACAACAAAAAGCACAATTTCTTTGGTGGTCATGGCATTGTCGGTGCTCAAGTTCCCATTGGAGCAGGATCCGCCTTTGCCAACAAGTACAAGGCGAAGCCAGGTGAAAAAATGAATGTGTCTGTGGCGTGTTTTGGAGATGGTGCTGCCAATCAAGGACAAATTTGGGAAGCCGCCAATATGTGCAATTTGTGGAATTTGGTACGTCATCCTTTATGGTTGTTTCTTGCGTTTGTGTTTTTTACAAGCCTTGTTTGTTGAGCACTGTTCGACCACCCATTCAGTCACTCACTCATACTTTTTCTCTCTCGCACAACGTTTTTTCATATATAGCCCATGATCTTTTGCATAGAAAACAATCGCTACGGTATGGGAACCTCCATTGATCGTCACTCTTCCATTATGGATTATTACAAAATGGGAAATGAAATCCCCGGTCTCCGCATTGATGGTATGAATGTCCTTGCTGTCAAGGAAGGTATGCGATTTGCCAAGGAATATTGTGGAAGTGGAAATGGTCCCATGTACGTTGAAATGATGACCTACCGTTACCACGGTCACTCCATGAGTGATCCAGGAACAACCTACCGTAACCGTGACGAGATTGCCTTTACTCGTTCCACCAAAGATCCTTTGGAGTTTGTCAAGAAGTGTTTGGTCGATGCCGAATACATGACGGCCGATGAACTCAAAGAAGTAGAAAAGAGGATCCGTAAAGAAGTGCAAAAAGAAGTGCTCAAAGCCAAAGAGTCTCCCAAACCTCCTATGGATGAACTCTTCAAACACATTTGGGCCGTCGATTTGGAACCACGCAGTGGAAGATCGGAAATGCCCGAACATATTCGTATGCCCAATTACGAGAAATCCTTTTGGGCCGATGGGAAGATGGAGTAAAGCAAACGTGTCTAGAGGCAGTGCAAATTTTATCTTTTAATGGTGAATCAATGTCTGTGAAATGGATGTGATGTGTACGAACGGATGCTAAGGAAAGGCAATCTACAACAAACTTAAAAATCTTATTATAACAATCTGCTGTCTTGTCCTGTCCTCAGCTACCTGGTTTGATAAGTTTGATTGTATTGATTCACAAATGTCGCCTGTGTCAATGCACTGAAAAGTTGAGGTGTCACTTAGTAGGTTTAGTGGTGGTAGTTAATCGACCTTTTCTGCCTGTGTTTCCTTGCGTACTAGAGTAGTTGTTCAGCTAGTAGTAATAGCACATCAAATTGTAGAACTAGCTGGCAGAATCAATTGTCTTGTCTTTTCAAACCGCCAAATAGCCAGGCTATGTTGCCGCTGAGCAGGCCGCCTTTGGCTCTAAAGATTCAGCAACACAAAGATCATCTTCATTTCAATCCAATATTCATAGCAGTAACTGTCAGCAGACAATTGATGTTCTTTCTCAAAGATTTTCTATAATCCCTTTTTTTGAACTTGAAGGTAGCCCAAATGTTGTGGCTTGCATCAGGAGCAGTCGTCAACCATAGAACAGATTTTTCAGTTGTAGCACAGCAGGCAATAAGCAAAACTAGAAGATCTTATTTAACAGGCTTCTTTCTTAGTCTTCTGCCGGGCCTGTTGTGAAAAACAGATTGAAACTACCAAATTCAGCACCTGCAACAGCACAAAGTGGAGCTAACACATGCTAACTTGCCAACTTTTAATGCAATCATGTTAACATGTCAATGTTTGTGCCACACAAAAGCTATGTTAACCGCTTCCACACCCTCTCACACATTCTGACATTCCCAACACTGAGAGAATCAACAAGAAGCCATGGTGCACATGCCAGAATCTCTTATTCTTTTTGGAGCAAGGAGGGAAATTGTACATTTTCATGGACACTCACCACTTGAACTGCACCTTTGCAGTTCTGCAAAGACAAAATTGTAACAAGCTTAAACTGAAGCTAGAAATGAATTGTAATCTGAAAGACATGTTCAACAAATCTTTATTCTACACTCTCTAAATGTGCTAAAGTAGAGCATTGTGGATTTTGTCTACTAGTAGCAGAATGTGCCTGCAGCATTTTGGGAAGATGTGGCTAACTGAGATCACGCTCCTATCCACACTGATCATTTGAAGAAATTCCAAGTGACGTCAACACATTTCTTGATCGTCCGGATCCATTTGCCGATCCAAACTATGATCCCAATTGTTGGCAACCCCTAATGTTTTTATCTGTTAATGAAGCATGTCACACCTGACATGCACCCTATTGTGCACCTACTCTAGCTTGTAGCACATGTGGGCAAATAAGAAGAAGTACATGCTGTTCTTCTCTCTCCTTACCTTTTTACTCCTTGGAAGCTCGTGAGATTCTATCGCGCTGCGCGCGGCGACGTCGTACCCCCACACCATTTGACGTTCTTTCAATTTTTGCCAGATGGCTCACCGTACACCCAATATTTTTGCGCAGTTGAGTAGCTTGACTTCGTCGTACCGACAGGGCGACAGCAGCCCAATGTGTAGAAACAAGTAAAGCCTGCATTTCAATCTACCAAGAAGAGACTATTTTATTATACTGTATTGCATACTCTCACCCTCTCTCGATTTTCTTTTTGGACAATGTCTACGACAATTTCGCGAAAACCGGTTGTTTCTGGATCACATGCCTCGATTCTGCGCTACTACAAGCGATATTGTCAAGCCTTGCTTTTGCTTGTGGGCGTTTTCCTGATGGTGCGTCGCGTGTGGTTGGAGGACCCTTGGGAGAGGGTGTCTCATACTAATCGTATGGATGATCAGCAACAACAGCTCATGCTAAGGCAGCTCGTGGTTGGCGAAGAAACAAAATCTGCAGATTGCCCCAAGCAGGATCCGTGCCCAACGTGCCCCCCTGTTCTACAAGAAGCACAGCAGCAGCAACAAGAACTACCGCCGCCGCCACCACAGCAGCAGAATAATGATCACAAGAACTTGATTACGCTACCAGGCATGGCCGCATCTCACGCAACGTTCCTAGTCACAGTGTCCTCCGATGGCCACAAAATTGTTCCCGAGGACTACGAAGATGTTTCGGGATTTGACTTTCAATTCCCCAAAGCCTGTGCTGACATTAAACAATGGATCACAAAAAGCAGCAACCAAGAACAAGCCATCACCCAATTGTTTCGAGAGACATTTGCACAAGCCGTGGCGGACGCTGCTGCCAATAATGCTGCCAATGCAATGATGATTCCTACACGACCTCTTTTTCTCGATGTGGGCTCCAATTGCGGATTCTTTACCCTCATGGCCGCCAAGGCAGGAATGGAAGTTCACGCCTACGATTTGCAACCCACTTGTACGCAACACGTGGCATCCTCGGCCACCATCAATCAACTGCAAGACCGAGTACAAGTATTTTGGGCTGGCATGAGCGATGGCGTCGAACGAGCCTTTGAATTTTCCAGTTTTGACAGTGGATGCTACGGAGCCTTTCCGGCCCGAAAACAGGGGCCCCAGGGAGGACCAGAGGTACGGGTCACGTTGACCAGCATTGATGAACGGTACTCCAGCCCCGCAACAACATTCAGTAGACCAATTCACATGTTAAAGGCGGATACGGAAGGAAATGAAATCAAAGTCATGGAAGGTGCCATGCGGACCTTTCAACAACATGGGATCCGAAAAGCCATTGTGGAATTCACGCCCCATTTTTGGGAGTCACGGGGCTTTGACAAACAGAGTGGGATTGATGCCCTCTGTAAGATATTGGGGTTCGGCTATACCATATCGTGGCATTTACAGAAACAAGAATTACCAAACTGTGACGCTGTCAAGACGTTTTTCCATGGAACCTGGGGGCCTCCCCTCTCGCGGGATCTCTTGTTTGTATCCAACAAATTGGAAAGCATCCGCACCGAACCACAAACAAGAAATGCGCAATAAGTTTGTGTAGAACAAATACTAAACGACTTGGCGGTAGCAGTTGTGGTCGCCGCTTCACGACGAGAAATTTCAAGTTTCAATTCGCCATGATGAGAAAATCGATGATGCGGAGACGTGGTTCGTTGATTTGAAGATCTATCTTGGTAAATTCGGTCACCCCCCCCCCCCC
>ENA-ORBV01012313-ORBV01012313.1-microbial-mat-metagenome-genome-assembly--contig:-NODE-12313-length-13219-cov-4.754147_pt1 | contig 13219 bp, 6 predicted proteins | sample MGYA00237777_ERZ505514 | MGnify/ENA primary metagenome ERZ505514 (study PRJEB26160, sample SAMN06269048) | microbial mat metagenome | isolation source: Oligotrophic lake microbial mat | place...
CAATTTGTCGCTCAATCTGTAAGTTGCCACAGAAGCCTGGAATGCAGCGCGTTCGGACAGTGCGCGGAACGGTTCATCAGAAAACAGCAACGGCAAAGCTAAAAATGGCGTCGAAGAAATGGCCCCTGTTGCTGGACTAGGCGATGGATTTGACGAGGAAGATGATAGCCTTGAAACGCAAATAGCCTGCAAGCTAGTAGATGTAATGTAGCCCCCAAGTTAGCCTGGATTGTGATTCCTGAACCACTCTGTGCATGCAGAGTTGTTGTTCCTGCGGCAGGAAACATTTAGCTGGAGAGGAAGTTACGTGCGGCCCCGAGCAGTCCGACTCGCTACTAGCTAGTAGTAGAGCCAGCCACAAGCTATGTTTAGGGGTATGGATGTGGATAAGTCTATTACAGTTCCCATTCAACTGGAATGTTTATGTGCGAGCTACTAGTCTATGTAGTCTAAAAAGAGCTGCTTTTTTATTTCCACCGCAGGTCGCACATATGTTCTCGTTACATCGATGACGTTTCCATGCATGTGTCAACACGGGGAACCAGAATCGATGATCTAACGAATTGACTCGTCAATTGCAATCGATGACAACACAGCTAACATCAGCGACACCGTTGTTAGCTCTCTCCCTGCAGTTTTGGTCTGTTGTTGATCCATCACTCACAATCATCATCACCAGTCTATGACCAGAACATACAGCAGCCGCAAGCCAAAAGCGTAAAGACGTACCATAGCATCTTTGTTCCTCGTCGTTGCACCCGATTGGATCACACACTTGAGTACCATGGGCCAAGTTCTATCCTTGCCGCTTCGTTTGTCGAATCACGCCCTTACCTACTACCGAGGCTTCTTTCATTACCTGATTGGAGCTGGTAGGAATTCTGCCTATTCGTCCGACTTGAACGAATGTTCCTTCCCGGCGCTCAAGCCTCAACCAGGAGACTCGGAAGACCAGCTCCTCTTTAAGCAGCATGCTCGGATTCATTTGTACAGTTTGGCGGCACAGTTTTATCTCTATGACAAGCGGCACTACCGCAAAGGTTCCTACAAGGAAGATTTGGTGGACAATTTGGAAAATGTCGCCATTCCAGGCACTGGCCTGAAATTGAGTTGGGTGGCATGCAATCGCTTGTTTGGGTTGGGGTTTCTCTTGACTGGATATCCCGCCATTAGTTTGGTGGCGTCCTTTCATCAATGGTTCATGTCCAAATTCCAATCCAGCATTAGTGAAGAATTTGCGACGCGACTTTTGGCACCCGATGATTGGTTTAGTTATTGGCGTTTGAATTGTACGGTCGTTGGGTTGCACGCCTTGTTGAATAAAAATCCCAAGGATTATGAAGCTGAAAATAAATGGCATTTCTTGGAAGAAGGAACGAAACGAGGAGTGCCCGTGTCGCCTTATTTACGAACACCTGGCATCGTGGTCAAACATAAAAATGAAGAAGGTGGAATGGGGATTTATTTTTACAAAAATGCTGCTGCGGGAGGTGATTGGATTATTCAAAATACCATTGGCAATAGTGCTTGGGTGTCCACGTTGTTGCCTCCCAATGCCCCCCTGAGTACCTTTCGGGTCATTACACAGAGCCGCGCTTCCTTGAACTTGAACCGACAAGCCACCGTGTCGGATGTCAAGTCGTTGAGTTGTGTCTTTCGAGCAGGTCGAGCAGGAGCCGATACGGATCACTCGTCCATTCTTTTTGATGTGGATGTCAAAACTGGATTGATTCGAGGAGGAACGACCAATGCCCATTGGTACAATGTGGGATTGCTACAAGCCGTCCCAGGAATGTGTCCTTGGCGGTCTCATCATGACTACAAGTCACACCCGGATGGAAATATCCCCGTTTCTGGCAATTTTGTACCCGATATTAGCAATCTCTTGAAATTGGTGGAAAAAAGTCATTTTGATCTGTGCCCAGGCGTCCCATTTGCAGGTTGGGGTAAGTCCAGTCATATCCAGTATTTTGATGCGATGAACCGCCATGATGCTAAATATTTATACTCCATCAAAATGGTTTTTTTCTTTTTTCCTTTTAACCTGACCACATACAGATGTGGTCTTAAGCTCTGACCCCGATCTTCCTGTTTGTCTTTTGGAGGTGAATCTTTCCTGCAACTTTTTCCGCGGGTCTTTTGACAAAAAGGTGAGTAACACTCCAAGCATGAGCAGCGGTAGACTATGTCTTTGTTGTTGATTTCGCTGGGCCAATTGCTTCCCAGTCGGAAGCTCCTACTAGTATTTTCTTCATTATTTTTAACCTCAACGCAACCTTTGCTTTCTCGTTACATTATTTGTATAGTTGTACCTGAGTTTCATTGACGATTCCTTCGCAGTTCTACAGGCCAAAAGACTTGCCGCAGATCAATAAGCAACGCAGATCAATAAGCAAGTAATGCAACATTCTTCTACTAGTAGACTAAGCCCACTCATCGCGGCCCAACACAAATGCATACTACTACATAATAAGACACCACCGAAAGCATAAAAATACATAATTTCTATACTACTAGAGTACCAAAAACGAAGTATGCTAGTGTTCTAGTTTGCGCGTTTCGTTTAGTAGGGTGCTTTCCTTCTACCCTTACCTTCTCTCGTCCATGTCGCTTCATATATAAGTCTGCCCGCCTCTGTGCGTATCCTCTTCCACCACTGCTGGATCAGTGTTCTGTTTGTACATTATCTTCGGCGGGGGGTCCCGACCTTCGTTAGACTTTGTCCACGTGCCTGTCGGAGGGTACTCCCGGCAATCACCGTTCACCGGCGCGGAGTAGAAATCAATATCAGTACTTGTTCCGGGTTGACTGTTTCTTGGAACAATGGATATGTACCAGTGTTTGGTGTTGTTGCTGACATTGCACTGAAACAAGGAAAATGCACAAGACTCTCCTTTGTATCTGCCCTGCATGCTATACTTGCATGCTCCCTCGAAATAGCCATCTCGGTGGTAAGTTCCATTCACAGCCGCCTGGCCCGCTCCGTCCACAATGACCTCGGAGGGTACATCATGGTACGTGTCCATTTCCTCGATACGAGAATCATCGTCTTCGTCGTCCTCCGAATCGTTCACACCTGCCATATCAGAATCAGAATGATTATGGTGATCAATCGGTATAGTAGATGTTGTTGCTTCAGGATCACGGCCACTGTAATTACCTCGCATTTGATTGTGATGGTGCACGCCTACATTCTGATGCTGCTGGTTCTCGAGTAGTTCCCTTTCCATGAACCTCCAAATTTCCCGGTTCGCGAACAACCAAACGGGAATTGCCTCTACCCTGGAGAGTTCTTTTGTGACATACACATATCTATCAAAAGCATAGTGCATCTCATTCGAATAGGGTTGGTTGGGTCGGGAATGGAACTTTCTAGCAACCAGCAGCAAGCCGATCCCGTGATCTGCGTTCGGTCCTGGTAATTCGTCGCACTGCAGCATGAGACTGATCCGATGTTGCTGAAAGTCATCGGGCGTAGCCGCAAGGACTCTCAGCACCTTCGTAAAATGTAAAAACCAAGGTTAGGCCTGAGAAGTCAAGAGGAACGCAAAAAACGAGGGCAAACCGTACCATGATGGCTGCGCCCAAAGTTTCGTTTCCGCCCCAGCCTGTTGGAGCGCTGTAGATAGCATGCAGTGTTGAAACAATTAGGCTGTCCGTCTTTCTCCTATAGCAGAGTCCTGCTAGGAGATACTCTGCCAGAGGCTCGCTCGCGCTGTAGGCAACATTAAAAAAGTGAAAAGAGTCAAGTATGAATTCTGAAAGTGGCCCCCCGTTTAGGGGCTTGCCGTCGAGGATGTGCGCTGTATCCAGAGCAACACTTTCTGAAGTTGTCCTGAACTGGTCGTTCTCAGATGACATCATCGAATCACGCGGGCGTCGCGTAAGGTCGGGCCTAAAGCCAAATATATGTAAATCCATCCGGACCTGTAAAGAGAGGACAGAACGAAGTGTGTGAGCAGAGGTAAACACTGCACCAATATTACGCCGGCTAGACATACCCGCGACTCGTTCGATTGCACTGTTTCTTTGTAATACGCCAAAAAACCTTCGAGGCTCAGATAATTGCCCTTGGACCCCCCATTGCCGCCAGTAGACGGGTACTTGGCCATTATGTCAAGTATTTTTTGCGTGGGGACTGTGGCAGAGTCTACGCCGCACTTGCTCAAATACATTTCGATTTCGCGCTGCCCCATTCCTGGTCCCTGAGGGGCGCAGGATTCTTGGAAAATTGTCGTCAAGGCAGCGATGGCAGGCTTGCTTAGGTTGTACCGTGCACGGCTCCTAGTAGTTTCCTCGGTTTCCACAACCAGAGGGACTTGCGCCACGCCGTAAACATTGGCAAGACTTCCGATGGCTTCAAAGATGGACAAGTATTCAGAGGGTGATGGAGTACCGTTTCCGCGAGTATTCATGTCGTTAGGAGTCATCACATGATTACCTCCGATGGGCATTACGTGGGCCACGGGATTTGACTCCGGCCGCATCTGCGTTTCTGCTACTTCGGCAGACACCGATGCTCCTGGGAACGCTGCTGACACAACTTTATTGGATTGTTCGCGTGCAACCAAGGCACTTAAGCGCGCTGGCATCATTGCCTGGCACATCGCTATTCGCAACACGTCACCGCCATCTCTAGGATCCACCCGTGCCATATTTCTGACGAGGCAGCCCAACTCCGGGTTGTACCTCCATGCACGAGGAATAGCTTCAATGAGAACATTCAAAGCCGAGATGATCCTTCCAATGCTGGTTGCCGAAGCACCAAAGCCTTGAGGATCCTCCAAGTGCCTGAAGTCGACACCAAGCGTCGTGGGAAGAACAGTTGGTGGACAGTTGCCAAAACGTGAGAGCTCGTCTGTGAAGGCCTGAGACCAGCTCGCAAGCTTTCTTCGCTCGTCCTCCGACGCTATGCAAGACTGCAGAGCGGCGGTGAAGATACGAATGGCGGCGTTTCGGGCTGCAGAATCGGGGCAATCCAGCAGGTATGTTCTAAGCCAATTTGGGCTGACCTCTGCTGTCTTAGCCGCGAGCCTATAAACAAAAGCAGTTGCACTGTGGCGATCCTTTGAGAAGAGATCTTCTATCATCCCTACCCAGTCGTTGAGGAAAGGTCTGTTGGACGCGTAGAGCATTATGTCGAAGAAGAAACTCATAAGCATCTGTATCACAGAAGCTTTACAAGGGCCTTCAGACGACGCCAGGACCCGGGGCGGTGTCGTGGGGTCGTCCGGATTGGGCATCGTGCACATACCCTGCAGCCCTCTGAGAAAGGTATGAAATTCAGGGTCGAACAAGAAAGTCTGCCATCTGTGGGTAGCATTCGAGCGTCGCACATCCGGCTGGAAGACATCGTATCCACTTGAGGCATCTTCAGGCTTGAGAACTGGCCTGTTCTTGGCCTCTTCCTTGGCTTTCTCGGGATCTTGCTCGGTGACACCGGTTTGCTTCACCTTCTCGTAGAACAACATTAATGCATTGGCATATTGCTCGCTTTCAACTGTGTGAACCTGGCCGTTTGGCCATTTTGTTTCTTTCTTTACTTTTCCACCAAAACATTCGACTTCAATTAAAGCCGGGTCGAACGGAGTAACATCTTCGTCGTCGAATCGATACCACTGGTCTTCGGATGAAGGGCTGCGGTCCTTAATGAAGCTATAGTAATGTCCACCTTGCGCCACACCGGCGTGAACCAGCACACCGGCTAGCTTGTATTCATATTCGTCATCTGGAAGCTTGCTAAGGGGGTCTGCGATTGCTGCCACGCCACCACCATTCGTGTCCATAGGCGACACTCCATTCTCGTCGCTGTTGTCGCCGCCTGACTGTTCCATGGCCTCGAGTCCTTCCAAAGTGTATCGTTTCATGTTCAGCGTTTGACCAAAAGCGCACCTGCTGTTCAATTTCACAGTTTCAAAAGTATTGAAATCCAGATCGAAACGCTTCAAAGAAAGAATCAACATGTTCGGAAGCATTGAAATTGCGGTGCGAAGGACCGTGTCTGTATTCTTCTTGCATCTGTCGCAGAAAACTTTGTTGTTTCCTTCCATTATCTCCACCTCGGTCATGGTAGCCAGTGCTTCGTGAATGTCGGTTTTTCCTCGTATTTGGCAATCAATATTCAGCATCTTCTCTTCACGGTTTGTCTGCGTAACAGCAAAGCAAGGCATGAGTATAAGGCCATCAGTCAAAATCACGACAGCTAGAGCGAAAATCAGGAGGAACCAACAATCAACTTACCTTGAGCCCACACTCTCTGCAGATCTTTTGCTTCGTTGTTTTCAATGCAAACGTGTGGTCCATGTAGCGAAAATGACTAGGAGCCCATCGCTTGAGCGCAATTTCAAGTTTGTCGAGCAGTTTCGTCGCAAATTCTGAAGCATCATTCTGCTGCCAAACGTCGAATTCAAGCTTCAGACAAGCACATGCTTCAACCAAAGCACGAGGATCAAAGCACCGCCCCCGTGAACCTTCGTCTAAATGTATGAACGTTCGCTGCACTTCCTCCATCAGGTGCCGAGAGGCCATCTCGTCCTCGGACTCCTTGATTTCTTCATTTTCTGACGACGGTGTCATTTCAACTTCTCCTGAGTTCTCGCCAGCTAAGGCAGTAGTGTTGACGATTTCGAAAACGCCTGTCTCTTTGCCGGGGCGACCTTCTGACAAGAAAAACTCGTCCGGTAGCACGGGAGGCAGCTGCTCGATTTCTTCTGCCTGCAACTGATCTTGCCCGGAGCCACTGACAGTGGCCACGGGGATGGCACAGTAGCGAATAGTATGCATGCCACTTTTATCGTTGAACGCTGCCACCACCGCATCATACGATACGCCGCTCTCCCACTGTAGAGAAACTTTCTTTCCCACAAGCTGGTGCCCTTTTGCAGAGATCACACCTCCAGTTGATCGTAGGCTCGACGGGAGGGGTGCGTGGCACATACTGGTACGCAATTCTGGCATCATGAACATCTGCTGAAGGAACGAGTTCATGTAGCAAGTGCAGCCTTGGTTCCGCAGGCCGGAGTATTTAGAGGTATTTCTTCCGTTTCGAGAGTGTCCTTCGTTTGCAAAACCTTGTTGTCCCCACCTGTGTCGGATAAATGGAGCTGCAGATTCGACGAGATCGTTGATGCGAGATACCAATGCTAGGTATCCCTCGGCCCCTCTGCAGGCCCTGGCGGCAGCTCCAACAACATCGAAGCCGCGTTCCCGTGATTCCTTGTCACTGCAAATTGCCACAACTGAAGTGGACCCGCCCGGTGACAGAAAGCCATCAAAAATTGCACCCATCAAATCGATAAGGATGACATCCTCGCTGTTTAAAGCAGATCCGCTGAAAGGCGACGACAAAGTAGCCAAGACGCCCCGAGAAGAGCCTGTCGACTTAATCAATTCGGACCAACGATTGACGCGTACTTCTCTGACGAGTGTTTCAGTTCCCTGTCGCAGAATCGCTCCACCGCCTGTATCAATAAGAATTCTTAATATCGCAAGACAACCGGACAGAACCCCCGTAGCACTCTCGTAGAGGGGACTCTCAGTCGCTGGACGAGGGCACGAAGCGACCTTCTTACACACGGTAGTGCCAAGGTCTCGAAGTTCGTTTTCGGTCGCATGCCTGGACCGAGCAGTTTCCTTGGCGTCAATCAACTTCTTCAAAACATGAAAGTATTCAGAGGTACAGTCGGATGATACTTCGATCTTATCAAGCGCCCTAATAAGCCAAGGGAGAGCGCAGTCGGCGATAAGGGGGGTTTGAAGTATGAGGTCGTGGGTGCTGGTGCGAATGTTTAAAGCCGCGCTCATGGCAGCGGAGCTCGTGCGCAAAGCATCGGTGGCGGGTCCTCCCTCCCACATGAGTAGGGTAATTAGGAACTGTTCTGCAGTTCCGTCAGAAAGCGAGACGAAAATTTGGGCTGTCGAAGGTGCGCGGAGGAGTAGGCGAAGAAATCTCAACACGTCTGCAATCGTTGATGTTGAAATGCCAGCGTCGCCGACAACCATTGAGGTAAGACTTTTCAACAATCCACCCGCGTCACGTAGTGATTGTAGAAGGCGGCTGCCAATTTCGTCAGGAGAGATCGAAGCCGATGCAGCATCATTGGTCAATCGAGTCATACGGTTATTTCCAAATAGACAGCATTTCAGAACTCGTAACGCAACAGCGTTGCCCATTCGTTTCCTGCTTTGATTCAATGATGTGTTCTTTTCTGACTCCGCAAAGAAGCGAACAACGGCATCAAAACCACCGGACTCTATGAATCTTTGGCGAAAGGACCCCGAGTCGTCCTGCATACTGCGTTCCAAAATCTTTCTTTGCTCGCCTGGCAAAATCGAGAGCACTTCAACGGAAGGCTGCAGAAAGGCATCAAGAGCCAGCAGAACATAAACTGAACGGTGGAAGCTCTGAAGATCAAGCAACTCGGACCATATCTCTCGTGGCGAGTCAACATCCATGGCATCCTCCGTGCCCGCAACTTTGTTTGTTGCCCTGGCTATCGACCGCACCTTTGCCGCAAGGTTGTCATTTGTCGGCATGGCAAGCAAGAAGTCCCAAACCAACTTATGCGCATCTACTATTTCAGGGTCTGAGGTTTCCGCCATGGTCACGTCTGACTCTCGCCAGGGCAGAGCCTCCAGGACAGCCAAAAGCGTCAGAAAGAGCTTATCGGCAAAGTGTCCTTCGTCGTCAAAAAAGATGTCACTCAAATCACGAGTGCGGTTGTATTTGTTCATCTTGCTTGCTGCGTTAGCCTGCTGCATCTGTCGTTCCACAATCTGGAATATTAGCTCAGAACCTTGGACAATACCAAGCTCGTCAATGACTGAGTCGTCGGGAACAACATTTAAGTTCATTGAAGAGTCTCCAGAGCCACGCCCGGTCTTCCCGCTTAGCCGACCTGTCACAGAAACAGGCTTCACCGAGGCCACATTGCAGTGGCAGAAAGTTGCAACCTTCGCCTTCACTGAAGCAAGTGTTTCCAAAGGATGCACATCGATTGAAAACCGTAATGTTGTCGAGTTTTTAGGCTGACTTGGCCCCTGGATGTTGTCCTCCCTAGCCACGTAGGCTTGTCCAACTTGATTATGAATCACCTGTCGTTTGGCCATTATTCCAACCTTTCTATAGCAAGACTGACCTCGCATTCCGTGCGGGATGAATTTCATGACACTGTCAAGGTCACTGTCCAATGGAATCGAAGAAAGCCTGGTGAGCGTGGCGAATGTTGTGGAAGAGCCGATGGCATTGCTACTCTGTCCAATTGCGGCATTGAGGATTCGCAGGCACCGTTCAGCAGAGCGCTCCGCTCCAGGTTGGCCGTCATCAAGGTTTTTCTTTACATTAGAAAGACAGTTGAAGACTCGTTCACCAAAACTGAAGCTGTTTTCGGTAGCAGAAACTACCCCTTTGTTTTGCCTCTGACTCCAAGCATTGGGCGCACTGTCCGGGGTCATCTGCATGTAAACTGTGAGAAGGTCCTTCATTGCTTGCGATGCAACGGCACCATTTCCTGCGGTCAAACAAATACGCCATAGCGCATCCAGTGCTGCTCCACTAGCCTCCGTTACTCTACTAAACATAAGCTGAAAACTGTTGTAGGCCCCTTCACCGAATTCATCGTAACTGAGGTCGGGAGCACAAAATAAATTCAAAAAGACTTCTGCAGACACATCCCCTGTGAAGGCTGCTGAAAGTGAATCGTCCTTACGAGCAGAGACATTCTGATTGTTCGGAGGTAAAGTGTGATCATTGCCCATGGGGTGATTCGATACCATTGATGCACTTGCAATGAAAACCATTAACTCTTCCCGGTCACTAGGCTGGCTGCAAAGGTTCCAGAGGGCGTGAAGTTGGGAGCTATTCATCACAATAAGATCTGAAAGTCCGTACACGTATCGCAGAATACGTAACCGTTCCTGGAGTGCAACGGAAGCATCGCCGTGAACAGGCGTCTGAGACGTATTAGCAAGCACAGGAATCAGTTCCACCCCGTTGCTGTTCGATTCGACCTTGCCACTCAATACTGGGACTAGTCTCACCTTTCGGAAGGCATTTCCAGTGGTGTCCATTCGCTTGCGTTCCAGAAAAGCCGTCAATTCATTAAACAACAGACCCGGAAGTGTTGCGTTGTTTTCCGTGACTATTCTGTGAGCTTGATCTCGCGGGCATGCCTCCAGAACGAATCGAGTCAGCTTGACCATTCGTAACGCCTGGACCTCATCCAGCACAGCGCCTTCTCGTTTGTTGGCGCTTAGAGACAAAGTCTCGACGCAGGATTCCAAGAACCGTTCACGGTGTTCGCTTCCTTTCGGTTCGACCCGCAGCTCATTTGTTACATATCGTTTCAGGTTGTCGTATGACTTTAACGAAGATGCATCTGGGTGTGTCAAAACATTCCAGAGCAACTTCAATACCTCCGCACGCACATCCTCAGCTAGCATTATACCTTGCCCTTGCTTGGCATCAGCAGAATTAGCAGTCGCAAGTGAGTCACAAAAGTCTGCTACTTCGTTCAGGAAATCTCTTTTCTCGTCACTTTCGCGAAGCGAGGTCTGGACTGCGTGAAGCAGTGGGATTGAGAGGCTGCTGGGGCAGAAAGGAAGAATCTGCACAAGTAACTGGTACACCTCCACAGACACGGCAGCGTCGGCTTTCTTAGTGCAAGTTTTCCAAGCCAAGAGTAAATGAGAAGTACGTAAGCAGTATTTTTCCTCCTCCGCTCCAGCATCCAAAGGTGCGACCGCTGCATCATACTTTCCGCACATGGACGCCAGAAACCTAATCAAACTTGTCGACCTGGCAACGATCTCTCTATGGATTTCGTCGCCCAATACTTTTTCGATGATTGCATTATCGATGGCCCACTTTGCAAGTTGATGTTCCAGCGTATTGCGCTCTTCGCCCGGTGGAACGAGAAGGCCCTCTTTCTGAAGATTAGGTGGGGGGTCAACGCCGGCGTTTCGACAAGTCACCCAACCAGCTGGTGGTGGTTCCGTCTCTTCATGTTCCTTCGACTTGTGCTGGTAGTAGTCAATGTCCCGGTCCGTACCAGGTTGCTCCTCGTCTGCTTCTGACAAGAACCACCACTTCTGCTGCGACCGCATGGTACACCGGAACAAGGTAAGAGTCTTGCCTGCTCCTTCATCGCCCTCCGCAATCCGCCGCTCGTATCTAATTTCAACATCCGGTTGTGAATACCCGTCATCTGTAACTTCTCCGGCAAAAACGTACGTGCCATTGCATATAGTAGCACCAGCATTCGTCACATGAAATTGGCGAGCGGGAGGGGCATGTTCGGCACTGCCTTCGATGATGTCATTCATTTGTTCCCAACCAAAAAGTTTCAGCGGCAGCGACTGCGACGTGATCAACTTCAAGATTAATCCTCTCCAAAACTCATAAAACTCATAGGTGCTGCGCCTGCGTGATGAAACAAGACGATCGAAAATTTTCTTCAGCTGGGTTTGAATCGTTGTGAGTTGCTCCGTAGGGATTTTCTTCAAGTTTTCCTCGCTTGCTCCTTTGATGTATTCCATGACAGCCTTTGCCACAGCTATTGCATCGTCTTCCATCTGAACGGCGGCTTGTCCATGATCTGTGCCAGGAGCTCGACCTGGAATGGCATCTGCAATTGCCTGTAAAATCTGGTTCAGCAAATCGAGTTTGGGAAAAAGCGGTGTGTTGATGCGATTCACCAAGTAGCGGTGCAATTGCGCAAAGCCATTTTCTTGCCGGAAACGATCAATCATCTTCAGCCTAACTTCCGGGAGTCCGACCAAGTGGTTCACATTCCAGTTCCCTTTGTTGCCCTTGTAGTAGGCCTTCTTCTTATTGAAAACGATGGACAACACATCGAGAAGTTTGCATTCTCCATTCCGCTGCAACTGAATATCCAGATCCAAGGCCACAATCGCAACAGACAACGCCAGACTACTCTGCACACAATCTCGCTCCATTGGTCCAATTTTCGAGGGCTGCTGCTCGACAAGAATCCCAATGATGGGCCCCATATACTTCTCCACAAAGGTACGAGCATCTTCCGAGGTCTTGAGATACTTTTGCGAGGCCTCTAAGGAATCTACTGCGCTTTTCCAAACCACTGCAATAACAAACAACCAATAAACAGACGCACGTAATAAATACGATGTGAGTGAAGGGAGGATGGAAAGGATTCCACATACCGTGGGGGCGGCGCCATGCTAAAGCTTTGGTTGTCACAAACCAAGGACAATTCTGATTGAATTCGAAAAATCTCCAAGCTTGGACGCACTCAGGACTCAGTACAGAGCGCACGCAGAAGCACGTAGAAATGACTGATTCCCGGGTGGATCTTCGTATCAACGTCAACAACGAACCTACCTGTCTGACTTTTGTCAATACCATTACCTACTTCGATCCAATGGTTTAGGACCTCTTTAGGTGGTGGTTCGGCATCATTCCATTCATAAGGTTCAGCCTCAAACGGCATAGGCTCTGGAGCAGCCATGGTTGCATTATTATTTCATGTGTTGATAGAGTGTTGTTGTGCGTGTCTCAAGAGCGCAACCGTAATGTCCAGTGTTGGGTAACGCTGCCCGGCTTCTACTACTATTACGCACTGTGTGCAGTGTTGGGATACCACCAGGTACCGTACGCAGACAGACCCTTGTACAATTGTACATACGTACATGTACCAGTACTAACTCACCACGTGACAGCCCGTTACCACGCACCGGTACTGATAGTTAGCAGCAGTTGACTGTTAGTGCTATTAAATTCTTCGGACAACTAGCTAGAGCTAGCTAGTAGCTATTGATAGTCTAGCTATTCTAGCTACAGTACTATAGGTTAGAATGCGTTGCTCGCTGTGATCACGCAGGCACTTAAAACTCGCTTTGATAGTAGATAATAATTCCATTGGTAGAAATTATCTAGCTTAGTGACCAGCTAAAAGCATAAGAGGTATTGTAGATAAAATCATTTAGTAATCTTTAGCAGTGGGTGCCGCTACGCCAAGCTGGCCTAATCCCGGGTGTTCAACCTATGCAGATAGATAATATCTCATTTACCGTCCACTACTGGTTGCTAGCTTCTGCAGATCCCTGTATGTATAACTAGAATAGCCAGGTACTAGTACTGAAGCCTGAGAACATCCACCAGAGTGTACCAACGATTTTTTTGCGGCCCCGAGTATTAATTTGCTAAACAATTATGACTGTCTCTTATACACATCTCCGAGCC
>ENA-ORBV01012314-ORBV01012314.1-microbial-mat-metagenome-genome-assembly--contig:-NODE-12314-length-13218-cov-36.416939_pt1 | contig 13218 bp, 19 predicted proteins | sample MGYA00237777_ERZ505514 | MGnify/ENA primary metagenome ERZ505514 (study PRJEB26160, sample SAMN06269048) | microbial mat metagenome | isolation source: Oligotrophic lake microbial mat | place...
CTCAAGACCGTTCAGAACAACTACGTGCTCGGCCTGGCGGCAATAGGACTACTTACTGCGGACTCTTCGCAGAGTCAGCTCCGCTCGGACCACGCAGCATTTGGTGAATTCTCCGTGCAGTTTGCTCAGGTTGCAGACCTGATGCGCGTTCCGGTCCATCGTGACGACGCGATAAAGAGCTTTTCTATCATGCTCATGTGTTCTTTGGTCAAGGACACCTTTGAGCTCGTGAAGCATCACGCCGAGACGAAAGGGCTAGATGATGATTTGAAAGGTCAGGCTTGGTATCACTTTGCGCGGCTCGTACGGAACTGCCTTGGGCACAACTTTATCTTGGAATTTAACGGCCACGACGTCGCGCTGATGCCGGTCGCTTGGCGGGGGCGAACACTGACCGCAGCGATGAATGGGCAGGAATTGCCTCTGGCCTTCTTCGGCTACGCCGAGGCGTGGCATATATTTCTCGATATGCTGCAGTTTGCGGTCGAAAGGAAGCTGTGAGATGCCTAACAATCGGTTGGAGCGGACGGTGACACATAAAGTGCATGCGTCTTCTCGTCGATTGTCACCTCGGCGCTGGCATGGGAGCGACTTCTTGAGGTGCCCCGCCGCTCAACCGGGGCGTTAGGCCGCTTTCGCAAGATGTCAGGCGCCGACTCAAGCATTCCGGCATCGCAAGGAGACCTCGATCTAATCGAGCTATTCGAGAACTACGCGGTTGAATACCTGATTACAGGCGGCACCGCAGCCTTGGTCCACGGTTGTCGCGAGGCTTCTGATGTCGCTGACTTGGACATCCTGGTTAGCCCAACTCTGGGAAATGCTCAGAAAGTTATCGCCGCCTTAACAGTTGGGCGTATTAACGTGCAATTCTCGCCTGAGCGACTTGCCAAGCCAGAAGCGCTGATCAAGCTGAAGGTGCTTCATTACAACGCAGACATTCTCACGCCACCTGAAAGTCCAACATTCGCAGAGCTCGCGAGTCGCTCTGTGCCCGTTGGAATTGGGAAGTGGAAGGTTAAGGTCGTGAGTCGACCCGACCTCATTGCTCTCGTAGAGAGAGCTCTAACGCGGCCGAATGTTGATGTGCAGAAGATTGAGCGGGATCTGAAATGCCTGAGATCGGCCTAACAAATCGCTGGAGCGGACGCGTGATAGATAAAGTGCCAAGCTCGAACGTCGGCGTGCGCGCCGCTCAGCTCAAACGTTAGGTGCCCGTAGGAATCCAGGTTACCGGTGAGGTTTAGGTGAGTCCAACGGTCTTTCGAGACGGCAGCTTCCGATTTTACTTCTTCTTGCGCGAGGAACCGCGGATGCACGTGCATGTGGAGTGCCCGGATGGGGAAGCCAAGTTTTGGCTTGAGCCCGCCATCGCACTGGCACACAATTACGGCTTGTCCGACCAGCAGGTTCGCGCGGCGCAGCAACTAGTTGAGGCACACGAAAATGAAATCCGCAGCGCTTGGAAAAAACACTTCTCGAGTTGAGGTCCTGAACGTTTCGCCAAACGGTTTGTGGCTGCTACTCGACACTGAAGAAGTGTTTCTATCGTTCGAGGATTTTCCGTGGTTTCGGAATGCCACGATAGGTCAAATAGCGCATGTCGAGTGGCCGTCAGAGCATCGACTTTATTGGCCCGATCTAGACATTGATCTCGCTGTTGCCTCCATTCGTAACCCTGCAGCGTTTCCCCTCGTATCGAAATCGGGCACCTAACAATTCGCTGGAGCGGGCGCGTGCGGGATAAAGTGTCCGAACAATACCGCTGTGCCCGCGCCGCTCAGCTTGGGCGTTAGAGCGCACGGAAGTGGCTGACTCGAAGATCAACAAATGGCTCAAGTGGATGCGCGTGCTACACGACGAAGTGCAGCAGTTGCTCGTCGCGTAACATATATTCTGGGAGACGCAGAAGCTAATCAAACGTAATAAACAGCTCCATAAGCCGAGCGACTACTACAGATACATGGGCGACGCACACATAGCCTTGGTGCTCACAGGCGTACGACGGCAGATAAAAATCGATAGCCAAAGCATTTCGCTTGCTCGGTTACTGAGCGAGATCCGCGATAACCCCGAAAAGATATCGCGACAGTATTACCGCGACCTCTATATCGGCTCGACGGTCGAAGTCCTTGCTGATGCGACATTCGATCGCCTTGCTGGAGGAGGAACTTCACACTACCCACAAATCCGTGCGACGCGCGACCTCGCCGCATTGAAAACACGAGCACGTGAATGCGAGGCGTTTGCAGATCGTCGCATTGCACATCGAGATACGCGTGAACCCACAGTGGTGCCGAAATTCTCCAATGCGTCGCGCGCCATCAAGCTCATGGATCGCCTTTGGTGCAAATACGACCTGCTGCTCAACGCAAATCACACCGATACGTTGATGCCAACCTTTCAATACGACTGGGCCGAGGTATTCGACGTTGCGTGGAGAAAGAAACGTGCGCTCTAACCATCCGTTGCAGCGGACGCGCCGCAAGCGACCCGCCGCTGAACGCACTCGTTAGCCGACCAACAGCAAGCACGCTGTTTTTGCCGTAGCTGGGAGTGCGCTATAATCCGTCAGAGGCTAAAGCTATGCGCAAAATCGAACACATTGAGCAGCAAATTCGTGAACTCTCCGCGGTGGAGTTTTCAGAGCTTCGTGATTGGGTGCTAGATCAGGACTGGAAAACCTGGGATGCACAAATAGAATCTGACGCCCGCTCCGGGAAACTGGAAAGGCTTATCGCCGAAGCTCAAGCGGATTACGCGACGGGACAGACACGACTTCTTTGAAGCACCATGCTTCTGCGAAGTTCTGGGCACTGTACGAGTCAATGCCTGCAGAGATTCGAGCCACGGCTGATAAGAACTTCGCACTTCTCAAAGACAATCCGCAGCATCCGTCTCTTCACTTTAAGAAGATTGGGTCGTTGTGGTCGGCCCGCGTCGGTGAAAAGTACCGCGTATTGGGGCAGGACATCGATCATGGTGTGAATTGGTTTTGGATTGGTACCCACGCCGACTACGATAAGTTGGTCGGCTAACAATACGCTGGAGCGGGCGCGTGGACGATAAATGCTCAACACATGGCGGCGGCGAGCGCGCCGCTCAGCTTTAGCGTTAGGCGTCATGCAGGCAATCGAGCTCACCATTTTTGCTGACTACCATCAGTTCTATCTGCAGGACGACGACGAGCGCTTCGGTGACTTGTCTGATGCCTGGACGCCGGAGGCGACGGAAAGACTCTTGGCCGTTGCAGAGCATGTTGTGGGCATTGGCACTGCGCGAAACATGAAAGTGCCAGTCAGGATCGAGGTTGGGCCGCGACTCCCGAATCTCGACCCGTCTCATTGGGATAAGGTGAATCAGACTTCGCTCGTTTGCGATACCGGGCGTATTGTTGTGGCCGGTTGCACCGACTATTTCCCGGACGCGAGACGCCTCAGCGTCGCTCCGGGAATCTACGAAGTTCTGGTGGGATACAAGAATCTGGAGTCCTTGTCCGAAGATGGGCTTGATGGCGACGACAGCTATCACATCTTTCTGGCGCCGAAGAATGACGCCTAACACCTCGTTCGAGCGGACGCGCGAGGGATAAAGTGCCAAGCTCATACTGCGGCGTGCGCGCCGCTCAACTCAACCGTTAGGCGTCAAAAGACGACTGCCGGCCCACCATTCGGATGGTTGCGCGGGCTGCAAGCAGACCCTTCGCATCACTCAATCCAAACCTAAACTGCTGTCGTCCCACACAGAAGCTTAACGAGGTGGTCGCGATGCGCGAGTTTCCTGCCGATGTTGAATATAACGAGCGAGGCGAAGGACTGGCACTGTTGCTCCTGCCGGGGAGTTTCGGGACGGGCTCTGGATGGAAAGCCGTCACCGATCGGCTCGCCCGAAGCTACCGCATCGTGACGACGAGCCTGCTCGGCTACGGAGCGACTGCCGAACGCCGCCCCCTAGGCAACGCGACCATGAGCCATCAGACGGAAGTCATTGATCGCTTGCTTGAGCGCATTGGCGAGCCAGCACACGTGGTCGGTCACTCCTTCGGCGCCCTTGCGACGCTTGCCCACGCCATCGCAGGCACGATCAAGCCGGCAAGCCTCATGCTGGTGGAGGCCAATCCTCTAGGCCTGTTGAAGACGTCGGGAGAAGCCGGCCTGTATGCAATGTTCGGCGCGATGACCCATGACTACTTCGCCGAGTTCGAAGCCAACCGGCCTGACGCCGCGCGCCACGTGATCGACTTCTACGGTGGCGAAGGGACTTTTGCCGCGTTCCCTGCCAAAGTCCGCGACTACGTCATCAAAACGACTCCTGCAAACATTCGCGACTGGTCGTCTGGCACGCCCTTCGAGCCTGCGCCGTCTGCCTACCACCAGATTGCCGCAACGACGCTCGTTGTCCGCGGCGGCAATAGCCACCCGGCAATGATGCGCATCGCCGAGATCCTGGCCGAGGCCATTCCGCAAGCCCGTCTCGAGACAATCGATGGAGGCAGCCACTTCCTGCCGGCAACTCACCCAGCCGAACTCGCCCGCCTTCTCGACGCTCATGTAGGGGCCGGCGACACCTGATGGGCGGCGCTGCGTATGCAGCACTGGCGCAATCGAGCACGTCATTGCAAAGCATCTCAAGTTGCCCAGCAGAGTCGTACCACATTGACGCCTAACCCTTCCATCGAGCGGACTCGCTCCGGCAGCGCAGCCTTGGCCCTCATTTCATTCTGGGCCAACTCCGCGCCGCCTCCGAGAGCCGCTCATGTCAAACGTTAGGCTTTGGCGGCACTGGGAGCCGTGAAGGTGATCAATGTATAGGATTCGGTTTCTCTTTCTCCTTGCACGATGCTTCATCGAGCCCGCGCTGCCGGTCAACGCGAAGCGATCTCTTCGTTTTAGAGCGATTCCGCTGATTGACACTGATGTCACGAGGATGTTCACGCACAGCTATGCGTCCTTCATGGGTCTGGCACGCTGGCACCTATTGTTCGGCTCGGAGTTTCGTGGCCTAGCTTTGCGTAATAAGTGGGCCCCCGTTACCACGTCGGAAATCACAAGTTATCGAAAATCAGTCCGAGCTTGGCAGGCCTTCAATCTGGAGTCGCGAATAATCTTTTGGGACGAAACATGCTTCTATATTGAACACCTCTTCGTCACGGACGGCGTCATACACGTGCGTGCGCTCGTAGAAGGAATTGTCAGAGGTCCATCTGCAATCTTGCGGCCCAATGACGTGTTTGCGGCGGCTGGTTTTACCAGCGGAGCACCACATATCTCGGAGGAGCAAATGAACGAGCTTGAATGCCTAAAAAGGCTGTCGGGATCTGGCTCTAAGCCACGCCAGCCTAACCCGTCGTTCCAGCGGACTGCCTCAGGCAGTCGCTGAACTCCAACGTTAGACCTCACAACAGTTTTATCAACGCACGGGGAAACGTATGCTCCTGCCAAAATGGTTGATCGCAGTAGCGAGCCTCGCCTTTGCAGTACTTGCCGTGTGGACCTATCTATTGGCCACTGGGCGCAACCCACTTCCATTCCCAGATGCCGGGTCGCGTATTTTCACCACACCGTCGCCTGAAGCTAAAGAAGCCATTGTTGCTCTTCTGGCTACTCACGGCATCAAGGAACGGTTTCAGGCCAACAGCAGCGGGATTCTTCGCTCAATCATGTGGGATGGAACCATCATCAACCACGCCCCTCCCGAGGTTCTTGAGAAGCTTGGTCATGCCACGGCCAGTATTGGACTTGTTGCAGACGACCCTGTTGCTAGTGCGAATGTCGCGGCTGAATTCTTGCGGTCTCGCGGCTTTGAGGCAAAGGTTGTCCTGGACGTCGAGCCTGAGCTAGCTATTGCCTTTCTGGTGACCAACGCAACATCTGGTACGGTGCTGAATTTTCGCAAGCATTTGATTCATCTACCACGGCCACAACCGGTCAGGACAAATCGCGGGTGAGGTCTAACAAGTCATTCAAGCCGACACCGCTTCGCGGCGCGGCTTAATTCAGGCGTTAGACCCTTCACCAACCGGAGTCGAAAATGTCCAGCACCTCATCGCCTTTTGCTCTTAGCGGCCGCGTGGCCGTCATCACGGGCGGAAATCGCGGGATCGGACGATCGATTGCGCTTGGCATGGCACGCGCGGGCGCGGCAATCGCCGTCCTCGCTCGGAATGAAGAAAAGAGCAATCAAGTACTTACGGAGCTACAAGCCATCGGGGTTCCCGCGATTGCGTTGCATCTTGACGTGACAAAGCGAGCCACGCTGTCCCATGCGATGACGGAAGTTGAACGTGCGTTGGGCAGCGTCGATGTTCTAGTCAACAATGCTGGTGTTGCGATAGTAAGCGGCGGCGTCCTTAACGAATCAGAAGACGACTGGGACACAACCATTGATACTCATCTCAATGCCACATTTTTGCTTTCCAAGTTAGCCGCCGCATCGATGGTCAAACGTAAGCGCGGCAAGATCATCAATCTTGCAAGCATATATTCGTACTTTGGTGCGGGGATGCTTCCGTCATACAGCGCCGCGAAGGGCGGTATCGTCCAACTGACCAAGTCAATGGCCATTGAACTTGCGGTACACAATATTCAAGTCAATGCCATCGCACCTGGCTGGATCGCAACGGAGATGACAGCGATGGCGCGCGACAACCCGGACTGGTCAGAATTCAACAAGATGATTCTTGCCCGCACACCCGCCGGTCGATGGGGTGAGGCTGATGAAATCGCCGGTGCTGCGGTATTCCTTGCCTCTGCCGCCGCCGATTTCATTACTGGCGCTACACTTCCTGTTGATGGCGGGTACTCTATTAGTTAGCCACCACATGCGCGAAGAGGGGTCTAACAATTCATTCAACCCGATGCCGCTTCGCGGCAAGGGTTAATTCAGGCGTTAGACCACATGACAAGCACTCTCACGCCCCACCTCGGAATACTCCAGGTCCGTAAGGCCGACGACTTGTTCAGACGTCTGGCGCTTCTGCTGCTGACTGTTGTGTCGGCTGTCTTTGCGGGCTGCGCCAGCATCACCACGCACCCAAGCCTCGCGACTCAGGTTGACGCTTTGGTGGCGCCTCTGATTGCTGCGAATCAATTCAGCGGCGCGATCGTTCTTTCGCGAAATGGAAGCGTGCTCTATCAACGCGGTTTCGGGATGGCCAACCAGTCCGCCGGACTTGCGTTTACGCCGGACACGCCGTCTGATGGCGGATCCCTGTCCAAGACTTTTACCGCGGCCGGCATCTGGTGGCTTGTCCAAGATGGCCGGATCGACCTAGATGCACCCGTGACGCAGTATGTTCCAGAGTATCCACATGGGCAGACAACCGTTCGGCACCTGATCTCCCACAGCAACGGTCTGCCTGCGGACTACAAGTTCTTCGACCCTTTTTTTGCCAGCGACGAAGTACGCACCACCCAAGCAATGCTCCAAGTGGTGGCAAAGAATGCACCGGCGCCGAGCTTCCCGCCGGGAACGCGATACGAGTATTCGGATATGGGTTTCGATGTTGCCGCACTCGTCATCGAAAACGCGACAGGGCAGAGCTACGAGACCTTCCTGAAACAGCGCATCTTCTCCCGCCTGGGCATGAACAACACCTTTGCGCGTCCAGCGCGGCTGGCGGATTGGAAAGGCGTTCGAACGTTGGGCTATCGCTGGCGCGACGGCGCATGGCAAGCGTTCGATGTGTTCGACATGGAAGGGTTCCTCGGCGGATCCAACCTGTACTTCTCGGCGTCGGATCTTGGGCGCTGGGCGAGCGCCAATGCCGCTAGAACTGCCGTCCCTGCCGCAGTAGTGGCGGCCGGCGCGCATCGCAACCTGATTGATGGGAAGCCTTCCGGGATCACCGGGCTCGGCTGGCACTGCGACGACACCGGGGCGCGCTGTTATTACACGGGCGTCCTGAACGCGTTCCACAGCCTTGTGTATTGGGATCGTGCGCGCAACGAATCGGTGGCTCTCGTCATCAACAGCACGATGCCGCCATGGCAAATCATCACCTTGCAGCGCAATCTGGTGGAGGCGCTGGCTGGCCGCCCAGCGCGCCGCGACTCACCGCCGCCATTTGTGGGATTCAGCCGCGACACGCGGTCGGGTGCCGCTGGCAGTTACGTTGCCCAAGGAATCGGGGTTGTAACAATCGAAGCGGGTTCGACGGCTACGCGCCTTAGTTTGCGTGTCGACTGCGGCCTGAAGTTCGACATGTTTCAGGTTTCCCGCGATGTCTTCTATGTTCCGGGAACTGACTATTGGATTGCCTTCGGCGGCGATACTCAGCCGGCGACCTTGTACCTCAGGTCGATGTTCCTGGATGCGACGCTGAGCCGGCTTCCGGACCAAGCTCAACCGAAGACATGCAAGTAGCCGACAAGCACTTTATCGATTGCCGCGAATGCGGTCTAACACGGCGCTCAAGCGGACGGCTGCGCCGCCGCTTACCTCTACGTTAGGCGACCCGAGAAAGCGTCGATGACCCAGGTTGCTGTGAATCCGGGGTTCAGAGTGGCATGGGGGGGCTTTCGCCCCGCCATGCGTTCATCCGGCCGAGCAACTACTTTAGATCGGACAGGCTAGCGCCGAAGTTGATGTGAAAGACGTGCCCATCCAAGGAGAGAGCAGGGACGGACTTGATCCCGAGCTTCTCCGCCTCCGAGAAGCGGCCCTTGGCCGTGCCGAGGTGCACGACCTCGACATCGAAGCGGTTCCCGTCCAGTGCCGCGAGCACCGACTGTTCGGCGCTGACGCACACGGGGCATCCGGCGTGGTAGAAAACAGCTTTCTTCTTCATGATTCTGCTCCTTTGGTTCCGAACGGTTCCAGGTGGCCTCGCGCCACCCACGCAGGAGGATGCGCTGCCCGTACGGTCCTGCCAAGAAGGCACCTTTTGGTAAGGTAGGTACACGATGGCCCACGACAATCCGTCAGCTCATGCGAGCCCCGCGTCCAACGACGCCAAGGCCATTCCTGTCGCCTCGATGGTCGAGAGCATCATCGGGTGCAAGTGGTCCGTAGGCCTGCTCCGGCTTCTCGCCGACGGGTGCGGTCGGCCCAGCGCCATCCTCCGGGCGTCCACTGGTCTCTCCGCAAAGGTAATGAATGAGCGCCTCCGCAAGATGCTTCGCTTCGGCATCGTGAGTCGCACCGTGTTCGGCGACAAGCCACCCGTCGAAGTCGAGTACGTCCTCACGCCCTTCGGTCTTCGCTTCATTGGCATCATCGAGGAAGTCCGGCGGCTGCAAGAGGCCGTTGACCGTGGGTCCATCTCAGAGAGTGCAGCGGCACGGAAGGAGGCGGTTCCGCGCGGTCGCCTAACAAGGCGATGAACCTGACGGCGGCTCCGCTGCGCTCCACCGCCGCAGGTTATCGCCAGCGTTAGGCGGCGTTGCAGGAACGTAGGCGTTAAACTGCAGCCATGCCGGAGCTGAGCCGCTTTCTCGGGATCATTGTGGCGATGTACTAACGTGATCACCCGCCGCCGCACTTCCATGCGATCTATGGCGAATTCGAGGTTACTGTGGCAATTGAGACCGGCGAAGTTAACGGCTTTCTTCCGAAGCGGGCGCTCGCACATGTGCAGGAATGGCGATTGCTACATCAAGCAGAGCTATTGGCAACCTGGATTCTGGCGCAGGCGCAGCAGCCTCTGCCCAAGATTCATCCATTGGAGTGACTAGCATGTTTCCACGAATTACTGAGGCGCGATACCTGTCCGCCTATTCTGTCTGGCTTCGATTCAGCGACGGTGTCGAAGGCGAGGTTGATCTCCGTCAAGACTTGCACGGCCCGATGTTCGAGCCGCTCCGGAACTTGGATGCCTTTCGTCAGGTAACGCTGCATGCCGAGCTGCGAACCTTGGTTTGGCCTAACGGAGCTGACTTTGCGCCAGAGTTTCTGCGGGAGAAGCTTCGCATCGCCGCCTAACAATCGGTTGGAGCGGACGGTTGCGTATTCCGGCGAAGTTGACCAGTTGTTCCGGCGGAACGTGACCGGCGATTCCGCCGCGTCTGCGCTGTTGATGTTTTCTACTCTGGTCGGTCACGATCAGTCAAGACTTTGCGAGTTCCGACCAGACGCGGTCTGCCGCGTCAGCGGCAGAAGCGCCTTTTGATTTGCCCTGGGGCTGACTCACCGCTAGGCCTCGACTCGCGCCTTGACCTTGGCGGTTTCCTTCGCCGCCTCGCGGTTGCGCATCGATTCCTTGGCTTCCAGTTGGATGCGATGCGAACGGTGCACGAGACGGTCAAGGATCGCATCGGCCAGCGTCGGATCGCCTATGTAGTCGTGCCAGTCGCTGACGGGAAGTTGACTCGTCACGATGCACGCCCGGGCGCCGACACGATCGTCGAGTAGTTCCAGTAAATCATTTCGCTCCCGCGGCCCGATCGGGGCGATGGCAAAATCATCGATGATGAGCACGCTGATTTTGGCTATGGCGGCGAGGCGCTTGCGGAAGCTGCCGTCGCCGACCGACGACGAACACCTCGGGGACGGCATCAAGGGACGGGGACGACGACTCATCAATGGAACGGCTCAGCAGTGCGGTCATGTTCATGGTCTACCTGTACTCTAAATTGCCCGAGGCAGGTGTCGCATGTCACATTGGCACGGGGGGGTCCCGCTCTCAACTGGAGGTTCTCATGAGCAACAATCTAAATGCCGTACGCGGGGTGTATAGGGCATTTGCTATTGGCGACATTCCAGCCGTTCTGGCAGTGTTTTCTCCAAACATACATTGGACCGAGGCTGAGGGCGGGCCTTACGGCGTTTCTCTCGGGCCTGATGCGGTCTTGGAAAATGTGTTTATGAAGCTCGGCGGTGAGTGGGATGGTTTCGCTGCAGTCCCTAGCGAGTTTGTAGAAGACGGTTCCACCGTTGTAGCGCTTGGCGAGTACAGCGGCACCTTCAAGGCTACGGGGAAAAGCTTCAAAGCCCCGTTCGCCCATGTCTGGAAGTTTGAGAACGGCAAGGCGGCATCTTTCCATCAGTACACAGACACGGCTGTTCATCAGCGTCCTTTGCAGGTTTGAGGGTACCGCCTAACAATTCAATCAAGCCGACGTTCTAACGCACGCGGGTTATTTCTGGCGTTAGGCCGCAGAACCCAGTCACCGCCGTGGAGCCGCGCATGATCAAGATAGTTGGCGGAGTCGAAATCAAGCCGAGGCATCGCGCTTCGTGTCACTGTGGCGCCGTAGTGCTTGAACTGGCACTGCCCGATGGCATAGTTGATCCGAGGAGGTGTGACTGTTCGTTCTGCCGTCGCAGGGGCGCAATTGTTGCGTCGGTATCCCTGAGTTCCGTCACTGTTCTACAGGGGCGAGAAGTTCTCAAGCTGTACCACTTCAACACGGGAACCGCGAAGCACTACTTCTGTTCCGTATGCGGCATCTACACGCATCATCAGCGCCGCTCCAATCCAGATCAGTACGGCTACAACGTTGCTTGTCTGGAGGGCGTCAATCCGTTTGACCTTGAGCCTGTGCCTACGAGGGATGGAGTCAACCATCCAGCAGATCGTAAGGAGTAGGGGTGGAGTATTTACGCGAGTCGACGAAACTGAGGACTGACCCTTCGCTCAAGCGGACCCGCAACGGCATGCCGCTGCGGGCCGCTTAGCTAAAACGTTAGGCATCGCAAAATACGCCCGTGAACGCCACCAGCCCATCGAAGATCCTTCACGGCGCGGTCGTGTACTTCGCGCTCGTCTTCGGCACTGGATTTTTGCTGGGTTCGGTTCGGGTGCCGTTCATAGTGCCGCGCATCGGCGAACGATATGCCGAGCTTGCCGAAATGCCGCTCATGTTCATAGCGATTTTCTTCGCTTCGCGACACGTTCTACGCAAGTATTGTCAGAAGACAGGCACGGTCGGTCTCATCGCTATGGGCGTCATCGCCTTGCTGCTGCTGGTCAGTTCCGAGCTGCTACTAGCGGTAAGTCTCGCTGGCTGGGAGGTCACCGAGTACATTGCCAGCAGAGACAAGATTTCAGGTAGTGTCTATCTCGCCATGCTCATCCTGTTCGCCGCAATGCCGTGGCTTCAGGCTCGGAAACGGAACAATGCGCAACCTGCCGCCAGCGATGCCTAACCCCTCGCTCAAGCGGAGCGCCAACGGCAGGCCACGAGGCCCGGGCCTGGTGGCCTCGCCGTCGTCGCCCGCTTAGCTCGAACGTTAGGCCCACCAAAACACGTTTCGGGAAGTGAGGATCTGAGCCTGCAGCAACCGTATCGACGTGCTTCAACCCCAGAAGGGAACTCGACCCCGCCGATGAGCCTGACGCCGCACCACGCCAAGTACTTTGCCTACGACCTCACTCGGCGGGCCGCGAGCGGCATGGACCGCCTTTCGATGTCCCTCTTCGACGCGGCTGTGGATCTGAACCCGCACCAGATCGAAGCCGCGTTGTTCGCGCTTCAGTCTCCGCTCTCCAAGGGAGTCATCCTCGCGGATGAAGTGGGATTGGGAAAGACAATCGAAGCCGGCATCGTGCTGTGCCAGTTTTGGGCGGAACGCAAACGCCGACTGCTGGTGATCTGCCCTGCCTCCATCCGTAAGCAGTGGGCACTCGAGCTGTCTGAGAAATTCAACCTGCCGGCGGTGGTGCTCGACGCCAAGGCCTACCGGGAAGCTAAGCGCGGCAGCGCCGACCCACTCTCGCTCGGTGCGGTGCTCATCATGTCGTTCCACTTCGCGAACACTTTGCGCGAAGAGCTGAAGGCGCGTGCCTGGGATCTCGTGGTCATCGATGAGGCCCACAAGCTGAGGAACGCCTACCGGCCCAGCAACAAGGTGGGCCAGGGCATCCGCTGGGCCACCGAGGATTGCCGCAAGCTGCTCCTCACTGCGACGCCCCTGCAGAACTCGCTGCTCGAGCTGTATGGCCTCTCGACCCTGATCGACGAGCACTTGTTCGGCGACGTTAACTCCTTCCGTTCGCAGTACGCGAGCGCTGGCAGCAGCCTGGACGCGCTTCGGCAACGGCTCTCCGGTTTCTGCAAGCGCACGCTGCGCAATCAGGTCACGGAGTACATCCGCTACACCGAGCGGCGCCCGATCACGCGGCCCTTCCAGCCGACCGACGACGAGCATGCGCTGTACGAAGCGGTCTCGGGTTTTCTTCAGCGCGAGGACAGCTACGCATTGCCGCAGCGCCAGCGGCACCTGATGGCGCTGATCCTGCGCAAGCTGCTGGCCTCATCCTCCCAGGCGATCGCTGCC
>ENA-ORBV01012315-ORBV01012315.1-microbial-mat-metagenome-genome-assembly--contig:-NODE-12315-length-13218-cov-8.654516_pt1 | contig 13218 bp, 16 predicted proteins | sample MGYA00237777_ERZ505514 | MGnify/ENA primary metagenome ERZ505514 (study PRJEB26160, sample SAMN06269048) | microbial mat metagenome | isolation source: Oligotrophic lake microbial mat | place...
CACGCGGTTGGCATCTCTGTCGATGTTGGCACCGGCGACGACGCGATGCGAGCAGCCGAGTGATCCGATCGAGTGCGAGTCGACGTTGGTGGCCTCGGAGAAGAATGACGGGAACCGGTAGGCCGTCAACTGCGAGATCCGCCCGAGTTCCATCGGGTCGTCGCGCTCGATCCATGCGTGGTACGACCCGTCACGGATTTCATCGCCGTGTAGGCGTACCCGCCAGACGCCCGGCGCCACCGCTCTGTAGTTGTCGTCGCCGTAGTGAGGCGTGAGATAGATCGCGATGTAGTTTTCTCCGTTGGTGGGGTGATAGAGCTCGCTGTAGATCGAGAGCACCGTACCGTTCTTGAGGGGCTTGTTCTCGATGTACTGCCGGGGCTTCACCTCGAACCAATCAGTGGAACCTGGGGGTTGCACCGAGACGGTGATGCGGTCCTGGGCGCCGTACCAGATCTCCAGTTCGTTCTCCGAAACGTCGGCAATGCCGTCGCCGACGACCACCCACTCCAGGTCCACGTCCAGACCTGCAGACGCCAGACGCCCGCTGGTGTGAATGCGTCCGGTGATCCAGCCGAGATCGCCGCTGTGGTCGGCCTTCTCCTGCCCGGCATTGCCCGCCGCCACGCAGATCGATCGCCCCGGGATGCTCAAAGCGGAGTCGAACCAGCGACAGGGTCCGTTCGATCCATCATGCGCCCCTCCGTTCGTGCCGAGGCTGATGTTGATCGAGATGGGCAGCCCTTCCTTCCTGGCAACTTCCAGCAGGTACTCGACGGCATGCACGATGCGCGATGAGTCGCTGAAGGTCCACTGCCTGGCCTCGCGTTCGGCCTCGGGCATCGGCAGGCTGACAGTCACCGCGGCGATCCGGGCGTCAGGACAGACACCGGCGTTGCCTGCCGCAATGCTGGTTACATGCGTCCCGTGCGAGCCGATGCCCTGCTGGGACTGGGGCTCGAGCAACGTCGCGGGCAGGCCTCCCTTTTTCCTGGAGGCGGCAATCGCATTGTTCAGGCGCTTCTGGTCGAACTCGGCGCCGTAGCTGAACTGCGCAGGCGGTGGGCGGAATTCGCTGCCCTGGTCCCAGATGGCGACGAAGCGGGTGTTGCCGGCACTATCGAGAAAATCCGGGTGAGCAAAATCGAACCCGCCGACGTCGATGATCCCGATGAGGACCTTCGCGCCAGTGCGTCGCTCCGTCCCGAGCTTGACCGATCTGGGCGTGGGCGCACTCGGCTTGTCCTGGGTGTTCACCGACGGCAGGTTGAACGTCAGCGAATCGGCGTTGTGCACAAAGCTCACGCCGGGCAAGGCGGCAATCTCGGGCAAGGCGGCGACCGGCACGGTCGCCGCCACAAAGTTGCGCCTGTGCAGCACCACGGACGGCATACCCGCGGCGACGACCTGCTCGGCATGGGCCTCCAGCGCCTGCACGACGCCTGGCATCAGGCTGGGTGCCCCGGGGTCCGAGTGCTGGGTTTCGACGAACACGTTGACGAACGCGCGCTTCGCGGGTCCGACCGCGGACAGCTTCGATCGCTTGCCGACAGGCTTTGACGTCGCCAGCAGGGCGCCGCTCTCAAGTCCGGCGTCGACGGCTGCCCTTGTACACAATGCGATCGTCGATCCGCGAGAGGGCACCTTGGCGACGGTGGTCAAGCTGTTCGAAACCAGGGCTCGCTGTGCGTTCACGGCGTCGCCGCCGTTGCAGACCACGCGCAGTTTCGGGTGCAGCCGCCTGTTGGTGAAGTCCATGCTCGTCGCCTCCGGTTGTTCTCTCGTCTTCACTACGCTCCAAACGTTCGTTCGCGCGCGTCACCTTGCAGGCGAAAAGAACTGCAGGTCCGACATCGACTCGAGACTCTTCAGGTGTGCCGGGGCCGACGTCGCAGCCAGAACGTGATCGCCGCCCGCATCGCGAACCACGACGCTCCTGGTATCCGTGACCGGGTACCGTTCCCGGAACGAGAACCGCTGGGGCGCCCCTGAGCCGGGGACGTCTGGCCGATCGAAGTAAAGAAAGTAGGTGCGCTCCTGGCCGGCTTCCTCGGCCATTTGGAGCCACCCGCGGTAGTCGCCAGCCGGGAACGTTCCCTCGGCAACGATGACAAACTTGTTGCCGACCTGGCTGCGCGTATACGTTGCAGCCCCGAGTTCGAGTTGCTTGCACCCAGAGTCTTTCCATCGGCGAAACAGGTCAACCCACTCAGGCGGCCAAGGACCGCCGCTGGACACCGTCGGCATGTCGGTGCTCAGTCTGCTGAGGAGGACGTCGATGTTCGCGACGACGTGGCCGTAGCTCCACAAGTCAAAACGGGAAAGCATGTGCTCCCGGTCGATTGCCCGGAACATAGGACGGATGTGGAGTTCGAATCTGGGGTCCGCCATCAGAGCATCCCCTCGAGCGTCAACTCGCTCAGGGTGACTTGCTGAATCAACTGGTGAATCGGAGGCGGATCACCATTGGGTAGCCTCGCCGGCAAGAACTCCAGCGTAGCGGCCAGATCCAACTCACCCGCCGCGGCGAGACGCAAAAGGACCTCCGTGCAGTCCAGCCTGAGGTCTGCTGACGTCGGGTGATGCGGAGCACCCTGATGCCCCTGCCCGTGTCCGCCGTGCCCTCCGCCGGCATGGACCTTCCAGAGCGAGACATAGCCTGTGTAGTAGGCGGCGAGCGCCTGTTGCGGTTGGCCCTGCCACCGAAGCACTATTGGATGGATATAAACGCGCAAGGTGAAGCTGGCAACCTCAGGGATGTCCAGACGCTTCAGGTTCAGCCAGGTTCTCCGTGCCCGGAGCAGCCCTCCCGGCAGCACAAAGGGCGCATTGCCTGCCGTCTGAAACTGATTTTGGAGGGACCCGGGGAAGCCCGCCCGCAACGAGCCCATCGAGGACAGCGCGCCCAGCAATCTTGGTGGAGACGGCTGCGAGAAGTCCGTCGCGAGGGCTTTGTTGTACTCGTACTCGTAGTCCAGTGCCGCAGTGCGCTGGAAATCGGCCGTCAATGCGTTCGCCTCGCCAGCAAACCCCCGAAGCGGGGAGTCCAGCGACGTACCGACCTCATCGGGGTTTCGTCGCTGCCATTCGCTCCAGAGCAGATCGATGAAGCAATGAAAGCTCCAGTAGATGGAGTCTTCGGCTGCGGTTTCCGGGTTACCCATCATGCCGCCGATGTAGTCCCCGTGCATGTAGTTGTGGGGAGACGACTCGAACGCGCCGTAGTTCTTTCCTGGCGTGCCCTTGGGCCACCCACCGAAGTCGTTCCAGCCAGGCGTCTGCCTCACTATCTGGATCGCATCGTCCGCCAACGGCTTTCCGTCTGTGAAGCGATTGGTCTTGAGTTCCGGCAAATCGAAACTTGCGGGATAGCGACCTCCTTGCGGGTCCGGACGGCTCCAGTCCCAGTATGGAATCGAGACATTGCTCGTTCGAGGAGGGTCGGCCGCGCGGAGCAGTTGCTCGAAATAGTGCAGATGGCAGCGATGCCAAGCGAAGAACAGGTCGTTGCCGTGCTCGCACGGGCCGACTTCCATGTCGTTGTGTCTTCGTGCGTGGAAATCGTACCCGGCAGGGTCGTCCGTGTTCGCGATCGACCGAGCGCGAAGGATGCCAAGCGCGTGAATGTAGTCCTGAACGTCGCTTGCGCTAAGCGCATTGATGTCGCGTCGCTTGTGCATGGTCTCCTCCTGTTTCGGGCGGTCCATTCGCCTGTCGACTTCTCGCGCGTCCGAATGACAACCCTTGGCCCCTGTTCCCCGCAGCAAGTCAGAAGAAAACGCAGTGGGCTCGTCGAACCTTCGGAAGCGCTACAGGACGCGCGAGCATCCTATGCTGGAAGTGAGGATTGTCCTACTTGCTTCTTCCCCAAGTTGATGGATGGCACAGCACCCATCGATACCAGAAACGGACTTCCGTGCGCACCAATGTGTCGGAGTGGCGGCGCGACATTGACCGTAAAGAGGCCAATGACGCCCTGACGCAGGAGCCACGCAATGAAGTCGACCCGAAATCACTACTAAATAACACCCGATCTTTGTGGATCGATGCCAAGCACCACCTGACCGTGGCGCACGAGGTCACCAACGTCGGCCACGACCGCGATGCGTTGGCGCACAGGCCAAGGTCGTTCAGCGGGCCACAGGGCGGCGTGACCTGGTCGCTCTGGCCGATCGCGGTTATCTCGAAGGCTACGAGATCCTCAAGTGCGAGTCAGGCGGTTAGAAAACTGCCACAGGCTCCTTCGGGTCGTAAGCGCCCCAGCGAAGCAGCAAAGAGCCGCCTCCCACCCGTTGCTCAGCCAAGGTTGCAGCGCCACTCAAAAGCGCCCATCACAAGCCGCAGTTTTGGGTGGCGACGGTCGCTCGTGCGAGATCCTCCATTGAACAAGGGCCGCCCCCCTGCCAGACTGGTCAGGCTTCCGTGGGCATCGTGCCTGCACAGCCTTCATTGGGTACTCCGGTCCCCCTGAAGTCCAGCTTGCTGGCGGCGCAGTCGTTACCTGCCTTGTAGACGCCGGGCTTCGGTCCGGTTCAGCCGTGCAAACGGCTGTGTGTGTCGTTCGGCCCTCGGGCTGACGACGTTGACGGCGCGCCACCTGGTGCCGCCGCAGAGCCGCTCCGCCCTCACCGGCTGGAGCATCCCGAACGGGGAACCCCAAGTTCCCCGCCAGGGATGGGTGTTCCCTTTCATCCGTGAAGGAGAACACCATGTTCGCTGTCCCATCGACGAGAGAAATGCGTCCTGTCGGCGTCTTGCTGGGAGGCTCCGGGCTTGCCCGGATGTCCGCCTCACAACCGCCGCAGGTCGCCGCGTTGTTGAAGCCCATCGCATCTGCATCCGTGCAGGTCTGCTGGGTTGCCGAGAACCGCGTTTTCGAGATTCTGGAAGGCCAGCCATGCTGACCAGCCTGTACCGAAACCGCATTGCTGCCCTGGCGATTGAACTCGCCAGGGATGACCCTCTGTTGGTCAAGGAAGTGATCGCCCGGCTGCGCCAGTCGGGTGAGATCGAGCGCGACGACCTGGTCTATCTGGACCGGATCGCCGACCGCTGGATCAGGATCGCCGAAGAGAACCGGTTGAAGGCACGGCCCTGTTGGCGGCTACCAGCACCCGCTCAAGCCGTAGGGGTGGCTTGACACCTTTCGCCTTCGCCATCTCCGAGACGATGCCGTCCAGCAGATCAGGACGTACATCAGCCAGCGTGTCGACCCATGCGGTCAGCGCCTGGTCGATGTCGTCCTGCGTTCGCGCCCCGTCGAAGTCGATACCGAGCGATCGGTATGTCGCGACTTCGTCGGGCGTGAACCGTAGTGCCTTGCCTGCACGAAGCACGTGTGGGCCTTTCTTTGCGAGGCGTTCAGTTTGCACGCAGCGCACGTCGTTTCAACCACCACCACCGGGGAGTCCACTGTCTCCCCGCCGGGGATGGGTGTTCCCTCTTTCATGGGAGTCAACACCATGTCCTTCGAGAAACCCCGCCTTCGTCCGAAGCGCTCCGGCGTCGAGTCCGAGGAAGAGCGAGCCTGGGTCAGCTTCTACCGCCGGGTCCGTGCCGACGTGGTCATCGCCACCGAGGTCCTGGCCCAGCTCGAAGCCGATCCGGAGAGCAAACGCGCCCACCTGGCGCTGTACCTTTGTTGCAAGGAATCCCTGCGCATGCACAAGGCCCGCAACGCGCGCAACAAGCGCATCGGCCTGTTCGTTCGCTGGCTCTGCCACGGTGCGTTCATCGTGCCGCTGCAGGGCTTGCGTCGCGGACTGCGTCTGGGCGGCGACATCGCCGTCGAGTGTCTGCCTGAGCCGGGCAAGGAGCCGGCCGTTCCCCAAGTGCGTCGACTGGTCAGCGACCCGGAGTTTGCCAACGCGGCGGCCGGGTTCGTTCAACCAGGTGCTGCTTCAACGGTGGCACCCGCCGCGACCGACTCCAGCGCCTTGCCGTCACGCGCATTGAAGCCCAAGGCCGCCCGCACAGCGGCCTGATCTGCCAGCCCGCTGGCATGTGACACCTCGGCACTGGCCGCGGTGTCCTGATCGTCGAACGCTCGCGCCCACCGCCCTGGTGGTGCGCGAGGCGTTCGCCCCCTCTTCCCCTCTTTCGTTGCGAGGCGCCCCGCCGCCTCCGATGCCTGCCTGCGGCACCGCCCAGGACGCTCACCCAGCCCTCCCCGTCGACCTGCCCACTGCGCAGGTTGGCTTCACCCATGAAAGGACTATCCATGGCCACTGCCGCCACCGTTGCCACCGCCGCTACTGCGGCCGATACCCTGCGCGCCATCGAGGCGCGTGCCGAACGCGCCATCGTCCAGGAACTGCGACTGATGGCCCAGGAGATCCTCGGCATGCGCACCCACCTCGCGCTCGAGGATCGCGCTCACGCCGACTCCCTGCTGATGAAACTGGAGCACCAGGAATGCGCTCAGACCGTCGCACCGGCCGATCCGTCGTCGGACCTGATGCCGACACTGACCCTGGGCATGTCGGAGCCCAGCATGCCGACGGCCTACCGCGTGAGCTTCTACGGCCGCGAGTACGGCGATCTCAAAGATGTCGTCACGCTGGGTTCGTTTGAAGCCGGCGTGCAACTGGTGCGTGACCGGCTGAGCGCCGATGGCCACTACCTCATCACCGCCACCTGGGCCAACCACCAGGGCGAGATGACGGTGTCGACGCCCCGCCAGATGGTGCTGGCGCGCATCGAAGTGGCCGACGACCGGATGCCGCTGGTGCAACTGCCGGTTCTCAAGGCCTGCAGCGCCTTGCAGGCCGGCGATACATCGAGCATCGCCCACCTGTTCGAGCACCTGCCCGAGGCCGCCTGAACCGGCCACCAAATCGGCAGTCACTCGCCTGCCTTCCATCGCCCAGCGCCTCCACTTCGGCGGAAGCCTGGGCTTTCTTCATCGTCCCGTCATGCCGCGTGCCAGCACTGCTCGTACTCGCGGTCGATCAGCCAGTGCAGGAACTGCGTCTCGCGCGACACGCCCCAGTAGTGCGCCTTGCAGCGCAACACATACGCTGCCAGGTCATCGAGCGTGCGGACGTCCACCGGCGTGATTCCGGTGATCTTGGTGAAGCGCTCGACCTCCCTGCGGGTGAGTCGAATGCGCTGGCCGAGGCGGATCATGAAGCTTGATTGCAAATAGGGCGCCGCCATCTTGGCGAGGTTTGCAAGGCCTGTCTCGCGTTTTGGGCCGTGCAGCGCAAAGATTTCTGCAGTGTCATTGCGCTCAGATCCGAGTCGCATTGCAATGCGACCGCGTCGATCAAGCCGAGCTCGAACCAATCGGCCTTCCGCGACAAGGCGCAGGTGTTTGGGTCGCAATCTGTGCGCAGCCAATTCGGCCTGTCCGCACCGCCTAGTCAGGCCGGCCTATGCGCAGCAGCTTCCCTGCTTGCCGTTCGCCTGAATCGGCGGGCATGGCGTCGAGCCATACGAGCAAAACACACAGCAATCGCCGGGCTTCGGCCGCAGAACGGCGTGGCATTGCGTGCATTCGTAGAACCACTGGCATGCATCAGTGGGCATGGTCTCGGTCCTCTGGTAGCCGCACTCCGGGCAGGTCAGTGCCGACTCGAGCACCACGGCGGTCACTGCGTGGTCCGCGCCAGAGTCGATGGATAGCCGGCGTCCTTGGTTGCTCGAGCAAGCGCATCGACGTTGGTCCGGGCATTGTCGAAGACGACCGTAGCCTCTCGCTTGTCGAAGTTGACCTTCGCATCGCTGACACCCGGAACCTTGGTCAGCGCCTTCTTGACCGTGATTGGACACACCGGGCAGTCCATCGTGGGCAGCGACAGCGTGACGGTCTGCGATGCGGCCCAGACCGGGCTGGCCAGCGCGGCGAGCATCGTCAGTGCCAGTTGAAACTTCTTCATGTGATTCTCCTTGCGTCAGTAGAACCAGTGCGCGACATACGGAAACGCCAGCGCGATTAGCACCAGCGCGCCGACCACCGTGAACACCACTTTGTAGGCACGACGAACACGGGGAATTGCACATACCTCACCGGGCTGGCATGCAGCCACCGGGCGCCAGATGCGTCGCCAAGCCAACCAAAGCGCCAGCAGCGCTGCGATGATGAAAACCGGGCGATAGGGCTCCAGCAAGGTCAGGCTGGCGATCCATGCGCCGGAGAATCCTAAGGCGAGCAGCACCAGCGGACCAAGGCAGCAAGCCGACGCGAGCAGCGCGGCGATGCCGCCTGCGAGTAGCGATCCACGCGCCCCGGAGTCGCGGTCCGCAGAGGAGATTTCCGATTGCATGCAGTAAGCTTACTTCCGTACTTGAGTACGGAGTCAAGCGGTATGACGACAGACATCACGAGCTTTACCATCGGCGCGCTGGCGGATGCCGCAGCCGTCAACGTCGAGACGATCCGCTTCTATCAACGCAAGGGCCTGATACCTGCTCCAGTGCGGCCGTCCGGAAGCATCCGGCGCTACGCTTCCGCCGACCTGGCGCGGGTTCGGTTCATCAAGTCAGCGCAGCGCCTGGGGTTCAGCCTCGACGAAGTGAGTGACCTGCTGACGCTGGAAGACGGCACGCATTGCGACGAAGCACGGGCTTTGGCCGAACGCAAGCTCCGGGATGTGCGCGAGAAACTCACGGTGCTGCGCCGCATCGAATCGGCACTTGGCAAACTGGTGGTGCAGTGTGGATCGGCTCGTGGTGCCGTGACCTGCCCGCTGATCGCGTCATTGCAACAGGAGCGCCGCCAGAAACGCCCGCACTGACCCGCCCACCGCAGGTCGCGCGTCTCGATAACAGTACCGAACCGATCGGCCCCCTGTTTCGCCTTCGAGCGGCCTGCACCTGACCCAGACCCCCAGGCGCACAAGCCACCCGAAAGCCCTGCGCGCTCGCACCGGTTCGACGTGGCGACGTACTGGATGGCAGGCCCCCGACTCAGATCTCGCGCCACACTCTGAGTGCTTCCATGCATTCCCTCGCGGAATGCCCACCGGCGCACTGCCGGCGTCGCAGTCGACACCTGCCTCATCAACCCCCCATCGGGAACAATGTTCCCGTTCGGGGTTCGGCGTTCCCGCTTTTCTCATCACAGAGGAGAACGCCTTGAACCTGTCCACCTGGTCCCGCGCCGACCTGATCGGCGAGTTGCTCTCGCCAGCGCCAGACGCCGTCGAACTCGATGGCTCGACGCTTTGCGAAGCCCGTCCCGCCTACGCTACGGCTGACCCGCAAGCCGCTCTCGTGGCCCACAAGATCGGTGTGGCCCGCGAACTGCTGATGCGCGACCTTCACGCGCAGATGAAAGACGGCCCGATCATGGGCTCACCCCAGGCCCTGCGTGACTGGCTGCGCCTGTACTGTGCCGGCCTCGAACACGAGGTGTTCCTGGTGCTGTACCTGAACACCCGCCATGTGTTGATCGAGACGGTGCCGATGTTCCGCGGCACCCTGAGCCAGACGGCGGTCTATCCCCGAGAGGTGGTCAAGACCGCGCTCGCGTTCAATGCCGCTGCGGTCGTACTGGCCCATTCTGTGGCGCGCCACAGAATGCGCCTTATGTTCCCCGGATCGTTATGTGCCCGAGCCCTCCACGTGCCTGGGTGGCAGAGTGCAAATCGCCGTCGCAGAGGCACATAACTGCGCCATCAGGCCCAGCATCACATCTCCCTCAACTTGGCAGATAGGAGATTGTTTATGCTGGAACGCTACTTCCACCGGCCCGTAACTGCAGACCGCATCCGGGCGCTCTGGCTCGGTCCGCAGATCGAGCGCTATGTCGGCTGGCTCGAAGCACGACGGGCGTCGAGTGCCTCAGTCTTGCGGCACGTGAGCACGCTGCGCCACTTCAACCAATTCGTGTGCGCCCGCGGCGTCACCTCGTGTGAGCAGTTGCCGGCGCACGTGCAGCCGTTCATCGACGAGTGGATGCGCGCCAAGGGTCCGAGCTGTCGCAGTAAGGCGGCGCGTGGCGCGGTGCTCGCCAATGCCCAGGTGCCAGTCGAGCAACTGCTCGAGCTCACCGTGCCGGGGTTTGCGAGGGTTCGGCAACGCGTCGCGACACCATTCGTGGCAAGCGTGCCTGGCTTCTTCGCGTTCCTACGCGACGAGAGGGGACTGCGACCCGGCACCTGCGCTGGCCATGCGGTCGAACTGCGCAAGTTCGAAGCGTTTCTCCAACAAGGCGCTGTCGATCTGTCCGACCTCTCGCCGTCGCTGTTGGGCCGCTACGTCGCCGAACGCGCGAAGTCGCTTATTCCCACCAGCCTTCATGACTGCACCGGCGCCTTGCGCGTCTTCCTGCGCTACCTGCATCGGCAGAACATCATCCCGGCTGACATCACCCGCGCACTGCCTCGAGGACGCAAGTACAGGCAGTCATCCCTGCCGCGTGCGATCCCATGGGCCGATGTCCAGAGGGTGCTTGATGGCGTCGACCGCCGCTCCAGCGTGGGCAAGCGGGACTACGCCGTGCTGATGCTGCTGGCCAGCTACGGCCTGCGCGCCCGCGAGATTGCAGCCCTGGAACTGGACGATCTGGACTGGGCACACTCACAGCTGAAGGTGCCGGCCCGCAAGGGCGGGCACTCGTCCATCTACCCCCTGTCGGCCAGCGTTGGCGAAGCCATCATCGACTACCTGCGCGCCGGCCGCCCTGCAGTCGATGGTCGGCATGTCTTCCTGACCTGCAGGACGCCGTTCAGCCCCATCACCGATTGCGGCGTTTCTCGACTGGCGGCGCAGCACATCGTCGCTGCGGGCATCAAGGTTCCTCGCCCGGGGTCGCACACGCTGCGCCACAGTTGCGTGCAGCGTCTGGTCGAGTCGGACGTTGCCTTCAAGGCGATTGGTGACTACGTCGGCCACCGCCGTGCGGAGTCCACGCTCGTCTATGCCAAGGTGGCGCTGCACCGCTTGCGCCAGCTCGCCATTGGCGATGCCGAGGAGGCGCTGTGAGGGCCGCATGGTGTGGCTTCCGCAGCCCGCTGGCCGGCGACATCGAGCGCTACCTCGGCGCCAAGCGCGCCATGGGCTGCAAGTTCGCCTCGGAGGACCGGACTTTGCGGCTGCTTGACCGGTATCTCGTTGAACACCGGGTCCTGTCGCTCGGTGAAGTGACGGGCGCATGCCTGGAGCAGTTCCTGGCGTCGCGCGGCCGAGTCAATGCGCGCGGCTTCAACCACCTGCTCGGTGTGGTGCGCCGGCTGTTGGACTGGATGGTCGACCAGCAGGTGCTCGTCGAATCTCCCCTGCAGCTTGGGCCGCGGCGCGAGGGCGTGCGGCGCCAGCCGTTCCTCTTCGACACCGACGCCATTCGGCGCCTGTTGGCCGCGGCGGCTCTGTTGCCCGACAACGCCCGAGCGCCGATGCGCGGGCCAGCCTACGAGACCATCTTTGCGCTGCTGGCCGGGCTCGGCCTGCGTATCGGTGAGGTGGCGCGCCTGCAGTGCGGCGATGTCGATCTGGAACGCGAGGCCTTGCAAATCCGCGACACCAAGTTCGGCAAGAGCCGCCTGGTGCCCTTCGGCCCGAAGTTGTCGGCACGACTGCGCGTCTACCTGGGACTGCGAGAACGTCAGGGGATGCCGTGCCGTGGCGCCGCGCCTTTGTTTTCGTGGAACGGTCGCCACCCAGTGAGCACCAACACGATCCGCAACACCTTCCGCGACGACCTGCTGCCGCAGCTGGCGTTGGCGGTGCCGGCCGGCGTGTTCGGCCCGCACGTGCATGGGCTGCGCCACTCGTTCGCCGTGCGCACGCTGTTGAACTGGTACCGACAAGGCATCGCGCCGGCAACTCGGCTCAACCACCTGTCCACGTTCCTCGGGCACGTCAACCCGACGAGCACGGCGGTGTACCTGACCATCACCAGCGAGCTGTTCGAGCAGGCCAACCGACGGTTCGAAGCGTTCGCTCCGGCAGCCCGTGCGGAGATGCAGCCATGACCGCGCCGACGATCGGGGTGGTCGTTCACGACTTCTTCCTGGACTACCTCCCGCAGCAGAAGGGGCTCAGGCCCAGTTCGATCCGCAGCTACCGCGACACCTTGCGGCTGTTCCTGATCTTCGCTGCGGACCAGTGCCGGCGCGGCGTCACGCAGCTCACCTTCGACGACCTGGGCTTCGAGCGGGTGCTGGCCTTCCTGCGTGACCTGGAGCAAACGCGCCGCAACGCGATCGCTACACGCAATCAGCGCCTGGCCGGGCTGCACACGTTCTACGAGTACGTCGGTCGGCGCCTGCCCGAGATGCTGCGGGCTTGCGCTCAGGTGGCCGCAATCCCGGTCAAGCGCTGCCCACTGCCCGAGACGCGCTTCATGGCGAGGGATGAGGTGGATGCGCTGTTTGCGAAGCTGCCAGCGGACGGCAGGCTCGCGCTACGCGACCGAACGATGCTGCTCTTTCTGTACAACACCGGGGCCCGGGTGTCGGAAGTGGCGGGCCTGCGCGTCGAACAACTGTCACTGACGACGCCGGCGCATGTGCGGCTGCTCGGCAAGGGCGGCAAGTGGCGGTCATGCCCGCTGTGGAACCAGACCGCGCAGGCCTTACAGCAATTGCTGGCCGAGCGCGGCGCCACGCGAGCCGAGGACTGCGTGTTCGCGGCGACGACCGGCGAGGCGATGACGCGCTTCGGCATCTACAAGCGCGTGCGGCGCCTGGCCAGCAATCTTGACGAGCAACAACCTGGGCCGAGACCAGCGCGGCGAATCACGCCGCATGTTTTCCGACACACCACAGCGGTTCATCTGCTTGAGGCCGGGGTCGAGGTGAATGTCATCCGTGGCTGGCTGGGTCACGTCAGTCTGGAAACGACCAACCGGTACGCGGAGATCACCGTGCGCATGAAGCAGGACGCTTTGAGCCTTTGCGAGCCTGCGGCCACCAAGGCGCCGAAGCGCAAGCCTGTGTGGCATGACGATGCCGAGCTGATGAAGTGGCTGGCATCGCTGTAGTCGTCGCAACGTCCGCCCCGCATGCTCGCCAGTGGGCGGCTTGCGGGGCCCTGCGTTCTAGACAACCGTCTGTCGGCATCGGCACCTTCGATGGCGGAGACTGGCAACACGGCTGCTTATGTGTCCTGAAAGACTGCCGATCCAACCGGGACCGTGGTTTCCGGCACGGCCCGCCACATAACGATTCGGGGAACATAAGGCGCATTCTGTGGCGCGCCACAGAATGCGCCAGCACCACCGCGGCGGCATTGAGTTCGATCGCGCGCCGCACCACCTCGCGCGGGTAGACG
>ENA-ORBV01012316-ORBV01012316.1-microbial-mat-metagenome-genome-assembly--contig:-NODE-12316-length-13217-cov-5.882116_pt1 | contig 13217 bp, 10 predicted proteins | sample MGYA00237777_ERZ505514 | MGnify/ENA primary metagenome ERZ505514 (study PRJEB26160, sample SAMN06269048) | microbial mat metagenome | isolation source: Oligotrophic lake microbial mat | place...
CCCATGCATGACCCATCACATGCTGAACAACCAAATCAGGGCAACACATCATGTCCTCTTCCTTGGGGCATGCTTTCAGCTTGTGTTCCAGATCACAACTGCGACAACTCAGCTGACGGGTGCAAGAAAAAGGTCCACAATCTTTGTCACCAAGCCAGCGAGTTGTGCGTGGAGGAAAAAAAAGGTGCTTTTTTTTGTTCTTGCAGATGCAAACAACAGCAACAAGCTGACGAAGCTTGAAGAACACAACAAAATGCACAAAAACAGCCAGTTGCTTGTTCGAGATGGTTTGGCGTCGAGATGGTGGTTGTGTGAGTGGCGATTGCAGCAGCAGGCGATTGCGCTGCAATGCCAAAAGTCAGGCTTTTGGACCAAAAGTCAGGCTCTTCTCATTCGAGTCCATGCTCTGCTTGCTCGTTCGTTCGTTTGCTTGTTCACCAGCCAACCAGATCGTCCCCTGGCCAGCTCACCCACCGGATGATGACAACAGCAGATCGCTCGACCACTCGTCGACTCGCGCGCTCACGCACTCATCTCATGCACTCGTGCACTTGCTCACACTTGCTCGTCCACTCATGCACACTCATGCACTCGTGCACTCGCTCGTCAACTGGCTTGCCACTCCAGTGTGAATTTAAAATGGCCATTGTGGTGGCAGTGGCAGGTGATTGTCCTGCAATGCCAAAAGTCTGCTGTGGACCAAAAGTCAGCTCTTCTCATTCGGACACTGTCAGTCAGTCGCAAGGCGGCGCACCAGGTGGTGTGACTTTCCGGCGCACTACCCCGCTACAAGTAGCTACCTAGCTACTAGCTAGCTAGCTAGTAGCACCTGGTACTCAGCACCCGCAAGGCCGTCGTAGCCGCAGCTGCGGCAGTTGTCTATCCCACTGTCCCTGGGAAGGAAACTCATGTGGGCACTACATGTAACCTTGATATCGGAGAGCCCTGACCAGCTCTTAGGACTCTTTACAGCACTACATCTATTGTGCCATTTACATTTGAACCTGTACTCCGCTCTGCGCTGAAAATTCAAATTGTTGTTACGTTGCAATAATAACAACTCGCAACAACGAGACAACAACAACAACGAGACAACAACAACAACGACAACAACAACAACAACGCCTCACCATCATGTCTTCTGTTTGGGTTCAGCTCTACTACAAGGATATAAAGAAGGGCCAACCCACTTCAGTGAGAAAACCAACTGAAGTAAAGGAAAGCGACTGGAACATTGATACCTTGGTGGATGCTGTGAAGGATAAATTGAGTCCAGACATCGATCACGCCTCTCGTGTTTTTGTGTACCCCCCAGACACCAAACCACCTTTCCTGCAAGACAAGGCTATTGATCCTGGCGACGATGTACCACCCGGTACTACCTCCAAGAATCCCTTGATTGTGGTGGCACCCGCTCAGAAGCAGCAGCAGCCACCATCGGAGCCAACCCAATACGAACCAACCCTGGTAGAAATGATGAACAACATCGGCATTGCATTGCATGAAATAAAAGAAGCAATGCCCTCTGTTGTGGTGGGGCACGTTATCACACCATCAGTTGCATCACAAAGTCGAGAAGTATCCAGTCAACTTATTACCTCCCTCAATTTGGCACTATTGCCGCCAGAGTTGCCAGACATGTACGGCCTTCCAGATAATATGAAAGATGAAGGAAATTGGACGTTTAATTGGAAATGGGATGGCGACAATCCTTTGGAAAGCACCTCCTACGGACCAGTTTGCAACTTCCTTCAGCGGCTGGGCCTCATTGCAGAAGATGTATCGGGGGGGCAAAAATGTGTCAATCGACGTTTGTACAATTCGGAGATCTACTCTCTTCGACAAAACGATCCATCAACTTTAAAAGGACAGAAGGTCTACCTTCTTCATCGGGTACAAGGTAGAACAGACATTGCAGTTCTTGCCCAGAATCGCAATGGGGGACAAATTATGAAGCACATGGTGAGCTTTGCCATTGAAATAAAAACGACCAAGGCATTGGCAAATTCACATGATGGATGCATGTTGGAAGCTCAGCTTCAGCTGATTGGGCTCAATGCATTCAATACAGTGAGGTCTCCCCCGGTGGTGCTAACGAATCTAGCAAGGACTCATAAGGTCCTTTACATTGAATATAAGGAAGGTACAGAATGGGGGTATATTATCAAATCCCAGAAATGCCAGACATTTCCTGCGGCTATTCACCTTGCTATGAAAAGAGCAGCCATGGAAGGCATATCAGCAGAGTTTTCCCGTCCAATGACACCACCGTCTGAGTGAACGCTGCTTGGCTTGTGGTTGTTTGCTTTGGGTAACTTTCACTATGTTGCCATCTGAAGAAAACCAATATGCTATGCCAATTAACTTCTCCATCACTACAACCTTTTGAATGGAAACTAGCTGGTCAACAAACAACCGCAATCCGGAACCCCAACGCGAACGAGCTCGGTTCCACAATCAAATGTGGGTCCGAAAAAGGGGACCGAGGTGAGAAAACCCATTATTACCTCACCTCTTGGTACCGATCCCACTACTCTTTCACTATACGAATTTTACTTAGTTTCACCTCCTCATCTCCTACTACTACATTTCCCTGTGCTAAAAACTCGGTGGCTCTTGCCTTGCTCTCCAGCATTATCAGTCATTTTGCTGTCGAGTGGACTACATAGAAACTGCCAGCTGCCATGATTATCCGTGCGCTGTTTCCGTCAAGTTGCCATGCAGTCAGTGAGATATCCCGTTCGCTTTTGCCATCGTGCCATTTTTTGAAATATTGGTGCCAAACCGGGGACTGACTCGCTCCAGTCGCTCCGCAATGTCTTGTAATACAACTTGAATTGTGCCTGTCGGTGGTAGTCTTCCTCCGTTGCACCATAGCAGTACCTCTGGTGGTAGGCTTTGTGTTAGGACTAGCTACTGTACTAGATAGTATCCTGTTTCTGGTCCCCCACTTGGGCGGTTAGAATTGTCAACCTATTAGCTAGCTAGTACCGGTAATCCGTACCATGCTAGCTAGAATACCGTGCCGCAGGCGAACTCAATTGGAACCGCCAGTGCTAAGTTGGGCGAGCCAGGGCTTAGCTGTGCAGCAATTAAGACCATCAAAGGCATCAATTGTAGCTACTACAGCCACGATAGTGAGGTACCGGTACCAGGTATTGGTGGCAGATAGCTAAGGGGCAGCTATCTACTACAGTACAGTACGCTTGCAGCCGGCTTCTACTTTTCGTAGCTACCCGCATGACTGCGTGGTCATGAAAACTGGAAACGGTCACAGCATCTTGCTTCTGTAGTAGCACCTGGTAATAGTTGACTAGTACCAGTTAGTTTTTTAGCCTGGGAATGATTAGTCCCGGCTATACCGTAGTGCCAGTGGCCTAGATCGGGACCGCTAGCTAGGCAAGGACTAGTTAGTATAGTAGGACATGGTCCAGGTGCAGTGGCTGGGCAGATCTCCAGGAAGAGGGAACAGGAAGTTAGAGCATTGCTCAGTTTGTGTGGCTGGGAACCAGCCCGAGGTCCTTCCTATCTACTACGACTGTACTAGTGGTGCCTTTGCTCTCTATTATCTAGGATCAGCTGAGCAATATGGTATGCGCTCTCGAGTGGACATGTTTTTTTGCCAGAGGATTGACAGTCGGTGCGCTCTTGCCATCGTCAAAAATCAGTTGTCGACGCAGTAGATGGAAGACATTTGTGTGTTCTAAATTTGCCGCTAAGGCTATTTACACCTTGTTCCTACGCCAGTAAGCTACAGTAGCTAGCTCGTTGAATGATTTTTCGTAGGAAGCTCGTCCTTATTTTATAAACTTTCAAAAATGCAAACAGGGGCAAATAACTCTGCTCCGCCCCACACAATACCACTTTTTTTTTGACACAAAATGAAAATCGCAAACGGAGAATTCGTAGTAATCCACATTACACAAGACCATCCTAATCCTTTTTTTGATTATAGAAAAATCAAACCATGGCCGAATTCAATCCAAATGCTGTGTTGTTGCTTGCATAATATATGTTTAGCATTCCACTTCTTCCGCAATTTCTTCATTTTTCTGAGGAACAACCAATGTTTGTCCGGGGGTATTGGCCTTTTCGACCGTCATGCCTTCCGTACCGGTTCCACAGAACAAGGACGATTGTCCCTTGATGAAAATCAATGCGGAAAGAACCGAGGATACAATAATGACAATTCCCATGAGCATAAAAGCCTTGTAATATGACAATTGACGGAACCCAAGACCAAAGCAGACAGCACCCGTGTTGCCTCCAGCTCCGACGATACCGGCAATGGATCCAGTGCTGGGTGGGTCGACGTATGGGACCTGTAGAGGATGGTGATTGGAACAAGAATATGTGAGCTCCAAGCGTATTCAAACGTCCAACAAATCACAAATATTAGTCTCTCGTGGTTCGTTGACTTACAATTCCGTACGTCGATCCTTCGGCGGCTTGCACAAAGAGGGAAAAGAAAACCATGACGACAATGGCGCCCCCCAACGACTTGGTTCGGGCAAAGACCAGGACCAGAATACCCTCGGCCAAAAGAAGGGCCGACTGGGCCAAGAGACGACCCCGCATGCCCATCTTGGCACTGAGCTTGTCACTGGCAAATCCTCCCAATCCACGCGCAAAGAGATTCATCCAACCAAAGATACTGGCAATGGCAGCAGCCGATTCGGTAGATTGACCAAATTCGTCCTTGAAATACAAAGCGGCAGCATTGTTCATGGTCAATTCAACACCGAAGCAACAGGCATACTGAAGAAAGAGGATCCATGTATTGACATTGAAGGCTCCACTGCGGAAGGATGCTGCCGCCGAAACTTCGGGCGTGGCACCGTGGTGCTTGAGGTCCTTGTAGTTACCGGTGGGGGCATCATCGGAAATAAAGTAAATGACAAGACCCGTTCCAAAGGCAACCACGGCAGGGACAATACAAACCGTACGCCAGGCCATTTCGGCAGGGTTCTCACTGTTTTGGAAAAATATCTTGAAAAGGGGAAAGAGTGCCGATCCCATGACAAGCTGGGTAACACCTCCACCCAAGTTTCCCCATCCTCCACAGAGAGCATTGGCAGTACCGACCACATCCTTGGTAAACATACGAGAGGACCAGAATTGGCACCTGTGAATATATAATAATAGAATAGCAAAATTAAGTCAGTCAGCGAAGGAGTCGGACGACGAGTCGAAATAACAGTCGTGTTGGGACCGAAATGTGGGTCCCCAAAATCATAAATCCACGACGCCAAAGACCCGTCCGTTCCAAACCAAGGCAAACACACAATCGCTCCCAAATACAGTAGAATTACGTACATGACAAAGGACCCTCCCGCAATTCCAATGAACAATCGGAGAATGGAAAGTCCCGCCGAACTGTTAATGGTTCCCGTCAATGCCGTAGGAATACTGGCAATGCAAAGAACCAAGGTAAACAAGACACGGGCTCCCCACTTGTCACAAAGAGGACCCAAGACGAAACGCATCATGATGGTTCCTCCCACACCGACAATACTGGAAGTCCACAATTGTTGTTTGGTAAGACCGAGGGTGACCTTGATTTCACTGAGCAAGGGAGCAATGGCAAACCAAATGAAAAAGGCAATAAAGAAACCCCACCAAGAGCAGTGGAAGGCTCTCATGTGGGGACGAGCAAAACTGCAAAGCTTGATTTCTCTGTAGTGTAATAGGAAGAGAGCGAGAGCGCGGAAGGTTGAGTGACACGGAAATCATTCGTACTCCATTCTTTTCCTTCGAAAGAAAACTCACTTGGCTTTGTAGTCTTGCTCAGGGTCAACTTCCAAGAGAAAGGAGTCATACTTCTTCCAGGGTTCCTGTTGAGGCGAGGGGGCGGAAACATCACGTGAGAAGCTGACAACGAAATAATTTTACAAAGCGACCCCCATAGAAAACGAAACAGAAAACCAAATCCAACTTACTTCGGAGTTTCCGGCGTCGACTTGGGGATCAGACATCTTGGTGATGAAGTGGATGAATCAAGTAAGTTAAATGAATGAAGTTATTAATTACTTTGTATTGGATGGTAAAGAAACTGGTTTGTTATTACTTTCGATCCAAATTTATTGTGAGCAGATTGTTTTAGTTGATGGTCCACAAACTCAGAAATTGAACAATTTCTTTCTCTTGACAACATCTACATACATGTACCAGTACTGTACCGTACAGTAGTTGACACCACGTTCATAATTACAGTAGCGAGTCTCATTCAAACAGGAGGCACGAGACGATCTAAGAGAAGCGGAAGTAATGCGATCGAAGAAGAAAGGACTATCTTCTCGAAGGGGAAAAGTTGCTGATACTTGGTATTAATAAAGCTAGATAAATATCAATTATGTCGCACGGTAATTCTTTTGAATTTTTTAGTCCGACTACGACCATGCAACGACAAGTAGTACGTACGACGTACAGCAGTGCTTCCACCGAGTGACAGCTGGAGTTCTGGAAGGCATTTTTCCAGTATCAGCACACATGCCAACTTCTACCATACTAATTCACGGTTTACCCCTACATACTTCCAATTCTTATATCTAATTCCCGCTTCCGGCAGAAAGTGAACATAAGTATCGGCACTTATGAATTGGCCATTGGACCATGCCGGCGCAATGAGATCCCGTCTCACGGAGAAAAAACAAGATGCGAGCCAAACTTCCCTATGAATATTTGCGAGCTTTGGTTGTCACTGAAGGCGTCACTGATTCTGTGGTCAGATACATACGAACCCTAGTTCCTTATATTTTATGAGAACTTTGGTTGTCAAAATATCAGTACGTCACTCTTTCTAGGCAAATCACATTGTGGCGCACGTGCTTTTGGCTTTGTTGACGTCGAATCTTCTTAACTGAGAAAAGATTGATTATTCGCACGAAGTGCGAAAATTTGCAAATAATCACAAGGGTTTTGACCATGATCTTTGTGAATATTTGCCCAAATGCTAGGGAGACCAGACTGAAATCTACAGCAAAAGACCGTAGACTTCAGCACTGAGTGCCTCTGGTACTACTTCTACACAACATCAATTATTTGCTGGAACATTCCAGGTTGTTCCAGCAAATAATGGGCCCTGAGCCTAGAAAAGGTGTCAGTGAGACATTCTCAAAATCGGTTGGGGGCACCCCACTTCAGTTGCCTCCAATTTCTTACTCACTCCCTAAACTAAGAGCCCATTTGAACCACACTTTTTTGTCATTTGAAAGTCATAGGAAGACATCGCAAACATCACACTGGTTAACAATGCCACCCAAAAGAGGCATCAACGACGCACTGTCTCTGTCGGTGTGGGGTGTTCAAAAATAATGGCTCATCAGAACATGCACGGCATGGTGACGAAAACATCACTATTATTTTTGGACCAGGAACATCATCATGAGAGTGTGAAAAATTGGTAGGAACACACAACTACTATGCAATGATTATTATGGTTGAATGAATGAATACCTTGCTACCGATACGGTACTAATTTAGCACCAGCATGTCATCATCTTCTGCTGATGAGCTGCATTTGCACACAGGCTATGACTACCAGAACCCCGTATCGGAGCAGACCCTCATCTCGGATCTCCAAGAGGCAGAGGAAAACAACGATGTAAGGAAAGTCATCCTATTCAACCTAGAGGTCTCCATTGACTTGGCCAATGCACTGCGACGATTCTTTCGGGCAAGATTTGCCGCAGACAAACAGCAAAGCCCCACGACCTTGGAAATACTCGGCTGCACTGGGCACATTGATCGAGTGCTGGAAGGATTCATAGTCGACGACGACAACAACGGCGCTACAGCTACAGCTACAGGTGATACTGATGTCTTCGATACCATCGTGCCGGAGCGAGAGTTGATTCTTCAGCACAACAATCCAAACCATTTTGACAGTTCCGTGTTTTTAGCCCTTGGAAAGGCTCTAGACAGTAGAATACCCCTTTGGGGTTTACATGATGGGCCGCGATACTGCTCAAGCAAGTCAAAACTGCTGCTACGTTTGTATCAGCCAGTTTTGTCGGAAGCAATGATGTGGGCGCTATCCCAGGGAATCCAAAACAGCCACCATCTTCAAGAATTGGATTTTGGTTCTTGTCGGTTTACTCCATTATCGGTGAATCATGTAACGAGACACTTGGCCGAGGCACTGCTGAGAAACCAGCACTTGAAATCCCTTCAGTTGGCGCAATGCGAGCTCTCGGATGATCAAGTCGCGTGCATTGCGCGTGGCCTGGAAGGTCACCCCTCATTGGAAATTCTAAACTTGGCTGGGAACAAATGTCGCAGGAAAGGGTTGATTGCTCTGGCAACAGCTCTCTCAACCGTCAGGCGACGCCCTGACGAAGCATCTGTCAATCCTTCCCTTCCGTTTTTAAAAATAAATCTATCCAATCAGCACATGGGCAGGACCAGTCAAAAATTAATCGATCCATCTGTCATGCAAGTCTGGCATGAATCTACTGGCTTCCTGGACCGGCTTGGCTCTCTCGATCTTTCTGCGAACTGCCTGGATGATCACGACCTCAACATTGTCGGTTCGGCGTTGTTTCATCGTCGGCTACCAGAGGAGGACCAACACCACTATGTTTCAGCGATCCAAGATCTGAAGTTGTCCAATAACAAATTTACCGATGATGGGATGGACTGCCTTGGAGATGCCATCAGCAAATACCAACCTTGTGGCGCTACAAGCCGGGGATGGAGGACCCTTGACCTGACACAAAATAAATCGCTATCTGAAGTTGCTCTTGCAAAGCTTGCAGATGCTATCAAAGACAATTTTTATTTGGAAGAAATTCTTATAGATGGCGGAAATGTCCCCCCGGCTACATTAGCGTTAGACTCGGCGGTGGACAAGATTCGGTTTTATTCCATATTAAATCGAGGGGGGAGAAGGGCATTGTCTTACTCGGCTTCAATATTGCCTTTGTCTCTATGGCCATTTATTTTGGCAAGAATCAACCGCATTGGTTGGAGCGAGGGAAGTGCCGCTAAAATCAATGTCTTGTATCATATGATCTCTCAAGGATCTATTCTCCACAATCATCACCGATAACGAATCGGGCCCGCAAGTGTAGCCATGTCAACAATACTTTTTGATGAACGCCATACAGAATATTGCAGCCTATCTGTAGTTGGTAGGCACGTCTAAATTGAAGTACCGTCCTTTGATTGATGGACTGGACTGCATCCACGAAACAACAATCCTCTAGCTAGCCACGCGTCAGCAACTCTTAGTGTGTAGGAATGCAATGTACGAGGGCCGTCTGAAGGAGAAAGTGCATACTTCAGGAATGAACATGTTGATGAAAGAATGTATGGTTCTGTTTTCTATTAATATCCTAAAAGTGAACTGATTTGGTCAACCCCCTCCCGGGCAGATTGCTGGAAGTTTCCTTCTGGAAGTGTTGCTACATACTGTTTTTGATGGATCCACATTTGAATAATCCACTTTTCATCGTGTGCTATTTCCCCCTTGTGGAGTGTTCGCTCGTCATGTTTGCCGTCCTGGAAGGCCGGGAAGAATAATGCGGCTCGTCCAAGTTTAGGTTTTATAGCCAGCATTTCATCTGTGCTGCCATCTTGAAGATCTCGAAAGACCGTACCTCCTCCCGTCCCCACGTCATTTAAATATATCAACAAAGTGGCCAACCGCTGACCACCATTTTTGAGCTGATTGATGGGCACTTCATCATAATGCCACGAAAATTCCTCGCCGGTTTTGTATCGAACAATTTGGGGTTCCTCCATTTGGTCTAATGTAGGAATGCCAACCACATGCAGAGCTTTGGCCAGTAAAGTTGGCACTTGGGAATAGTAGCAGAACCAAGATGTTGAAGTTCTCTTGGATTGGGACAGAGCTGAAAAGGTAGCCGACTGGACTTGAACGGGAGTCTTTTTATTGGGATTGATCTGCCGTTGTGAATTCTGTTCTTCCGCTTCTAACGCAATCGTTTTGACATGCTCACACTCTTCCGTCGTAAAGAAGTTATCAATAGCTAAAATAGGGGGTGAACGATGTAAAAGATGCAATTTCATCGGATCCCTACCAGCTTTAGGCTGCTTTTCTGTACAATCATGATTGAATCGAGTCTCAAGCGCTTTCAGCTGAATGTGATCTCGCAGTGCATCCTGAATATCTGACAATGTAATATCTTCTTTTTCATTGTTGACTGGAATTAGCTCTGTCCCGGGTGGCATTGGCGGGAAAATATCGTCTTCGGTTGGCGGGGGCAGCCCCCATTTGTCGAGTATTGGCCCAGTGGCACCGTTGCCGTTTTGGTTGTCACTATTCTTGTTCTGTATTTGTACTTCTGACAGAATGCTTGGCCGTTTCGAGTTTTTTCCTTTTGCTCTCTTGTCGGGTTTGCTCTTGGCTGAAAAGCCGCCTCCACCGCCTCCTTTACCAAATCCTCCACTGCTCGGAGCGGCAGCCTGTACTAGTACAGGGGCAACGCTTCTATCATCACCTGAGTGGACAGAGATGACAAAGGCGGACGACGCACGGGGGGAGAAAGCCGCAACCAGGAAACATGCAGTGGACCATTTTCTGGCCTGTAGTATTGTCATGGTTGTAGAAAAGCTGCGTTGCTGCTGCATAGAAAATATAGAAGGAAGTAGTTGGTAATAATTTGGTTTGTGTCCTGAAGCAAGCATGTATTTGATTGTTGTGGTGCTTCTTTGATAATAACACACGAACATCGCACTCACTAACTTGACTAAACTTGACTGGATAATTTGGATCTTTCTGGTGTATCGAAGACCCACCCGGGCACACAGTTAGTTCCGTAGGGAACACAGACAGCTAGCTAGCTAGCTAGAGCTGGACTTCTACTAGTCTACTACTACTAGTAGCATTGTTGGCAAAATGAGACCCTGGTATCATTGACAGGGGTAGCAGCCCCTCTTAGGCTGTACCAGAGATTGAATGGCTATGGACATAACCCCAAATCAACCACTTCATGTGGTTAGCTTTTGTGATAGGGCTAGAGAGTAGGAAATCTGCCGTTGGATGCTACACACAGTCGCACTTTTACGTGTGCTAATGAGGCGTTGGAATTAAGAGCAGCATGTGCATAATGAGACCTGCACTCGTTTCTATAATTAACAAATGGTTTGGACCCAGTTTAACATTTACTTATGGATAATCTATTTTTGTTTTTGTCGTGTTGTTATCATCGGGTAAATAAAACGGCCAAAACTCAGCCCGAACACTCTTCTTATCGGTGTTTGTGCCAGACTACGGCTTCTACAGCACGACCACAGCGTTTTTCATACAAGGTACAATCTTAAGGATAAGTACCCGCCGTGGATACTAATTGGTAGCTTCGTGTGATAATAGATCTAGTCACAAATGGCGCACATGGTAGCTTTGAACAGTTACTGAAGTTATGGAGAAAATAAACCAGACGGGAGTTGTAGAACGGGACACATGTGTCACACAGCAACACTTTGTTGATAATGTTGTGCACGAGCTACCATTTTTAAACACTACATAATAAAAAAATTCTTTGGGGGGTAATAACAATGAATACACTACACGGTTGACCACTGGTTCGCCATTATTATACCACTAGGTAGTACCCACCATTCATTCGTCTGGAGCCAGCAAATATCTCGGAGCAAAACATCCAAAACTTGTCGCTACGCCAAGAGACAGCTTACTTGGTGTTTGTGTAGCACGCAAGATCAACAAGGCGGTTACTGTAGCCCCATTCGTTACTAAAAAGATTTGTTGGAAGGACATTTTCAGGTGAGACTTGAGAAAGTGTAGTGCGGGAGGGAGAAAGAATTCAAGGGTCGAAATGTACTTACTCTGCAGGGAAAGTGGGTTGAGCGGAGGCAAAGAAAAAGAAGAAAAAAAACACATTTTGTGTAATTAGAAGATGGGAAATTATGGCAAAACAGAGCTGGACATCTACAACAAACATCTCCCACCAACGAGGAAAGCATCATTTTGGTGTACTCACCATACCAGGAGATGACCTTGTGGAAATGATCATTGAGGGCAATTCCTGCAGATGCATCCACAATAGAACTGCGAGGATCATGGACGAAATCCTGAGAGACAACCGCATCTTCGGTGTATCCGAGGATTCCCTTCATGGATCCTTCGGAGGCCTTCTTGAGGGCAGCCTTCATGGCGTCAGCAGTGGCAGGCTTTTCAAGGCGGACAGTGAGATCCACCATGGACACATCAGCAGTTGGGACACGGACAGCCATTCCTGTGAGCTTTCCATTGAGGGCAGGGTAGACCTTTCCAACAGCCTTGGCAGCACCAGTACTGGAGGGGATGCAGTTGTTCACGGAACAACGTCCAGCACGCCAGTCCTTTCCTCCCTTGGAAGGTCCGTCCACGACCATTTGAGTGGCTGTGGCGGCGTGGATGGTGGTCATGAGACCCTCAACAATTCCAAATTCTTCGTGAATGACCTTGGCGAGAGGGGCCAAGCAGTTGGTAGTACAAGAGGCATTGGAAAAGACGGTGGCTCCGGCATACTCCGTGTGGTTGACACCCATCACATACATGGGGGCATCCGCAGAAGGAGCGGAGATGATGACGCGCTTGCATCCTCCCTTGAGGTGAAGCCCTCCTTTTTCAATGGTGGTGAAAATACCGGTAGATTCGCACACGATGTCAGCTCCAGAAGCTCCCCAGCCGATGGAAGCGGGGTCGCGTTCCGAGTAAAACCTAATTTTTTTTCCTCCCACAATGAGGTTTTCGGCGTCATGGGTGACCTCACCAGGGTAGACACCATGGACGGAGTCATACTTGAATTGGTAGGCGGCGTACTCAGGGTCCAAGAAGGGATCATTCACAGCAACAACAGTGGCATCTGAAAAATGCAAAAAACAAAATTCAACGGTTAGAAAAATTAATTTATTTAAATCGGCAAAAAACTAAAAATCAATCAACGGCGCATTTTGAACAGAGAGAATCCTTAGTCAAAGACTAATTAAAAGAGCCACCACCATGGCTCATGCTTGGAGCGGCAATTTTGATTCTCATTCCCATTTTTGGAAGGAAGTTCAAGCACCGAATCTCGATAATTATTTTTTTCGATTCCAGTGCAATTTTAAGACAAGCGTCGTCTCGTACCTGGATGGTCAAGCGCAGCACGCATCACAAGACGTCCAATACGTCCAAATCCGTTGATTCCGAGAACAGCAGGCATTTCTGAAGACGCCAATCAGTTTCAAATGAAGTTTCGGTTAATATTTTT
>ENA-ORBV01012319-ORBV01012319.1-microbial-mat-metagenome-genome-assembly--contig:-NODE-12319-length-13215-cov-4.959583_pt1 | contig 13215 bp, 9 predicted proteins | sample MGYA00237777_ERZ505514 | MGnify/ENA primary metagenome ERZ505514 (study PRJEB26160, sample SAMN06269048) | microbial mat metagenome | isolation source: Oligotrophic lake microbial mat | place...
ATGATACGGCGACCACCGAGATCTACACCTCTCTATTCGTCGGCAGCGTCAGATGTGTATAAGAGACAGATCTCGGCGTCGGAGGGACGTTGGCGGGAATCTGGTTTCATGATCGAGGGGACATGAGTTCCTTCAGGCGTTGGCGGGCGCGGTGGAGCTGGACGCGAAACGCGTTCCCGGTGATGCCGAGCACGGTCGCGGCCGCGGAGTGATCAAGGCCCTGTTGCTGGATGAGCAACAAGAGCGTGCGCTGGGCCTCAGGCAGTTCACCCAGCGCGCGTTGGAATTCCTCTTCGAGTTCGGCGAGTTGGCGGCTGTCGTTGGTGGCCGTCGAAGGAAAATAATCAAAGGCATCGGGTGGCAGCGGCAGGGTCGGCTTGCGGCGGCGGCGGCGCAGTTCGTTGAGGAGGAGATTGCGGGCGATGTGGAAGAGATACGTGGAGAAGTGTCCGCGAGACTCATAACGCGGTGCGGCCCGGTGCAGGCGCACGAAAACTTCGAGGGTGAGATCCTCGGCCTCGGGCATGGAGCTGAGCGAGCGATAGAAGAACGCCAGGAGGGGTCTTTTCCAACGCGTGAAGAGCTCCTGCCAGGCGCGCTCATCGCCGGTGGCGGCGCGGGTGAAAACGGCCCCATCCTCATCATCGTTCCCGTCGACCTGCGGCATGCGCGTCGAACCTGCTCCGGGCGGATCGAGCCGCCAGACAAGCTGCTGAAGGATGAGAAAAATGCGGAGGGCATGGCTCACTTGCTGGATGAACCCCGGTAACCCGCGGATATTACAGTGCAGGAACACGTGCGACGTCACCTAGCCTGCCACGTTTCCTGCGCTCAGGCAACCGGGCGGAAAAGAAGAAGGGGGAAAACGAGAAAGAAGAAACGCGGCGGTTTTCTGATTTCGTGATCAAGGCGGCCGCGCGCGAGCCCTTGTCGCTTGGCGCAAGCTGATCTTGGACCGCGGAGGATCGTGGCTTGCTGCTTCCCTCCGTTCAGGTTGTCTGAGGGCTCAATGACCGACCGCCAGTGAGTCGGGTTTCCGTGGATCGGCGGCTCCGTGGCGGAGGTTCGTCGCCGGGTCCACGAAGATGGTCTCCGCGTCCCCTTGGTATCCACCTTCGTAGGACACGCGTTCCTTCACGGTATGTCCGCGGGCTTTGAGCGCGGCAAGGGTGTCGGCGGAGATGCTGAGGTACTCATGCGTCAACTGATCCGGCATCCACTGGTGATGGATCCGGGGCGCTTCCAGTAGAAGCGACGGTAGAGTTGATGACCAGCGGCGCCGACGGCATTGGACAGGTCGGGGTACCAGGCGGAGACGCCCGGAACGGGGCCCATGTCGTCGTTCCCTTCCAAGCCGTCACGATTGAAGTAGTAACGGCGCATGAAGCGGTTGGCGGTGAACGTGGCGCGGTTGGCCGTGTAGGCGGCCTGGGTGAGATCGCGGCGAATGACGCCGGTGAAGGCCGGGTTTGTTTCATCCAGATACTCGCCCCACTTTGGTTTCCGATGGTAGGGATTATCCTGGTGCTGCTGGATATTAAAGAGGAGCTGCTGCTTCATCCAACTCGTATGGACGTCATAGACAGCAGAGAAACGGATATCTTTGACGATGTTGCCGTGTTCATTCCGGATTCGAAAATACTCTGTATATAGCTCGTCGAAATTGGGATTAGCCTGCCCATTGGGCAGGAGGCGATTGCGGTCGCGGAAAATATTCCGGCCGGCGCCGACGCCCATGATGTCCACTTTGCGTTCGTAGAAGTTTCCGCTGAGCTGCAAATGCAGGTTCTTGCCGATGTGGTGTTCAGCCTCGAGGGTGACCGACTGGTAGATGTTCTCGAACGTATTGTTCGGACCTGCAGAGTGAAATGTCTTGGGTACGATGGACGGATCGATGATGGCGGTTGCGCTCCCGGTGCTGTTCACCCGCCCCGCGCCTTGGGCTCGATAGCCTAGACCCGTGGCCGGGACGTATACATACCCGCCGGCCGCGGCAATGGTGGCGTTCGGCACCCGTGAAAACGCATCGACAAAAAGGCCCTGGGAATTGACCGAAATGGTTTCCGCGTGCTCGGCCATCACATTGATCGAAGTGTTGCGAAACGGCCGGTATGTCACCGCGGCATAGACGCCGTGGAATTCGCGGCGGACGTTGTCGATCCAGGATTCGTTGTAGCTCTTCACCGCTGAGACGCGCACGGCAAGTTTGTCGGCAAGCAGGCGGCGATTAAGGTCGATTTCAGCCCGGCGCAGTTCGTCGGAGCCGATCATGATCTTCAGCTGATTGATGTTCCGCGTAAACAGGCCGCGTTTGGTGATTTGATTCTGCGCCCCTCCGACATCGGCCTCACCGTAGAGAAAGGCGTTCGGTCCCCGGAGGATTTCGACTTTTTCGGTGCTGTAGGAGTCCATTGGGGAATACCAGATCCAGCCATTGCGCATGGCGTAGGCATTGGGAATTCCCCGCAGAACGACCCGGCTATCGACCGCGGAATTCGGCTCGGGATTATCCTCACCGGAAACGGACCACTTCATCATTTCATCAATGGTGATGGAGGCGGTGTCCTCGATCAGTTGCGAGTTGAGGATGGAGATCGAATTGGCGAGGTTCTTCAACTCCTGCACCGTCCGCATGCCGGAGGTGGTGTGCATCGATTCATACCCAATATCCTGATCTTCCTTCACCATAAAAGTATTGAGCTGGATCGCGTCGCCCGACGGATTGTTTGATGCAGGCGCAGGCGCGGACTGACTGAAGGACGGAGATGACAGGTGTAACGCCAGCAGGGCGGAGGCGGCAGGTACAAGCCGCGTGAGACGACAAGAAAGGATGGTCACGGGTAAGTGGATGGATCCGTTGAGGTGGGAGAAAGCGGTCGTGGGAGGGTCCACAAACGCGGGGTAGGACGGAAGCACTCAGGGTGCTCACCGGGAGTTGGCAGGGTACGGGGTGTTTTTAGCTGGAGAGGGAAAGCCGCGGAGTGCGAGGTGGAAATTTAGTTGTTTAAAGGCTCCAATGGGAGGCGGCCGTACAATCGGGGATGCACTGGCCTCGGACATCGGAACGACGCTCGTTTGAAGCCTCAACGAAGCGAGCCGGCAGACCCGCCCGGAATTCTCTATAGAGAAAGACGAGGCGCGCGTCTTGCCGCATCGTCGGCTTCGATTTATGAAGCGCAGCTGACTCCGTTGGTGTAAGGACGATCTTGCAAGCTCACACTATGGCCTTGTTGCACAATTTGCTCTCGGTTCTGTTGCCTCGTATGGAACAAAAACGCGTGCCCGCCTAATAAATGGTCCGTCATGCCCAAGCCCTGTGTTGTCAGTTCATCCGGCTGGTCAAGCATTGTCTGTACTATAGAACTCTGTGGTCGCACTCCCTGCCGCTCTTTAAGCCGCAATTATAGTTCTACTTATAACGAAATCCGGACGCTTTTATTCGTCTTTTCGTCTTTTAAACGTCATCGAGTTGTTCTCGCTTTTGTCGTTCTAACACAGCGAGGGAATTCTTGGTTATCTTCACCGCGCACTGAATCCTGGCATAGTAAAGATATTGATATTCAACTCCGGCAGCCGCCACGAATTCTTGGAATGCCTTGAATTCGTGCTGTTGCCAGCCCGGATAGCCAAAGTATTCGTCAAATACGATCACGGCACCGGGTTGGAGGCGCGGACCGATAGCGTCGAAGATTGCTTTGGTCGAACTATATACATCGCAATCGATGTGAACAAAAGCGATCGGATCGGGGTGGGCGAGGAGCCAATCAGGAAGGCTCTCGTTGAACCAACCTCGGACCAGCGTAACGTTGGAGCGAATCCTCGGAAGCTTTCCGGCTGCATTGAACATCGATGGATTGCCCGACCATTCTTCCGGCAGTCCTTCGAAACTGTCGAAGCCCCAAATCGCCTTTTGGGGGCACGAACGAGCAATGAAATTGAGGGTCGAACCTTTGTATACCCCGAACTCGACGTAATGCCCTGGAATGCTTTTGGCCGCACTCAATGCGCGCAACAGCACTTCCTTTGCAGTGTGCAACCCGACGGCCTCTGGAGCTCGTGAGGCTATGTAGTCCGCCGATTCAAGCACCGCTCGGCGCATCATCTCACGGCGAAGGTGTAGAAGAGGAAAATCAACCAGCTCCATGACGCCGCACAGAAGCTTTTGAACCGCGTTTTTGAGGCGAAAGTTTTCGATAAACATCGATGATAGCCGCAAGAAATCGAGTACGCTACTTTACAAGTTTGCGGAAAGTTGAAAGATAAGTTTCCCGCTGGGCCCGAATGATTGGGCCAGCTTCGGTATCGAGGAGGAAGCGCTCTAATTCGCGAAGGCGAGTATACGAAATCTGGGGCTCCCAGTGATGCAGCAAATGGCGGCTAAAACCCGCAGCGCCAAACGTGCTGGCCAAGGGCCCATCGCTAAAAATGCGGGTGATTGCGCCGTGCCGAATTTGGGTAAAATCAGTGTTCGGTGAGGCATGGAAATCACGATGCTCAAGGATCTGCCGTAACGTGCTGAAAAATGGAAACCAAATGAGAAAGCCTATGATCCAAGCCACGCTTAGCGGCCACTTTCCCGCCATGATTGCTCCAACGATAATTGCGCCATGGACGAATCCGCCAGCAAGTACGACCCAATTGAATCCGGAACGAGAGGGTTGGCTGGAAGCAGGCAAAGTCCGGCGGGCGGTGCTAAAGAGACGCTCGCCGATTCCCTTAGCAGTCCTTATACCCGAGAGAGTTAGGAAGATCAGACGAAGGTCTAAAGCGTGGAAATAGTGATGCTCCGGATCTTCCACGTTGCCAATTTCGCGATGATGCCCGAAGTGCGTTGGTCGGTAGGTTTCAACACTATATCCCTGAAGCACACCCAGAAAGATATTAGTCATCAGGTCGTTAGTTTTACGCGAGGAGGTGAGGTTGAAGTGCGCGGCCTCGTGCATAAACAGAGCTAGATAGTGATGTAGATACCCAAAGCCAATCGATCCCAGCAAAGCCGCCAACAGTGCTATTGGCCATAGGGGAAACTGGACGACCCAGAATACCACACCGATCAGCAATAGTCCGCCATATCCCATTAGTATGTCTCCCCATACTTTTCTATACCTGGGCGTGAGGGTCTTACGAAATTCCGAATATCTTAATCCAGACATATTCACTAGGCGCGGAGAAATTGCGTGGAATTCTGAGGAAAGGTCGGTGGTAATCGAGGCCATGTACGTCGCCTGAACAAAAGGCCCGTAGCTCTACGAGTCAAGGCCATCAAAATAGCCTGATTTCCGACTTTTATCAGACGATTCCGAGCCCATTCCAACAACGAAAACCATCCTCGACCCTTTCGGTGAAAATTTTGTCTCATGCGAGTCATCGTCCGATGAGTCAAAATGAACGAGTAACCAGATACGCCGCTGTTTGCGGGACGGCTAGATCAGTGGACGAATTCCGGACGTTTGAGTCAAATAGGGTGTTCACCTAGTGAACAATCCCTCGCCATAGCGGTCGAGGATCGGCGAACTTTGTGATCCCGTCTTCCGCTTAGATGTTGTAAATATTCCAAGTGTTTTCTTTCACGTCATCCAATATTAATTACTTTCGAACGAAATTCTCCCATGAGTTCACCCTTATTTAATGTCACCGACCCTGTTTATGCTGGTGGCGCAACAGGCGATGGTACTACGAACGATTATGCGGCAATAAAAGCGGCGCTCGATGCAGCTCAAGCATCCAACGGCTGTTTGTATTTTCCAGCCGGAGTGTATAAGATTAATACCGCTCTTTCATTCACCGCTCCAAATAATCCGAGCAGCAAAAAAATCTCCCTGAAAGGTGATGGCCCGAACGTATCGGTTATAAAATCTGGGCCTGGGATTGACGCCATTAATTTTGCGTTTGCCCAATCAGGAGTTACTCAACCATGGGGCGTCGTAATCATGGACCTCGGTTTCCAAACGAGTGGCGCGGCCGGGACCGCGATTAAAGTGAGCTACGGCTCACCCAGCATCACCAACGACCATTTTGAGCCATCGGTTGTACTTCGTAATATTGAGATTCGATCCGACGACACTAACTATTTCGCTAATGGCGTTGACATCACATCTGCTTGGAACGTGTGCATGACTGATTGCTATATTTCGGGTTCGAGTTATGGTGGAAGCTGGAACAGCTTGTCGGGAAACGGCATCGCACTGCACCGATTGTGCGCTAATTCGCATTTCGTGAATTGCCACTGTAATTTCTGGTCAAACGGCTTCTATTACGACACCGGCAGCAGTTCAACTGATCCAAGCACAGAGGGTCTTTTCTTCACCAATTGCTCAATGGTGGCGGTAAAGAAAGGATGTTTCATCACCGGAAATCCCAACAACACAAACGCACCGCGCGTTTCAGGTCTTACTTGGGTTGGCGGCTTAATTGAACTGCGTATTTTAGGGGTAACTGGTGGTTCCGCCCCTTTTCATTTAGTGAATGTCTGGGATATTATGATTAGCAGCGTCTACATGATCACGGAAAGCGAAACCAGCCCGCCAACTACATACGCTTTCTTTCTCGATAATTGCAGGAATGTTGCCGTCGTTGGCTGTAACATTCAGGCATTCGACAACGGACTCCTCACCAACGGCACATGCGAAGTGATTGTCATATCAGCGTGCACCTTTGTGAACTGCCCCGCCCAGGTATATTTCAACGCAGGAACGACCAAATCACGGAGTTTTGGTAACGTCGGGAATAATACCCCAAATGAAGTGGATGCAAACGGCACGAACAAAATTGGATGGGTGTGAACGCAGCAGCTGTTGTAATTGTTACTCGCCGCGGTTCCGTCATAGGAAGCGTCGTGTTCGGTGTGTATGGGTGAACGATGTCCGGATAGGTGAATTGATATAGAAGGAGGATTCGATTTTTAGGACTGAGTCGATCGGAGGAGTCAAATTTTATACCTTTTACTTTGCACTTTGTACTTTGTACTTGCGGCTGCAGTCGTGAGTTTGAGAAACGAGTGGAGTGCTACGAAAATTCCGGCTGGAGTGTGGAGGTGTGTGGTCGGTATTTATGGGTCACGCTGTGGAATTTCGGGTTTTTCTGCTTTTCTGCGTGTGCGAGAACCGGCTAGCAGCTCCAAACATCGGCTTTCGCAGCTGACCGTTTTTGAGACGGTATCGGTTGTTTGACAGCGGGTGATCGGACGAAGCAAACACCTGAGTCCGTACTTGATTCCTGCGACCGCGGTTTCGACCGAGTCGTTCAGCTGGGGGATCGAGCCGCGCTCTCAGTTACCCGGAGGGTGTCCGTGGCTGAGTTCATTCTCTCCCGGATATCGCCAAGAACAGTTTCTTGGATCGGAGCCGAATCATCGAGTCCTCCGGTAGTGGCTTCGTTCACCGACAGCGGAAGTGGGTTACCTTATGCCCCGAAATCGGAAGGAAGGCATTGGGCGCCCTCTCACTCCCTCTTATGATCATGCAGCAAATTTCAATCTATATATGATGGCGGGAAGCGCAGCGACGACGCATTCCATCGAGCTGAATGGCCGGGCCCGCGTTCCCCGGGCTGACACTAATAGTGGACGTTAGAGAATTTCCGGACTGGCGACGATGGCCTTCCCGCTCTCCGTGTCTTTGCTGGCTTCTACACCTTGACGGAGGAGGCCGAGGTTTGGCGCTTATCCATCCCGTTTTGGACGCTTGGCAGGGATCAATGACCGACTGCCAGTGAGTCCGGTTTCCGTGGATCGGCAGCTCCGTGGCGGAGGTTTGTTACCGGGTCCACGAAGATAGTCTCCGCGTCCCCTTGGTATCCACCTTCGTAGGACACTCGTTCCTTCACGGTATGTCCGCGAGCTTTGAGCGCGGCCAGGGTGTCGGCGGAGATGCTGAGGTACTCATGCGTCAACTGATCCGGCATCCACTGGTGATGGATCCGGGGCGCTTCCACGGCCTGGGCCACCGGCATCCGGTGATCGATCACGTTCGTGATGATTTGCAGGACGGTATTGATGATGGTCGGGCCGCCGGGGCTGCCGGTGACGAGCAGGAGTTTTCCTTCCTGGAACACCAGGGTCGGTGTCATCGATGACAACGGGCGTTTGCCGGGGACGATGGCGTTGGCGGGACCTTGCAGGAGGCCAAACATGTTTCGCACGCCGATCTTCGCGGTGAAGTCGTCCATTTCGTTGTTCATGAGAATGCCGGTGCCGGGAATCGTGACTCCGCTCCCGTACGCGCCATTCAGGGTGTACGTATTCGAAACCGCATTACCAGCGGCATCGACCACGCTGAGGTGGGTCGTCTCCTCGGATTCGAGCGCGAAAAGAGCCGGCGTGGCCGTTGAGCGCTGGGAAAGCTTCACGGGCCCGAGGCCGGGTTCAACCTTGTTTGATGGGGTGGCCCGGTTCGGATCGAAGTCGGTCATGCGCCGCTGGAGGTAGTCGCGGTCGAGCAGCTGTGCCGTCGGCACGGTCACGAAGTCCGGGTCGCCCAGATACTCCGCGCGATCGCGAAACGCGCGCCGCATGACCTCGGCGTAGAGATGGTACTTCGCGGCCGAGTGGTGTCCGAGGGCGGCGAGATCGTACGGCTCGAGCATCGCGAGCATCTGCAGGAGCGCGATGCCGCCGGAGCTGGGTGGAGGCATGGTGACGATCTCGCGGCCGCGATACGTGCCTCGGATCGGGACGCGTTCGACGGCCGAGTAGGCCTTGAGGTCGGCGAGGGTGATCGTGCCCTGATGCTTGGTCATCGCATCGGCAATCTTCCGGGCCGTGGCGCCTTCGTAGAATTCGCGCGGGCCCTGCTCCTGCAGCCGTGCAAACGTGGCGGCGAGCTCGGGCTGTTTCCAGATGTCACCGGATTTCCAATACGCGCCGTCGTTCAGATAAATCGTTCTGGAGTCGGCGAACTGGCCGAGGAGTTTTTCGTGGGCGCGGAGGTTGGCGGCGGTGCCTTGGGAAACGAGGTGGCCATCGGCGGCGAGGCGGCGGGCCGGCTCGCAGACCTCGGCCCAGGTGAGTTTGCCGGAGCCGTATTTTTCGAGGGCGAGGGCGAAGCCGGCCACGGTGCCCGGTACGCCGCTGGCGCGCCAGCCGACGATCGACGATCCAGGGCCTTGCCTGACGGTGCCGTCGGGGGCCACATACATGTCACGGGTGGCCGCGCCCGGGGCGGTCTCGCGATAGTCGATGACGATCTGGCGCCCGCGACCGTGATTGGAGGCATCGGCGAGGTGTACGATCATGAAGCCGCCACCGCCGATGTTACCGGCAAACGGATACACGACGGTGAGAGCGAGGCCGGTGGCGACGGCGGCATCGATTGCATTGCCGCCGCGCTGGAGCATCTCCAGGCCGGCCTGTGAGGCCAAGGCGTGGGCGGAGGTCACCATTCCGTGGCGGGCCTCGACGGCAGGTCGTTGCGCGGAAAGCGGCGCGGCGAGCAGGATGGAGAGGCTCAGTCCTCCGACGATTCGTGAACACCGTGAGACGAGTCGGGAGCGCAAGAGGAACATAGGCGCAGTGTGCGCGTCGCTTGGGCTTCGGCAAACGCTCTGTTTCCGGCGCTGAAAATTGCTGACGCCGCGGCGCAAAAAAGCCCGGCGCGCAGGCGTCGGGCTGAAAGGCTGAAACCGGCGGAGTGGCCGGAGCGCGTGCGCTTACTTCGCGGGAGCGAGGCGGGCGATGCGTTCCGGGAGGAGGACGTAGAGGGCGCCGTCGGGACCGCCCACCACGTGGCGGATACGGCCGAGGTTCTTGAACATCACTTCCTGGGTGACCACCTGACTGCCTTTGATTTCGATGCGGCGCAGTTCCTGGGCGGCGAGGGACGCGAGGAACAGGTTGTTCTTCCAGTTCGGGAAGAGATTGCCGGAATAGAAATTGAGGCCGCAGACCGCGAGTGAAGGCGTCCAATAAACAACGGGCTGTTCCATGCCTTCCTGGTGGGTGAGCTCCGTCATGGTGGTACCATCATAGTTGATCCCGTAGCTGATGACCGGCCAGCCATAGTTCTTCCCCTTCTCCACGAAGTTGAGTTCGTCGCCGCCGCGGGGGCCGTGTTCGACATCGAAGAGGTTTCCGGTGCGTGGGTCGATCGCGAGTCCCTGGGGATTGCGGTGACCATAGCTCCAGATGGACTTCAGGGCCGTCGCATCGTTAACGAAGGGATTATCAGGCGGCAGGCGGCCGTCGTCGAAGAGGCGATGGACCTTGCCGGTCGGGCGGCCGAGATCCTGGGCCTGATCTTTTTGTCCGCGCTCGCCGATGGTGAAATAGATATAGCCCTTGCCGTCGAAAACGATGCGGCCACCGAAGTGGACGCCGCCGGCTTTGATATAGTGTTCGGGTTGCGCCTGAAAAATGGTTTCCTGTTCCACGAGGTCTGAGTTCCGCAATTTGCCGCGGATGATCCTGGTCATGCTGGTGCCGTCCTGCAGATCGGAGTAGGCGAAGTAGAGCCAGCCATTCGTGGCGTAGTTCGGATGCGGCACGACATCGAAGAGTCCGGCCTGACCGGCCGTATCCACGGTGGGCATACCGGCGATCGGATGATCGGCGATCTTCCCGTTTTCGATCAGGTAGGCGCGGCCGCGCTTTTCGGTCACGATGGCGCGTTCCGGGCTGAGAAAGGCGAGCGAGTAGGGCTGGTCGAGTTTGCCGACCCAGGTGTCGAGGCGGTACTCGTGAAGTTTGCTGGTCACCGCCATCGAATCGGCGGGCTTGGCGAAGGTGATCTGGCCGCGCTGATGCTTGGCCCGCAGTTCGCGAATGTAGATCACCATGGCGCGAATCTCTTTTTCGGGAATGGCGTCGCCCCACGTGGGCATGCCCTTGTCGGGAAACCCCTGGCGAATGCTGCGGGCGAGGCTCTCATCATCGCCGCCGGCGACCCAGACATCGTCGAGGAGCGATTGGGCCTGGCCACCTTCGAGGTTGGCCCCGTGACAATTCGAGCAGAGTTGCTGGTAACGTTGGGCGACCGTGCCTTGGCGCTCCGTTTGGCCGGACGCGAAGGTCGCGGCCATTAGCGGAAGCAGCGAGACAAGCGCGCAACGGGTGAAGGATGGGAATCGGGGAGTGGGTCGCATCGGAATTGGGTAGGAAACGATTCTAGCCGCGGGTTGCAATCGCGGAGGCGAATTCAGCTTACGTTCCGGGAGAGGTGCTTCCGGTTCTGACGACGTTTAGGAACGGTGGGGAGGCTCGCACGCCTCAACGAGGAAGGCGATGATCCTCACGGGCGGACCTTGGCGAGAAGCCACAGTCCGCCACCGAAGAGAAGGAGCAGGGAGAGGATGGAGGTGCGTGAGTCGATCAGCAAGGCGGTGACGCCCATGAGTAGAGGGCCCAGGATCGTCGCAAATTTGCCCACCATGTTATAGAACCCGAAGTATTCCCCACCTTTTTCCGCGGGGATGAGGCGGGCGAAGAGGGAACGACTCAGGGCCTGGACGCCGCCTTGAACCAGACCAACGACCCCGGCGAGGATGAAGAACTCGCGATCGGTGGTCATCTGGGTGGCGAACACGCAGATTACGGCATAGACGCCGATGCCGATCATGATGCAGGTTTTGGCGCCGATTATTCCGGCGAGGCGTCCGAAGGCGATGGCGGCGGGAAAGGCGATGAATTGGGTGACCAGCAACGCCTGGATCAGGGCGTCGCCGTCGAGTCCGATCGCGAGGCCGTAGTCGGTGGCCATCTTGATGACGGTATTCACGCCATCGATATAGAGGATATAGGCTCCGAGAAACAGGAGGAGGCGGCGATCGCGGCGGATTTCCCGAAAGGTGGAGAAGAGCTGGCGAAACCCGCGGGTGATGACTGAGCCGGGGCCGACGGCCGGGCGACCCGGGGTTTCCCGGACCCAGAGCAAAGCGGGAACGGTGAACAGCAGCCACCAGGCGCCCGTGAGCAGAAACGCGACGTTCACGCCGGCCATGGAGTTGGCGAGGCCGAAGCTCTGCGGCTTGCTCGCGAGCAGAACGCAGAAGACGAACAGGCCGCCGCTGCCGACATATCCGAGGCCATAACCGAGCGAGGAAACGCGGTCGTAGTTTTTCGGTTCTGCGACGTCGGTGATCAGGGCGTCGGAAAACATGTTGTTGCCGGCGAAGCCCAGGGTCGCGATGGCGAACAAACTCAGAGCGAGCACGTAGTCGCCTTGCTGCGCGAGCGGAAGCAAGGCCGTGGAGACGGCGCCCAGTAGCGTGAAGGTGACCAGGAATTTCTTCTTGGAGTTTCCCTGGTCGGCAATCGAACCCAGCAACGGCGCGAGGAGCGCGACGGCGATGCTCGCGGCGGTATTCGCGAGGGACAGATAGAACGTGCTCTTCTCGCTGGTGATGCCGGGTACGTCGGCCCAGTAGGTTTTGAGGACGCGCGGAAAGAACGCCGTCATCACCACGATCGCGAACGCCGAATTCGCCCAGTCAATGAAAGCCCAAGACCAGACGGCGCGGCGGTTTTCCTGCATTAATAATGCGAACTAGAATGAACCGTTGAGCGCGAGCTGGAATGTGGGTGCGCCATCGCCGTTGAGCAGGAGATTGCGCTTTTCGAACTCGAAACGGCGATCGATCATCCAGCCGCCCCCGGCCGTGAGGGTCTGTCCCGGCTGGAGTTGCCAACGCACGCCGATGCCGGCGCTGATCTCACGAAAATCGATGTCTTGATCGTCGAGTTCCGGACGCCCGCGACTCCGGCCGTAGTTTTCGGCGACGCGGAAGGTACCGCCGCGCAAGCTTCCGTCGAATTGGTGGCTTGGTTGGCTGCTCCGCGCTCAGGACTCCCGCGATGGGTTGTCCTTATTCGTCCACGCGGCTGGCGCGACCCACGCCAGCGGCGGCCCCGCCCGTGATCTCGGGGGTCGGCGGGGTCGGCTTTGCGGCTTTGCGCCAGGCGGACCCCATCAACCGACTCACGTGTTCGCGGAGGTCGTCGAGCAGGGTGTATAACAGCGGCACGACCACCAGCGTTAGAATCGAAGACACGAGCAGCCCGCCAATCATGGTGCGGCCGAGCGGCGAGTAGGACATTCCCACAATCTTTGAATTTCCCACGGCCATCGGGATCATCCCGCAGACCGTGGTGAGCGTCGTCATTATGATCGGTCGAAAGCGATGCCGGCCGGCGTTCACCAAAGCGTCGTAACGTGATTTTCCCTCGGCGCGAAGGCGGTTGGCCATGTCGACGCTGTCTCTTATACACATCTCCGAGCCCACGAG
>ENA-ORBV01012323-ORBV01012323.1-microbial-mat-metagenome-genome-assembly--contig:-NODE-12323-length-13212-cov-5.807233_pt1 | contig 13212 bp, 9 predicted proteins | sample MGYA00237777_ERZ505514 | MGnify/ENA primary metagenome ERZ505514 (study PRJEB26160, sample SAMN06269048) | microbial mat metagenome | isolation source: Oligotrophic lake microbial mat | place...
ACGCGAATCGACTGCGGGTTGCACCTTCGACCAGCGCCGACATCATCGGCAGCATTCCCGGCGGCGCGGTGTTCATCGTGATCGCTGGTCCCGTCTGCGACCTCGAATTTGCATGGTGGCAGGTCAACTACGATGGGGAAACGGGCTATACAGCGGAATTGCGCTACGAGCAGTATTACGTCGAATCGATGCAACCGTAAGCAATCAGACTGAGGGGGAAGGATTGATGGTGCAGCGAAACGAAGTTGGCATGATGTATCGGGCATGGCGCGCCATGCCCGATACAGGCGGGCGACCCAGCAGGTCGCCCCTACGATCTGCTAATCGCGTTTCGGTTGTCCGTCACGTCTGATGCTTACTCAGTCCTTTTCCCTCAGTCTTTCCATTACAGTCCATCGCTATCGAATGGTCGGATCGCTGATCCATACGTCGTTGGAATACAGCGTCTCGCCTTCGACCAAGACGTTCGGCGTATAGCCATAACCGATTTCAAAGATATTCAGCCCGTTCGCCTGTCCAAGTACGGGTTTTGGCACGCCCGCAGCATTGTCGAACACCGAAATCACGGATTCACACTGCGTCGCAACCGCCGCCTGCTGGACACAGATTTCCAACGTGACCTGTGCCGTCCGTGTCGCCAGATTATCGGTCAAATACGTGACGCGGATGAACTCCCACGAGACGAGGCGCTTGGTCGTTTGCAGCGTCTCGGTGTCGGGTGTGGCAATCGGTGTCGTCTGGATTAGCACGTTCAACAGCGCGCCGCCCGTCGGCGTCGGTGTGGGCCCGGGCCCGCTGCACCAGAAATCGTCACAGAACGTGACCGGCGAGGCGTTATCGAGCGTTGGCAGATTGTTGAAGCGCTGTTCCGCCAGCGTCGTGAAGCGATAATCGACAAAGACGGCAAACTGCTCGTTGGCGACCAACATCATCCGCGACTGCCCGTAATTCCGATAGACCGCGCGGAACTCGACCCCGCCGGGCATGATGCCCATGTACTGCGTCGCGCCCAAATCGAGATACGCAAAGGCGTAGTTCGACACCGCGATCAAGCCGCGCTCCGCATCGGAGTCCACCACGTCCAAGATCGGCGGATTTTCGATCAGATTGTTGACCGCGCTGTCCAACTGTGCGCAGAAATCGAGCGCCCCGACGTTCACCGACGTGACATCGAACGGATAATTGTCCGCGACGTAGACCGCCAACGCGCGGCTGGCGACATCGCAGCGTTCAATAGGCGTGCCTTGCCAGCCGCCGGGACGGAAACTGCGTCCGAAGCGCGCTTCGAGCGTTGCCTCTGCCAGCAGTTCGATATCGCGCCGGAAGTACAGCGCCGCCGCTATATCGTTGACCGGCGGCGGATCGAGCGCAATCCAGCCGACGGGGCGTTCGCCGCCCTCAAGCTGCGAATCCGCGAGAACGTTCAAATCGCGCGCGAGGTCATCTTTGAACGTGAATGAACCGGGATCGCGGTTCGACGGGATGCTGTAACCCGGCGGACGGACATCCAAGCCGAGCAGTTCGTCGGACATGCGCTCCAAATCGCCGCGCACCGCGCCCAACTGCGTGAATGGGTTGGGCAAATTGCCGCTGGCGTCCGCGCGATTGAACGCCGTCTCGATCAAATCGCCTTCGATTTCGACCAACACCGTCCGGCAGTAGTCGAGTGCCGATTCGGGCGTGTTGGTGCGGATGCCGTAGAAGCGATCCAGCGCCACCAGCAAGTTTTCAAAGCTGCGTCCACAGCGCACAATCGGCGGTGCGCCGCGCCATTCCGGCGGGCGTTGACCCCTGCCGTAAAATTCGTCCGCCGTGATTTCGAGATCGCGGCGCACGTTGCGCGCCAGGGTGCGATTATTGGGCGTCGCGCCGCCCGTCCCCGTCCAACCCACGGGACGCACGCCCGCGCCGAACACCGAGTCCGCTAAACGTTCGTTATCGACCCACAGATCGATCACGAAACTCAGTGTGTCCACGTTGATGCTGCCCGTCCATCCGTCGGGACGTTCCACCCCGAACACCGCGTCCGCCAGCACTTCGAGATCGACGCGCGTATCGAACAGCGGCGCTTGATCGGGCGAAAGCTGCGCCGCGGGCATGTGTGCGGACGCGCCCCGCATCTCCCACGCCGCGCCGCCGACCCCGATTGCCGCGATACACAGCATCACCCAATGAAGAATCCGTCGCATTTGCCGCCCCCGTTCGTGATCGAACTTCTATCATGCTTTGATTATAGCGACATGGACGCGAACGGCAATTTGCGCGGGACGATTGGGGGATACGTGATGTTTGGCGCAACCTCACCCCCTAGTCCCGACGGGGTTGGGGGATGAGGTTATTTCTGCGTTGAATCGTCCTTCACGCCTATTCCGTCGTCGTCCCCTCGCCTACGTTCACAGGCGGGGGCGGCGTCGAGGTGGCGATCAGCGGCGACGGGGTGATCCACGCCGCGTGGGGTATGAGCGACCCGGACTTCCGTGACAACGATCCGCCAAGCCGGGTCTGGGCAGCGGAGAGCCATGACTTTGGGGCGACCTGGAGCCAACCGCAGGCAATTGGCGACGACTGCCGCCAGGTGATTGATGCGGCGGCCACCCTTGATGGCTGGCTCGTCGTCGGGCTGGGGTGCCACGCTGGCCCGTCCCGGGTGCAGCCCGCCATCGCGACCCGCAACCCAGACGGCGTGTGGTCGCTGGAGCGCCTGCCGGGCACTATCTGGTCTTTTAGCGAGGGCGCTGTTGCCATCGCCGACGACGGCGGGGCGAGCCGCGCTACGGTGCTGTTCCTCACCGGGCCCAACGGCGCGATGGCTACTCCGCCCCAGGCGCTGCTCTTCGCAAAGCAGCTTGGGACAAGCGACGCCTGGCAGCCGACGACGCAGTCACTCGCTATCCCCGGTCTCGAGACCGGGCCACGTCTGTGGCACGCCCAATCCCTCGTCTACCGACCGACCGGGTCCAGCACGGACAGCATCAGCTTTATGTTCGCCGACGCCGACCACGGGCGCGCCTACGCCCTTACCTCGCAGGACGCCGGTCACAGCTGGCTTCCGCCCGAGCTTGTCGCTGCGCCGGTCGCCGGTGGCGAGCAGATCGCCTTTGCTGCGCCAGCCTACGACCCGGCGAGCAATCGCCTGGCTGTGATGTACACCTGCTGTGTCGAAGGGGGCTGGAGCGACGCTGCGGCGAGCACGCACTATCTCCGCTGGTCTACACCCGGCAGCGGCGTGTGGCGCGACCTTACGCCCGGCCAGCGCGTGCCGCTCGTGATCGGCGCCCGGGCGACCGGGGAAACGGTGAGCGCCCAGGCCCGCAACGCGCACACCACCTGGGTCGCTTGGATCGAGGGCGGCAAGGCGGTCGAGGTGCGCGCGTTCGATCTCGCCACCGTGCTGCCGCAGATGGGGAGGTAAGCGGATGAAGCAGCCGATCGCCAGCTTCGCCATCGCCATGCTTGCCCTGCTTACCCTGGGCTGCGGTGCTGCTGGCGTGCTCGAAACCAATGGCGCGCCACGCTGGGCCTGCCCAAGCCCGACGCCCAAACCCTGGGGCACGGCTGGGCCGGTCAAGACGGTGATCACCCACACGCGCCCGATCACCGAGGGCGGGGACTGGGAGGAGCCGATCTTCTACGCGCAGTGGGAGCAGGAGTACCCGGACGCCGGCGGTCCGCCCTTCCCGTCGCCGACCCCCTACGCCCGCGTCGGCGCGAGCTACACCTTGGGTCAGCGGGTCGAGGTCGGCCCGCTCCACGTCGCCGTCAGCGCGGAGGCTGGGCCGGTCATCAACGGCCGCCCTGGCATCCCTGATGGCACGCGCCAGCTCTTCTTTATTACGCTTACCTGGGTCAACCGGGCGACAACCGCCATTCCAATCAATTACGCCGATCGGGTGCGCCTCAGGGCGGTGAAGACCCCAAGCGGCGCCATTGTCTCAGACTCGACCTGGGCCTACTCCCACACCGCCCGCGAGATCGCCGGCAACGGCGAGCTGCCGCTGGCGATCCCGCCCGGCACGAGCACGGTGCGGGTCCCGCTGCTCGCTCCGATCGGCCAGCCCGAGACGGTCGATGTCATCTTCATCGGCAACCCGGCCGCGCAGTATGCGTTTCCAACGACGACGCCTGCGCCGGATCTCACCGTTCTGCCCGCTACGCCAACCATCGTCCCCTCGCCAACGCCCGCCGGGAACGCACAGCTCCAGGATCTCGACCCGCAGTTCATCACGGTGCAGTGGACGGCAACGACCTGGACACCGCCGGGCGGTCAACCCTGCGGCGATGCCGGGGCCCTGACCGACTGGGGCAACGACGGCAACAGCGCCTGGGGCGAGTCGGTGCTCGTTGGCGGGCCGCCGCCGCCGCCCGGCGCCAACCGTCTAGTCCAGGTGGCGCTCGCGCAGGTCGGCAAGCCCTACGTCTGGGGCGCAAAAGGGCCGAACACGTTCGACTGTTCGGGGCTCGCCGCATGGAGCTACGCCCAGATCGGCATCGGCATCCCCGCCGGCTCGCGCTCTCAGTTTGCGGGGATGGCGGACGTTGCACGGAGCGTCATTCAGCCAGGCGACCTGATCTTCTTCTCGATTGAGGGCACCAGCCGGATCGACCACGTCGGCCTGCTCGCCGATGTGAACGCCGACGGCGCCTGGGATCTCGTGCACGCCGCGAACCCTGAGCTCGGCGTGCGGGTGGACTACAACGTCTTCGGCTCCGCCTACTACCAAGCCCGTATTCGCGGCTTCCGCACCGCCCGCTAGCAAGGACCACGATGGACGCCCGCTATCGTACTCGGTTTGTGCCGCTTACACTCGCCTGCCTGCTTGCCAGCCTCGGCGCGCTCTTGCCTGCGATAGCTGCAGGTCAGCCCCACGCGCTTCGGGTCACACTGCGTGATGTGAGCAACCGGGGGCTCGCCGACGTCACGATTGTGCTGCGCGGCGAGGACGGGCAGGAGCTCGCCCGGCAGCGAACCGATGCCACCGGCGCGGCGAGTTTCGACGACCTCCCTGCCATTGTGCGTGTGGCGGTTGAAGGGCAGCCCCGCAGCGGTCCGCCGCTGTATCAGCTTGGCGACGATACGCAGGGCGTGCGCGTGCAGCTCGCGGCGGGCGACGCTCCCGTCGTGCTCGACCTACGCGTGGAGCGTGACGGCCTCGTGCTGCCTGACCCTGCGACCGAGGTCGTGCGCGAGGAAGGCGGGCCGCTGGTCATGGAGCCCCCATCTTTCCCAACCGCACTCGTGGCTACGCCGCAAACGGCGATGACGGCTGCTACCCTCCCGAGCCAGCCTGTTGTCGACAGCGCTTCGCCGCCGAATACTGCGCAGCAGAACCGCTGGGCGCCGTGGGCCACCGTCCTCGTGATCGCGCTCGCTTTGGGGTTGCTGCGGCTCGTCCAGCGCCGAAGGGATGTCCAGTGAGCCACCTTCCATGCAGGGGACGCCTGCGGATCGGCGCCGTCCTCCTGCTGCTCCTAACGTTGGCGATCCAGTCCCTGTTCCCGCGCCCCGCGTGGGCCGCCTGCGGCCCGCTCGATCTGGGCGCCTGCGCGGACAACGCCGAGTACAGCTTCTACTCGCTCATCGCCGCGATCGCCTGGAACGTCGACCGCTCGCTGCTCCTGCTGGCCTACCAGCTTGACCAGCTGCGGGCCTGGCTGATCACGGTCGCCTTCTCCGGAGCTTACCAGTGGCTGACGAGCTTTGTTCAGCCGGTCTATGTTCCGATCGCCACGGCTGCCCTGATGCTGGCCGCCATCCTCTTTATGCTGGTGCCGCTCACCGGCGAAACCGGCTTCGTCAACCTGCGCCATGTCCTGATCTGGGCGGTGCTCACGCCACTCGTGCTCGTCGTCGCCGGTCAGCTGATTGGCCAGGCCGAGCAGGTGCGGAGCGACGTGAGCAGCCGGCTCTTTGCCCAGATGAGCAGCGCCGCGCCGGGCGCGATCTTCGGGGCCGCCGGCTCAGATATGCCGGCCCCGACCGCCCTTTACCCGGCCAACCCCTGCGGCACCACGCTCGCCCGCACCAGCGCCTCGGGGATAGGCATGGACGCGCTGGCCGCAGCGCTGCTGTATGCCGACGCCGGCGACATTCACTGCCCCGACGCACGTGGGCCGAGCCGCGATATTCCCGACGGCTTCTACAACAGCCCACCGGCCTACGCCTTCGACGGGTATGTCGGCGACCTCGACAGCAGCGTGGAGCGGCGCGGCTGGGTCGAGGGCATGCAGCGCGGCATGAACCGCCTGCTCCAGGGGGTTATCCCGTCGTTTCTGGCGGTGCTCGAAAGCCTGATCCACCTCGTCTTCTCGTTGAGCATGGCCATTCTCTGGCTCTCGCTCCCGATTGGGCTCCTGTTCGTCTGGTTTCAGCAGACCGCCTCGCCGGTTTCGACCGTGCTGCGTCGCGCAGCCTCGGTACTGATCACCTCGTGGATGTCCAGCCTGATCATGGGCGTGCTCAGTGCCGCACTCGTCGCGGCAGCGAACCTGGGCAACGCTGGGGCCTATACCGGCATGGCGGTTGGTGGCCTGTTCCTCATGGGCTACTTGTGCATCGTGGCGCTCAGCTCGCTGTGGAAGAGCATCGGCACGGTGGAGCAAACCGCGCTAAGTGTCGCCGGGATGTCACTCAGGGAGCCGCTTCAAGCCGCTGCGCAGCTCACGACGATGGGGGCCGCCGGTGTCGCCTCGGGCGGGGCAGCGTATCTAGGCCTGGCCGCAGCTGGAAGCACCGCCTTTGCCCAATCCCAGGACGCCTCGCTCGGCCAGCGCGTTGCCTACACGGCGAGCGCGATCATGGGGCGCCTGCCAGGAGCGGGCGCGGTAGGCGAGGTCGCTGCGGCGATGGGCTGGCTCGACACCGACGGCGCGGTCTACGAGGGCCTCTACGCTGGCGAGCGGAGCCAACATGGCTGGCGCTCCTCGCGGCTCCAGATGGAGCGCGACTCTGACAGCCGTAGCGGTGGCGGGGCAGGGCCATCGCCGCGTGGTGGCGCGAGTGGCGCGAGCGGCGCGAGCGGGCGTGGCGCCTCGGGGCCGACCAGGGCACCCGGCGGAGGTGGTCGGCCCGGTTCTGCTGGCGCTCCTGGCCCTGCGGGCACAGCTGGCGCTCACGGTTCTGCGGGCGCTCCTGGTCCCGCTGGGGCCGCGGGCACGCCTGGCTCGACTGGAGCTCCTGGCCCCACCGGTGCGGCCGACTCCGCTGGCGCTGCTGGTAGTTTTGGCGCGCCAGGCGCAGCAACGGCTTCTGGCAGCCCAACCCCCGCTCGTGGGAAAGACGGCGAGGAGCTCACGCCGCTTCCACCCACACATCTGCACGCTACCTACGCCAGTGCGCAGATCGGCTCGCTGCCAAACCCTTCTACTGGCGCCGACTGGCAGTATCTGGGCTCCATCCAGACCGACGGCGGCTACCGCCACGCGTTCCAGCATCCGGCGCACCCGCTCACCAGCCGCCCAGAAACGCGCTGGGTGGAGTCGACTGCCGCAGATCTCGCTCCCGTACGTTCCGCACAGACAGGGCGCCTCGCATGAGAAACTGCATCCTCCTGCTCTTCACCGCCGCGATCCTCGCACTGCTTGCACCGCTCCGCCCCACCGTGGCCAGCGCGCAGCTGGAGGAAACGCCCATTCTTGGCGAGCCCGTCGTTGTTACGCCGCTCGTGACGCCAGCAGCGACGACGCCGATGGATGCTCCCGCGCAGCCTGAGCCAGGCGCTCCCAACGGCGCCGTCTCGCCCGGCCCCGCGCGCACTGCGCTCGCGGCCGCGCCCGACGCATGCGAACCGAACAACGACCCAGCACAGGCTTGCCTGCTGCCACTCGACTCAGTGAGCGGTCCCTTTACGGTCGTGCCCGAGGATGACCAGGACTTTTATCGACTCGATCTGCCGCAGGAGCCGTCGATCCAGACGGTCATCACCGTCCGCGCTACGGCGGGCCTCGACCTTGTCCTTGCAGCGCGTCAGGGCGAGACCCTCATCGCGAGCGGCACCTATTCCCTCACCCTTGACCCCAGTGTGGCGAGCCCCGTCGTGCTGCGGGTCGAGAACCGTGACCCACGGCCCGCCGTCGGTGAGCAGTACCGCATCGAGGTGCGCCGGGAGATTGTCCCGCCGCGCCACGATCGCGAAGACGCGCCTAGCGGACCGGCCCCGGACGCGCTGGAGAACAACTGGTCCTTCGCCACCGCCGCCCCGGTCGCCGTCGGCGTGGTCTACGACCTTTCCTTCGTGTGCCCGGAGGCGCGCTCCAACGCCTGCCCTGGCGGCGATCACGACTACCTTCAGGTCCCTGTTAAGGCTGGGGTGGCCTACCTCCTCGCCACGTTCGACCTCGACCCCGGCGTGGATACAGTCATCGAGCTGTTCTGGGGCGATGGCGTCACGGCTGCGGCGGGCAACGACGATTACGCGCCCGGCGGCATGCTCTCTGCGCTGCGTTGGACGGCACCCCACGACGGGCTGCTCGCGGTGCGGGTTGCCCCGCGCAACGGCGGACTGCCGCAGCGGCTCGCTGCGGCGACAACGGCCTACCGCTTCGCCGTTGCGCCGGTGGCCAGCGAGCTCGCCCGCAAGCTCGAAGCCCAGATCCGTCAGCAGGCGAACGTGCCCACGCCCACCGCGACGATGGCCGCCCCGCCCCCGAGCGGTGTGTCGCCGGGTGGCGGCGCTGGAGCCGGCGCGCCGGACGGTGGAACCGCAGGCGGCAGTGTCTCCACCGGAGCACAGGAGACGATCACCACTGGGCCGGCGATCATTGTGCGCGCGACGGTGCTGCGCCGCGAGCCAAGCGAGCAGGCCACCGCCCTCGCCACGCTGGACCCCGAAACGCTTGTAACCGTCCGTGGGCCGGTGCGAGGTCTTTGGATTAGCGTTGATAGTGCGGCCAGCATGCTGCCCGGCTGGGTGCGGTGGTCCGATCTTCGGCGTGCCACTGAAGCGAGCAATGGCAGCGCGACAGCCCAAGTCGAGGGTAACGCCGCGGCCACTTCCCAACAATCCCCTGTAGCCGGAACGACGACGGCTGCAACTCCAGCAGCGGTTGCTCCCGCCGCTGGCGGGCAGACAGGCAGCACAGCGCGGGTGTCGGTTACCCCGCTCGACCCGGCGCTTCCCGCACCGCCGCCTGCACCGCTCAGCCGCGTGCCGTTCGCACTTGCCGTGGTGGTGGTTGCGACGGATCGCCCGCCCACTGGCGGCGGGACGCTCGGCTTCGCGACGCCCACGCCCGATATGCGCCAGCCCATCGGCCAGGTGCGCGTGCAGCTCGTGTCGGTGTTCGGCGATGTGCTCGCCGAGGGCCTGACGGATGGGTCGGGGCGCGTGCAGTTGCGCCGCGATCTCCGTCCGGGCGATGCCCTGCGGGTGCGGATGCCGGCGTGGGGCGTGGAACTGCCGCTGGCGTCCGACCAATCCACCCTGGTTATCACCATTCCTGAGGGGGAGCGATGAGCACGATCGACCAGCGCGAAGAGGCCCGCTATCGGCAGGATGTCTTGGTGTCCTACCGGGCCTGGCTCAGCTATCTCGAGGCCCAGCAGACGCTGCTGGCCGCTGCCGCCGAGGGGCAAGCCGGCCTCGATCCCTTTGAGGGCATGAGCAGCGCCCAGGAGCGGGCGGCCAATGCCCAGCGCACGCTTGCCGCCCTGCCTGCCGACCGGCGCGAGCTGTTCGACGCCATCTACGAGGGGGACCGCCAGCGCATTCAGCGCCAGCTCGATGCCGAAGCCCCGCTGCGCGGCGGCACGGTCAAGCGTGCCGACCCCGACGAGGTCGCGCGGCGCGCGTTGACCCACCTGCTCGAAGAGGCCCAAGGCCTCCACCGCGAGGATCGGCGCGGCCTGGTTCCTCGCGGCAAGCCTGATGCCGTCAAGTGGCTCGCCATCGACCTCACGGAGATCGCGCAGGCGCCGCCGAGCGAAACCGACTACCAGCTGTCCGCCGGGCGCATGCGCAAGCGGCGCGGCCTGATCACCAACCTCGTGTTCGCCGCAGCCGCCCTTGTGGCCATCCCCATCTTCATCTTCAGCCTCCGCCAATCAGGGCAACCGACCGCAGGTGCAGGCGTACCAACCGGGAACGGCAGCACACTCACGCCCTGGCCGGTCGTGGCCGTGGGCGCCCCGAACGGCGACGCGATGCTCCCCGTGGAGGCGGTCGAAACGCGCTGGCCGGCCGCGTGCGCGGACGCGGCAGAACGCGCCTGCTGGCAGCACAACAGCTTTCGCCCGCTTCGCCTCTGTCTGCCTGCCGCGCGGCTTGCCGGGATGACCGCGCTGCGCGTCGCGGCGTCTGCGGGCTGGCCAGATCGCGTCTTCGCGCTCACGACCGGCGCTGACGCCGACGCAGATCTCCTTGTCAGCCCGTGTGGCGCCGAGCCCGGCGCGGCAGTGCCGCTGGTGGGTCGGCTGCGCGCCGTTGAGGCGGCGCCTGCGCTTGTTCCCGGCGCAGCAGCGCCGGGCGGCTTCCAGGTTGCCGCCATCACCGCGCGCGGCCGTGGGGAAGACCCCACGATCGCCGAGGGCTATCTCATGCTCACGGTGGTAATCCAAGACGATGACCCGAACCGTGAGTGGGGTGCGCTGGCCCCTACCGTTCTGCTCGCCGACGGGAGCACGGTCTCGCCGAGCGGCTCGGCGCAGGACGGGCTGGAGCGCCGCCTTGACTATTCCATCGCCGACCAGATCGAGCCCTTCGACGTGCTGTGGCAGGTGACGCTCGCGGACCAGGTCGTCCGCTACCGCGCCACCCTGGAAGCCCCGCCCGCCCGCGACGCCGTGCTCCGCACGCGCCTGCGCGTGGAAGACCTGGCGGTCACCCCATCGCAGCAAACGATGGCGGTGACGCTCACCCTCCACAACACGGCCACGACGCCGCTGGTGGTGGAGGGGGCGGATCTCGGCTTCCAGACCAATGCTACGCACCGGGAAATCGCTGCCCCCGCGTTGCGGCAGCCCCTCGCTCCCGGTGAGCGCCGCGTCATCACGCTCGACCTGCCGCTGGAGTCCGGTGTGCTCCAGATCGGCCCGTTCCGCTACGAGTTCACCGCAAGGAGGTGATGGTCGGCCTCTGGCTGGCTGGCCCCCAGCGCTCACGCCATCGCTCGCCTCGCCGCTCGTATCGTTGCTGCCGCTCGTTCGAGGAGGAATCATCCATGGAACCGATCATCGCGTTTTTCACCCAGTGGCGCACCCAGATGCTCACGCTCGGCCCGATTGTGGCCGGCTTCGGGGTGGCCTGCTGGTTCATCATGAACTCCCTCTCCGGGATCATGCCCGAATGGGCGCAAAACGCCCGAGGCTGGGTCCAGCGCATCCTCGTTGGCGCCATTGTCCTCGGTCTCGCCCCGGCCTTGATCACTGCCTTCATCGGCATGGGTGGCGGCGGCGCGCCCTGACGCGCGCTTGCCGTTCGTTGCGCGAAGCGCCCGCAGGGTGCCTGTTCCACCCTGCGGGCAGAAAGGCCCCGTATGCCTGCCCGCATTATCGAGGAGCTTGCCAGCCGCAAGCAGGAGAAGATCGCCACCTTCCTGACCTTCGAGAGCATTGTGGCGGTGATCGTTTCCTTCATGCCCATCTTCATGATCTCGGCCCAGTGGCCGCTGCTCACGCGCGTGCCGCTCTGCGCAGGCGCCGCTGTGGCCGGCTACATCGCCACGGTCGAGTTTCATGGTCTGCCGCTCTACGAGCACATCCTGTGGAGCGCCCGCGGCCTGTTCCGCCTCCGCACGCAGGGGAGCCGCGTTGTGCCCGAGGATCTGCCGGGTGCGATCCCCGCCCCTGACCAGGATCGCGTCATCGCCGCCAGTGGCCCGATCGAGCTCGTCCAGCGTCGCCCCGCCGGGTCAGCTCGGCCGGCTGTGCTGCCCAGCATCCCTGGTGAGGAGTATCTTCCCACCGCCGAGCCCGTGGTCGTCGCGCCAGCCGACGACCCGGAAGCGAGCTGAGGCACCCATGTATCTCTTCGACATTGCCAGTGTGCCGATCGACCTCGCCGGCGACCTCGACCGCTTCGAGGAGCGGCTCGGCCACTTCTTCACCGCCCGCGACTTCCCGATGCGCCTGATCGCCCACTCGATGGCCTTCCCTATGCACGAGCCGATCGCGGCGGTGCGGGCCGTCACCCACCGCATTGAAAGTCTTTACACGCGAACGCGAGCACTGCGCGCCGCGATCGACGCCTGGTGCCAAGACCACGCATCGATCAATCTCGCCGACACGCTTCAGGCACTCGCCGCGCGCGAACGCGAGGACCTGGCGGCCTTGCTGGGCGAAACGTGCCCGCACTTCGCGGCCTGCCGCGACGGCAGCGCTGATGTGGCGCAATGGGAAGCCTTTGTCGCGGCCATTGACCTCCTATTCTGGCGCATCCCCTGGGCCCGGCAGGCGGTGGACATGTACCAGGTGATGGAGCGGCGGGTGCTGCGCGCAGTGCAGTACATCCTCGTGACCTGGGAGCCCGCCGATGTGCCGGAAATGGCGATCCGCGTGCCGCTGGCCGCCGCGACCCGCCGCCCGGTGCGGCGCATCGATTATCTGCCGCCGGTCATCAACGGCCCCTACCGGGAGCATCTCACCTACCTGGAGCCAGAGGACGCGGAGCAGCCCTTCCTGGCCGTGCTGACGAGCTACGACTTCGCCGGCGAGTGGAACGCGACCCTGTTCCACGAGCTGATCGCGCTCAACCTCGATATCTCGATCGCCGTCGATGTCGTCACCTTGAACCGCACCAAGTCGCAGCGGGTGGCCGAGATGGCCTACAACGCCGCGAAGCTGGTCGCCCGCGACAAGAACCTGGTCGACATCCGTGGCGAGCAGGTGGTGCACGACGCCCGCGAGGTGCTTGGCCAGCTCAAGGGGCAGACGCTCCACAGCGTCCAGGTTGCCATCCTCGTGCGCGGCCAAACCAAGGATGCGCTCGAGGCGAACATCGTGACGGTGCGCGACCTGTTCGGCCCCCGGCTCAAGCTGCTGCGGCCAACAGGAGCCCAGAGCGCCGCGCTCAAGCTCTTCTCGACCTTGCCGCGCAAGCGGCTCGACGCCCCGTGGAAGCCGCGCACCCAGCTCTCCAAAGTCGTCGGCTGCGCGGCGGGGATGATCGGCTTTCACCGCCCGAACCAGACCAAGGGGGTCTTTGTCGGCGTCGACCGCAACGGGCGCTTCCCGATCTTCATCAACCTGTTCGAGCGCAACCAGGCCGCCCACATGATCAT
>ENA-ORBV01012327-ORBV01012327.1-microbial-mat-metagenome-genome-assembly--contig:-NODE-12327-length-13208-cov-4.880512_pt1 | contig 13208 bp, 9 predicted proteins | sample MGYA00237777_ERZ505514 | MGnify/ENA primary metagenome ERZ505514 (study PRJEB26160, sample SAMN06269048) | microbial mat metagenome | isolation source: Oligotrophic lake microbial mat | place...
GTCAGTAGAGGGGGCGGTCGCCTTCGAGGTTCAGCCAAGCGACCTCGGAGGGGGTCAGGGTGAGGCGGAGGCACTCGATTGAGCTCGCGGTTTCGGCGAGGGTGCGCGGGCCGATGAGAGCGAAGGTCGGGAAGGGCTGGTGGAGCACGTACGCAGCCGCGATGGCGAGCGGGGTCGTCCCCTTTTCCCTGGCCAGGGTCACCGCCCGGGCGCGGCGTTCAAAGTTGTCGTCGGAATACCAGCAGCGGACGAGTTCAGCATCTTCACGACGGTCAGGACCCGCACGGTCCGTGAAGAAGCCGCGCGCCTGACTCGACCAGGCGAAAACCGGCAGCTGCGTTGCCCGCAACCAGGTCCGCCATTCTCGGTCGCTCGCCGCGATGCAACCGGGCCACACCGGGTCCACCAGCCGCGCCAGGGAAAAGTTGTTCGAGACCGCGGAAAAGCCCCGCAGTGCCTTGCTCGCGGCGTACGCATTCGCCGCCGTCAGCCGTTCCCTCGACCAGTTCGAACCCCCGAAGGCCTCGATCCGCCCCGCACGGAGGTGCCCGTTGAGCACGTCGACGAACTCCCCCACCGGCACGGCGGGGTTGTCACGATGCATTAAATACAGATTGACCCGGTCCGTCCGGAGCCGCTCAAGCGACTCCAGCAGCTGCGCGCTCAGGTGCTCCGGGGTGCAGAGCGGTGTGTGCGCCCCCTTGCCAATGACCACCACCTCCCCGCGCACGCCGCGATGCTGCATCCACTGCCCCAGCAAACGCTCCATCAGACCGCCACCGTAGACATAGGCGGTGTCGAACGTAGCGCCTCCGCGCTCAAAATAGTCGTCCCAGATCGCCGCCGCATGCGGCATGGTCCGCTGGTTGTCGCAGCCCATGACCAAACGGGAGACCGGCCGGCTGATTCCAGGCACGGCGGCGTGCTGCATCAGGGCGTCCGGCCGCCGGACGAGGGGACGGCGATGGTGCGTGCGGATGAACGCGGCCGGCGTTTCGCTCTCGTAGACCAGACCGATCGCATCACGCCAGCGGTCCATCGTCTCGAGGTTCCCGAGCGTGTCCGCCGGGCTCATCTCAGGCACCTCCTGAAGCCCGGAGGCCAGGGCGCGGGCAAACGCGTCCGCCTCCAGCCCGTAAAGATGCTCCGTGGTTTCAATGACGATCTCCTCGGGCGAGGTGGCGCCCCGTCGATGCAGAAAGAGCGACGTCCGCCCCCCCTGGCGGCCGGGCAACCAAGGGTCTGGAACGTGCAGCCAGCCTTCGGTTCCATAGACCCGGACGGCGTTCTCCTGCTGCAAGCCGATCCCGGTGGATACCTGGGCGACGATGCCGTGGGGGAACGTCAACGTGGCCGCAGCGTACACATCCACTCCGGTTGTCGGATGGAGGGTACCCGCGCCGGACACAACCACGGGATTGAGAAATGGCCGGCCCACGGCCGCGCCCGCAACTAGACGGGCAAACGACGTGGTGTAACCGCCGACATCGAGGATGCCGCCGCCCGCGAGGGCATTCGACCAGAGACGCGACTCCGGCTGGAAGCCGGAATGAAATCCGAAGGAGGCGTGGATCAAGCCCACCCGGCCGATCGCGCCGGCCTTGATCTGCGCCACCACCGCGGCGGTCTGCGGATGGCACCGGTACATGTAGGCCTCCATCAGGAGCACCCCGTGCCGCCGGCACGATTCGACGGCGACCATCGCCTCGGCGTGATTCAAACCGAGCGGTTTTTCGCAAAGCACGTGTTTGCCCGCCTCCGCCGCACGGACGATCCACTCCAGATGCAGCGGATGGGGTGTCGCGAGATAGATGGCGGAGACCGCCGGGTCGGCGAGCAGGGCCTCGTAGCTCCCGTGAGCACGTTCGATCTGGTGCGCGCGGGCAAACGCGTCGGCACCTGCCTGGGTGCGGCTGCCGACCGCGATGACGCGACCGAGCTTGGAGGCCGCGACCCCGCGGGCGAATTCGCCCGCGATACGGCCGGTGGCGAGGATGCCCCACGACAAGGGGAGAGACGGAACCGTGGTGGGCCGGGATAGATTTTGAGGGATCACGGCCGACATCTTGCCGGGAGTGCGGCGATCCGCCAAGCCGGGCACTTGAAGCTTTTATTGTATATCTCGCGGTTTTAGTGCCTGATTGGAGCCTCATTTATGAGTTCGCTACAATTTTGGGAGCACAGCCCTCGCCTCAAATACAGCGTCGTCATGCCACGACCGGTGAAGTCGGACCATCGTTTCCACGATCACTCCCACGCCTTTTTCGAACTCGCGCTGGTGATTGAAGGTGAATGCGCCTGGAAGATCGGACGGCGATCGCTGCGGTTGAGCCGGGGTGACTCCCTGCTGATCCCGCCCCAGGTCAACCACCACGAACAAGTGCCCGAGACGAGTGCGGCGCGGATCGCCTGGGTCGGATTTGACTTTGAAGGAACGCCCAAAACTCCGCCGGCCCTGCTCGCGCCCCTCGCGGCGGGAAGTCACAGCAGCGAATTGCAGTATCTCCTCCAGCTGATTTTTGCAGAACATCAATCCAGCGCCCTCGGAAGTGCTGAACGGGCCCGGCTGGTGCTCAAGGAGGCGCTGATCGTGCTCTGCCGGGCGCTGGAGCAACCCAAGGCCGAGGGTCAGGATCCGACCTCCGCGCACATGAGTGTACGTCAGGCGCAAGTGGCCCGCTCGGCCGCCCGCTACCTGACGGAGAACCTGGCGCGCCCGCTGAGCGTGCGTGAAGTCGCGCGTTACCATTCGCTCTGCACCCCTCATTTTTCGGCGGTGTTTCGCCGGTATCACGGCGTTTCTCCGCAGCGATTTCTGCATCACGCGCGGATTGCGCATGCCAAGACGCTGGTCTCCGCCGCCGAACTCACGATCAAGGAAATCGCCGCCGTCTGCGGCTACGTGGATGCCGCCCACTTTTGCCGCCGATTCAAGGAAACGACCGGGGTGACGCCGAAGCAGTACCGAGTCACCCAACCCCCGCCGGCCATCGAGCAGGTGCGCATCCCGGCCTGATTTTGCCATGACTCCCCTCCCCTCTGGCTCGAAGGTCATCCTCTATGACGGCGAATGCGGACTCTGCAGCCGCCTCGTGCAAGCGGTGCTCGAGCGGGACCGTGACGCGCGCTTTCATTTTGCCGCCCTGCAATCGCCGTGGGCCCAGGACGTTCTGCGGCGCCATGGACTCGCGACCGCCGACTTCGACACGATGGTGTTGGTGGATGGCGAAACGATCCACCTCCGTTCGGCCGCCGCGCTTCAGGTGTTGCGCCGGCTCCCTTGGTGGGGCTGGAGCGGCATCGGGCTGATCCTGCCGCGGGGTCTGCGCGACGCGGCGTACCGCTGGGTGGCCGAGCGCCGCAAGCGCTGGTTTCCGGATCCGACCGCTTGCGCGCTGATGAAGCCCGAGTGGCGGAGGAGATTTCTGAAGAGTTGATCGTTTCCGGGTCCGCCCGTTGCTGGTGCCGTTGCTGTAGGCGGTTTCGTTGAGGCCGCAGGGTTGATGGGGGGTGCGCGGTGCCAATCTCTGCGGCCTCGGCGAGGCCACCTACAAGGGCCGCCCACAACGGCAAAAGCCGCGCAACCGGGTGAAGGGCTGCGCGGCTTTGTGACGCTGGACTGGCGGTCCGGAGACCGGACCGCGAAACAGGGGATCAGGGAACTTCGTAAACCTCGACGAGACTGACACCGGTGGTGGTGCCCGTGCCGGTGACCTGGGCGCTGTAGGTGCCCGGAGGCAGGGTGAGCAGGACCGCGGCGTCCTTGCTGCCCGTGGGCAGGGCGAACGCTCCGGCTTTGCTGGCGGCCTCGTTGATCAACATGACGTTGTTGCCCGCTTCCCAATTGTCGTTTTCGCGCACGACCGTCGTGCCCTGAACGATCCGCAGGATCGGATCGGCAAGAACACCCGTGACCCCAAAGCCACCCAGGGTGGGACCAACGGCGCGAACCAGAACCTTCTTCGGGGAGCTGCCGTTGACCACGAAACCCGCGATCAACATGCGATCACCCGTGAGAACCTCTCCCCGTGTCGAAAGATTCAACACCTTCTGGGGAGTGAACGGATCCGGCACATCGACATCGTACACCTCGACCAAGGCGACACCCGTGCCGGCGTTGACCCCGGAAATGACCGCGGTGTAAATGCCGGGGGAGAGAGTCACGAGGAGCGCCGAGTCAAGGCTGCCCGCGGTGAGCGGAAACGCACCCACCTGGGTGGAGGCCGCGAGCACCTCGGCATTGCCGCCCCAGTTGTCGTTGCTCTCGATGATCGAAGCGCCCCGGTAGAGGTTGAGGAGCGGATTGGCGAGCACGCCGCTGACGTTGAAGGCGCCCAGGCTGGGCCCGATGGCCCGGACGAGGACCTTCTTCGGCACCGAACCACCGACCACAAAGCCGGCGACGAGCACCTTGTCCCCTGCGCCCACGAAACCGCGGGTGGAGAGGTTGCGCAGGACACCATCGCTGAAACTGGCTCCGGTGGACGCAGCGCCCGTGAACGCACCGGCGAGCGAGCCGCCCGTGACGGTTCCGGAGAGGAAACGGCTGGTCGGATTGATCGTGCCGGCGACGCGGGCGCCCGAGGAGAGAACGAACGAGAACGCGCCGGTGGCACTGACGCTGCCGTAACCCGCGTCGCGGGACGCACCGTCAGCGAGATAGATGGCGAGCACGCCATCCTGGCCAACAATCCCCACGACCGTGCTGCTCAGGCGACCGGTCAGATTGCCGGTGTACAGACCGGTCGGAACGGGCGAGGTCGAAGCGGCGAAGGTCAGCGGCGAGATGAACGAGGCCCGTCCACCATCGAAGCTGCCCGAGGCGCCGGTGTCCGAGAAGCGACCGCTGATCAGCGAGGCGCCGGTGGTATCCATGAGGGAGAAGCCATTGGCCACATCGACCGACAGCCCCTGATAGAAGTAGAACTTAGGAGTTCCGGTGGTCGACTGCGCGATCGCGACCGACGTGCCGCCGCCCGTGTTGATCACGGAGATGCGACCCAGTTCGGAGCCCGCGAAGTAGCTTCCGGAGTAGACCGACTCCGTCGAGGAGGACGCCCCCTCGGCCGCAGTCACGAGAACCGTCACGGCCGCGGAAACCGTCGATTGGCTGCTCGAATCCAGGGCCAGCGCGGTGAAGCGATAGACGCCTGCGGACGTTGGCGTGAAGTTCACCGTGTAAGGAGCCTGGCTGTCCGGGCCGCCAATCGCGGTGCCGTTGGCAAAGAACTGCACACTGGTGATGGTGCCATCTGCGTCGGTGGCGTTCGCCTTGAGGGCGACACCGGTGCCGACCCCCACGGTTGAACCGTTGGTCGGGGCGGTCATGGTGACCACTGGTGGAGTGCCGGCCCGGACGACAATGCGCGAAGGCTGCGACACCGTCGTGCGGTTGCCCGAACGGAGCACGGCGTGGATGTCGTAGGTACCCGGGCGGGTCAGCCCGACCTGGTAGTTGAACGGTTCGCCGCTCACGGTCGTGAAGATCGCGCCGTTGACATAGAAATCGATCACTGGCGGAGGCAGATTGCCCGCATTGTGGGACGCTGCGAAGACGATCTGCGAGCCGACACCGTAGGTGCTGCCGTTGAGCGGGCTCGAAAGCTTGACCTCCAACGCGCTCGCACCATTGGTCGCGAACGAATCGATCGCAAGCGGAGCGGCGTAGGTGACATTGCCGGAGTTGTCCGTCACCACCGCGGTGACGATGCTGTCCGCCAGCGTATCCAGCGACGTCACCGTATAGTACGGTTCGGCGTTCAACGTAGTGAGCAGCCGGCCGTTAAAGTAGAACGCGACACTGGCGATCGAACCACCCTCATCAGCCGCCTCGGCGGAGAGGATGAGTTTGGATCCGTAAGCGACCTCCACCGGCTTGAGGGTCGTTTCCGTGGACGGCGGCGTGGTGGCGGACCTCGTCGGGTCATTGAAGAACAGCCCGGCCAGCGGCAGATTGCCGATTGAGGCGGCGACCGTAATCGTCGAGACCGTGGAGACGACTCGATTGCCCCCGTCGTCGGTGGCAGCCGCGGTCACCGCGTAGGTCCCCGGAGTCGTGGGAATCCAACCGACGACATGTGGGAAGGCGGTGGTTGCGCCGACCGATTTTCCGCTGACGAAGAACTCGACCGAAACGATCAGGCCATCGCTATCGACGGCGGAAGCGGCAAGCGCCACTGGAGCACCGACGGTGCCCCGGGAACCCGTGACCGGCGAGAGAATCGTGACCTGAGGAAGACCGGAACTGTTGGCCACGACCGTCACCGACACCGTGGTGGTGGTGACGTTGCCATCGTTATCCAAGGCTTTTGCCTGAATGGCATACGCACCAAGACTGACCGGAGTCCAAGTTGCAGAATAAGGGAAGGTGGAGTCCGATCCAACGCTTTGACCGTTGGCGAAGAACTGCACGGCGAGGATGTTTCCATCCACGTCGTTGGCGGTCGCCGCCATGGTCAGCGGTTGTCCGACCACCAATCGCGTATCCGAGGGAGGATTGTTCAGCGAGACCGAAGGAGGAGTGCCCACATTCGAACCACCACCGCCGCCGGACCCCGTGACCGAGACACTGGTTGCCCTCGTGATGGTCGTGATTCCGAAATTGTCCGTGGCCAGGGCAGTCAATTGGGTCAGAGAACCGTCCCGTTTCTGGATCGGGGTCCAACTGACGCTGTAAGGAGCGGTGCTGTCATCGCCGATCAGGATGTTGTCAGCAAAGAACTGAACTGAGGTGACTGCACCGTCAGAGTCGCTGGCATTCGCCGAAATCGTGATGGGCGCGCCGGCGGGAACCACGGCTCCATCGGACGGGCTCGTGAGATTGACCGTGGGCGGTGCCGAGATGATCACGGAGGTCGGGGTGCTGCCGACGACATTGTTTTTGTCGTCGAACGCCAAGGCCACGATCTTGTAGGTTCCGATCGCCTGCGGCTGCCAGGCGTAGCTGTAGGGAAACTGTTGATCGGTATTGACGAGCACACCATCCACGTAGGTTTCCACCTTCGTCAAAATGCCGTCGGCGTCGTTGGCAATGACACTGATGGGGATGTTGGCAGACGCACTCAGCTCGTAATCGGGAATGCGCAAAGCCGTGGAATTTCCCGGGCTCGCGACTGCAACCAACGGCAAGCTGCCAATCGGGGTCACGCTATTGATGAGAACGGGAGTGCTTCCGGGCAAAGTGTTGCCGTTGTTGTCGGTCGCCACGGCCGTGATCGTATGCTGCACCGGCAGGGGTGGTGGGGTGTAGATGATCGAGTAAGGAGCTGTCGTGTCCACCCCCTGGCTCGCACCATCGACAAAAAATTCGATTTGGCGGATGAAACCGGCGGCTGGTGTCGCGTCGGCTTTGATGACGACCGAGGAACCAATGGGTACCAAAGTGTTCGGTAGTGGATTCGAGACAATCGTACCCGTCGCGAAATAGCGGACTGCGAGAGAGGTCGCGGAGTTTCCGAGCAAGTCACTGGTCTTGGCCGTGATGAAATAGACTCCGGGTTGAGGCGGCGTCCAAGAGACCAAAGCCAAGGGGAAGGCGTCGTCCGCGGGAAACAAGTTTCCGCTGTGGACAAAGATTGGAGTGACCGGAAATCCGTTGACGAAGAACTGAGTGTTGCGGGTGCCGTTGGTACCCGTGATGCGAGCCTGCAGATTGACCGGCACGCCAGCAGCACCGGCGGCACCGTCGGACTCGTTGGCCGGACGCGCCACGTCGATCGACAACACCTGGGCATGGGCTGCAGAAGCGGCTGAAAAAATCAGCCAGCAGCCGAAAAGAGCACGTAAGAACATTTTCATAGTCTCACCGGTTAGGGATGAAGGACGTTGGAAGGGGTCCACTTATCGGGTGGACGGAGTCCGTTCAGCGGGAGCTGAGCGGCGGAAGATGGATTTTTTCGCTTCCGGAGGTGGGGCTTCGAGCGCGGTAAACGGATCGGAGCCGTCGCGGTAGCCGGGCAACTCGTCCTTCCTCAGGCCGGTTGAGCGGATGGCGCGGGAATCAAAGACCTCGGCGATCGGAGCACCGTCGGCCGCGACGGTCTTCGCCGTGATGAAGATCAGCAGATTGGTCGTGGCGTGGTCCCGGTTCTTGGACCGGAACGCCTTGCCCAGGAGGGGAATGTCGCCGAGGACCGGAATCTTGGTGGGGCCGTTCTCCCATGGTGAAGCCGTCCTTGAGGGAGACCTGGGTCTTCGCCTTGCGGGTCGCGATGATCGGAATCGTCGCGCCACCGGCGCCGCCGAAGGACGTCTCGCCGTTGCGCTGACTGACCTCGGGTTCGACGTTGAGCTTGATGAAGCCCTGGCTGTTCACCTGGGGCGTCACCTTGAGGATGATACCGATGGGACGGTACTGGAATCCGGAGACCTCGAACGTGCCGCGCTCCTGATTGTAGGTGTAGTTCGGAATCGGGAACTCCTCACCCACGTTGATCGACGACTCGGTGTTGTTGAGCGTCACCACGGTCGGGTTCGAGACGATCTTGATGTCGTTGAGGGTCTGGAGGGCGCTGAGCACGACCTGGAACTGGTCGGCATCAAACACGGCCGACGTCAGACGGCCGGTGGCACCGCCGCCGGTGAGATTCTGGAACGCGTTCAACGCGTTCGAGATCGAGTTGGTGGAGTCGGCGAAGGTGCCGCTGCCGTTGACATTGTTGAGGGCCGCCGTGCTGCCGGTGTTCGACGTGCTGGTGATCGCCCCGTTGGTCGAGGTCACGTCATTGCGGCTGGAGGAACCGACCGAGTTGGTGGAGTTCGAGTTGGAGGTTGAGCCGGCGTTGGAACCTGTGCCGGAGGCCGAGGTGTTTCCACTGCCGCTGGTGTATCCGCCCGAACGGTCACGGGTGAAGGTCTGGTTGAAGGGGCCCGCGCTGATCTGGTAGCCATTGAGGGAGTTCCACTTGACGCCGATGTTCTTCACATCGCGGTCGGTGACCTCGATGAACTTGGATTCGATCATCACCTGGTCGGTCGCCTTGTCCAGGCGCTCGATGATCGCACGGACGCGCGTCAGCCGCGTCGGGCGCTCCGAGATGACAAGGGCGTTCGAGCGCGCGTCCACGATCACCCGGCCGCCGGCGGCCGCCTCGACGAGAGGCTCGACCGACTTCTTGATGTCCTCGGCCTTTGCGTAGTTGATGATAAATACGTCGGTCGTGACCGGCTCAAGATTGAGCGAGTCCATGGTGACGACCTTGATGATGTTGCCATCCTCCACGAAGGTGTAGCCCACGGGAGCGAGGGTGACCTGGAAGATCTGGCGCCAGGTGACATCGCGGAGCTTGATCGAGGTCTTGCCCTGGAGAGTCTCCGGAACAACCAGATTGAGCTCAAAGAGATCGGCGACATTCCGCAGGATCGACCGGATCTCCTCGTCCGGGAAGTCCACGGACAGCGTGTCCTTGGTTTTGTCCGAGATGGTGGACGGAGCTTCAGTGGCAAGGACGACCGCGGGAGCAGTCGTTGCTGGTGGGGCAACTGTCTCTTCCGCCGCTGGCGTTTGCGAACGGAGAAGCGGCAGGGCTGCGTTGACCAGCAGCGCGAGGATCAGCGAGCGGGTTCTCATGGTTTGGTTCCTGATTTGATGGACCGGGTGAATTCTTCGCCGTTCAGGCGGAGGGTGAAACTGGTGCGATCGATGGCGGTGACGGTGACGGTGAGCGGCCGGCCCTCGTGGGTGGCGGTGATGACCTCGCCGACCCGGATCTTTCGGCTGCCGACCAGCAGGATCGGTTCGCCGCCGAGGGAGACGACGCCGGTGACCCGGATTTCGCCTGCGAGGGCCTCGAGGAGTTGCCGCGGAGTGGTCGTGCGAACACTGGCGAGACCGGCGCGGCGGGCCGCCTCGGCGGCTTCGGCCTCGAGACGCATCTCCTCCGGATCGCGTGCGTCCCAACTTTGCGGATTGAAAGGATTGATCGCCTTCGCGGGCAATTTGGCAGGCTCACGCGCGACGGCGAGGCGAGTCGCCAGCTCGACGTTGGCCGCCCGGCGGCCGGGTGGCAGAAGATCGCTGCCGGGGCGGGCCGACTGCGCGGACGCGCCACCCGCAAGCAAGGCGAGGAAAAGGACCGCGAAGCGCGGTGAACGAACTCGTGGGCAGATCATGACTTAGGGTTGGCCGAGAAGCTCGATGCTCAGGGTCAGGACCAGCAGGGGGTTGCTGAGGTCGGTGGTCTCCCGGGAGAGATTCACACTGGAGACGCGGCAAAACGGCGCGCCGCCCTCGAGCCGGCGCATGAAGGTGAGCAACTGGGAGTAGCCGCCCTCGACCACGATGGAATAAGGCACCGCGACGTAGGCGTTGCCGCCGCCCTTGAGGGTGGGAGTCGGAGGGAGCTGCTTGAGATCCTTGTACTTGGTGCCCGTCTCCGCCTCGAGCCGGTAGAAATACTGCTGGTTCTTGGCCAATTCCGACGCCCTGACCAAACGGGAGTCGATGGCGGCATTGGCGGCGACCAGCGCCTCGCGCTGTTCAGCGAGCTGGGCGGAGTTGACGAGATTGGCCTTCAGACGGTCACTCAGCACCGTCTTCGTCTCCAACTGGGCGGTGGCGGCCGGCACCACGTCGCCGCGGTAGTAGATCGCGAGAATGATGGCCACGCTGAGCAGCCCGCAGGCGAAGATGACAGGGTACTTCTTCAGCGCCGAAACGACGTCTTTGTTCTTGAGGCTCATTTCTTGGCCGGCGCGGGTGCGCCCTTGAATTTCATGAACAGTTCGAAAGCCATGCGTCCGCTCTGAGGATCACGCGCCAGGGAGGTCTGGGAAATGGTCTCGAACACCGCACTGAAGTTGGAATCCTTCCGCAGCCGGTCGACGTAGGCGCTGACCTCGCCGCTCGCACGGTCACCGGAACCGCGGACGACGCCGCGGACGATCACCCCGTTGTCGCGGGAGCTCACGCCCTGGAAGGCGAGACGATTGGGCAGCGTGCGCCCGAGTTCGAGCAGCAGGTCGGAGAAGGGCAGGTTCGTCTTCACGAACGCGTCCAGCTCGAGGATCTTCTTTTCCTCCACTTGGAACGTCTTGTAGAGGGCGACCGCCTGGGTGCTGGGACGCTGATTGCGGTCAATCTGCTCCTGCGCCTCGGTGATCTGGCGGTTCAGCACCACCAGCGAATATTCCTGGAAGGCGAGGACCAGCAGCAGGGAGATCGTCACCACAATGGCGATACCATTGAGGAAAAACGACGTGCGCACGGCCTTGGTGTCCGGCAACCGCTGGAAATTGCGGAAGTTCGGATGCCATGCCGGCACGAGCGGGGCGGCCGCTTTCTCAGTCTTTCTTTTCAGCAGCAGTGGCATGGTATTGGACCATCAGACTGAAGACCCCGAACCAGCGTGCATCGGATGCAAGCGGATGGGCGGCGTCAGCCAGGGTGATATGGCGGGCGTTGAGCCAAGTGACCAAATCGGGCTTGAGTCGTTTGATCGCGAGCTGGGAGGCGACCACGTCGGCGATCCAGGCCAGCTTGGCGGGAAGCTGTGTGCAAATCACCTGGCCGACGGTCAGACCCGTCTGAACCTCGTAGAAACCAATCGAGGACTGGAGTTCCTTGAGCAGGCGCTGAATCAACAGCGGACCCATGCCGGTGAAATCGAAGGTGTTTGAGTAAAAGAGGCGTTTGGCCGACTCCTCATCCTTGAGTCCCAGCTCCTTCTGAACCACCGGGATCATCGACGACAGCCCGATCGGAATCGACCGGGAGGAATCGACGCCGGTGGAGGAGAGAATGAACGAATGGGTGCTCTCGAAGCCGAGTTCGAGCAGCAGGGTCGGGATCTTCGTGCGGGTGAAGGCGAGGTAGTCGCTGATCGCGCCGAGACTGGCAACCGAGCCGATTTCCAGCCGTTCGGGGTAAATGCCCTTTTCGAGCACGGAGTCCTGAAAGGTCACGATCTCGTCCGCCGGCATGCCGCAAAAGACCACATCCTTGGTCGTGGCCTTGGAAAGTTCGTATTCGGAGCCGTCGCTCGCATTGAGTACCGCCGCGATGATTTTGTCCGGCTCGATGCGAAACTGGGTCGAGAGGACCTCATCCAGGTAACCCACATCCTTGATGCGCTTCATTTCCAATGAGGCGCGGCGCAGAAGCCGGTGCTCGGAGTGCATGCCGACGGTGGCGTGGACATACCCGGTCTGACTGCGCTTCGGCTGAAGCTGCTTGAGGATCTCGGCCAACGCCGCCGCATCCCCTGGGGGGGCCTCACGGAGCTCCTCGACAACGAAAGGGGCGCTGGACCCGCTGGTCCGGGCGATGAACACCCCGTGTTCGTTGCAATCGACGAAGAAGCCTTTGGATTTTTGGGAGAAAAGCATGACGATCGCTACGCGCCCCTATTCGGCACGGCTTCCCCAAAGGTTAGGGCCGTTTGTTTTCGCAAAGTTCGCATTGGGTGTTTCCGGTGGTTCCCGGGCGCACGACGAATCTCCGCGCAGGGTGCAGGCGCAAGCCGATTTGGGGTTCTCCCCCTGCCTAAACCCCCTATTTACACGAACTTAACGGCGCTGGCTAAATATCTGCAAACGAACCTGACAGAGCCCAAAAAGTCGCTCTGTCAAAAAAACGAAAAACCCGCAGCGGTCAGGCGGCGGGTTGAGAAAGGAACACGTTTCCTTCGCCGAAATATCGGCTGGAAAGTCAGCTCACTTCTGCCATGTGCGCTTCTTATGGCGGTTCGACTTCAAGCGCTTCCGGCGCTTGTGCTTGTTCATCTTGAGACGTCGCTTCTTCTTCAGATTGCCCATGGTGTAAAAGGTGAAAGGGCAAGGAAGTGCCCTGCCGATGGGCTGGTGTAAAGCTCATTTTCCCAGCGATCCGACGCTTTCCGCCGCTTCTCCGGCTTTCCGGGGGAGATCCACGGTCTGCCCAAGACACGTAAATACCAGCGCCGCATCAACCGCAGCCATCGGCAAACCGGTCAAACGCGCGGCCACCCGCCGATAAAGATCAATTTGCCCGGCATACCGTCCGGCCGCCCTTTCCGCGCCACTTCGATCTCCCACCCGGTCCGTTTTGAAGTCCCAAACCGCGGCACGGACCGCCCGTCCGTCCTCCGCGCGCTCGATCACCACCCGATCAAACACCCCGGTGATCCACGCCCCATCCAGCACCACTTCAAAGGAACGTTCCTGTCTCTTATACACATCTCCGAGCCCACGAGACTAAGGCGAATCTCGTATGCCGTCTTCTGCTTGAAAAA
>ENA-ORBV01012328-ORBV01012328.1-microbial-mat-metagenome-genome-assembly--contig:-NODE-12328-length-13207-cov-5.137091_pt1 | contig 13207 bp, 7 predicted proteins | sample MGYA00237777_ERZ505514 | MGnify/ENA primary metagenome ERZ505514 (study PRJEB26160, sample SAMN06269048) | microbial mat metagenome | isolation source: Oligotrophic lake microbial mat | place...
GTATAAGAGACAGTATTATAACCATCAAATAAAGACACAAAAGCAGTAAATTACGTACATGTAGGAGGAAATGCATAGCCAAGAAAAAACTCTCTTCCAAACACGATAGAAAGAAGAACCACAAGAGAAAAAATGAATGGATGTATAGTCCTACGGCAGTTCCAGCATTATTCCATATATCAAGATCGTTCAAAGAGAGGCATGAAAACTATTGCTAAAACAGTGCTTCGATAGGCCTACTGTACTGCATCCATATTGCTGAAAGACATTTTCAAAAAAGGGTCTATTGATTTTTTGGGGGGCGGCTCCTCCAACAGCAAGTCCAATTTCCGTGGTTTTGAAGAAATACAGTCAGTGAGAATCTTTAGCTGCAGCGCTGTGCCCAACTTTGACTGAGGGTCGTCATGGTCATTGTGATGTATCGTTATGGCGACTGGCTATCACTCAACCTGTTACAGTAGCGTGAAGACGACACAGAGGGGAGAGAAGGGTAGTTCCACGCTCGTTCACTAGAAGAACTGCTAGCTAGCTAGCTAGCTAGCTAGCAAGAGGATCCGTTTCCTACTTCACGCAAGACAAGATCTTTCCTTCCCAGAGGTGTATAAACCCTGACAATAAAACAATGATTAAATTGGCACCAACGGGTCTGCTGCTTTGGGTACAATCTACACAATCATCTACAGTTTGTACTGTAGGCTTCTTTTGGTTTGAAAGTTTATCATTACACATGCATTAGTAGTTCATTTATGGTTGGGGCATCCCCTACCTCGTACGCCTTTCGTCATCGTTCGTTACCAGTACTTGTACTTTTTATGAGGAGGAGGAGGATCTTGTTCAAAAAAAGAGAGGTTGCACTCTCTCTGTGTCTCTGGCTGTCTGTTGCTACATCCCACATTACATGGCTACCAACAGACTCATCAAAAGTGGTTTGGCCAGCAATGCATGATCGACTTTGGCACCTGTTTCTTCCAGCTTGGCTTCTCGTTCCGTGGCTTGTGCGACTGCCACCAACAATCCTTCGTGGCGTGCCATGTACGGTCGGTTGGAAAATTCCGTGGCCAATCGTTCAATGGATCGAATGGCCGATTCGCGGATTTCGTCCGTCTCGGCGTCCTTGCCGCGAATCGAAACGCCCTTGACCAAGGCCTCGAGGATGCTCTTGTTGCACATGAGCTTTCGATTGTTGTTTTCATTCGTCAAATGCATAATGGCGCGCATGGCATTGTCCTTGTCTTTTAATTTGGCTCCGGGACTGACACAAATGTCCGCAAGCGTATCCAGGATACCGGGATGCCGGGCCATGCTTTCTCGGTTTTCCGCGTCGCGGGCCTTGACACGAATCACAGCGGACACACTGTTGGAAGCACTGCTGAGAGATGCCACCACCAGAGCATCGAGAAGCGCCTCGTAGCACGTCATTTTACAGGTCACGTGAGACGCAATCTTCGTTAAGGCTAACGAAGCTCGCATCTGTACATCTTCATTCTCATCTTTGGTCGAGACAATGGCCAGGGAATCCAACAAACCCTTGTGGGTTCCCATGAGTTCGGCCGTTTCTTCACAGGCCAGATTGGTCAAGGCGCCAGCCGATCGTCGTCGGGCCTTGTCATTCTTATCACTATTCAGGGCTTTCTTCAAGGCCTCCAGTACAATTCCAGATTTGAATTGCACCAGCAGCATTCGATTCTCCTTGGTAAAGGCCATATTTTGTAAGGCTGTAATGGCCGATTCTCGTGTCGTGGCAATCTTTTCCACGAGTACCATTTTGACCAAGGTTCCCAGCAGTTTGTCATTCCGTGCCATGGGGACTTGATTGGCCGGTGCCGAGGCCAAATCCATGAGGGCAGTACTGGCATATTCGCGTGCGGTTTCCGACAAGTCGAGATGCCCGATCCGCAACAAAGAATCGAGCAAGCCTTCATGTTCGTACATGAGGACTTTGTTTTCTTGACAATTGGCCAAATTGGCCACAATTCGGACTCGGGCAATCCGACAATCGGGATTCAAAATGGAGGTGGCGACGCGTCGCATGGCATCCAACATGCCCTGATGTCGTGCCAGACACACTCGCAATTCGGAAATGCGAGACAGATACAAGAGTGTCTTGGTAATGTTGAGGATACTGACATCGGCATGTTTCATATTCCCACTTTCACACCGATCTAGGAGTCGTAGGAGTAATGGGATCATGGTAGATCCCACCTTATCAAAGGCGACATGCACATATTTGGCGGATCCCCGAAAGACCATTTCAATGGCCGCACAAATCATGCGGATTTCATCGTCGTCGTCCGTCATGCTCAAGGTTTTGGACAAGATCGAGGCAGCACCATAGTGCAATTCGGCATTGTGTTTGGATTCATCGACATGATCAAACTCGGCACAGGCATTGGTAATGGCCGCTATACGTCGTTCGGCTCCGGATGCTCGATTTAAATCTGTGAATATATATAATAATTATGGATAAGTACTTGTGGTTAGTATTGTCACAGTTGGTGTTGTTTGATTTGGAATAGAATGATAAAGTAGATATGGATTCCGCGAAAGATGGAACAGGTTTTTTGCGAGACATCCAATCACTCGAAGGAACACAGATTTCTTCAATTATATAATAAATCCTACGATCGGCAGACTACTAGTCGAAGGACTCGTTGCGTACGTACCATCAATGACTTTTCTTGCGGACTTGCTGTTTTGGGAAATGTCACTATGGGTGGTACCTGATCGCTTCGAACAGATGGGAGACTCGTCTTCCGAGTATTGGGATCGAATACCCGCAGAGGGTTTGCGAGGCAAGTTGTTCTTGCTACTGGTAGGATCCGAGTGGTTGTTGTAGAGTTCGGGGTGTCGTCGGTATCCACCTCCCGAGGAAGCTTCGGATCCCAAATCCGAAAAGGAATCGGCTCCTGTACTCACATTTCGGACATGATGACTCCGAGTTCGTCCTCCTCCTTCGCCACTTGAGTTTGGATTGTTGTTGTTGTTGCGACTGTTTCGTCTCACGTGATGATACGCAGCCTGTCGAGTCTCACTATTGCTACGACGTCGTCCATCACTCCCATTGGATTGTCGACTACTAGGGCGGCCCGTACGAGACGAAACTCGTGAACTTTGTCGTCCGTAGGAAGAGTCATTATTTATGGGAGGCGATGGGACGCGAAGTGCTACATTTCTCTGATGGCCCGATTGCACAGGAGGACGTGTAGAAGTTGCCTTTCGAGCGGACGACGAAGGATTGGCTCGTCTGGAGGAAGACGGTTGTGCCATCTTGTTATTATTATATTGGTTGTGTGTACTTGCTTGTATGGATGATAAAGAGGAAATCTTATAGTGCTGCGCTATATAGCATTAGCAGCTAGCTAGCTAGTCGGTAGTTTGTTTGTTGGTGTACTAGTATGACTCACCGCTGGTAGTACATAAAGTGGGTTGTTTTTGATTTTGATCTTTTTTCTCGCTTTTTGACTAAAAAGTTATACCAAAATGGAACGCCCGACGCGCAAGAGCGCAACCGCCATACCGATTTAGGCCTGATACTATGTGGAATCGCTTACTCACAGGATCAGATTTATGCGATAAACAACGGCGGGTTACAGACAAGGTGATAGTACTGTAGAAATGTAGTCTTTAGCGTTGTGGCTAAAGTTGTTAGGTAAGTCAACTGAGCTACTGTACCTGGGACAGTTGGTAATCATGTTCTTTATGATATCTAATAAACGGCCAAAACCGCCCTCCCAAAAAGAATAACGGTGGAGTGAACTTTCTTCCTAGCTACAGTAGTTGAGCTTTCCGTCGCTACCTAGTAGTAAGTACTACTAGTAGTAGCTTTAGTGGAGCAGTCTCCAGTACTTACTCAAGTGTCCTCTATTAGGCAACAACACAAAAAAGCGTCGCTCTTTGGAGTGCGTATGCAGGCAAAGGGAAACTGTTACTGGAGTAGTGAGTCATTGGCTTCGAAAGAGAACAGAGAACAGATCACTGCACCTTCTTCCACTGCGTGAGATCAAATCAGCTTCTAATTGAACTTGACTCGGAGCTGAAGCCACTCAGGGATGACGCTTTGAAGCAAATCGAGTCGAGGCCGGGTGATGGAAGGGCTGCTACTTTAGTACTAGACTTGTAGCCACTGAAGTAGTGATGCTGCTATTGTTCTGATTCTGGTAGAGCAAGGACAGAACTTTTGAATGTGAGTGAATGAGAGAGTGCGTGTGGGTGGCTTTTGGGTGCCCTTGGCACAGGTAGCCAGCCTTTGAACAGCTCTAGCTAGCGAGCATGGCTTACCCATTGCAGAGCAATCGACAGTGGATAAAACCGGTTGGGATGAACTCGAAGTAAGTCGATGTATTCAGCTGCTCAGTTCATGGGCGGCTTGGTATCATCGCCGGTCTGGTGGAAGGTTCTGCGTTCGACGGACGGAGCACGTCTATCGTTGAGTAGCTACTACAATTGTACTGGTTCATCTTCCTACCCATGACTTGGCACAAGTCACGTCACAAGTTAGAAGTCTACTAGCTAGCGCGTTCGTCAATTGGGTTACGGGTGCGTTTGTTGCTACAACTACCGTTGCGCTCGCTGGAGTTCACACCGACCTTCTGTCCTTGTTGCTTGTCGATTTGAATGTTGAAGAAATGATAGAAAGAGTCCAATTCCAAAAGCCCATTATTGTAGGCCACTTGACGGTGATTCATTCTAGATAGCTAGCTTAGCAAGGGAGAAATATATCATTCCGAAGTCGGCTCTTTTTGAAGCTTTCTAAAGATACACGTTATCAAATCACATTTTGATGATCAGGCCTCTTTAACTGGAAGCAAATTCCATATATTACGATATAGATAGAGAGGGGTGGGAGAGAGCCATTTTTCCTCGTCAAAGAGCCAAGCTCACTATAATCACGATGTAATCTGGCTGGATCCTGTATTAGATCTACACCTATCGGACTGCGACTTAGTTCTCCGTCCTCTTCAATATTCTACTCGCTTATGTTGCAACTGAAGGAGCAGGTAATTGGAAAGCAGCGTTAGTTCTGGCCGATGAGTGATCTAGCTTTATGGATGCTGCCCGAATGGATCAATGAAAGATACATGTATTTAGAGCAACTTTCACAGTCGAAGAGCTAGTCTCCTCTACGGAATTAGGAAAGGTTTGTTCGATCTTGGACGGACTATGGGCATGACAAGACTCCTCCTACATTCTGATGCCGAGACGAGTGAACTTTTATCTACGGTAGCTTTTACTTCGTTCAAATTGCATGAAACTAGCAGAGCTAGATATAACTGGCTATCACATATAGCTAGGGCATGCATGACAAGCCAAAACAGAAAACCTAACCAATCTCAACAACCATCCATGTGCATATAACCCGCGAACAAAGTCCGAGCCATTTTTTAGGGTTATGTAAGGATCGTAAAACGGCGCGACTCAACGCGCCAGAGTGCAAGTCGGTCGGCGGCAATTCATCAAACACAGCAAGCAAGCAACAACATGCGGCGCAGCAAGCGAAGACCAACATCATTCTCCAACACGGGCGTGAGTGAGTCGAGTGGTGCTTGGTAGTACAGCGAGTACGTGCCCCCACACGTACAGATAACCAGATGATAGGTGGCGCGGGCAACAAGAATTATTTTTCTCTCACGATCGGTCGAGTGGTTGCTAGCTACCACATTCTTCTGTTACTAGCTAGCCTACCTGAATGTGTCTCTCGTCTGCGGTATCTACTAGCTAGTTAGCATTGTCTTGAGAGCGCCATTGTAATATCTATACTCCTAGTAGGCGAAGTAGAGTGGTATTCTTGTAGCAACAATCAAGAGAAAGAGTTGAAGCAGTCGAGTAGTCTACCAGAAATTCGAATTTTGGATTCTCGATTTTTTATTATTATCGTTTGTCAAGTCAGTGGAGTCAAGTCAAGCCCCGCGCAAAAAGCTGTACAGTACGCTTGGCTTGTTGCTCTAAACGTGGCTAGTCGATCAAGAATTGAAGGGAATACCAATACTAGGCAATCAATCACCTACTTAGCCAGAAATACCAGGTACACGGTCCCTGCAGCAACCGAACGAGAAACAGATTCAGTTCTTGTCGCCAACCTGACAATAAAATGGACTCAGAACAGACTAGCAGCTTACCAGCAGGAGAGGCAACCGTTGAAAAATCTGCGAAAACTGAACCAATGGAAGTGGACGAACAGCCCCAAGCTCCTGTAGCTGCTGCCGCAGTTACGGAACAGGACGACAAAAGGCCCGCCTCTGCTGCTTCAGACGCCTCAGATAAGCAGAAGCTTCCAAATCCCAGGAATGAACCACCACCTCCACCAATAGTTGATGAAGCCACGCTCAAAGCTCGTGCTGCGGCAGCTCGTGCCTATGCCTTGGGAGAAACAAAAGACAGCAGTAGCAACGCGACCACTACCAGCGACAAACCCCCAGGAGGAGGACATCCACCACATGGATCGTATTATGGTGCACCACCCTACGGATATCCGTACCCACCAGCGTACCCGCCACCTCCCTACGCCTATCATTATCCGCCGCCTCATGGATATTATCCTCCTCCGCCACACGCCCGCCATCCTTATGGATATCCACCACCGACGAGTACGACGGCTGATCCCGCCACTGCTAGAAAACCGGGAGCAGGTGCCAACAGCAGTAGTAATAATAGTAAGGAAGGTGACGATGACGATAATGCCAAGAGTCAAAAGAAGGACGCACCCGCCACAGGTGCTGCACCGCCACCCCATGGCCATTATCCGCACCATCCCTATGCCTACCCACCTCCCTACGCCTATGGTCCTCCACCAATTCCAAACCAACCACCACCGGCAGCAGGGGCGTCGACCGCGACAACCAAATCAACGGTGCTGCCCAACAAGTCAGCTCTACCACCTACAAAACCAACAGCAACAACAACAACAACAACAACAACAACGTTCAAGAAGAAAGATGACCCACCTGCATCGAGACCACATCCACCGTACCAATATCCTCCACCAGCTTCTACAGTCACCAAAACGGCTGTTCCGGCTGGGAAAATGACTGCGACGAATGCGAATAGTGCTGCAACAGCGTCATCTCGAAGAACCACAGAAACAGTGGCGACCCGTACCAATCCAAACAACCCTAGCAGCAACACCAGCAGTCTTCACAGTACGCCGAGCAAGAGATCCGGGGGCGGTATTCCACAACTGAAATATACGGGTCAGGATATTTCCGTCTCGGCACGGCTTGCCGCCGTGTCGTCGAAATTGCGACCCAAGAGTATGCCCACTCTGGACAATCATTCCAACAATAGCCACAGCCATCATCCTCATCAAGAAAGCAACAACAACAACGCGAATAGCACCAGCAAAGCCAACAACAACAATCCCATGGAACCCGTAGCGCTTCAGCGGATGCAATTCTTTGATGAACAACGAGACGAAGATTATGCCAAATTTGTCAAGAGTTTGATCTTGGAAGATAGTGACGTCGATGACAATGGAATTTCCAAAACCAAATGGCAAGATGATGAGGAGGATGACGACGACGATGAAGAAGATTTTCGATTGCCAACCTTTGACGAAGAAGAGGAAGAAGAAGATGAGGATGATGACGACGATGACGACGATGATGATGACGAAGACATGGCCGACAATGATGATGATGATGATGACGATGAAAACGACGCTGCCAGTGATAGCAACGAGAAGGACGCCAACAAGAAGACTCCAGGAGATAAAAAGCCGACGACAAAGTTGTCGACACCTGAAAGCTCGGCGAAAAAGAGACGCCCGACGTCGTTGGAGTTTGATTTGGATTTAGATCTGGATTTGGACGATTTTGATCCTGAATTTTACGAGGGAATCGAGGAGGAATTGGGCGGTCTGGAGGAAGAAGATTTGGAAGCTGCAGTTGCCGATTTGATTGGTACCACCTCGAGTACGTACGCTCACGTGCAGAAGCTGGATCCGACTATGGAAGGCAACGCCAAAGCTTCGCAAAGTATGACAGGGGAAAATATGACGTCTGTTTTCGATTCGGAAGCTGACGCAACGAATAAAAACAAACAACGAAGTGGACCATCTACAAGCCACCCTGATGACAGTATGCCCTCCGCTCTCGATATACAGCCTACCACACCTCTTCGGCATGTGACGGGAATGAAAACCGAAGCGGCTGTCACTCAAAGACAAGTCAATCGATTGCAAAATCTCCTCAAGCGTCATTATCAGATGCTTATTCAACAAGCCGTCCTCGCTATCCATGCTGCCCATTTGGCAAAGACGCAACGTATCAAAGATAAAAGCGATTTCCTGGCGGGGGAGAATTGTGACGATCTTGTCCAAGTCTTGGACCACGCAATCGAGATGCTTCAGAATTTGGATCAGGTAAGTACGGTTGGATCCATTCGTGGATTGTTGGATTGGTTGCGGACATGGAATGATAGTGTCTAAGCAATGATGATGCATTTCAATTTTTTATCATAGAACCGAAAAGATGCCCTTCGTAATGCTATACAGTTTGAAGGTGCGACGTCTCCCAGGCGGGATTTGGTCCCACGGCCTTCGAGAATGGCGGGAGCTAATCAAGGAGAAGAACCAGAAGGAGAATCACAGCTCGCGGCGTCGTCATCTTCCGTTTTGAAGGTACAATTGGGTATGAGACGTTTGACTCGTGCAGCATTCGCGAAAACGCTGGAGAAACCCACGGATGGCAGAAGGAGTGTATTCAATGTACAAGGTCTTCATCGCCTTCAAGAAACGTTCCAATCCTTGGACAGGGCCAATGCTTGGGAGGAACACACGGACGACAGAAATGTTCAAAAGGGCGAAGAGGCGCAGGTAGGTTATTCCTACGTGAAATGTTGGATATTTTTATTCTCTCTGTAGCTCACCCGTTGCCCCACTATTGTCTTTTTTTGTAGTATACCATACTATGCCGTAACATGTTGAAACGAGCAGGGGCAGAATACGAGGAAACATTCATACCGGGGAATAGGGACCTCTCGGAGCTTTTTTCCAACCCACAGGAATTCCTGGCCCATGATTTCAAGAAGCCTTGTAAAGAAGAGGATGTAAGATTTTTGAGACGATTTCGATCATTGTTCACGTCTGGGGAAGACAATCTTGTTCTTCGCGGTGTAAATCTTTACGGCGAGAAACAATGGGTGTTGATTGCTGACCGCTACCTACCGGATCGTACCATAAATGGCATATCACAGCGCTATTCTAAGCTCTGTGTAATGTTTTACAAAGTGAACGGAATCAAGATCGACAACAGTGGGCGCCTGGAAACTCCGCCGAAGCTTGAGAGTATCGACGACATTGATGAGGAGAAGGTCGCATTGATACGTCCAGCCAATGCCCCCGCCATTTTGAATGTTCATCGCTGGAGTCTGGAAGAAGACCTCGTGCTTCTTCGAGCAGTTCCTATGATGGGGCACATGTGGGCAGAGCTGTCTGCTCGGTTCATACCACACCGTGACCGCGGCCATCTGCGCAAGCGATACCAGGTTTTAGAGCGCCGGGTGAAAGCAACTGTCCAGAGAGCACTGAAGAGTGGCGACCCAGCTGTCAAAATGGGATTGCTTTTCGCTGGTGAAACTCAAGCACGGCAAAAGCTGCAAAATCAGAAACTACCACCAGCGAAGAGCTCACCGGCAGAACAGCAACGCCAGAGCTCACTGGCGATGGCCTCTAGTAGCCATCCGGTGCGGGATCTTCAGAGCAGTGTTCGCGCGAAGCAGCCGCGTGCAGCTGGTAGCCATGCGGTACCGATACCACCCGCGCGTGCTTCTAACTACGTGCCGCGCCAAGCCCAGCTCGGCGCCAATGGTGTTCCCCAAGGACATGGAGACGAATCGAGGGCAGCATTCGAAAAGCTTGCGAGCGACAATGGGGATTGGTCACAGATGTCCAAGATGAAAGAACTAATGGAGAATGAAGAAGAAGCAGAGGTCATTGGCGCTTTGGCCAGCCGATTGACAAAGGCCCCTCCCCGAACCGATCATGTAACACAGGGAGCTCCAAGGAGGCAATCCCTCGGAATAATGGCAGATGTATTAGAAAGAGCTAACCAAAATTCAAATGACCGCAAACAAGGAACTAAGCGTAAGAACTTGCTTCCGACAACAAGAGGGTCGAAGCGAATTGCCACGCCCCCAGCGGCGAAACAAAGTGAACTGAAGCCAGGTGACGATAATGGCACACCTTCGCGCTCGAAACGATACAACACACGGGGCAAAAAGGCTTCTCCTCACCCCAAATCTCCGGCGGCTGAGTTTCTGTTTGCTGCGGCCGACGCTTCCAACTTGGATGGTTTGAACTTTGCCAATATGGAAAGTAGGGCGGGCGTTGAGGCTTCCAAACCTAAGTAAGATTTTGTTTGGTTTGACAGTTGTGTGAAGAATTTAATTGCTTGCGCTGTTTCGCCCTCTAAATGTTCTACTTGTCCTTCGATCTTTTCTCACTAGCCATTCATCTGAGGGTCTGTCACCATCCAAAGTATCCCTGCTACACGGGTCTATTATGGAGCCTACAGACCTGGACTTGGAAGCTATCTCAGCGTTGAATTCTTTGAGCAACCACAACTCATCCAACGGTCGAGATTTTTTCGCAAAAGGATCACCTGTCTCTCCCCCGGCTTCAACAAACAGAAAAGAAAAGCCCAGCCCTAAGAGGAAGAAAAGTAACCCGGAAGGCAACAAAAGTTTCTTTGAAAGGGTTGTCGGAGGAAACAAAAGAAGTCCGAAGAGATCGAAGAGACTAGAGTTCAAGTAGATGGGATTGGAGTAGGAGCTAGCTAGGTGCTGTTTTCCTTTCATAAACAATCAGATGTAATAACAGACGATATTATAATGTATTTCCACTGGTAGACTCCTTAGTTTAAGTTGGTAGATCTTGTCGGTTCTTGCAGCCATGCAGAAACTGATACAGCCACACTATCTGAGGGTAGGTAGCAAAAAGTATAGAAAAGCACATAACATCCACTTGAGTTGAGTCTCACCTGCGAGTGCGTTTAATCTTGGTTTCCCTACATGTCATCATTGGCACCTTGCCCACATCCAAACTTCCTTTTCTCTCTTTTCCAACCACAGTGAGACAATTGCTTCTGATGTGTGAAAACCCAGGCTGCAGATCAAAGACCACAAAGCAGCAGATTCAGATGGTGACTTTTCCACCACACTGCTGCTCCCTGCCAACTGCAGCACTTCACCTCAGGCTTCCCAAAACTGGGCTACCTAGGAATGATAAAGATTCTGAAAAACAAAAACATTGACCACATGTGCAAAATGATCATCATATCCTCAATCTAAACGAAGATAACAAAACCCAAGGGATCTGTGCTTTCAATTGCTCAACACTGCAGTGGTTAAATTAGCATAGTGCAATTAAACTCATCAATTTGTCTTAAACTAGCAAGGAAAGTTTTCTACCACTTCTTCAAAAATCTACAAGAAGAAGTTCAAAATAACATTGAACACTGTCTACAGTAGACATGTCAAACTTTGAACATCCTCAACGTCATTCAATTTTAGGTGTTGAATGTGACAGAAAGTGATGGACCCCAAAGAGATAGGTCTAACCACATGTTGATGCAAATCAAGCTGACAAGTTGATCTAATGATTGGTCCCTCAGCTGTGTCCTTTCCAACACCAAATCATGCTTGCTAGAAGAACAAGATGCATGACCCACACAGAGATGGTGATGGAATTGCAGCATTCAGCAAAAACTTGACCATGATGACATGGCCAAGTTGAGAACCAAATTCAAAGAATTTGTTGAGAGACTTGCTGATGCATGTTTTCATCTAGAGAAACCTGGAGAGCCATGACAAGCAATCAACAAGCCCCAAATTTGTCAGTGACATTCAACAAGAAACACCTCCATCTTGACCCATAATGAAGATTTTTTATGATCAGGACTTTGTCTGGTGCATCAAAGCAGACATCACAATCCTTTGATTTTCCAAAACTGACGGATCCTCACTCAATCTCTGATCAACTCTAGCAATAAATCTGTGGTGGACATAGCCACAACTGCAGATTTCACAGACATTGATGCAAAGTGGAATGCCCCCAACACTGATGATTCAATCAATGACAAGAAAGTGAATCCAGGAGAAAAATTTAAGACACATTTCAACAGGTTTGCACTGGGCTTGATCATCAATGTCCAACAGGAAGCAATGTGGGACCACCACTGAAAAAATGACAAACAAAAGCCGCAAAAACAGTTGTGCCAATTTGCAAACCAGCCACACTTTGCTGTTTGGGGCAACCAAGCTGACAAAGAGCATCTGTCATTTTAAAAGCTTGTCCTTTCTTTGTTTCACGGAGGCAAATGTTTTGTCTTCTGCTTTGCATGTTTGTCTGTGGCATGCTTTTGGTGGTCACTTGTTAATCTGCATTCTTGTTAGCAAGACAATGATCGGTGGACTCAGACATGGATGTTGGACATCTTTGACACCTTGACTCTGCATGATTTGTGCCACGCACTGCTAGTGCGCTAAAAGCCACATGCCTTTTGAGTGTTTTGCAAATGAAAATTGCAAGCTTGGAAATGAACTGAAACTGATGTGACATTTGAGAGAGGTTTGGCTGAAGATCCTTTGGTGTAATCCTCTCTTCACTGAGATGCATGATGCTTCTATGTGAAGAATTGGCGTGTCTTCATTGAGTTCATCAATGGCTTTGTCTTGTGATCCCAATGTCTTGGAGATTTGTCATGCGGGCGTCACAATTGAGCAGCTGTTACGCTAGCTGTTATGTCACACAGGCATTTGCCATGACATCATTTGTGATATGTTCATCACTCTCCTGAGCAACGTTCTTCACTAGCAGTGAATGGCATGGCCAGTGTCAAAAGGTCTCTGGGGAGAGCTGGCTCTGTGAGTCAGTCACGAGCTTGGGTCCCATGTTATGACACCTGGCATTGTGCCCAATTTGGGGTGTTGCAATGATCTGCTGTGTTTCCATCAAAAATGGTGAATGTCCAACTGTGAAAGTGGATTGTCAAAGGACAGGGTGAATTCCAACTGACAATTTTTAAAATCCAGTTTTTCGAGCTGTGAAGGATTTCCCAACCAAGGGGGTTTGTTTCCCAACCAGGAGGGGTCCAACCACTAAGAGGCTTCTTTTCCAACTACTAGGAACGTTTTTTTTGCTAGAAGTTTGTGCTAGGTTCTAGCTTGAACCCCACTGAATCTGACCCCTGTGTTGTAACACAGGTTGTTCCAC
>ENA-ORBV01012329-ORBV01012329.1-microbial-mat-metagenome-genome-assembly--contig:-NODE-12329-length-13207-cov-4.235720_pt1 | contig 13207 bp, 9 predicted proteins | sample MGYA00237777_ERZ505514 | MGnify/ENA primary metagenome ERZ505514 (study PRJEB26160, sample SAMN06269048) | microbial mat metagenome | isolation source: Oligotrophic lake microbial mat | place...
ATTAAAATGTGGCGTCGGAATATTACCCTAAAGCTCCCAGCCACAGAAGGCAGTCTAGTTGCTGAAATTCATCGCATAGGCAAGGTGCTCAAGAGCAGGTACACGGCAAAGAGTATTTTTTTAGAGGCCCAAGTTCCGCCTGAGTTTGCGGCGCGCATGGAAAAATTTGTCGTGCACAAAGAGGTCAAACCAAAACAAACTCTGGACTAATCTGTCCAATCTTCGAGGCGTTTTTTGACTTCCTCGATCTCTTCATAGGTGGCTTGTTTGCGGTTGAGACGACGTTCAAGCGCGTCGAGAAGCGTTTCCCAATCCTCCTTGGTCGGGGGTTGGTCAAAGTTCCAGAGGGCGGATCCTTTTTCTTTGAATTGGAACCTAAAAACGCCGGCCCAACGATGAACTCTGACTTCATAGGATGAGCCGTCTTCACGGCGGGTACGCCAGTTGATTTCCTTACGCATAACGAATTAATATTTGTCTGGGTAAAGACGATGATATTCAATGGCCTGAAGTCCGACAATAGCTGATACGCCAACGATATCATCGACTGTGACTCCAGGAAATAGATCTGCCGCCGGACGATCAAGGCCCAGAATGATTTGACCGAACACATCGGCGCTTGCGAGGCGATGCAACATTTGCGAGGCGATGCAGCCTGAATTAAGGTCAGGAAAAATAAGAACGTTAGCCTTGCCCGCAACGGGGCTGCCTTTTAATTTGGCTGCTGACTCCGGAACAATTGCCGATTCCAGTTCCAATTCTCCGTCAATCTCTACTTCCATCTTCGATTCATTAGCCTTTTGTTTGGCTAATGCAGTGGCAGCCGCAATTTTATCTGTAATTTTATTTTTGGCGCTGCCTTTGGTACTGTAGGAAAGAAAGGCAACATAAGGCATTTCACCTGTTAATTGCCTCGCGAGTCTTGCGGTTTCTAGACCAATTTCGGCCAGTTGCTCAACCGTGGGGTCAGGAATGACTCCGCAGTCAGCCATGAAAAACACCCCATTGTGACCGTATGCCTTGTTTGGGGTTTGCATGATGAGGCAACTCGAAACACTCTTGATTCCAGGCAAAGGTTTAACGATCGAAAAAAGAGGGCGCAACAAACTGCCCATCGGTCGATTAAGCCCACCCACTATCCCGTCGGCTTGGCCGTTCTGGATCATGAGCGCGGCAAAATAATCGCAATGGGTCACTAACTTGCGAGCTTCATCGGATTTCATGCCCTGATAACGACGCACGGTTTCCAGGCGTTTTACAAAAAGTTCAAGGTCTGCGGCGTGTTCTGGTTGGATGACCAGAACACGTTTAAGATCGGCGTCCACTTCCTTTCCAATCGCTCGAATTTTTTCCGGGTCACCCAATAGGATGGCCGGTCCCAATAAAAGACGCGTGTATTCCGAGGCGGCCCTAATGATTTTAGGTTCTTCTCCATCGGGGAAGACTATTCTCTTAGGGTGTCTATGAAGTTTAGCGTAAACTGATTCAATGAATTTCATGAGCGATAAATTTAGTAGCGAGGTACCTTTGGGTCGATGTCAATGGACCACTGGTCAATACCTCCAGCAAGATTGTTCAGGTTTTTATAACCTTTTTGAGCCAACCATTGAAGCGCTTGCATGGAGCGTCCACCGTGATGACACTGAAGGACAATAGGTTCATCTTGGTCCAATTCTGTGAGCGCACGTTTTTCGAATTCGCTGAGGGGGATTAACTCTGCGCCCTCAATTTTGGCCACGGCGAATTCGTCCTTTTCACGGACATCGATGAGCCTGAGCTTTTGACCCGAATCCATCATTGCTTTAAGGTCTTTGACCGAGATATTGACCTGAGTGCCCATTTTTGGCTTTCCTTTATATAAATTAAGAATGTCGCGTATACCTTAGAGAGGAACAAACCAGATGCAAACGATAAATCTAGAAGCAGGTATTAAGGAGTGGGTGGCTATCATAGACGCCTTAGTAACTGGCAATCAAATACTTATATTCAGGAAAGGGGGTCTCGCGGATGTGCGACCCGGTTTTAAAATTGAGGCGAAATCTTTCTGGTTGTTTCCTACTCGATTTCACGAAAAAGCCGATCTCATCAAGCATCCAACAGGGGGCACAGGCCCAAAAACGGGCTCCATATCCGTCAGTGGCTATGCTGAAATTGCCATGGAGCCGCAATATATATCGCAATGGGAAACAATAAAACAATTGGATGAGTACCATGTATGGAATCATCAAGCATTGCGGACCAGGTTTGAATTTACGAAAAATAAAGGACTCTGGGTTCTGATCCTTCGGGTTTATGAAATACCTGAACCCCATATTATAGAAGACAAACCAGAGTACGCCGGATGCCAGTCATGGGTCAAATTACCCAAACTGTCGACATTAGGCGCCAAGCCTGTCCTAGAAGACACCGAGTTTTCCCGGATTAGCCGCACCATCAGGGGAATTATAAGTTAGGTCTTCTGAATTTTCTTAAAAATAAAAGTACGAACGCCAAGCCAATGATGAAGGGCGTGGGAGTTGGTTCAGGAATCGGGATAAGTTCAAAAAAACCACCACCTAAGCTTGCGGAAACAACCTGACCATTCCCGGCGAGAGTAATGCCATTATCTGAATAGAAGAAAATCTGATTAGTAAATGCGCCAGCGTTTACAGTCATGCGGAATTGATCCGTGCCGCCTGTCTGGGTGGCGCTTCCGGACCAATTATAAATATTAAAAATGCCCGAACCCAAACTAGCAGCGCCCGCATTGAATTGGGAAGCTCCTGTGCCAAAATCGAAATAGTTAGTGGAACCGCTTAAGGTGAAAGAACTGACCGTTTCATTGACCCCGTTGACATCGAAAGTGGAGTTAAAAAGTGCGACAGCTGAGGTATTGGCAATCTGGTTAGCATTGATCAATTCGACGGTTGCATTACTCACTGCAAGATTTCCTGCGATGGCGTTGACACCCGCTGTTTTTCCTAATTGCAACGTTCCACCGCTTACGATCGTACCGCTAGCGTAGGTATTGGCAGTGGCTCCTCCCAGTAGCAGCGTGCCCGCGTTAGTTTTTGTAAGGCCACCATTGGAAATGACAGAGTTAATAGTCATATCCACAGCGGCAGCACCATCTGCGATTGAAAAAGTGCGCACGGCTGAGCCGAGGTTTAATGTTCCATTACTAATGATAGAGGTTGTGGCCGAAGCATTTCCCGTGATGTTACCGTTTACTGTTAAGGTCCCCAGCGCAGCACCATTGTTCATCGTGACTAAACCTCCCGCCATAGTAAGGCTGCCTATCGTCTCAACCTGACTATTTAAATTCAGCCAACCGTCAGAGTTAACCGTAACAGCGGACGTGTTGATTACCATCTCATTGGCTGCAGGGCCGGCTGCAGATCCCCACCGAATTTGTGCCGATGAAGCAGCGCCAATTCCGTCGCCGATGACAATATCACCCTTAATTGCACCATTTAAATTTTGTAAAGTGTCTAGGACGGTAAGTCCGTCATTTGCACGAAATGTGCCGGTGTTATAATTGGTATTTGCGTAAAGAGTGAGTGTTCCAGTCCCCGTTTTTGTGACGTCACCTGATCCGGAAAGTGATGCATTTAAGAAGATATCGCCCGCACCCCCTAAAGTAATGGCGAACGTGTTGTTAGATAGGGTGTCGAGATAAGTAGTGTTTTCTCCGATCGTAAGCTGGTTCAAATCTGAGATGACCGACGAGGCGCTCAGTAGATTTATATCTCCACTCCAAGTGTTATTCCCACTGATATTCCTTAAAGCTCCATTCGCTGCGGGGCCAGTTCCATTGAGCGTTAGAAGTTCGTTGGCAACGGTAATACCCCCTTGAATTTCAAGTGCGCCACCGTTGCTGACAGTTGTGCCAGTGGCTATGGAGTTGGCTCCGGATCCAAGGGAGGTGTTATTACGAATATTTAAAACACCTAAGCCAATGATTGTTTGACCAGAATAGGTATTCGCGGCGTTAAGCACGGAGGTCCCGTCGTTCATCTTCATAACTCGTCCCCCGCTTGAAATTACTCCCGAGTAAGTCTGGATGCCGCTGGCATTGCTGAATACCAAGTCGCCGGGATTTGTGCCGGCTGTGTTTCCATCCAAATTTAGAGCAGCGGTATGTGTTGCGGACGTGCTGGTTAGGATGAGAACGGGATTAGCGGTTGAATTGACGCTATCACCCAAAATGACTCCTCCCGCCCCAGAGACCGTTCCCGCCACAATCAGGGCCCGACTCGTTGTGCCACCTGCCACGGCCTCATTGATGCGCACTGTGGTGGCAGCAGTGGCAGTAAGATTGTTAATGTAAACATTCGTGCCTCGTAAACTGATCGTTGAAGCATTATTGATAGTGACATTACCGGGTGAACCAAAAGCTGTTGCAGACGAAGCAATGGTGTCTCCCCCAGCGGCTATGGTGGTGCCTCCTGAAAAGGTGTTATTGCCGGACAGAATAACTGTGCCAGCCGCTGTCTTGTTAAGACTTCCTGCACCAGAAATTGCGCCCGAAAAAGTTTGAATTCCAGCGGCGTTTTGAAATCCCATTTGTGTTGCGTTGCCCCCTGCGAGATTGATGTCTCCCGCATAGGTAAATCCACTCCCGGAAAATCCGAGAATCGAAGTGCCCGCACCCGTGTTGGTAAACGTAAGCGATTGACCCGCAGTGCTCGAAATCGTACTGCTCGTAAATGTTAGATCATTGCCATTCGTGACGATAAAATAACTACTGGTTAGGACACTCAACGCATTTGCCAGGGATCGAGTGCCAGATGAAGTTAAATTTCCGCCGTCAAAAGTAAGAGTACCTGTGCCAGCCGCTCTATTGTTATTGAGCACGAGCGTTCCAGTGTTTACGCGAATTCCACCGGTAAGATTGTTCGCCATGTTTATAATCAATTTCTCGGCGCCCTCTTTGATCAGCTGTCCTGCCCCCGTTAATTCGTTGTTTGCGTTTCCGAGGGTCAGATCAGTGTCGGTAATGACTGTACCATTGGATGTCATCGTTGTTATCCCAAATAGACTCGAAGCAACCGCGCCAATGGTTTGGAGTGCTCCGCCGCTGAATGTCACATTATTGCCGATGGTAAGACCATTAATTTGGTTCGTGCCGCCATTGAGTGTCACACCACCAGTACCCAGCGCGGCATTGTTACCTTGGGCAATCAGGTATCCACTATTTAAAACTGTTCCGCCGGAGTATGTATTCGCGTTGGTGAGTGTGAGTGTAAAACTTCCAGCTTTGGTTAACACTCTCGCCCCGGAGACGACTCCGTTCATAGTGACCGTTCCAGACCCGTTTCCTACAAAGGCTTTATTAACACCAAGAGCAACAGCAGAGTTTATAGTAATCGTTCCCGAACCATTTTGAACTAAGCCTGTGGAGGAAGTGCTTAAAGTGAGGGTCTGGTTGTTAAGTGTGTAGTTTGCATTTGAACCAAAAGTCAGACTTTGTGCTGTACGCGCGGCACCTGCGAGATCAATTGCGATGTTGCCGGTGGCGTTAGTGAAGAATGTATCTGTTGTTGCGGTAGGGACCCCGCCAGACCAATTACCCGCTGTGCTCCAATTTCCACTACCTCCCAATGTCCAACGGGTTTGGCCGACAACCGGCGTAACCCCCAACACTAGGATCAAGATAAGTATCTGGCGCAGCATTAAAAATCAGACAATTGAGGCAATCTTCAGCTACTAAGTTAATTTTAAAGCTCTAAGATTCCTTATTGATGATAGGATAAAACCTTATATGCACAACATGTATTTGCTTAAATTTAATGTGCCTGCTCATATTAGGTGTATTAGAAGGATATTAAATAGATAAACCTTTGAAGCTCAAGTTGATATAAACATTTCTCAAAATTTTTAGGCCTAATGCCACGCAAGTGATAATGTTTAGTTTTAATAAGACCAGTTGATCAGAGGTTTATTTGTGAACAAGACAAAATTTTCTTGTTTTCCCCCTGACGTTAACTAATGAGTAGTGAACTATGATCAAAGTTGGACAAAAAATTCCGGATTTTAAAGGGCAGGCCTATTTGCCAGATGGGTCGTTTAGCGAAGTTACCAGCAGCAGTTACCATGGAAAATGGCTGACGGTTTTCTTTTGGCCATTAGACTTTACGTTTGTATGTCCGACTGAAATTCGTGGGTTTAATTCGGCTTTTAGCGAATTTAAAACGGCGAACTGCGAGATACTTGGGATCTCAACAGACAGTCATTTCTCGCACAAAGCATGGTCGGAACTTGAAGTGAAGCATGGTGGGCTAGGCAAAGTATCGTTCCCATTGTATAGCGACATGACTCATGAAGTTTCACGTTCTTTTGGCGTGTTGAAAGAGGACCAAGGTATTGCGTACCGTGGCACATTTATTTTTAATCCTGAAGGCATACTCCAGAGCGTCACAGTGAATGCATTGGACGTCGGTCGCAGCGTCAAAGAAACATTGCGCACCTTAAAAGGACTGCAAACCGGCGGATTAGCCCCTTGTGAGTGGGAACCTGGCAAAGACCTCATCAAGGTTTGATTTCGATTTAGACTGAGTTTGACAAAAGCCTTCCGGAAAAAGGAAGGCTTTTTTATTTGAGTAATACCTGACACCTTGTTTAGTAAGACCATGGCAAAAGCGGCCCCCAGTAAGTCACAGAACGTTTATTTTATTGCGGGGGGCAATGAACTATTGGTTAAGGAAAAAGCTAAATCAATTGCTCACTCCCTCGCTGCGAATTTGGGCCCGTTCGGATTGGAAATAATCGACGGTGGCGTGGATAGCGTAGAGAAGGCCGAAGGTCTTTTCAGAAACCTGACAGAAGCTCTCGAAACGTTACCGTTTATGGGTGGAGGAAAAGTGGTCTGGCTGAAAGACTGTTCCATCTTCGGGGACAGCCAAACTTCGAAAACAATTATCGTAAGGGAGGGCTTGGCAAACCTCCAAGACCGATTAAAAGCCGGCATTCCTCCAGAGGTGACGCTTATTATTAGTGCCACTGAAGTCGATAAACGAAAGTCTTTCTATAAAGCCATTGATAAGGTGGCGGAAGTTCATTTGTTTGAAGCACCAGACCTTACAAATCAGGCCGGGAAAGAAGCTTTATTTGATTTCATTCAAGAGCGCGCCTTAAAAGACGGGTTTAAAATTCATGAACAAGCCGCAGTGCGTTTGGCAGACTTGGTTGGAGGAGATTTTTTAATCCTACAGAATGAATTGGAAAAACTCTTTTTATACGTCAGTCCGCGAAAGGAAATTACCGTAGCGGATATCCGGGCCATTAGCTCATCGACGCGGGATCATATTGTGTGGGGGTTAGGTGATGCCGTGGCGGACAGGAACCTCGGAGAAGCATTTAAGGTGTTGGAACAGCTTCTTTTTCAGGGGGAAAACGCTGTCGGGCTCATGAGCATGTTAATTTCAAAGATGCGGACCCTGCTTCTTGTGCGAGAACTGATGGATCAGAAAATTCTAACCAGTGGCAGAGGGGAGCACTCGTTTAAATCTGCTTTTCAAGCCATACCAGAGAGCGTACGTGCTAAGCTCCCCTCTGACAAAAAATTCAACCCGCTGGCGGGAAATCAATATGCCATTTATTTAGCCACTGAAAAAGCTTCCAACTATTCTAAAGAAGAACTGGTGCGATCATAGCTGCCCCTCCAACTCCTGTCGGCAACGCCAAGGATGGAATGTGCTCTAGCTAGCTAGCGAGCTAGCTAATAGTAGCAGAGCCAAAGTAAAAGTAGAGCTGAGCTTCTAACTAGCTGCTATTCGCTAGCTAGATAGCTAGATAGCTAGCTGGCTTGAGCGATGCGAAAGATGTGGCTCGTGGCACTTGGAATTTGTGGAGGACTTTGGAGGACTTCGGAGGACTCGATTCCGAATTCCGTTTTCTCGTAGCGCCTCCTTTTCAGCTGTAAGCCGCGGTGGGGCCTTCGTCAAAACAATGCACATTTCCATCACAACAATGCTGAGGAGAGGACAGGGTGCGGTCCAATACTACAGAAGATTCCGTACTGCATCTAGACGACCATGGCGCCACAATTGCCGCCGCTGGTTAGTAGATAGATAGTCTGCTGCTGGCCTATTCATTGGTTCTAGCCAATCTAGCTAGCTAGTCGTCAATGTGAGTCCATACAGTCCATACAGCTACTACGCTACGAGTTGTAGTAGTCTTCCTAGCATCAGATGGAGGACGAACCGTTACCGTCATCCTCCTCGACATGGCTCGTCGGTGTCTTGCTCATGGTCGTGAGTACTGTTGGCAACGGCATCTCTCGATTGGCCATTCGCAAGTCTTGGTTGTTGCAACACAAAGAAGCTACATCTGGTGCGACCTCAACCACTTCCATTTCGCATGCTCGGATGCGACATGTCTCGTACCTGTTCATGGCCATTTTGTGTCCCATGTTTGACGTCTCGGCCATGGCCTTTGCCTCGCCGAGTATTTTGGCGCCTCTCTCGGGCTTGACCATGGCCTTTGTGGTGTTAATGTCCAAGCAAGTGTTGGGAGAAATTCCTAGTAAAAAGCAATTGCTCGCAGCTTTTTTGGTGGTCATAGGAGAAGTCGTGGTGGCCGTATTTGGAGATCATAGCAGTGGGGGAGAAGGACTCCAGACGTTGCAGGATATGGTAGGTTACGTTTTTCGTTTCGCTCTCTGTATTTTCTTTTCTTTTTTTGGACATTCCTGTATTTGCTTTCCTTTTGGGGGGTATGGATTTATTTAAAAAAAAAGTGAATAGCGCCGACGAGACATACATTGTTTTCTGAAAACTGATTCTGCGTCTCTCTTTTCTTTACGGATACTGTGCCATCCATGACAAAACATTCTACAATTGTTTGCAGCGCGAGTCCTATTTGGACCCCCCCTTTGTTCGCTATTTGTTGTTGGCATTGGTATTGGAAGGTGGCATGATTTATACCATGCTTTTTTCTGCCAATCCATACTGGAAACGATTGGCGTGGGGTGTCGCCGGTGGATTTTTGACCGGCTTTCAAAACTTTATCAAGGATGCCATGGCGGTAGTACAAATTATGCCAACACAAGGTCAAAACCAAGTAGCGAGTAGCAATGCAATCAATGTCTTGGACTCATCGGCATTGCCGTCATCGCCGCCTTTGGTTGTCGTCATGAAGATGCTATCGTTTCTATTGCAGCTTCCAGTTTGGTTTTGGGTATTATTACTGTTGGGGATTGGAACCGCCATGGGCGGATTGGCCATTACCGCTGAATGTATGAAACGTTATGATGCCACGTACAGTTCCGGAAGTTTTGTCGGGAGCATGACCCTCTCGGCCAGTCTCATGAGTGTGGTACATTATCACACCTTGGATCATTTACAACAACAAAGTCATTTAGTGTTTTATCCCGTGGGTTTGACCTTGGTGTTGGTCGGGGTCGGTCTCTTGACGACAACCACCACCATGCAACACCACCACGTTTCCGAGGACGATGATTCGGCACATGGTAGTGGTAATCATACCAAGCATGATGATAACGAGGGACCACATTTGCTTCTTTCCGAAATCACGAGTGACAATAACAATATTCAGACCATTAAGCCCGAAGCAGACGACCAAGCACATCGAATCATAGCAATCCGAAGCAGCGAGCTTCAGCCGAGGCGAACACAACAACGATGAACCAACGAAACAACAGCAGTTCACTCTTCAAATGCGACAATAAGTCTTGCCTGAAATGAGGATGCGCCATCTTCGCCCATCAGGATATGATGGACGCCGTTTTGAAGAGGCTCTCTTGGAAGAAGCACTGTCAGTAAGATGACCCGCTTCTGCACCCTGAAGGGGGCCTGTACAGACCTTTCTTCTTCTGGACTCTGTGTTCGTAAAGACGCTAGCTTTGCCAGCATGAAGTCAGAGAGAAGGAAGATGTCTTTGCTTGCCCCATTTGGGGAAACAGAATGCCGTCATGGAATCAATACACGGTGGGACAGGCTCTGCTGTGTGGCGATTGCTGGGGAGTCATTCGTGCAGATGTTTTTTGTGCAAGCCCAGCAACAGCAGCTATCCGATATCAATCTCCATTCTACCGCTTAGTGACTTCCTCGGGGGTAGCCGCATTCGCCAACCCATCTCCGGGAGAGCTCTCTAATTGATGGTTTCCATCAGCAAGCTGTGGGGACGTCGCAGCCATGCCAGTTACTCAACAAAAGCCACACCGGCAGCTGAACTGTAGAGGCCATCGAAACTGAGATCACAGCCGGTTCAAGTGAAAGGTCCGTTGAATGTTCATCTAATTCGTCCAGCCCGCACTAGGTGCATTACCTTCCATTGGTGCTACTGGTGTCATGCTATGGAACACGCAGCAGACATCTTGTCGTGAGCGACTGTAAGGTCAGCGTTATTCGCAGAGCACTGCGTCGCTTGTCTTCCAAAGATTTGATCCACGGGTCCTCTTCTTCTTTGCCGCGAATCCCAAAGCGTCCAACCGCTATCAAAGTCAATGGCCAACCATAGCTTGCCAAGGATTCCGCGGCCGAACCACGAAGTACAACGAATACCCTCCTGTTACAAGATACGCACGCTCGCTACTGAATTTCTCGGGAGTGGCATTGAGCGTCGACCGAGACCGAATAATGTATCTGCAAATGTTTGTTCCCCCATCCATGCTATCATCATTGAACTTTCGTGATCAGGACCATTTTCAGTCGGCACCTCGATGAAAAGGTCGACCTGAATGGGGTCCTAACTCTCGCCTTCGATTTTCTGAGCGCCCCCCGGGGTCAACAAGACAAGCATTGGCGACGAGCAACAACCAAGTGTGCTCTGCATATGTTCCAGAGCCGGCAAAACCATTACCTCGGGGCTCCATTGTCGAGTGAATATATCACACTGCAACCCGCATGAAACAATACCGACATTGATCAGAACTACCAGTCAGTTGTCAGTTCGATTCCGCGCCAGGCAATGGCGTCCGCAGGATACAGAGATCGGCAAACGGGACCAGTTCTCAATACAGTCCAGGTTGTGCACCATTAAGACTGAACACTGGCTTGTGAAGTCACGGGTCGCCGTGATCTGTACATTGATCGATTGATATCTGGGCCCCGTCGACCACATCAACACGGCAAAGTCCATGTTGGGACAACCTTTCTGCCCCATTTCTTCATCGCATTTGTGGGGCATCAGCTACAGGAATTTCCTCACTCGAGGAAGCCTCCATTATTGTCGCCACAGTGAGCCGCCACACGCACTCAATCTTTCTCGAAACGGTCTTTGATTTGCAGCGGTCAACGGGAAGACGCAGGTCGCTCTGTCTTGGCAGGACCACTATCAACAACTTTTGATCAAAGCAACACAGCTGTTGGTACGCAATGCATTCTACCTCAAACCAGCTGAACCAATTACGGATGCGTTTCAAGACGTCTTCAAATCTTAATCTGGTGAATCTGCCATTGCTACATTTTTCCAACAAGCTCGTGACCTGTGTTAATTCGCGAATGCTCTGGGGGCATGCATATCCCTGGCGAATCTGTCAGTGTTACTCCATCCTGGGTACAAGTTTCCAACCAGCTCGTGGGCAATCTTCAAGAAGATAATGTGTATCTAACGATTGGCCCAAAACCATACCAATCGGCCCAGCAGCCTCCATGCTTCCTTGGTACTTTCGACATTTCTACCGTTCTAAACTCAGGAGCGGAGAAGCAAAATGACATCACGACCGCCTTTCGGAAAGCTTTGTGAAGGGCTTTGCATGTGGACTAGAGAAGCAAAGATCCTGGCTGCTGTTGACCTCTTGCTGATCAGAGTAAGCTTTGCGTCTTTCTTTCGGGCGCGGCTTTTCCAGTCTGGCTTTTCAAGTCTGGCTTAGCTCACTTTGTCACAGTGATGCCAGGAGAACGTTAAAACCCCCCAGCAATTGCCAATTCGCCAGCGCGGCCGAGGATATACTCTCGAGACTCGAATGCTTCCAATGAACGCGTACGCTTCAATATCTGTCAATGAAAAGAGTCCCGTGCAAATATGTCTTCCTCCGTTGCAACAAATCCTCCCCACTTTCACGCTGTATTTCCCGGAGCTACCTACCGGTGTCGACTAGTGGAATTACTTTTCAACATCCCAGCGACTTGGTGGCACTTCACTGACGTTGTCTCGCCTCGGTTATAGCAGCAGATGTAGAGACTCCGAGAGGAGACAACAATCCATTGGTTCAGAAGTGGCGGCCCTGTTTCTCCTCACGTTGGAAGCGAGTAATATTGTCAGTTGTTGACTCGAAGACGCGTTAAGCCAAAGTGCAGTTGTTTTTGCTAAGAGATCGGTAGGATAGGCCTCGACCTAATCTGTAGTCGCTTCAAAGTCTACGTTCATCTCAGGTTAAAACTATCGACCTATCGAACTGCTGACGAGTGGGCGTAGCGGCCAGCAGCTAAGAGAGATACGTCTTGATCACACGCTGCTGCCTGTCGCCCGACAGCCACTTTGGATTTTGCCTGGGAAAGTGCGCGATAGATGGATAGTGATCCCAAGGGTCCCTACAAGTCTCTTCTAGCGAAGCTGTGGACTTGATTAAAAGCTTTGTCCAAGGCATGTGCTACTACCTACACGAAGATGCGGGAAACACTACGTATCGGCCGCGATAGAGCGAACGGCACCAAGGTGTTCTCTGAAAATTCTTGCAGGGGATCCTTGCCATTTTCTCTGAATTGTTATTGGCTGCCTTGTTTCATTTTTATCGTCAATGGACGCCAATGCCGATCACAAATAGCGATTTCTGTGGCCAGGCGCTGGATCTTGCCACTAGTTCCCTGGGGTAGTATCTAATCGTTGACAAAATCGATCTTTCCACGCGACAATCTTACGACACGCCGCCTCGAGATTGACAAAGATCACCATAATACCCCCGTGCGGCCAGCAGAAAACGATATATCGCAGCAATGCGAGGCAGATGCACGGGCCTCCTGCGCCGCGGCCTCTGTATCTCAAGGCGAAAAGTTGCCAGTATTCACACAAGGACGAGGTCTCTGATACGACCGCATGGTCGTCCTATATTATCTCGCCTGTGTGAAGAAGCGCGCTATGCAGAGTTTCCTCAGTCAAACGGATCTTCTGTTAATATCCAGCAGCATCGGGCGCACCTGCAATCCTTTTCTTCTCCCGTCAGGCCATCCTCTACCTCGACTGGCTTCTCTGTTGTTGCTGTCTCTTATACACATCTCCGAGCCCACGAGACTAAGGCGAATCTCGTATGCCGTCTTCTGCTTGA